>Ga0307379_10002370_pt1 | contig 28052 bp, 5 predicted proteins | sample UN2MG_FD_202237 | JGI IMG/M metagenome (GOLD analysis project Ga0307379, IMG submission 202237) | Soil microbial communities from Risofladan, Vaasa, Finland - UN-2 | ecosystem: Environmental > Terrestrial > Soil > Coastal area > Acid sulfate soil | place: Finland: Risofladan, Vaasa | collected...
TGCAACAGAAATCGGTGAGATAATACTAGAAGAAGTATGAAAATAACAATTGATACAGATCATACACCTCATAGGATTGAGGTGAAAGGCTCAACTTCTCTAGGAGAACTAATTGAGTTCTTAAGCAAATACTATCCAGACTTTACCTGGAAGGATGTAAGAATAGGAGATGGTACCATGTTTGAAGCAATAGACTGGACTAAGTTATGGAAAGATACCGGCAACTTCCCTGTAACACACAGTCCTCCTTATACAGGAGATATTGTCTATAGATCAGGCACTACTACAGGCGGAACAGATGCTATTAATGCAGGTACAAAGATTCATCAGGATCTTGAGACAATAGCAAAAATGTATGAGAATAGATACCCCAAAAATAAGTAATCATGAATAGAACTCTAGAAGCAATAACAGCAATAATATTTGTATGTATACTAGCAGTAACGGTAAACTATACAATAACTGAAGCCAAGAAGAGTGAGGAATTCCGGACTAGCCAAGAGGCTATCCGGGATTCACTCCTAAGTATGGATACAGTTCACATAAAATGTGTAAGATGTAACTGGGATAACTACAGAACATTACTCTGGTTCAAGGATAGCATCAAATAACTTAGTAGAAATACTCAAGATATTTCTATCTACGAGATCCTGTATATCTAGTATTCTGCTCCATTGTTTTTATCTTCATATTAACATCAGCAGTTGTACCCGTAAGCCCTATTGTATTAAGAACATGCTTATATAATTTAGGCATATCCTTTTGTTGCCATATATAAGGTCCACTAGCCTTCTTATAATAAGCAGCACCATTTCCCATAGCCATTCTACTAGCATCCTCAACCCATGCTTCCCAGGCTTCTAAAGTTGGTCCAAAAGCATAAGATTTTACATCAAGTAGTTTAGTATAATTATCTAAACCTAATCCAGGAATAGGAACAAACTGATTATTCTCGTTTTGAATCCTCATCATAAGACTAAGCATATGATTAGCTAAATATCCTTTGAGTTTAAAAGGATAACGTGGATCCTCTACTACAAAAGGTAAAGGTAGTGCACCTGATTTCTTTTTAAGTTTTTTATAACGATACTTATCATCAGGATCCCAATCAAATAATGCCTGGTATGTTGCAGTAATGCCAAATACAAGAGCTACTTCGGTAAGGGCTTTAAGATAAGCTCTTTTTGTTATTCCGTTATCATACTTACTAGATGTGTATAATAACTTATAGTTCATCTCACGAAGAGATTTCACAAAATGATCCATGATGGTAATATAAGTACCACCTTTCTCTTCACCAGAACCTATGTTAAGTCGTGTTTTTGGATTAAGCAGGGTTCCTTTAAATGCCCAACGATCCATAGCCATCGGAAGAAAAAACTTTTTTAGGTATGTAACCATTCTTCCTAAGGTATGACTATCCAGTTGGGATTTCTCCATTATAGTATTTGCATAAGCTCCTTGATTAGCTCTACTAAAACTATGAAAAGCCTTCTTTGATTCAGCATGTTTATCGGCATTTGATATTTTAATAGTCTCTCCTAATTTTAACTCTCCTTTTATCGTATTAAGCTCTTTGATTCTCTCAGCAGTTGTATAATACTGTTCAGCTAGTTTCTCTACTGTATCACCTAATATTACAGTATGTTCTACAGGTCTATTTCCATATTCTGGATCTATTCCATCCTTAAGCTTAATTTTTCCATTCTTATCTAATTCCCATGCTTCTAAGTAAGAAACTTGTTTCTTAGTACCATCAGGCATATGCTGCGTCAGTTTTATATGATTCTTATAAGCAGCAGCTAATGCTATTGTAGAAAGACTCTCTGTAAATTTTCTAAATTGCATCATTACACCTATTATCCCAATAGCATCTCTTCCTACGGTTCTTGACATACTACGCTCCAGAGATGACTCTGCAGTTGATGCTATCATATCACTTGATTCTATAAGTTGAACATCTAAAGATTTTGTATCTGTATCATATAACTCAAAACTTCTCTTTGTTGATGCTTTTATTGCCCACATTATACCAAGCCCAAGATCTGTAAAATTTATATATTTTCCAGCTACAGCTTCTGTTACACCCTGGAATAAAGGACCAAACATATTTTGCAAAGCTCCTGGAATTTCAAGTGCAAAGAAGGATTTAGCTGAGATACCAGCAGTAGCTCCCCATACAGCATTGAATATTTTACTATCAGCACCAGGTCCTACAATCATCCTGCCTTGCTCTACATTATTAAATATATAATCAATAGATTTTGCTCTTGTAGTCTTATCCCCCTTAGAGACTATTGTTTGATTTTTAAGTTGTTTTTTATTTATAGTCTGAAGAGTTTCATTAGCATTAGCAATATCACCACTAAATACTTCCTGAAATGCTTTTATAGTAGGCAGCATTTCTTTTCTTTTCTCATTATGAAGAGTGTTCATTTTATAGCTAAGATGGGCTCCTATAAGATCTCTAGATACTTCATTTATAGATAATCGATAGGTTCCCCCTACTTGAGCAAGTCTTAAATCTAGAGCTGTATTTCCTCTCTGAGTATTTAAAATCTTTAGGTTTTCTTTATCCACAACATTCTGTGCAGTAACATCAAGACCGTTATCTATCTTAGCATTGTATCCACGTTCCTGGTCTGCCGCGTTCTTTTTAATACTAGCTTTAAACTGATCAAAAGCACTCGCAGCTTTCTTCTGCAAACCTCCCTCCTGAATTACTTCCATAGCAATCTTCTGAAATCGTGGTACATCATACCATAATCTTCCACCTTCATCTACTCTTTCTTGATCTTTGAGAGAATCTTTCTTAAGATATTCTAGTAATTTGTAGGTAGCTTTATCTTCAGCTCTACTTGACTCTTTCAGATCAAAATAATCTTGGTTAATATATGTTTTAGTTTTAGCTCCATGCTCCGGTAAAAGAGGTAACCATCTTCCTCTATTATCTTTATGAACACCTACTTCATGAACTATTTCTCCTGTTTCACGATTGTATCCATTATAATACTCATTTCTAACTTCAGTCTTATAATACTTGATTATTGGAGCTCCTTCTAAAACCTTTTCTAAATTACCTTCCTCATCATACACAGGCGTATTTTCATAAGCCTTAGGATCTTTCATCTCAACAGTTGACCAGGCATAGAGTCTTTCCCATACATCAACTAAACTTCCATCATCTGCTACTGTATCATATATCTTTTTTTCTATATGATTATTCTCGAACCACTTTTTAAATTCAGCACTCTCAGCTTTCATACCCTTTATTACAACATCACTATTAGTAATCTTCTCAGCAGTGTCTCGAGTCATCATTCTAGAACCTGTAAGCTTAAACATTGCATCAGTATTTATCTGTTTCCCGTTAAAGTTATTTAAGAATCCATTAAAAGCTTCTACATAATACTCTGTAGGATATCTACTTCTGAGATCAGATAATATCTTATTCTTTAAATCATATTCTGCACTCTCAGCAGGAGTAAGATCAAGTCTTTGTTTACCATAAGCTCTTCTTTTACGAACTATTACTTCCTGAGATTTTTTAAGTACTTCGGTTTCTCCTGGACTTAGCTCAGATCCATCGGTCTGCCAGTCAGAATCTTTATGCTGCTTTTCTATATCATTTATAGCATCAAAAAGAGGAACAAGATCAACCTTTTCTCTATACTCAGGCTTTATTTGTGAATTAAGCTCTCTTAATCTATCAGTTAATTGTTTTATTTTCTTAGCTGGATCATCCCTTAATTTCCTTCTAGTGTTCCTTTCATCCCAAGCATTCATTTTAAGATTATAATCATCGACAATATCTGGATTGGGATCGTTTTTAGTAATTCCATCAACAGCAAGACTTTGTTGATATCTCTTTCGAGCATTTGCAAAGGCATTTGTTTTAGGAATATATTCATACAAATTTCCTCGAATTTTCTTATACTCCTTTGCAAGTTTAGCCTTCTTTAGTTCTTCTCCTTCTTTTTTAACACCATTTGGATAATACTCATTAGCTATCTGCTTGAATTTTGAATCAAGACCTTTCCATGTAGCAGTCTGTTCATAATCAGAAAAACCATTATCATCAAAAGCAGATTTATAACTTTCTCTCTCTGCATAGATATCATCCATTTCATCTAAAACCTTTCTACCTAAACTAGTACTTCTAAGAAAGTTTTTTGCTATATAAAATTCTGGTATAAAAGGTCTATTTTCATAATCAGTTTTCCACTGATCAAACTCTGCTTCCTTCTGTCGTATTACATCCCAAGTCTCAGAATCTTGACTATCGTTATTTTCTCTAGCTTTTTCTTTAAGGTTGGTAATTTCCAAACGTTTTTCAACCTTATCAGCATCAAAGTTTTTAAAAGGGTTAAGATAACTAAGTACTTTCTGTCTCGTTGGTAATCCTGTGTCAGGATCATCTATATACTGTTCATTTTCGAAAGTTAGCCTTTTAGCTAAAGAATCTACTTGACCTCTATTCCATTTTGCACTCTCTAAAAGAGGATTTATTTCTTTCTTAAAAGTATTTACATCAACCTGAAACTTGGTAATATAATCAGTAATTTGACGATCCACATAATCAGCAAGACTTGCTACAGCAGGATCCGTATTACTCATAAAACCTTCTATAAAACTATTGATATAATTATTATCACCTGCAAGACCATTTACAATTTCTTTTACTCTTTCAGGATCTAATCTATCATGTTCATAGTTCTCATCTAATTCTTTAAGCAATTTATCAGAAGCTCCTTTATCAATATACTCTCTGCGTTTACCTTCATATATCCTATGCTTACTCTCAGCTGAATTTTTTAACTGTTTATTCATTGTTCCCTCTACCACACCCTTGAAAACATTATGAATGATTCTCTCATTGGCTTCTAAGAGATTCTTATTATCACTCAAGGTCTTATAAAAAGGATGAAGAGTTGATAGATTATCTCTATCTGCAAGATGCATCAGCCCATTTGTAGTATCAATCCAACTGTTAATAAAATTTTTGTAATATAATATCTGAGAGCCATTGTCCTTATCATTTATATTCTTAGTAAGCTCTTTAAGGTCTTTCTCTATCTTTATACCAGCATCCTGAATTAGACCAAGACTAGTTAGTAAAGCACTGGCCTGAGAAGATACTCTATGTGACTGTTCTTCAAGTAGAGCCAGCTTTCTTTGAAACACTTCTTTATCCCCATTTGTCTTATAGTTTCTTACAGCCTCTCTTATTTGTTCTAATTCTCCACCTTCAATACCTACCAAATTGGCCGGCTCAACATATTTTGGATTCTTCTTAAGCATCTTAATCCAGAAGGAAGTGTCTTTATCTATCAGATCTATCATCTCAAGTACAGTACCTTTCTTCAGTTCTTCAACTCTATTTATGTCCTCCTTAGTATGCTGACGATAAAAAGCAATATCTTTTTCAGTAACATGATCCTTACTTAGTTCAAACTTACCAGTCTTTACTAGAATTTCTGCCAGATCTTTAAGACCTGTATTAGAATGGAGGTTTTCTACTTTAGTATTAACTCCGAATAGCTGTCTTAATTTCTGTTTTATAGCATATAGGAGGTCCTTAATGAACTTAACAAAGCCTGAGCTAGCTTTTTCTGATTTAGTGATGTTTAAGGCATCCCTTGTGAGTCCTCTCACTAAAACTTCTTCTACAAATTGTGGAGATCCTTCTTCATACATCTTACTATGAGCACCATTTTCTTTGGTATAGTATTTTCGTACTGCATCTAATATCTCGGGTCCTTCCTTAGATTTAGTTAATTTATCAAGTAAAATTTTTCCAATCTTTGGATTATCTCTTAGAATAGCTCTTATAACAGGATGAGAAAACTCATGGAATACTGATTTTGTTGTAATCTTACCCTTTACTAGATGAACTTGATTATCTGTATAGAATCCAGCTTCTCCTTTCCATACACCGTTAGTAGCTTTAAAAGCTGTACTATCACTATCTATAATATGAGGTACGTTTAATTTCTCTGATAATTTTCTAACTATTTCTAAAGCCTGAGTTTCTTCATTAGAATTTGGATCTAATTTTATATCAAGATCCTCTCTAAGAAATCCTAAATCAAACCGTTCTTCAACCTCTTTGGACTCAATGTAAGGTTCGGTTTTTTCAAGCTCTATAGGATCGGGTCTATAGTCTATTATTTTAAGCTCATTAAGATCCATCTTCGCTGTCCTTGTGATCTTAATTCCAAATTTGACTTCTCTACCTAGTTCTTTAGACAACTTTGCATTGACAGCCTTAAGTCTCTTAAGAATCATATTTTTTCTAAGATCTGTTACCTTAGGACCAAACTTTATTTCTCTCTTAAACAAACTAAGCTTATCATTCTTTATAGGAACTATAGGAGTTTTCTTTTTCTCCTGTATACCTGCAGTTCTTTCTGCAATCTTTCTGTTCACCTCTTCAGGAGTACGGACTTCTCCTTTGGTCTCTTTCCAGTCCCTAATAGCTTCAGTTCTTCCTACAGCTTTCTCAAGCTTTTTCCATTCATTTAAGTGTCGTGGTGGGCAAATTTTACTCATTTAAAACAGTGTGAAATAATGTCTATTATTTCTTCATCCGTAACTGGCTGAAGTTTTTGTATTACTTTTTTACCTGCAGGTACATTTATAAAATTCTTATTCTCATAACCGAACTCTTCAAATAATCTTCTGGAAAGATAGTTAAATGTTTCAGGAGCCAATGCTCTAGCTATATTTTGATTGTTCCCGGTTATATCATTTGCTCCTATAAGGGCTTGACCATAACCATCCTCATTAAAGACGAGCTCTTTACCCGAATCTATCTGTGATCTAAGATTTTCTATATCCTGTTCTATCAAAATCTTATTATCCTCAAGAGTAGCATCTGACAAATGAGACGATTTATTGTTATTTATTTTATAGTCAAGTCGGGTAGTGATACCATATATATTTCCTAGCTGTCTGTCAGGATCACTTAAGATCATAGTACTACCTCTTTTATCGGGAGTAGCTGTTAATTCATCACTAATAGCTCTATCGTATATAAATACTTTATCAGGATTAGTCTCTACTAACTTAACAAGATCAACAACTTTCATATTAAGTCGTCTTTTAACTACACCTTCTTTTACAGGTACAAATGTATCAGGAACGCGATCTTCTTTAACATCAGGTCTCTGAGTAACATAATCCTTATATCGATATTTAGAATAGTTACTCCTATCATTATTAACTTTGAATTTATCATAGTAATCATTCAATACTGTCTCTGCTGTAGGACCTTCTAATTCTTTGATATATTCTTTGGATACTTGCTCTAACATCCTATTGATCTTATCATCAGGAATCACCTTTACATAACTGAACTGATTTTTAGTACTCATCCCGGACTGATAAAGAGCCATAAAAGGCATCTTCTTAAAGAAACGAGATATTCTATCATTATCTGCTGGTGTATCTGCTTTTACCTCGGATGAATTACCCAGCTTCTCTAATTGTTCATGGTAAATATCAATATCATCTTTTGGAATATCTGTAGTAGCTAGTTTTATATTCTTTAATCCTCCCTTCTTAAAATCTCCTTTCTTGTTTTTTTCAGCGTCCACAATAAGAGCCTTAAGTACATCGAACTCTGATTCAAGATGTGGAAAGTCTTTCTTAATACCCAGAAGCTGGGAAGCATAACTCTTATCACTTCTGAATACCTTCCATGGATTGAACACGTTATCCAAGGCTTCATCTCGCAAAAATTCCTCAAATTCCTCAGGAGTAGCTGCCATTTCTTTAGCCTTTTTTCCATAGATAGATCTAAGATATTCTCTTTCAAATACGAAATGGTAATAGTCATTAGGATCAACTCCAAATGCTGCATCATCTACAGTGGCCAATGATTTTTTTCCATCTATAGTACCGTACTCTTCTCTGGAGAAGTTTCTCAATTCAAAGTCTTTTTTAAGCTGTGCTTTATCTACATAGAGTACTTTATCTTTAACAAAAGCTCCAAACTCAAGACTTCTTATTGGAGCAGTCTTACTTACTCTCTTAGCATCAAAGCCTTTATAAGAAGAAACTTCATCAAGCTTGAATCCTCGTAGAGCATTCTGGAATACATATCCTCCTACGAAATCATTAATAAGAGCTGCTGAGTATTCTTCAGGATCACCTGTTGTCTCTGGGATATCTCTGAATGCCTCAGTGGCAGTCTTATGAGATACAAAATCTATAAGTTTAGGATTAGCTCTAAGAGTAAAAAGAGGAGTTAGTGCATTTTTTACAAACTTATTAGTATCAAAACTGGCAATAGGACTCCCTGTTAAGAGTTTCTCTATCATACCCTCAGGAATCATTCGGTTATTATTTAACTCCCTAATAAGATTCTCTCTGCTATGTGCTGCATATAAGGTTTTAGATCTAGTACTATCTCCGGTCAGTCTCATAGTGATATCCCGCATAGCCTTACCCATCTCTTCTATCTCTACAAAATGTAATAGAGCTGCTCTATCTATATTACTAGCTTCATAGTGTACTCCTATCTCTCGTCCAGCACCTTTTTCTACAGCATCTAAAAGCTTGCCCGATGTAAATTCTACAGGACCTTCTTTAGCGCCAGATTCTTTTTTAATTTTTGGAAGCAATTCAGCTCTAACTTGCATTAAAAGACGAGGAAACTCAGTACCCCATTTACCTTTGTCTTGAGTATGTGTCAAAATAGCATCTCCTGTAGCAGAGAGTTTAGCAAGTGCTTCTGGATTTTGCCTAAAGGATTGAAGTAATAATTCTTTCATTATAGAACTGCTATCCTTGTCCCATTTAGAAATTTCTAATCCCTTTATTTGTCTTCCTAGGTTTTTAGCTTCTGCTCCAGTAATGTTTGTTCCTAGCTTATCTCCAATTTTTAGATTGCTTTCTGTTGAAGGAGCATATGCTATTTTTGATGCTTGATAGGCCGCCTCAACTGTTTGATAGGTTTCTGCTGTATCTTCTATAGTAAAAGGTCTTTCAGCAAAATTACTTAATTCAGCATTTTCTCTAGTACCTGCATATATATTGACTTTTTCTTTAACACCAGTTACTATAGACTGAGTACCTCTAAGTTCTTTAACAACTTCAACTAGTGCTTCCGGATGGGATCCTAACCCTCTGCCTGCAAGTTTTGCATCATACAATAGAGTAGCCTTATCTAATTTACCAGAGTTAATCTGCTCTAGTATCCACTTTCTTTGTTCTGACTTTACATCTTTATATTTATCAGTAGTAAGCCAATCCTTGTATGCTTGAACGGTTTCTGGTACAGTGTTTAACTTAATAGTTCCAGCATAACCGCCTTCACTCCAAGGATTACCAAAATGTTCATTAGATTTAGCAACAGTAGTACGCATGGTATTAACTCCTTCTGCTGTATAAACTGGCTGGGTCTTAAGTTTACCCCAAGATTTAGTAGAATCTATCTTAATACCCCTTTCTATAGAAGGTTCTCCCTTTATATACGCCTTAAGCATCTTATCCATATCCATCTTGTTCTGAGGATATGCTGGGATATAATCTACAGACTTATTGAATCCATACTTAGGACCAATCATTATTTGTTGAAGAGCTTTTCCTTTATAGAAGTTAGGCTGTAGTCTGCCCTTATCATCTCTAGGTTCTTTACCTAATCCGCGAGCATGAGGACCACGGATCTGCTTCTGCTCTTGGAGATATTTTCTAATAAGAGGATTGGATACAAAATTCTGTATAATAATCTTGTCTACTCCAGCATCCATTAGAAAGTTAATCACAGGAACAGCTTCACGATTACCTTGCATAAAGGCAGCCCAGTCTCCTCTAGTCTCAGCATCTACGTGACCTGTTGCCAGATGACTTTTTAGATCTGAGATCCTATCTATTCCATTAGCACTATAAACATGAGAAAGAGATATTACTTTCTTACCGTTAACCTCATAAGTATTATGAGGAAAATGAAGAGTTAAATCTTTTGTACCATGTTTCTTTCCGGCTCTACTCATCACATCATACTCGGAGTTAAGATGAAATCCTACACGGTTAAGCAAGGATTTCCATCTATTTGATACCATGGTTATACCCAAGGCTTGCTGAGCTGAAGTAATGTCGCTTACTCTTCCTAAGTTATATCCAATTTCTGTTGTTCTAGTAGGACTAAATCCTTCATTTTCAGACTGTACATTATGATCAAAATTAACATCTTCAATCAACGGTCTTAATACCCTTTCAGTATGAGGTTCAAGAAGGAATGTTCCATTAGGCTTAACCAAAGGAACATAGTTCTGAGGAAGCATTGCTAAGTCTTTGATGTTTCCAATAATTCTATTTTCTATAGCTCCTACTCCATTAAGATTATCATGAAACTCCTCAAATGGAAGTAGTTTACCTTCTTTTAGAAGAGCGCTTTCTACTTCAAAGTCTAATTCAGTAAAGTCCTCAACTCCAAACATTTTTCCTATAAGTTTATTATAAGGACCAAGATCAACGGTTGGACTAAACGGTTCATCAGGGTTATGCAATCTTTTAGTAAGCTCTACTTTAATTCCTTCTGAATCTTTAAGCCTATCTATTTCTATCTTAGCCTGCTTAACTTTATCATAGATCTTTAATGCTTCAGTTTTACTATAATCCTCTAGACTAGCTATTTCTTTATATACTCTAATAGTAGGAGTCATAGCCGGGAAACTGTCGTAATCAAAATCAGCTCCTACCTTAGCTACCACTTCAGGATGCATCATAATAATAGGACCAGATGATTCTGGAAGAAACTCAATCACTTGTAACACATCTATAGAATTCATTCCTTGTCCTGGAATTCTTATACCCGCAATAGTTATAAGATCACGATGATTCCCTTCACTAAGCCATCCTTTATCTCTAATAAGAGCATTTAACCTTTCTCTAGTACCAATAGGTCTTCCATCACGATGCTTTACATTTAAAAGCTTCTTAAAGTCACCATGTAAAGGAAGTCTGGCCTCAGCCATGGATGTAGCTCTTCTCTTTTTAGTAACAGGATCTATAGAACCTCGAGCATAAAAGTTAAGTTCATCAACACCTGTTCCATCAACTGACTCATGACCTACATCTGATACTAGCTTATACCCTTCACCATGAGACTTCTGGTTTGTTAGACGCTTGCTAATTTCATTAACCAAGGTAGTCTCTATTTCTTCTGCATTTGGAGATAATGAAAGCGATCTAAGAGGGGTATTAGTATGTGGATTAAACTCAACATAATCAATCAGATGCTCTGGAAGATTCTTCATCTCAAGTTGATCATGAGCGAACCTAAGAAGATTCTTAATATTAGGAACAGTTTCTCCCTCTACCCATCCTACTTTCTTCTTTAACTGTCTTTCTATTTTCTTAGTCTTCTCCTTAAGATTATTCTCATAATCAGCTATAATTCTATAAACATCAGACTTGTTCTTCTTCTCATTCTCTGTTAATCCTTCCCATTTAGTTTTTCTCTTGTTTGGTTCTACGCCATGCCAGAAGTCAATAGGTGCTCCAGCATCCATAATATCAGCTATAGCAAGAGTTCTCAACTGTCTACTTGTTGTTTGCTCTTCGCTCCATTCATTAGTTACAGGAATCTGCTCTCGTAGATTCTTAAGAAAGATTGTATTCTTAGTAAAAGCATAACCTCCTTCTGCAAAGGCCATACCCTTTGTTTTCATATCAGTATAAAATAGATCAGATTTTCCATCGGTAGTAATAGTACCAGTCTTAGATCCTGATTTAAATAGAGCATAATCGACACCTTGTTCAACCATCTTATTATGCAATACTTCCATCTTCTTCCTATGAATAGTATAAGGATTCATTGGAACCAACATGAACTTATGATTGGCTATTATGGGTAATCCTTGTGTATCGAGATACCCTTCATGTATCATTTTCATAGGTCCAAATAACGCAGCTTCTTCATAAGTTAAAGGTTCTTTGTTTACTATCTTCATAAAGGCAGGCTCATGTATAGCAAAGTCCCAGTTTCCAAGTGATATTCTGACAAGTCTGTAAGGATCCCATGCTATTACAGCTGCAGCATCTGCTATCTTCATTTCTTCAAATGCCTTTGTAGCTTCGTCTACATATGCTTTTTTATCTGCCTCAGTCCAGTCAGTTGCTTTAGCGATCTCTAGTCTTCCTTCTAGTTCTTCTTTAAGAGCCTCACGAATTTCATCATATTTCTTAGCTTTTACAATAGGATCTTCAAACACAGCTGTATGCATTGTTTCTCTCCAATCCTCATGCTTGTAGGTCTTAGCATTAGGATTCCATGAACTATACCCGTATGGTCTAGACATCTCTCCCTTATCGTTAATATAGGCTATAGTAGATCTACTTACATCAGGAGCATGTCCAGGACTACCTGCGGAACCATCTCTCTTACTTATATCCTTGGGCTTAGCAAACTGAGCAAGGTCTCCATAGATTATAGCACGGCCTTCATAGTTATGCATCCAGGTATTGTATACAAAAGCTTCTGTGATGGCATCAGGTATTCTTTCCTTGTCTTGATATCGTACATCCTCACTACTTAAAACCTTATTTACACCGGTCGTATCAGTATCAGGAATCTTATTAAACATTTCCTGTACCTCTTTTATTTTTATATTAAAGTAATTATCCAAATCTTTAGTAATCTGTTCATGAAGAGCAGCTTGTGCTTCTCCTTCAGTAAAGAGATAATCTTCCAAAGTAAAATCAGGATCTTTCTTAATCTCTTCTATGGCCATAAGCTTCTCCTTTGTATTTGTAGATAATACATCATGGAAGAAGTTAAACTCTCCTCCTCTTGGATACGCAAATCTTGTAGGATCTTTAGCTGACAGACCGTTATAAATATTTATTCTATTCAATTCTCCGTTGATATAATCAATCAAAATTTCATTTGCTAAAGTTCTACCTACAGAAGCTTTGGTATCAGCAGGCCTTACGAAATGAGCTATATCAACGTAATACTGACCTGAGTGAGAAGTGTTAGGATTCTTTGGTAGAAGTCTTGTAGAATAAAGGAAGGTAGTATTCTTAGCTCCGTGTCCTGGTCCTCCTGGCTTACCAGCCAATACAAAACTATTCCTATAAGCAATAAGGGTATCAAGTTTACTTAGATCGGTAATAGCGGCACCACCTGCAGGATTACCATTTTCTACTAATCCTATGCCTGAAAAATTCTCAAATTTTATAATTGCCGGAATATGTTTCTCCTCTCTCTTATTACCATATCGAGTCTTATCTGAGAAATCAAAAACAGAGTTAAGAACTCTACTGTATCTAGCTGGATAATTTCTAGTCCTGCCAAGATATCCCATATCCTTATAGCTCATTAAATCATTCCAATCTTTAGAACGATTTATATTATTAATAATATGCGTTTGGAAAGTAGGAACGGTCAGATCTTGTTGAGAATCTCCCTTTGCATTAGTTACAGTATGACTAGCCCTATCGTTATACTGAGCTTCAAGATCAAGGATAGCATTATAACGCTTCTCAAATCCGGCTAGTTGTCTGTATACCTTAGGATCTGTAGTCTTAACATCTACATGCGCTTGAAATCCTTTTACTATATCCTTAATGGAGTTTATTCTTATATTCTCACCAGCTTGTTGAAGCTCATATGCCTTTACCAACGTGCTATATAAAAATTTTACACCGTATCTTCCAGACTTAGCTCTATCAGATAAGGCTTTTCTAATATTACCATTAGCATCATCAGACATAGTCATTCCTATAGACTTAAGAAATTCTAATTCTTGTCCTGGTATAAACTCAGGATACTTAGCAAATAAAGCTCCTAAATCAAGAAAACTGTTTCCTTCTGCATTCTTTCTAATAACATCTGTCTCAGTCAATGCAAAGCTGGTATTCCAGCCTCTATCAATGATATCTACAGGAGAAGAGGCTATCCCATAGGTTGTCTCTATCGCCCCATCAATCATATGCTGGGTAAGTTGAACTAAGTCAACATGAGCTAGATCAAAGGCCTTTGTAAATAGAAGCTGTAACCGTTGTGCCTTATCATTTGTAGTATAGTTTGGACCTAGTTTATTTAGAATCTGAGTGAATAAAGGATCCTTTTTCTGATTCTCTGAAAGGATATCATACATACGATCCTTATCTATACCATTTCCTAAAATCTTAGATAGCCGATTTACAGATACTTTAAAATCCATAGGCTTAGGTAAATCAAGTACACTTAGTACAGGTTTACCTGTTTTCGCATCTACCTCATATAAACCTTTCAAAAAAGAGGTGATAGCAGGATCAAACATATCTTCTAGAGGAGACTTGTTTCCTCTCTTATCATACACATTAACTTCTCTATCATCTTCAGCAAGCTCCTCGTATATTTCTTTCTTTGCTTCACGGGTTAAAAACGGACTCTTCTTTATGTTATAAGAGATAGTACCATTCTTTTTAACAGGATCTCCAGATATAGCAGGTCTACCAAAATTCCTGATAGCCCAATCTAATGATCCAAGCTTGGCTATGAGCTTACTCTTCTCAGGACCATCCTCTAATCCCTTAATTTTAGCATCAAGTTTTGCCCTTACTCCATCAGGATTAGTTAATCTATATAGAACTTCTTGAAAGAGTTCACTACGTGTTTCAGGATACTTCATTAAAAGAGCTTCTGTATAATATTCTCTCTTACTAGGATCTACTATCTCATTGGCTTTTTTAAATTCGCTAAATCTTTCAGACTCAAGATCTGGAAATACAGGACTATAATCTTCCTTTATCTTTGCCCAGTGTGCGTCAGAACTTATGCCAGCATTCATTCTATTTACTGTATCAGTAATAAGATAATTGATAGCATTATCAACCTCTCTAGAATCAGTATGACTTAAACTAGGTTGAGTTTCTTTGGTATGATCGAGCTTCTCAATACCCTTATTCAGAATATTAAAATTCCGATTATTCATATTAAAAGTAAACTCATTAAGATCACCTACTTTTAACTTTTCAAATAACTCATGAATATGAGCTGTTGCCATATCATTAGTTACTACATCCTTTACAGATATACCATGAAATAAAGATCTTAGAAAGTCAATAATCTTCTTAAATGTACTTCTTGTACCAGGTCCGGCCTTAGGGGCTTTACCTGTAAGAACATAAGATCTAAACTCCTCAGCTAGGTATTCTTCTAATTGATCCTCCTTTGCTTCAGCAAAACGGACTCTTTTACCTTGATAATCAGTAAAGCTTCCTGACAATCGACCTGCTTCCTTATACAGTACACCCTTATCTCCTTTGGTAAGGAACATTTGAGTGAATCCATGCCATGCCTCATGATATAAATCGGTATAATCAGCTCCGCGAAATAGAGTAACTCCGTGAGTAGTCCAACTAGCTACAGCTGAAGGATGAGCTGTATTAACCATATTGAATGCTTCTGTAAAGGTAAAGTACTTTGATACAGGATGAGAATCCCACCAAATTTTAGCATCTTTTAACTGTTCTTCTGTAGCCTTAATGTTCTTACTCTTCTGAAAAAACTCTTTATATAAGTCACCTCTCTGTTGTAATTTCTTTATAGCACCAGATATATCTCCTCTTTTTGCTTCTACCGGTGGAGTATTGTCAGGAGCCGGAGCTTTGTCAGAAACCTCCACTCCTTTCTGAGTTATAGCTACCTTATCAAAAACTATATCAAGATCTTTTGAGTCATATTTATACTCAAAATAAGGATTCATACCTACTATTTCTCCATTCGCATTAGGTTGAGCTGCTGTAGTTGTATGCTCCTTTACCCATTGATCATATTTTGCAGTAAGATCTGATTTCATATCAAATCCTCCATCTGTTCGAGTTTCAAGAGTAAACTTATCAAAGTTACCTCCTTCGAAATCCTTACTTATATTCCAGTGTCTCTTCTGTAACCAACGATGTTCCAGCTTACCATCTACCATGACCTCTACAGGAACTCCAGTAGATCTATCAATAGGAGCACTTCTTATATCGGGATCAGAAAACTTATAAATTCTTTTACCGTAGTCTTTACTTATACTTATTGCTCTATCTCCAGCATACGGGTCTAAAAGCCAATCCACTATTCTCTTCTTACCATCCGGTAGTTGTGCTAGCTTCTGTAACTCTATAACATGATCAGAATATAATATCGGTTTAAGATCTCTTATCTTATCGGTAGGAGTAACAAGTATATCTTTTCCTCCAGGTCCTTTTTTATACACGGCACTTGTAAGAAAATCTGCAATCATTTCAGCACTCTCTGCTTCTATAAATGTCTCATTTACTCTTATAGGTTCAGATATTCCATTTACATGCATGTAAACAGTACTGGTTAGATTATCTGGGCTCTTATCTATTTCAATCTTAAAATTATCATTTGTAATCTCTGAAACCTTTATTGGTTTTTCTATATCGGAAGGAACATGCTCTACACTACCCCCTTCAATAATAGTTTTTATCCTAGCCTTAGGATTCTTCTTAAGATATTCTCTTATCTTATCGTTGGTCTCAAACCTATCTTTAAGAAAGATCTCAGCCTTTTCTTTAGACAGACCTCGACTATTCATTACATCCTCAACATTCTGAATACTAGCCTTATTAGTTCTCATGTCATATAACATAAGCTTACCTTTTTCGGCAGTAGTCACCTTAAAATCTCCATCAAAATATAGAAACTTTCCACTTTTATCTGTTATAACAAATAACGGTGTCTCATCATATAATTGTTTACTAAGCTCTCCTTTTGATATTCTTTCCTGATTTCTAGGCTGAATCATTTTCTCTGGAATAACACCTCCTAAAACAGCAGTAAGATATATACCTCCTTTAACTCCTTCAAATTCAGTACTAGTTTTTCCAACTAGATTTGTGATCACATGCTTCTGAAAATTCTCATAGGGAATTACTCTTTCATCCTTTATATTTTTATTTGTTTCATCATAACTAGAACCTTTAGCAGATTGACCAGTAGTTGTCCAAGGATTATTCGGCTTCTCCTTAAACTTCTTTCTATAACCTAATCTGGATAGTACTTTAGAAACAAGTGTGACAGGTGCATTATTAACATTATCCACCTTCTTTTTTATATCTTCCTGTATGGTCTTGATAGGACTATCTGTCAAATTAAGATAACTTGACACATACTTAATATCTTCAAATTTATCAGCCAGCTCGTACATTTTATCAGTACTTAGTAAACCTGTAAGAGCTTTTCTAAACTCAGGTTTATAGGAAAGAACTTCTACTATTGTAGAAGGAATAAGTTGAGCATAAGCTAGAGCAAGATCAGGATCCAACTTAAATTCCTTACTTACAGCATCAACTTCCTTATAAACTTTGTCAATATATCCCTTAACATTAAAAGGGGCAGTTCTTGGTACCTCTTTTGTAGGTAAAGAAATATGAATATCCTTAGCTACCTTTTTGAGCAAACTATCTAGCTGTTCTTTTGTTAATACGCAGATCATTTACAACCTATAGATTTAAGAAATTCTTCGTTAACTACTTTTGCATCTACCTTTTCGATATTAGAAAGAGTACCTTTTCTAGCATCCGCTTGTTCTTTAGCCTTCTCAAGATTATCAATATTTTCCTTTGCTACTCCTTCAGCCTCTTTAGATACAGGTTCCACAGTACCAGTTTTAGCCAACTCTTCAGAATATATATTCTCTACTTCTTTTTCCAGCTTCTCTCTTGGAATTTCATAAATAGTACGAGAATCCGGAGCTTTTACTTTAATAAAATCCTTAGTCTTACCAATGACTACACCTGCTCCGTTAGGATATTTCTTTGTGTCTTTCATAACAAGATAAGTGCCTTTTTTAATAGCATCAAAAGTAACATTTTTGGTAAGATCTTCTCTTTTTTTTCTAATCAACGTATCATATTCTGTAGAAGTAATCTCATCAAAAAATTCCTCATTGGTTTTCATCTCACGCATAACTGCCTGCTCCAAAGCTATCAAATCTTCTGGAGTCTTTACTTCAGTAATACGATCTCTTATAGGTTTAACTTTTCCTTTAGCAGGAGTTTCTGTCTTCTCAGTTCTTTCCAGTGTAGCCTCTTTTATTCTAAACTCAGCACGGATTGCAGCAGTTCTTTTTGCCAACACCTTTCTATGAAGAGGAGGTTGTATAGCATTCAACTCATTAAGTGCAATATCAAGATCTTTCTTTAATTGAGTTCTCTTAGCTTCTATATCAATAGAATCTTTCTCTATGGCTTCCAGAGCTTTTTTACTTATCTCATTTTCATATTCACCAAGAGGCTTATCTTTTCCAAACTGTTCTCGACTAAACAAAGAATGCTGAAACTCATGCTCTATTACAAATCTCTCCCACTGTTCATACGTAGTAAAAACATCCTCTGGTAATGCATCAGCCTTAGAATTATCCTTTAGAACTTTAGGCTTTGTCCAAGCTTTTTCCTCAAACTTCTTTTTCAAAAGCTCTCTGTTTACCCTAACAGTATTAGTAGGTCTATTATACTGAGCAGCACCAGGTTCACCGGTATTTGAAACAATATCCTTACTGTCAACTACCTTAAAGTTTTCTGGTCTTACCGCAGGAGCAGGAGCCTTTTCTTTTTTATTCTGTTCTGCAGTTACTCTTATGGTGGTAGTTTCAGCTTTCTTCTGAGAATTTGTTGCTTTTGGAGCCAATGGTACATCTTTCTTAGGAGCAGTTGCTACCTTACCTGCACCGGCTGCCGGATTAAGAAGATCCTTGATATAACGAATCTGATCATGATACTTCTGCAACTTCCCATATAGATCGTTAAGCCGGCTTTCCTCAGTTATCTTAACATCTTCTAATAACTCTATAGAGTCCATATTATCAGTAACATTCTTTTCTAATCTCTCATATTGAGATTTCAACCTAGAATAATCATCAACAGTCATCTGATCTTTTTCCGCAACAGAATCAATAAGCTCTCGAAGTTCTCTAGTAGAAAGCTCACGATATCCTGTCTTCTTCTTAAACTCTTTCATCTTCTTATCACCTGTTTCCAGTGATAAAACATGACTCTTAATAAACTCTATAGATTTTCTAATTGCATTCTTAATAATATCTATCAACTTATCAAGGGTGGTAATCTTTTTGTTTATACCGCTTATTCTTTCAGTTAACTCAGCCGGAGATAATTCCTTCAAGGTAGGATCGGCAAGAAGATTTTTATAATAATTTAACTGATTAGTAAGGTCTTTACGGATCTCAGTCATTTGACCAACTTCCTCTTTGAGATCTCTAATTCTTTCAGTGATATCAGTTACAGTCTGAAATTCACTACGTACCTGTTGTTTAAGATCTTTTACTTTCTTTATAACCCTTTCTCCTCTAATGGTCTTAGCAGAAGTTTTACTCTTAACCATGCTACTAAGAACATCAATCTGATTAAGTATACTATCGATCTCACTTGAAGAAAAATCAATAGTAGAATTAACTAACTCATCTAGATAGGTAAGAGTATCCACAATTTTGGTCATATCGGCATCTAGAAGAACCTTTCTTTTGGAGAGTATATTTATCTTCTTGTCTATTGCTTCAATATTCTTAGTTCTACGAGCCTGTTCTTCTGGTGTTAATGGTACAGCTTTGTCAGCTGCTGCAGTACCTGGCTCAGAAGGAAACTGCCATTCTCCCTCGGTTGGTGGAGCAGGAGTCTTAACTGCTTCTGATGCAGGTTTACTAGCCGATGCAGCCTTGGTTTTGTTATACTCAATAACAAGTTCTTGAAGTTTCTTATACTTAGCTGACGCTTTGTCTATAGGGCCATTTGAAGCAGCATCTCTAAACTCAAGATCAATATCTCCATTTTCAAATCTCGCTACCTCATGTGGCATTAAATAAGCACCCAACTTACCCATCTCATTAAATACTATAAGACTATCTTTTCTTCCGTTAAATATAGCCTGACCTTTTGTAAATGTTTCAATTACTCTATCGTTAAGCTCCTTTATAGCTTTATCAATATTATCAGCAAGTTTTATTAAATTTCCAGGATCATGAAGAGCATTAACTGCAATGGCCATATTCTCGGCATCTTCACCTAGTCGTAGATAATCTTTAAATCCTTGAAATGAATTTTCAATATTCTTATCTAAAACATGTTCCTTGGCTGCTTTTCCTATGTGTCTTACATAATCATAATAGGCTTCTTGTAATTCATCTTGTGGTTTAAGATCAAGAATGACGTCAGCATTATCAGGATTACTGCTTATTTTTCGTAGATGGTCCTTAAATCTAATAATAGCATCGTTTATCCTTTCAAGCTTCTTCTTTGTAACAGTAGTCTCCGCTGCTATCTTTCTTTGCTCAGGAGTACCATCCTGATAGGCTTTTATCTCATCTCCAAGAGTTTTGATTCTATCTTTAAGATCGCCTGTAAGAAGTACAGTAAAATCCTCTGTACTGGCCTTGGCAAGAGGTTTATTCTTACCTGTCATATCCTGAAGAATGTCAAGCTGTCTTCCTACGATATCAGCAAAAGCTATATCAGAATAAGCAGCATGAAACTTGGCCTTCTCAAAAGTAGCTCTCCTACGATTCTCTTCTGCCCACATCTCTGGGTTCTTATTCTTATCATAAATATCCGGATCATAAGGATTTCCAAATCTTTCTTCAATTTGAATATACTTTTCTTGAATATCCTCAGCCCTAGCAATTGTCTTATCTAACCTCTCATGAATAGAACCGTTAAGCTTATTACCCTCTGCTGGAGCATTCTCAAAAGCATCCGCTAGTTCCTGAGGTTTTAATTCTTTAAGACTCTTAAGTTGGTCTATTAAGATATGACCATAACCTCTACTATTAAGAGTATACATGTTACTAAAAAGACTCATGGTTTTCTCATCCATACTAGCCTTTCTATCCCCAACAGCTTCTCCATTATCCAAAGCTGTCTGATAAGCATAATCTTCTTGTACGGCATCAGCATACTCCCCTTTTCTTTTAACTACATCATTTATTATATTAATTACATTATTTCTATCTTCATTTCTAGCATTCAACCAATCATCATATCTAGTGCCCTTAGTTCCAGTTTTACGTTTAGTATATTGATCCTGAATCTTTTTCCAATTCTGATTTAATTTTCCATAAAGCATTTTCTGTGGAAACTGAAGAACTCCTCCCATTATAAAACCATGCAAAAAGCTAGTGCCTCCTTCAACAGTTGGAATAACAGATAGCCCTTCTCCCATTGAAGCAAGCATCTGTTTATGACCCGCAAGAGCAGGATCTTCATAGATCTTAGTATAATAATCAGTAGTACCACGAGCAATAGCATCTATCACAGGCATCTGAGCTCCCATGATGAGATTAGCCTTTCCATAATTGAGAGCACCTGCAGCTATTCTAACCGGACTCTGTTTCCAATAATCCTTATCTAAGAGTTTCTTAAAACCCTTTGGCATTTCTTTAGCTCCTGCTTTAGTTACTAGAATACCTTGGCTTCCTAAAGCACCTCTAGTTTCAATAGCAGCTGTCGGTTTAAATCCTCTAAGTGCTCTTGCTAAAACTATCTTATTTGCTAAAAAGAAAAGAGGAATATTGGCTAATGTAGTAGTAACCCCAGCCTGCTGTGAGACATCATAGATTTTATCTGCAGCAGTTCCTTCAGGCATCTTATTATGCTCAGCGTAATACTCATTTGTCATACTTCGAGTCATCTCATTAGCAACACTACCTCCACTCCCTCGGGCAAAAGCAATAGTAGTATTGATGTGAGTCATCTCTCTCTGAAAGGCTCCAAAACTCTTACTAATAAGAGCTATATTCTTTATCTTATCGGCAGCACTTACTCCTTTAGTTAAATCTTTTGCTACAGTATACCCGCCTCTTAAATTCTTTACTGCACCAACAGTCTGCTCAAAGGGATTAACAAATTTTCCTACAGATTTAGCCGCTTTCCATAAATTCCGAGAGGCTTCTACTCCTCGTACAGACTTGATAGCAGCACTTGTTGATTTAAGACCACTTACAAGATGTTTTAATTTTCCAAATAAAACCCCTGATTTTGCTACGTTTTTTGTCATTGTAGCCCAAAAGGCTGCACCTCCTGCAACAGCGCTTGTGCCTCCTGTTTCTGGTGCAAGAAAAACACCTGCTCCTAGAGCAGCGCTTGCAACATAAGTTTCAGCAGCAGCTTCTGCTATAAAACCTACAAGATTTGCTAGACCTGAACTAAAATTAATAACAGAACTAGCAGCTCCTGGTCTAGATGCATTTGCAATTGTCATTCTACGCTGTGCATCAGCATCAGCTTCCCTATCTGGAGAACCATCAAACAGATGTCCCCAGTTATAAAACGCTGCTTTTGCAGAACCTCCTATGATACCTGGTGTTTGGTAAGCGAATCTTAAAAAGTCATCATACCAACTTGAACGATCATTATAGAATTGCTCATTGTCCTTATAAGGGGAATATCCTAATTTCTTAAACTCAGGATGTGTATAAAAATGATCAAACTCAGCATCATTTACCCCAGAGTTAAAGGTATATGGTTTAGCATATTCCCCAGGATTAGCTGCCCACTGATCTCCAGCATTAGCTAAACTAACAAGTCCTTGACTTAGTGTCTTAGATGTTACCTCTGGATCTCTATAACCAGGATTAGGTCCTGTCAAAGAGGATCCTGCAAATAAATTCTGAAGAGGTACATTAATAGGAGTACCGTTAGGAGTAATAGCAGTCTGAATTTGACCCTTCTCAAACTGCTTATATCCTAAATCAAGAGCTTCTCTTTCTGCTTCCTTTGAGCCCTCTTCTGTTATTAATATTTCTTCAGCCATTATTATCTGTTACTGAATTAGCGATAGATACTCTGGATGGGCTTTAAGAACTTCCTGTTGTATCTGAACTACTGATTTTTTATTTTTAGATTGCCTTACAAATTGTTCATGTACTAAAATATTATACTCCTGAAGTTTTTTAGCTTCTGCTTTCATTCTTCCAATATACACTGGAAGATCTGTCATTTTCATAGGTAAAATAGCAGCTGTATGTTGTATATAGTCTCCAGTAGTTTCATCAATCTCAGTTACATCTAATGAGCCAATTACATTATTATCATCATTCAGACGTAGAGAAAAGCCTGCTCCTTTATCAGCATAGGTATTCATTTCATATCCACCATGTGCAACAAGAATACTTTCAGGAGTAGTCTGTGTCATCTCATGCAGAACGTTACCAGCTATATCCTTTCTGTATACTACTGTTACACTATTATTATACTTACCCGTCTCATCATCCCATAATCCCATAGCAATATCTGCTTTGTCAGAGGTGCCTTGTAGCTTCTTTATCCATTGGGGATTAAACGTATGAGTAACAGCTTCGTATTCACTATTACCCATAACTATAGTATTATGGGTGATTGTAGCTTTCGGTCTAGTATTATCGGTTATCTTATAATCACCAGTATTGAACTCATAATTATATAAATCAATTAATGTTCTTGCACTAGCACTGTTTTCCAAATCATTAACACTCTCAGCATCTTGATCCTTTAAGGATCCATACATCGCAATTGACTCAGGATGACTTATATCAGTCTCAATACTTTGATGTGCAACAAGAGTTTTAACATCAGCAGTAAGTGGATCTTCATGATAAGTCAAATTGAAATCTGTTCCTATAGCTCCACCACCAGGTTGATTAAATGCTGATTTTGTAAAAGGTCTAATAGTAGGAATATCATTACTACTATAAAGCTTAACTATATCTTTACTTAAGGACTCATAAGCATCAACAGCATCCTCTCTTAACTCCTCAAGATCTCTACCGTCACCAGCATACTTCTTTATATAAGCAGCCTGGAAATTACCTGGATTGTAGTTATCAGCGGCATCCATTAATAAGGGAGCATCATCTGCATAATCACCTAGCTTATTAGCTCTGATATGCTCTGTTATATCATGATAGTTCTTGTTTTCTTCAGAACGAAGAATTCTATTAGATTTTCTATACACCTCTGCTCTATCAACATTTTCATCAAATTTGGTAACATTAGTAGATTCAAGAAGACTTCTATCTCCCTTCACCAGTTCAATAGCTCTACTATAAACATTTCCAATATAATCAGGGTGCCAAGTGCTAGTATAATAATCAGAATCAGCAGCTGCATTATCAACATACCCTTTACTCTTTGTTGTCTTACCGGCCATAGCCTGAGGACCAAATACTCTATTCCAGGTCTCTGCTCCATACTTAGCTTCCTTTGGATTCTTACTAGCCATCTTAGCTTTAAGTTCACCCTTGAGAACGTCAATTGCCTGTTGCTGTGTTCTAAAAAGTTCATTTTTTTGACTAGCTACCACAGCAGCATTAGACTCATAAAGTGGTTCTTTATATGGAAGGCTGGTTGTGGCAGAACTAACCACAGTAGGATTAAAGGCATCTTTACGAACAGTCTTTCCTTTAAGTAACATATCTCTTTCAAACTTAACAGTAGCAGCTTCCACATCCCAACCCTGTTGCATCTGCTTAAGATCTACATCATACTTATGCTCTCTATCCATCTTATAATAAGGGTCAGCTTCCATTTTCTGTTCCGAGTGAGTCATTGCATATAGCTCTGCTGCAGAATGCATATCTTTAGACATCAATGTTCTTGACTTAGCAAAATCAATATCTCTTCTTAAGACTCCAATATCTTGAGTATCCAATTTATCAGCATACTTTGCAGTCTCATCATGAATATCTTTTGAGCGTGTAACAACACCTAATTCTTCTAATAACGTTTCTACATTATTAATAACATCAGGTTGTAATTTTGGATCTATTCCATTTTTATATTTATCCTTAAGTAACTCCTGTTTAGCTGTTAATTGATCTTTAACACCACCTGCCTCTTTTAATACTAAATCGTTCCACTTCTTAACCTCAGCTTGTTGCTGAGTTATATAATCCATTTCAACTTTTAATAGATCTCCACCATGGTCATTCTTGTGTGTTTCTATGTAATCTTTTCTATCTACAAAAGCCTGAGTTCTATACATATCCATTGCTTTCTGATCTCCTCCTATAGCAGCTATTCCAAAATGAAAAAGAGGTAAGGTAAGCTGAGTACCGTTCTTGCTTGTTACAAGATATGCTCCAGAAGGATCATGAGATACCTGGGATACATCAAAACCCTGCTCTTTAAATAGCTTCATTGCTTTTAACGAAGTGTTAATGTAAGGAGTATAAAAAGGATCTTCTGTGGCTAATGCCTCCTGATCATCAGACTCAGCGAAATCCTTTGCCCAATAATCAAGGGCTCTATCACCTACATCCCAACCGGTTCCTCCACATTTTTCTTCATCAACACAATTTCTATAATTTCTTCCTTTCTCTTGCTGGGTTCTTAATTTCTTAGTTTTCACCATATCATTCATGATGCTTCTATCATCAAGTAATGGTTGAAAAACTCTATAGGCACTGTCTACATTCTCTTCTAAAGAGAGATCTACTCCAGACATTCTATCAATTTCTCTATGAATATTTGTAAAAAACTGATCTCTCTTCTCAATATCAGGTTCTCTTATCATCTCAGAGTTCAAAAGAGTACCGTAAATACTGTTTATCTGCTTTGAACCTTGTTCATATTTAGCTTCTTTTTGAGAAAGAACATTTTGATAAAAGTTTAGATCTGGAACAAACGGCTGTATACGTGGGATATAATCAGTTACTCGAGGTAAGTATGTTGCCATGGTGCAAAAATAATATTAATATTTCATTTAAACTTTAAAAGTGTAATAAACTTTTAATGTTTAACATTTAGATTTAGTATCCATAATCCCTAGTTGTTTTAGGAACATATTGATTACGAGTATAAGCCTCATAATCTTCCGGACTTAACTCACTATCATTATAGGCACTATCACCTTTATTCTTTCTAAGATAATATGCTATTGCTGCTTTCTTATCTTCTGGATCAGGATACTGAGATATAGTATTCATAAAGGCTTTGAAATCAGTATCATTACTATAGTTTGTAGGCTTACGTGGACTTCCTTTCGTAAAGTTGACAAGTCCTCCACTTGAAGGATCTACTTGATAATGAGGGAAGAGAGTGTTAAGCGCTTGAGTTTTGGCTCTATTGGTAAGAGCCGTGGTATAAGCAGATCTCAATTCAGCATTAGCCTCTCTCTTAGCATTATCATATTGCTGATTAGCTATTGTAGTAGCATCATAGAGACCTTTAGCCACACCAGATCTAGATATATTATTCTTGTTATAGATATCGGTCCTTAGATTCTCAAACTGGTTAGCTAGTCCCACATTCTTATTATGATACTGAGATAAGATATTGGCTGCACTTCTAGCACCTTGACCCTGAATACCAGAAGCCCGAGCACTGAATTGTTGAGGAGAACCGTACATACCAGCTCCCTGGGTGCCTATAGCCATCGCTTCAGCATTAGCGGCTAGTTCTCTTGTAGGATCAAAGAACGTTGGTCTAGGGGTTTGTAAATCAACCTGAGGAGCCCATGGCATATACTTATTAAGTCCCCATCTAGTGCCGGCAGCAGAAGCTGTATTGATAACATCCTGGGTCCACCAAGGAGCATTAGCACTTTGTGAGGTATACTGAGCAGGAGTCTCTGGGATAATAGGAGTCTTATCTATCCCCTTTTTCTTTTTAGCTATTTCTTCAGGATCTGTAAAATTAAACTCTTTTCTACTTTTATGCCAATTTCCCCATTTTTGGTCGGCAGCATTAACATCTACACCAGGAACTCCATGAAAACTGAGTTTATTACTAAGTTCTGTAGCCTTAGCCTTAGCCTTAGTTTCAGACATTCCTTGGCTTATAAATCTATTATAGAATCCATCATAAGTAAACTTCTTGTGATGATCTTCAAAAGCTCTTTTATGGTCATCAGAAGAAGGATCAAACTTAGTTCCGTCTGCTTCAAGTTGTTCAAAAAATGTAGGATTTCCTCTTCTAAGAACCTCTTCTTCTTTAGGTGTAAGTGTTCCTAAGCTTTCTTTAGTCTGATGTCCTATAGAAGTAGGATATAAATCTTCTTCACTTACACCTAAGCTAGTTAATAATTCTTCATATCCGCCATAAGGATCTACTCTTTTTCCTGAAGTAGTTTTACCAGCATTTGTAGATTTTTTAGTTTCTTTAGGTATTACCTCAGCTGTTCCATCTTCATACTGAACCACTGTACTCCCAGACTTGTTAGTACCTGTCTTTGCAATAGTCTTACCATTACGAGTATTTCCAACACTAAGTCCTTCTTCAGCAAGAGGGATAGTTCCCCCTTCTTCCATTTCCATTAATTCTTCAAATGTCGGACCCGTTGTGGTTGCTGCACTATCTGCGGCTGCTGGTGTTATTACTGATTTAGCTTCAGCTTTAGCTTCAGCTTTAGCTGGTTTATCAGGACCAGAAAACTCGTCTTTAGCAATATTAAGCATATTCATAACATCTTCTTGCTCATAAGGATCAAAGGGTACATCCGGTCCTACATAGTAATCGGGAACAAAAAATTGAGCTGCTTTGCCCAAAACGTTTTGAGGAAGAATATTATGAAAAAATTCTTGTATAGGTTTAAAAGATGCCGCTTTTAAATCATCAATCTTTTTCTGCAACTTTATTCTCTCTAAATAAGTGCTCGAGTTTTGCGGCATTCCTTGCAGTTTTTTCTTAAGACTTTCAATAAGCTGAGTTGATAATGCAGCCTTCTTTTCTTGAGATTCAACAGTAGAAGTAAATCTCTGTTTTTGTTTTAAAGTATTAGCTCTTTCTCTAATAATAGATGCTAAATCTGAAAACTTATCAGCATCTGAACTGGCATCTATGGCATCAAGAATTCCAGTCGTTCCAAGTCCTCGTCCCCATGCACCTATTGATCGGCTTTCTTCAATATCATCTGCTATCTTATATAAATCGTCTGGAGAATGTTCTGCTTGTAAACCATCTATGTACTGTTGCATCACTATCGGATATTCTTCAGCAAATCTACCAGCTCTTTGAGCAGGAGTGCCGCTAACAGGTAACTCTATTCCCCATTTTGTAGTACCAAATCCAGGTACCTGCATGGGAGGTCTTTCTGCCTCTATACTAACATCAGGAAG
>Ga0307379_10002371_pt1 | contig 28035 bp, 38 predicted proteins | sample UN2MG_FD_202237 | JGI IMG/M metagenome (GOLD analysis project Ga0307379, IMG submission 202237) | Soil microbial communities from Risofladan, Vaasa, Finland - UN-2 | ecosystem: Environmental > Terrestrial > Soil > Coastal area > Acid sulfate soil | place: Finland: Risofladan, Vaasa | collected...
CATCAAACGGGGTCATTCGTCGGGGACGATACCGATAACCACGACTTCGTATTCAAAGGACGGGGCAAGTCATGTCCCCAGGTTGACGTTGACAACGCCCCGAACGCCGAACTTACCTGGACGCTTTACGGAATGCACACTGAAGACGGGGCCGTCGGCGACCCTGGGACATACCAAATTGACACGGGGGCCATTGCCGCCGCCGACCAGTTCGACGACGCCTGGTTCGGATACGCCTTCCCGTTCTTCCTTCTTCGCCTGGCGTATGCTGGCGCGCCAACCGACGACCCGAAGAAGTCGGTCACAGTCTTTACGAATTTAACCTTTGGAATATAGGGGGGCGATATGGTATTGAAACGAAGCCAAATCGAACAAGGCGTCCTGGACGCCATAATCAGCGAAGAACACGTTCACAACCGCGAACGCTGGTTCGGGAAATCGGGCGACCAGTCGGGGAACGATTGGGCCGTCCCCGCGGGCTTGACCTTCTTCCGCGCCATATCAGGAAGCGCGGACTTCGGGGGCGACGCGAACGACGAAGCCCTGGTCCTGGGGACCGCCGACACGCCCGCAATATCGGGGAAGACGACGTTCGACCTTCATCGGATTATGGTTGAAGCTTCCAGCGTCGCGACGCCCTGGGTCCTTCGGGTCATTTACGGGTCGGGAACCTTTTCCGCAATGGAAGCCCTGGGCCAGTATTCCGACGTTATGATAACGGAAGCGAAGAAGGGCGGACCCGTCGAATTGATAATGCCGCGGGCGACTTGCGGAACCGACAAGGTATGGGTTCGGGCGAAGAACGCGACCGACAACGCGACGATTGACTTCTTCGTCGGGTCCCATGAATACGACGAATAAAAGGGGGACGATATGACAGTCGGGGCGAATACTTATGCCGAACACGAAGACGTCGAAAGGCTTATCGGCGACATTGTTTTGAACCGAACCTTCGACGAAACCACGGTCCCGACGCTGGTCCAGGTTGAAAGCGAACTGGACAACGCCGCGGCCGACTTGAACCGCGAACTGGACCAGGTCGGTTATACCGTCCCCGTGGTCCTGGCCGACTATCCGACGACCTTCGCCTTCCTGAAGGCGGCGAACGCTTACGGGGCGGCCGCGGTTCTATTGTCCACGGTCCCGTCTGAAGGTTACAATCCGATTGAAGAAGTCGAAGCCCCAGGGACAACCAGGGCGGAAGTCTATTCGAACAAATTCAAGTCGGCCCTGAAAGCGATTCGCGAACAACGGTTACGGGCCGCCCGTCGCAAGGGCCGCCTGGCCGACGTGGTCGCTGGTTCCCAGGCCGACGCCGACGGGAACGAAAAGAACCCAATATTCACGCGGGGAATGGACGACTATCCTGGAAGGCGTTCCCTGGTTGGTGGGGAAGGGGGGGACGAATGAGCCAGGCAACGGTTGAAACTGGTATCGTGAACACGGTCCGCATTCATGCGGACTTTGATTCGACGAATTGCGTTGTATATGACCGAAAGCCGCTGGCGAAGGGGCTTGCCCGCCTTTGCTTCATATCGTATTCAACCCATACCCGCGAAGCGATAACCTTGAAGCTGGAACGGCGGACCTGGGTTTATAACGTGGACGTCCTGGTCCCCTGGCGCGGGGACCTGGCCGAACTTGATTCCCGTATCGGGACCGAAACCCAAAAGGTCATTGATACCCTGGCGAAGTATCCCCGCTTGAACGGGACGGCCGACATTCAAACGACGGAAATGGTCGTGTCCACTTCGCCCGATTTACTGGCCGAACGGAAGGGCGTTTATCGCGGCCGAAGGCATACGTTGAACGTCCTGGAAATCTTCGACCCAGGGAAGGTTGAATAATGGCCCAAATGGAATTCGAAGTCTTCGGACTGAAGGAAGTTCAATCCCGCATGGCGAAAGCTGGCGACGCCCTGGTTCAAGCGGCCTTGAACGAAGGGCTTCGGGACATTGGCCGCCTGATTGTCCCCGCTTCGGGGACGGGGCCCCTGGCGAATGAAACCCCGAAGGTATCGGGCGACCTGGCAAAGTCAACGGTCTTCCAGGTTATCGGGGGCCCGTTGAACCAGGTCCTTGAAGTTCGCCAGGCCGCGCGGTCGCCTGGGGGCGTATTTTATGGCTTCATAGTTCGGGAAGGACGGAAGGCCATTGAAGCGTCGCAAGGGAAATTCCTTCACTTCTTTATCGGGGACCAGGAATTCTTCAGGAAGCGGGTCGGACCAGCGAAAGCGAACCCGTATCATATCCGCGTATTGAACCGACTTCTTCCAGGCATTCAGGAAATCGTCAACAAAATGGGTCGAAAGGTCGTCGGCTATATCAGCGGCGGCAATTCAGGAATAAGGGGGTAAAAGTAAAATGTCACTATATGACAGCGGATTATCGGTCTTCAAAATCACGGACACGGGTTCGGACCTTCGGGACGTATCCCCGTATATCGTTTCAATTGACGGGCTTCCTGGACCCAGGGAATTGAACGAAGCGACGGGGTTGAACGTGACGGGAAGGAAGTTTCACCCGACCCTTGAAAACGTCCCGTTCACGCTGGAACTTATGTTTTCAGCGGACGCAACCGTCGGGCCCGATACGGTCTTCGGACCGCTTTCCAGGCATACGGCGGCGACGGCCTTTGAATACTATCCGAAGGGCGTTACAGTCCCGAAGTATTACGGGTCTTGTTGGGTTCGGAATTATACTATATTGACCAGGGTCGGAAGCCTTTTGACCGCCCGCGTCGAATGCCAGGTCGAAGGGACCGTATCAAGAACGGGTTCATAGTCAACCAGTAACCGAAAGGAAGGGGGAATCATGGCTTACGAAATGCCAACCAAAAGGATTGAATTCGAAGGCGGCGGATACGCCGTCCTTTGTCTTCAACTGAAACACGGGACCCAAAAGGCGGTCAACGCTATTCTTCGGCCGCTTATGAAGACGCCCGACGGCGGGACCGTCGCGACGCTATCCGTCCAGGAAGGGGACGGGAAGACAAAGGTCGAAGGTCCGACCGAAGTTCAAATCGAACTGGCCCAGGTTGACTTCACGGCCGTCAACGACATTATTCTTTTGAAGCAAGTCAACGAATGGTCGTTCGGTCCAGTGGACCAGGCAACCCTTGACGTCGTTCCCGAACCCATAATCGAACGCCTGGTCGAAGAAGCGAATGGATTATACGGCGAAGTCCCTTTAGCAAAGGGCGGCGGCGGGAACTAGGGGAAGGGCTTTTCAAGGCCCTGAAACTACCTTCACGTTATCGCTTGCCGCCTGAATTGGAAGAAGCAATGTTAATATGTGAAATCGGGTTGCCGCCCCAGGTCCTTGACGAACTTTCGCAAGTTCTTATTGACCAGATTATCATTTACAAGGGCGTCAAGAACGTCGCCGAATACGGCGGGGACTGGCAACCATAAGGGGGTTATTCAATGGCAAATGAAGCGGCCGTAACAATAGTCGCCCGAATGCGGGACGAAGCTTCGGCCAAAATGCAAAACCTGGGGAAGACCACGGCGAAGACGAATATCACAATGGCGGAAACCCAAATGACCTTGACGGCCGTCGGTTCCGCCCTGGTCGGCGTCGGGGCCTTGTTGGGTAAAATGGACAACCCCCTGGCGAAGACCGCTTCGACATTCCTATTGACCGCGGGGGCCATTGGCGCGACGGCGGGGGCCATAATGAACATGATTCCGTATATTGGGAAGCTTATAACCTGGTTGCGTTCCCTGGCAATCGCCCAAACGCTTGTCGCCGCCCTTTCGGGCCCCGCTGGTTGGGCTAGAATTGGAATTGGCCTGGGTATCGCCGCGGCGGGAACCGCGGGCATCGTCGCCGCGACGGGCGGGTTCGGCGGACGTGGGGGCGGAACGACCCAGGTCGTCAATATCAATTCCCAGGCATTCACGGGAAACGACGCGGAAGCCAGGAAGTTCGCTTCCAAAGTCCAGCGATATTCCAGGGAAGAAACCAGGTTGGGAAGATAACAAATGGAAATTGAGAAAGTAAGCGACCCCGCGCGAATGACAACCGACCAGACTTTGCTTTCCCATTTGGCGACGGCGGGCCTTGAAAAAGACTTCGTCGCATTCGTCCAGGATTACACACCCGAACACCCTTACGCCAAATTATACGAAGACCGCGTTTCGAAGCGGAAGTTCGCCGTTATATCACAGCTTCCAATGGTCAAGGTCGGCGGCCAAAAGATTGAAGCGGCCTGGTTCTATTCAGAGAAACAAGGCGCGTGGTATTCGCGGGCGAACCTTTTTTCGGCCATTGTATCGGGGTCGAAGGTCCAGCTTACTTGTCTATACCCGCAACCGAACGGGGCAAAATTGGGCGACCAGGTTGTCTTCCACGCCCAGGTCTTCGTTGACGGCGTCGAAGTTCTTCCGAAATCGGAAAAACCGAACTGGTTGGAAAGCGACCCATTCAACGAAAACTATAATCAAAACGTCCTTGAATGGGATTATGGAATTTGCAAGCGAAGATTGCGGCTTCTTGAAGGCCGTCTTTTGGGTTCCTGGTTATTCGAAAAGAAACCTGGCGGGACGGTCAAGCTGAAGTATAATCAGGTCGGGACGCTTCGGCTTAAACTTGGTTCGTTTGCTATTGGCGAAGACGAAGTCATTACGCCCGAACAATTCGAAGAATTCGGAAGATACCCTGTAAACATATCTGATAGTCAAACATTCTACCCCGACGCTTCCCCGACTTCAACGTCTTGTGATGGAGTAGTAAGACAGGCCAGTGTTGATATGTCATGGGCCGCTATAAGGGCAACAGTTGGCAACAACAAGATTGATAATGACGATGGCGGCGAATTCTGCGACGGCGTTCATTGGAGATGGCGACCTGGCGGGCTTGGATTCAGGTATCTTTCAAGACCAATACTTCTTTTCGATACTTCGGGCCTTCCTGACGAAGCGACCGTCATATCGGCGACCCTTTCCCCTTTTGGTAGTGTGAGAGGAAACCCGTCAAGTTCTACTATATCGCTTAATATCTATGTCCCCACGACGGCTAGTAATACCGAACTTACTACGACGGATTATAACTATTTGGGGTGGGGTGCAACTAAGCTTTGTGATACCGACAAGCAATATGCCAGTTGGAGTTTAGTCGGCTATAATGCTTTCATTTTGAATGCCGCTGGTATCGCGAACATATCGAAGACGGGAATTAGTAAGTTCGGAATTCGTGACGTTGATTATGACGTCGGCGGGTCCACTCCCCCAGGAAGCGGAATATCTGACCTAGATACTTATATGTGTTGTTGGTATTCTGAAAAGGGGGCTGGTTATAAACCGAAGCTGGTTGTTGAATATTCCGCCATTACCGTTCCAGTTATGGACACAGCGGACGCGGACAATATCGGCAACGAACAAGCCGACCTTCACGGCGAAATCGTAAGCACAGGCGGCGACAATTGCGACTTCCGCGGCTTCGTTTACGGCAAGGAAAGCTTCGGCGACCCAGGGGACACGGCCCCCGCTGATAGTGATTATTCTGACTATTGGACGGAAGGCGGTTCCTTCGCCGCTGGCGTATTCGATAGGACGCAAACGGGACTGGACAGCGGGGCGACGTATTACGTTCGGGCTTGCGCGCATAATTCGCAAGGTTGGGCTTATGGCGACCAAATATCCTTCGCAACGATACCCGATATTTATACTTATCAAGCAACGAATATCGAATCGAATCAAGCGACGGGGAACGGGTCAATTGAAAGCGTGACTGGCATTGAAGCCGTTGGCTTCGAATGGGGCATTGAATCGGGGACGTATGACGACAGTGTTGAATCGGCCCTGATTGAACCAGGCGACTTCGCCCTTCAAATGACTTTACTGGAAGCATCAACGAAATACTACTTTCGCGCCTATGCTTACGATTCGGAAGCCGCCTATATTTACGGCGAAGAAAAGTTCTTCACCACGTTACCGCCGACGCCCGTCGTTAGAACCGACCCGCCGACCGACGCGCAAATTGACCATATTGACGCCGTCGGTTATATCACGTCAATCGGTTCGGCAAACGCCGACTTCCGCGGCTTCGTTTACGGGTTGACTTCAAAGTCGAAGCCTGATTATTTGACCGCGCCAGGGGCTTCAGGATATGACGATTCGGTCGAAGAAGAAGGCGATTACGGGGTCGGGGCTTTCGCCATTACGCTTTCGAACCTGGAAGCAAGCCGAACTTATTACGTCCGCGCCTGGGCCCATAATTCATACGGATACAATTATGGAAACGAACTGGCAATCGTGACGAACTATGACGTTAATATCCTTTTGCCTTCGGGGAATTATTCGGCTGGTATCCGCTTCGATACTTCGCCAGGCGGGGGGTATCCCTCACTTGGCGGCGGGGACATTCCCCATTATTTGCTGGTCCGTTCCAAAGATACCATTTACACGGCGGGCGGATATTGGGGCTCAATCAGCGGCGAAGGCGTTTACGAACGCAGTTATTACAATTCGAATTATTATACGGACCTCTACACTTTGACGAACCCTTATCGGCGAACTGAATCAATAATCAAGGTCAAATGGAAAGCCCGCTTCTTTGCGAATGCGTATCCTTACGGGAACGCGGGAAGGGAAGTCCGAACCCATTCGACGACATATTCTTCAGCGCGAACGAAGATTCACGTCGCGGCTTTGGGCGATACCCGTTGCGAAGTATTTTACGTCAACTTGAATACGTCGGCCGCCTGGTCCCTGGCCGAAGCCGACGCCCTGGTCGGCGGAATAACGGTTGGCGAAGAAGCTTCATACGGGATAGCCTTCGGCGACTGGTTCGAAATGCGCGTCCTTTGGGCGAATGCTGAAGTCCGAACCGATTACGGGGAAAAGCTTTCGGCGAACGAACTTCGATTGAACGGTTACGTCGTCCAGGACGAAGCCGAAGAATGCGAAGTCTATTTCGAATGGGGCTTGACCGACGGATACGGCAACGAAACAACGCCCGAAACGAAGCGGATTAACCAGTTCTTTTCGGCCGATATAAGCGGCCTTGACCCGCTGGAAACATACCACTATCGGGCCGTAATTGAAACCGCTTGCGGCGAAACGTTTTACGGCGAAGACGCCGCGTTCATTATGTATCGGCCCGACCGAATATATGTCTGGTTGGGGGACGAAGACGACGACCAGGTCTTCGAATTGACCGAACCAGACGTTGAACTGGTCTTGTCCGCCAGGACGGAACGCGGTTGGGACGAAGAACTGGCCCAGGCCGCGGCGGGCATTTGTGAACTGGTATGCGACAACTTCGACGGGTCCTTCAGTCCCGAACGGGTTGATTCGCCGCTTTATGGCTTGTTATACCTGGGGGCCCGTATCACCATATATGAAGTTTACAAGGGCATTCAATACGACCACTTCACGGGCCGAATTGACAAGATACTTCCCAGGGCGGAAGAAGACAACGCGACCGCTTACATCGTCGCCCTGGACGGAATGGACGACCTGGCGGGGACGAAGGTCACAACGGCCCTTCGAACCGATACCGACGCGGGCGAACTTATGGGGGACGTCCTGGACGCCGCCAAATGGCCCGCGGGGGCCCGCGACATTGACACGGGTATTGATACCCTTCAAGTCGGTTGGTTCCATAAGACGCCAGGAATGAACGCGGCCCGCGACCTGGAAATGACCGAAAAGGGACGCTTCTTCATAAAGCGAACGGGCGAAGCGCGGTTCGAAAGCCGCCATTATAGAATCACGGGGAACGGCCTTGTATCCCAGGCGACCTTCGCCGACACAATGGTCGAAATGGCATACGAATATTCGAAGCGGCTATTGTTCAACGAAGTCCTGGTATCGGGCCGCCGATACTTCGCGGGCGGCGTTCAATTGTGGTCGGGTTACGACCTGGCAACGATTGACGACGACCTGGTATGGTCCGCCCATACTGGCGACGACGCGGCCCCTTATATTCCGCAAGCTTCGACGGTCGTCATTTGGGCGGAATTCAATTCGCCCTTGTCGTCCTTCACTTCACTTGTCAAAGGGACACACTGGAACGCGAATTCCCAACCCGACAAAACAGGGACGGACGTTTCCGACGATATAACGATAACCGCGACCCAATACGGCCAGGCGGTCAAGCTTTCGATTGCCAACGCGGGTTCCGCGGGGGCTTATTTGGTCGTTCCCGATACGCCGCCCGTTGGCGCGCCCGACGACCGAACGCTTCTTATTTACGGCGTATTATTCGGCGGCGAAAACTTGACCTTCCTGGAAGAAGACACGACTTCACAAGAAGCATACGGGAAGCGGACCCTGGAAGTGGACGCGCCTTTCAAGTCCAGGCCGAATGATATATTGGCTTTTGCTCAATGGTTGAAGGCCAGGTATCACGAACCCGTCCCGACGCCCGTTCAACTTCGACACGTCGCGCGGTCGAACTGGCCCGACGACACAATTCGGGTTCAATGCTTGGTTCGGGAAATCAGCGACCGAATAACCATATCGTCAACCAGGCTTGGCCTTGACCGCGACTTCTATATCAACAAGGTCATTCAAGAATATGGTTTTAAGGAAGGCGGAACGGTCCACAATACGACCTGGTTCGTCGAAGCGGCCGAAGGGTCGGCCGAAGGTTTATACTGGTTGCTAGGGGTCGCGGGCTTCGGCGAATTGGGCGACAAAACGACACTTGGATTTTAACGAAGGGGGACATTATGGACGGACTTATCACGGCGAACACCTGGTTCGGGTCAATGACCACGCGACCAACGGCCAGGACGATTGACTTCGAAATGTTTCGGAAAGTTTACCTGGGCCGCCTTCGAATGCGGTTCCACTTCAAGGAAACGGGGTTCGACGAACTTTCCTTCCCCGTGAAGGCATTCGTCAACAAGGGGGCCTGGTTGGTCGGTTGCCCGAAATGCGGCGGGGCCGAATACGCCTGGGAAGAAGGCTGGTTCTTTTGTTGTTCGTGTAAGAATTCATACATGGGCCATAAATACCGTCGTCTGGAATTCCCGAAGGACCGCGCCAGGATTGAAGAACTTCTGGTCGTTCGGGCCCTGGACAATCGAAACTGGACGCCCAGGGAAACGGTCGAAGACCTGGAACGCGAGAACAAAGAACACGCCGCCGAACTATTGACCGCGGCGAAGGGGGTTTAATTATGGCCTGGACAACGCCGACAATAAGGGCGACGGGATACCTGGTCACGGCCGCCGACTGGAATACAGACATTGTTGACAACCTGGCATATTTGAAGGGCGAAGCGGGCGTTGACATTGTCCTGGAACACGACGTCGTCCCCGACGCGGGGACGGAACGAATCGGGCTTTCGACGAAGCCCTGGGACGAAGGACACTTCGACAAGCTATACGCGGGGCCCCGATACGCGCTTCATAGGTTCGTCCGTGAAGTCGTGGTCACTTGGGAAGACGCTTCCGACAGCGATTACCAGATAACCCAGGGCGACAGCGGGGCGGGGGCCGCTTTCCAAATGGGGGGCTTCGGTCAATCGGTCCTGAAGGTTGACGATAACCAGGCGGGGGCGAAATGGATATACGGCCAGGTCGAACAAAACAACGCCCAGGACACGGCCTTCAATGCTTCAAGGTCGCCATACTATCGCCAGGAATTTTCTATCAACGCCAGTCGTTCGACGGCGGGCGCGTTCATAGGTCTAAGGCAAACGCCAGGCGCGGCCCTTCCCGTTTCGGCTTCAGAACACGCCTTCGGCCTGGTATGGACGGGGGTAATATGGCAATTCCAAAGCATGAACGCTTCGGACGTGGACGCTTCGGGAACCCAAACGATAACCGCCGCGACGCGATACGTCGTCGAATTCCTTTTGATTGCCGCGACGTCGGTCGAATGTTACTTGAACGGGGTCTTGATTGATACCTTGACCGTGGTCCCGACGGGCGACCTGGAATGGTCGGTCCTTGTGGAAAGCGACGGCCTGGGCGGGGCGACCGATAGCATTATCACCCTGGGGCAAGTAATACTTCAGGAAGACCTTTCATAAACTAGAAAAGGGGGAACGGAAACATGGCAATCGAAATAATCGTCGCGGGGTCGTCCTTCGTCGTCGCGGTCGTCGCTTGTGGCGGGGTCGTCGCAAGTTATCGGCGGAATGGGAAATCGGCCGCCGCCAGGGACGAACGCCTGGCAATCAACCAGGAAAACATTATCAAGACCCTGGACGACGAAAACGACGGCCTGGCCGCCCTGGGGCGAAAGGTCAACGATATGGTCAATCATTGCGGCGTCGTTTCAACGGGCTTGACCGAACGAATGAACGCCGCGGAACGGGACATAAAAGACGGCAAGCAACGCCGAACAACCGCCCCATAATGGGGCCCGCCTATCACGGGCGGGGTCTTCCTTTCGGATAGGGCCCTGGGGGAAACGGGCTTCCCCTGGGGCCCGACTATTGTCACAGATATATCGGGACCCCTGGGTCGCTTATCAACGGCCTGGGGCCCTTCTTTTTCCTGGACCGTTTTCCCGTATAGGACTTTAGTCCTGGGACTAATTACTTTTATTCTGAAGCTATTCCCCAGGCGTAAAAAGGGCGACGGGCTTGACACGGGCATTACATAGTTATAGACTGAATATGGTCGTATGACACGACCGAAGGGGGTTCGTATGAAGAAACTGGTTGCAATCCTGGGAACGGCCTTCGTCGCCGCACAAGCGACGGACGGCTTCTTGACGCTTTGGGCCGTGAACCACGGCTTCGAAGAAGTCAATTCGTTCCTGGCCCCGATTGCGGGAACCTGGGCGTCGCCCGTGGTCAAGATACTTCCCGCCGCCCTGGTTGCCTGGGGCCTGGCCCGCCTGGGCCGCCGATACCCGCGGACCCAACCCGTGACCGCCGTCGGCCTGGTCGCGGTCGTCGCCTTTTATGCCGCCGTCCTGGTATCGAACGTCGCCGAACTATAATCAAATATCGAAAGGGGGAAACACAATGAAACGAACGGACATTATCAACCGCCTGGAATGCCTGGACACTATCACAGCAAACGCCCGCAAGTATCACGAAGGGGACGTTTCCAAATGGGTCGGCCTGGGTCTTTTGACCGAAGCCGAATACAAGGACTTTCGCCAGGGTTGGGAAGCTGAAAGCTACGCCTACAAGATAGCGAAGGAAGCCGAAGAAGCTATCCCCTGGGCGAACCTTCTGGACCGCGACGACCTTCCGAAACCTTATCGGGAAATCGTCGAACGCATGGCCGAACTGAAGCCCCTGGTTGACGCCGACAAGAAGGTCAACGACTTCCTTCGGAACGCCCGCCCTTCGCATTGGAATAGCAATCGGCCGCCCTGGGGGGGCGAAGTCGGTCGCCTGGCCGACCAGGTCCTTGAACTTCTGAAGACCGCCGAAGGCGAAGACTATCGCGGCGAATACGCCGACCTGGACGCGAAGAAGGAACCGAAGGAACGCGACGGGTCCATTGTCCGCCGTCTTCGTCATGCCATACACGACGAAGGCGAAACCGCGAAGAAGAAGGCCAGGTCCGAAGCTTACGACGACGCCTTGACCCATGCCTGGGGCGATAGCGGGAAGACCGTCGGCCAGGTTATCGAACGGAAGAAGGAACTGGACCGCCTGGTTGACGAACGCCAGGACGCCAAGCGTTTACAGGCCGCCGCCCAAATGGGGCGGGTATTGAATGCCATTCTGAAGGCATAACAAAGCGCGGGGCCCTGGAATTTTAACGGGGCCCCGAAGGAAACCGAAAGGAGTATCAACCATGACAACCGAAAACAGACACAGCATGACCCAGGGAACCGTCTTGAATGAAACCGAAAAGGCCCGCGTTCGCGAAAACGTCCGCCGCTTGAACCAGCGCGAAGTCGCCTTCGCCGACGTTATCGGGGAAGCCCGCGAATGGGACGCGACGCATAATCCGTTCGACCGAACGACCAGGCTTCCGCTTTTCCAGTATATCGTCGAAGAAGGAACGGGCGGGGCCCTGGTCCCCTTCAAGACGACCGACGTGGTCCCCGCGGGTCACGGCTTCAGCAATGCGGCCGTCGGCCTTCTTCCCCACGCCCACGGGCAACTTTTGTCCCGCCTGGACTTCGCGAAGCGGACCTTCGAAAAGCTTCCCGAAAAGCTTCAAGTCTTGAACCTGAATTGGCTTATTCAAAACCATTACGACAAGGAAGTTCTTCTTCGTGTCATTGACGAAAACAAGGTCCGCGCGCTTATGTCCGCCGACTTCGAACCGTTCGACGACCTGGAACTTCTCACAATCGCCGAACCCTATATCGGCGACGGGACCGTCCGCTGGTATCATACCGACGACCAGGTCCTTCACTTGTCAATCACCTGGCCGAACACGGAAGAAGAAATCAGGGTCGGCGACGTGGTCCAGACTGGCCTTCACATTTCGAATTCGGAAGTCGGCCTTCGGTCGGTCACAATCGCGGGCGTCGTTTGGCGCGTCAAATGTTCGAACGCCCTTATCGGCGGCGGGGAAGGCGGCGGAATGCGTCGCTTCCGTCACGTCGGCAATACCGACAAGCTTCGGGACCAGGTCGCCGCGGCCATTGAAGAAACGAAGCTGGAAAGCACGAAGGTATTATCACAGTTCAAGGCTTCGCTGGAAAAGGCCATTGACGACCCCTTCAACTATCTGGAACGGGTCGCGAAGGACAAGACCAACGAAATGTCCCAGGACGACTTCAAAGCGGCAATGGACGCCTTCTTGACCGAACCCGAAAACACCTTGTTCGGCGTGACCAACTCATTGACCAGGGCCGCCCAGGGATACCAGGGCGAAGACAAGTATCACCTGGAACGGGTCGCCGCGAAGGTCCTGAATGAAGGGCTTCGGGCCAGTTAAAACGGAACGACGGGCGGCGGGGCTTCGGGTCCCGCCGCTTGTTGAAGGAAGTATATCAATGAAGAAGACAATCGTTGCAATGGCCGTCCTGGGGCTTCTCATTGGGGCCCTGGGTTGCCAACCGAACGCCCCCGTCGCGACTGGAAAGCCGTCGGCGGGGGTCCCGCGTTTCGCGGACCTTATGAACCAGTCGTCCCAGGAAGACCAGGTCTTCGCCGTCCCGTCCTTCGTCGTGACCGACTTCCAGGAAACCAGGTCGCCCGAAGCCTGGTCCATAACGGGGACCATTCGCCAGGCGGACCCCGCAATCCCTGGCCTGAAGTTCGACCGATTGCTGGTCGTCTTCGCTTACCTGGACGGCCGACCTTGCGAATACCAGGTCCCCGACCACGGTCCATTGAATGACCTGGTCGCCCCGATACCCTTCGCCCTGGTCCTGGGCCCCGACAATTACGAAGACGCGGGGTTCGGCTTCGCCGACTTCCAGGACTTCGAAGCGACGTCACGCCTGGACCAAATCGTCGTCCAGGTCTTGACCAACAAGAACAAAGTCGAAACCCGTCCGAACCACTGGACGGGAACGTTTATCGCTGAAAGGGGGGCACAATGAAGAAGGAATTTGAAACCACAATGAACGTCGTTTGCGCGTGGTGCGGGGCGGACCTGGGGACGAAGGACGGGAAGGGGGTCACGGGGACCACTCACGGGATATGTAAGGCTTGCGCGAAGAAGCTTCAACCGCCCGCCCGCTGGAACCTGGTTGGCCGCTTCTTGACCGCCCGCCGTATCCGCCGCGCATACCTGAAACGCCTGGAAAAAGAACACGCCGACTTGATTGAATTCGACCGCCAGGCCAACGAACGGGAAGACATTCGCCAGGCATTCGAAGGGAACCCGACCCTTCAACTTTGGTCCGTCTTACATGGCAAGCCTGGCGTCAATTGGATTGACCTAAAAGTCGTCAACGTCCTTCAGGACCACGCGAAGGACGACCCCGAAACCAAAGCCCGCTTGAATTGACAAGGTTGACACGGGCATTACAACGGCGATACAATGGGGCCAGGGGTCAAAGCCTGGTCCCAAATAACGAAAGGAAGGAAGGAAGGAAACCATGAAAGGAAAGGAAGACAAATTCACTTGTTCGAACCAGTCGAACCACGTTTCGGCCTGGCCCGCATTCGACCGAAAGCGTTGTCCAGATTGCGGGGAAGTTTACGTCCTGAAGGAAGGGGGTTCAAAATGATAATCGGACATTGCCCGCATGGGGAATTCGACCTGGACAAAGGTTGCCCCGAATGTATCGAAGAACGCCGAAGGAAGGAAGCGGCTTTGGAAGCCGAACGGTCGGGGACGATACCCGAAGACACAAGCGTTCTTCCAATGGACGCCGCCCTGGACGTCCCGCTTATCGTCAAGGTTCAATACTGGTCCGACGCGAAGGGCGAAGCCGCTGGCCGCGAATACTCATTCTTCACGGTTGACCCGCTGGACGTCGGCGAATTCGTCCAGGTCCCGACCGCTTACGGGGCGACGAAGGCCAGGGTATCCGCCGTCAATATCCCCGACGCGGAAATCGCCGCCTTCAGGGACCGCGTCAAGACCATTCCGTCGGGGTCCATACGCCCCGACCCGTCCGTCCCAACCAACCAGGAAAGCGTCGAAATCGAAACGACCGAAGTCCCGTTCACTTTGCCCGAAAGTCAAGTCGGCGGTCCGAACCTATTCGCTGGAAACGCCCCAGGTCTTTTCGACCTGAAGCCCGAAGAACGCTTCCATTGCCCCGCCGATTGCGGCTTCAGCATTCCCGCGAACTATTCACACGACAACCCCGAACCTGGGGGTTGCGGCAACGAAGAAGCCGTCCCCGAAAACGCTTCCCTGGAAAACGACCCGACGCTTCCGCTTTGTCCAGGGTTCAAGCTGGCCCCGCCCGAACCCAATTACGAACCGCCCCAGGAAGAAGCAACCGTCGTCCTGGCCGTTGACCTGGAAGAAGGAACGGTTATCCCCCCCGCCTTGATAACGATTGAACGCCAGGTCGGGAAACCCGCCCCTGAATTGCTTCAGCTTTACAATGAAGCCGCGTCCCTTCTTCGGGTCGCGAAGGACCGCGTCATTGCCACGAACGAAGACCTGAAGCCCGCGACGAATGACCTGGCGATAATCGCGACTTGTAAAAAGGCAATGTTCGCCAGGAAGACCGAACTGGTCGGTCCCCTGAAGGCGAAGCTTGACCAGGTCAACCAGGCATTCAACGACATAATGTTTCCCGTCGAAGAAGCCGACCGATTGACCAGGGGGCAAGTCACGAAATACGACAACCAGGTTCGGGCCCAGGTCGCCGAAGCGCGACGGATTGAAGACGAAAAGTTCAAGCTGGCCCAGGAAGAAGCGGCCAACAACGGGACGGGGGAAATCACGGTCCCGTTAAACACGGCCCAGGCCCCGCCGCCCCCGCCCGAACGGACCCGAACGGACCTGGGGACCCTGGGGGGAAGGGACAACTGGAAGGCCCGCGTCGTATCCTTCAAGGACCTTGACGACGCTTACAAGCTGGCGGATATGCAAACGTTGAACGCGAAGGCCAGGTCCAGCAAAGGGACCGCCGTCATTCCAGGGGTCGAATTCTACAACGAACGGTCAACCACAATCAGAACGAAATAAAAGGGGGAAATGAAACCATGACGAAGAAACTTACGAACCAGCAAAAGACGGAAAAGAAGGCGGAACGCCGCAAGTCGAACCAGCAAAAGGCCCCGTCCACGATGAAGACCACGGTCAACGTCCCAAAGCCTGAAGGGAAGGTCACGACCGACCCCGACGTCAACCTTTGCGATACTTGCGCGTTCGAATTCGGCGAATGCGAAGGGACCCCGAAATTCGGGGAAGAAGAAGGTTCCGACCGCGTTGTCGAATGTAAGACCTGGGCGAACGTTGACACTTTCCCGACCGCCGACCAGGGGAAGAAGAACCCGCCCGCGGAACCGCCCCAGGGGGAAGGTCCCGACGCCGCCCATGACGGCGACGACAAGGGTCCGAATGAGCCTGGCGGGGACCAGGGGGAACCCCGCGTTTGTGACGTCGAACACCTGGGGAATTATCCCCGTTGTTTCGAAGATTGCCCGAAGGACGAATGCGACGGAAAGCCCGCCGAACTGAACCACTTGAACGAAGGCGAAGGGGAAGCGGACCTGGCAACCATGCGGGCCGACCTTCCCGCCCGTCCCGACCCGAAGCGGTTCCAGGAAGACACGACCGACCGCGGGGCTTGTCCAGGTTGCGAACGGCCGCTGAAGCGGACCGCCTTCAACCGATACCGTGACGCTATCCGTTGCACGAACCCGCGTTGCCCGCAATACAGGGCGGTCGTCAAGACCGTCGGAACGGGGGTCCTATAATGGCCGACCGACCGCAAGGAACGACAATCCCGAAGCAACGCCTTTCAATAACGAATATCGAAATGGACGTCCCCTATTCCCAGGGGACGAAGCAACTGGACCGCGTTCACGCCGTCAACCTTTCCCTTCCTGAAGGCGACCCAATGGCGGGGAAGGACCTTCGCTTGACTATCTTCAACGGGGACCTGAAGACCTTCGTCCGCGGGAAGACGAACCTTGTCGCCGACATTGAAGAACGCCCCAGGCCCGAAAGCGATTATGGTCCCGACCGAACCATTGTCCAGGTATATGACGACCAGGGTCAACCCGTTTCCAGGAAGCAATTCGGCGGCGGGGGCGGTTCCTGGAAGCGAAGCCTGGAAGACGACCTGGCCCTGGAAGCCGTCAAGCGGCTTTCCATTGAAGGACAAACGGCAATCGCCCAGGTCGGGGGATTGTTGACAAGCCCCGCCGACTTGAACCTGGAAGAACTGGCCCTGGACCCTGAAATCTGGACCCGTATCCTGGGGAAGTATTGGAAGGCCGTCGAACAATCCCTTGACAACTTCCTGGCGAAACCGACCCAGGCAACCGCGGCAAAGCCCGTCCAGCGGGCCCAGGATACACGACAAGCGGTTCAACCGCCCGCGGGGGTATCGAAGGACAATCCGCCGCCCCCCGACCCCGTCAAACACGTCGGGGACCTATTGACCAGGGCGGCGAAACTGGTCCCGCCCGTCAACCCCGCGGAAGTCGCGCAAGCTTGCCAGGTCGAACGCGCCGACCAGTTGACCGACCTGGAAGACGCCTGGAAGAAGGTCCAGGCATATTCGAAGAAGAAGAAGGACCCGTCCGACCCTGAATGGGACAAGCTAACCAGGGACGGGAATTGAAACCAGGCAAGCCGCTTCAGCGGCGAACGCCTTTGAAAAGGACGCCCTTCCGTCGAAGGCGGGGCGTCCTTCCTATGCCCGCCGCGGACCCGCCGCCGACTAGGGCCCAGGTCAAGCGTCGGAAGGAAGAACTGGCCCGCCGTCGGAAACTGAAGCGGGAACTTCTTCTTGAATGCCCCAGGGACGGCGACGTTATCCTTTGCCCGCGTTGCCTGAAGCGACCAGACTTCCGCGGCCTTCAACTGGTCCACAAGGTCGCGCTTTCCGCTTGCGGGAAAACGACCCGCGACAATTGCGTCATTCGTTGCGCGCCTTGCCACTTCGGACACGGCGAACCCTGGTCCCATAGGACCGAAGGAAAACCAGGGAAAGGGGACCCTTCCGAAAAGGGGCCTTCCCAAATATTCGACCAGGGCGGAATTCCAGGGGACGCTTCGGGCTTGACATAGGCGGGACGCGGGCGTTACAATCAGGAAAACGAAAGGGGGTTCAAATGGTAAACAAGACCGAACACAAGAAGGGCAAAGTCGCCCCTGGCAAGGTCAATCGGAACTGGCGAATTGACGTCGGGATTGACCGAATGCTTCACGACGAAGCGGTCCGCCTGGGTTACGGCGAACATGGCGTCGCGTTGTTTGTTATCACTCATTTTACGCGATACTTCAACGGCGAAACTATCCGACGGGACCCGTCAAATTTTTAAGGCGGGTTCCCTTTTTATCCGAAAAGGGGGAATATATGATGGTCAAGAAGACCGAAAGCAAGCCCGAAACCACGAACAAGGCCGAAGTCACAACCACGAAGAAGACCGAAGTCATTCAACCGCTGGCCGTATCAATTACATTCAACGGCATTTCAAATCTGAAGCTTCCGATTGCCCTGGACGACAAAGGCCACCTGGTCGTCGGGGTCCAGTTCGTCGCAAGGGTTGACCCCTTCGAAATCTTCCGCCTGGTCAACTTATTGAACCAACCGAACGGGGGCCTTTCCGCGACAATCGCGTCGCCTCAATCGGCAATGGACTTCAAGTTCGACCCGAAGGCGAAGACCGTCGAAGTCCTTCAGGCCGCCGTTCCCGCCACGATTCCCCAGGGGAAGGCCCAGGAAAAGAAGACGGGCAAGTCCAGTCCGAAGGAAACGACCGCCGTCCAGGTCGTTCAACCCGAAGAACTGGTCAAGATACACGGCGTCACGTTCAACCATATTCCCGAAGAAAAGCTTCCCTTCGGCGTCCTGATTGAATACGTCAACGGGACGGGGGAAATCAAGTCGGCCGCTGGCCGCGGAATGAGCCCGACCGAAGCCGTCGTATCGGGCGTCAAGAATTGCGGGGCCGTCGCCCAGGAACTTTCGGAACCGTTCGAAATCAGCGCGGCCCTGGACCTTCTGGAACCGTCGCCCGAAGGAAACAAGCTTATTCGGGTATTGGAAGTCGGTTCGTTCGACATTGAAAAGCCAAAGGGGGAATAAAGTATGGGGGCCGAAAGTCGCTTACTATACGACGAACGGCCGCTGGTCCTTATTCCCGAACTGGCGCGGTTGCTGAAGGGGGTCCCAGGGTTCAACGGCATTGACGAAGCCCTGGTCCTTCAACAAGTCCACTATTGGGTTATATTGAACCAGCGGGCGGGCCGCAACGAACAAGACGGCTTCTTCTGGACGTATAACACGTTCGCCGCCTGGTCCGAACAATTCGCGAACTTGTGGTCCGTTTCCACTTTGAAGCGGATATTCGCGCGTCTGGAAAAGGCGGGCTTCCTGGTCAAAGGGCGGTTCAACAAGTCGAACATTGACCGAACGAAATGGTATCGGGTCAACCATGAAAGGCTTTCCCTATTGTGTCAAATTGACCCTTCCGTAAGTGTCAATATGGACCTTCCATTGGGTCAACTTGACCCGTTGCATAGTGTCAACCCGACACTTACGGACCAGGCACAAGCTACGCACGAAAACCCGTTACCAGAGAGTAACCAGAAACAAACTTCAGAGAGTAACAACAGAGAAGAACAAGGGGCTTCTTCGAAGGCCCCCCGCGCCAATGTGAAACGGGATTATTCAGTCTTCTTTGAAGGAATGCAAGTCTTCTTCAACTATCCGACGTTGACGGACAAGGACCCTATTCCGAACCACGGGAAGGAAGCGAAAGCCATTGCGCGAATGCTTCAACGGGGGTATTCTGAAGGCGACATAATGGACGCCTGGAAAGCGAAATGTTCGTCGCGCGGCGTGAATGGGAAGCCCGTCTTCGTGTCAATGGTATATGTCAATGAAGACATTGGAAAGCCGACCCGACCGATATTCGGCCGCCAGGCTTCCCTTCTTCCGACCGAAGGCGACCTGGTCGCCCAGGCGAAGGAAAGGGGGCTGAATTGAACGAAGAAGAAAAGCGGGAACTGTTTTGGAAGCAACGGGTCGAAGGTAACGTCCAGGCGTCGCGGGTCCCGAAGTCAAGCCGCGGGTTGAAGTTCAAGAACTTGACGGAAACCGAAGGCAACCGAAAGGCCATACGGACCGCGACGGACTTCCTGGTCGAAAGGATTGACCCGCCGCTTCTTCTTTTCATTGGCGTTCCAGGCGTCGGCAAAACGACCCTGGCATACCTTATCGCCTGGGGGTTCCTGGAAGCGGGCGAAACCGTCATATACTACCAGGCGGAAGAACTATTGAACGACCTTCAATCGAAGCTGGAAGACGGGAAGGAATACGGCCGCTTCTGGTCCAGGTTGAAGGCCGCCGACCTGGTTGTCCTGGACGACCTGGGGGCCCACAATCGAACGGCCTGGCGGGACGCCCAACTGGACGCCCTGGTTGACTACCGATACCGCGAACGCCTTCCCCTGGTTATGACAGCGAACAAGCTGGCGGACCAGTCCGAACGTATCCTGGACCGCGTCAAGGAAGGCGCGTCGGCCGTGATAACTGGCGAAAGCTGGCGCGGGAAGGGGAAGACCAAATGACGTTCACAATGAAGAATTATTATGCCAACCTTCGCCGCGGGGATTGTCCCCAATGCGGCCGCCTCAGGGACGCCGACGGCTTCCTTTGTCAAAGTTGCCTGGAAGGGAACCGCCGCCGCCTGGCCCTGGTCCCCAGGGAATTGAAAGCCGAATATCGGCGGACCTATAAGGAACGGAACCGAAAGGCGGGGCTTTGCCCGCGTTGCGGGAAGCCGCCCGCGCCTGGTCGGGTCCATTGCCGAATTTGCCTGAAAAAAGAATTCGCCGCCCGTCGGCGAAAGGGGGTTCTGGTATGACCAGGTTTATATCGCTTGACCCTTCAACAACGTTCACGGGTTGGTCCGTCTTCCAGGACGAAGCCCTGGTCGCCTGGGGGAAGATTGACACGCGGAAGGTTGACTATTCCTTCCGCTTCCAGTTCATTATCAACGAACTGATTCACCTGGTCCAGCAATACGACTTCCAGGAAATCGCAATCGAAGACGTGAAGTTCGCCTGGCATGGGACCAACCGAAACCGAAACATTGCGGGCCTTCAGATTGTCTTCCGTTCAATCCAGGAATGGGCGAAAGGCGCGGGCCTGGTCCTGGCCGCTTACAACCCCGCGACCTGGAAGAACGGCGTCGTCGGGTCGTCCCATGCGTCGAAGGAAACCACGAAGGAAAATCTTTGCTTCAGGTTCCCCAGGCTTCCCAGGGGATTGACCGACCACGAATACGACGCCCTGGGGATAGGCGTATATCATGGGGGAATGCTGAAGCTGGAAGGAATGATGAAATGAACGCGACACTATTCACAGCGACCGCCGAACACGATTGCCACTTCAAGCGTTGCCCGAAAGCGCGGAAGATAGCCGTCGGCGAAAAGGCGGTCAAGACAATGTCCAGGCAATCAACTTGCGGGTCGTCTTACGCGACGACCGTTTACTACCACGAAGAATGTTATCAATCGAAAGGGGGACGACAAAATGGACATATTCAACGAACTGGACGCGGCCCTGGCCGACGTCAAAAAGGAAGCGGCGAAGCTTCAAAATGAAGTCGCCGCGTTACATCGGGAACGCCAGGGCGAAGTCTGGTATTACCAGGGGGACGGCGAAGACAAACTGGAAAGCTTGACTTGTCCCGTCCTGATTGAAGCCGAAGACCTTCGCGCTATCGTGGCAAGGTCGGAAGCCTTGAACGACGTCGTCGAACGTCACACGACGGGAAGGGGCGAATCGAAATGATATACGAAACGAAGGGCCGCGCCAGGGAATACTTCGAACTGGCCGCCAATTTATACACGGGTTGCGAATTCGCTTGCGTCTATTGCTTCGCGCCCGAAATCATGCGGAAGGACCCGAAGGAATTCCACGGCCGCGCGGTCCCCAGGCAAGGCGGCGACGGGGCCCTGGCAAACTTGCGGAAGGACGCCGAACGAATGAACGCCAGGGGCGACGACCGACACGTCCTTTTGTCCTTCATAACGGACCCGTATCAACCCGCCGAACGGGACTTCCAATTGACCAGGCGGGCAATTGAAGAACTTCACAGATACGGAATTCCCGTCGCGATACTCACGAAAGCGGGTTGGCCCGCGACCAGGGACTTCGACTTGTTGGGGCCCGCCGACCTATTCGGAACGACCTTGACCTTCCAGGACCCGAAGCTTTCCCGCGTATGGGAACCAGGGGCGGGTCTTCCTTCAATGCGTATCAAGTCCCTGGAAGACGCGAAGGTCCGCGGGATTGGGACCTGGGTATCATGCGAACCCGTCATTGACCAGTCGGAAACCCTGGCCTTGATTGAACGGACCGCCCCGATTGTGGACGTCTTCAAGGTCGGGACGTTGAACTATTCCAGGAAGCTTCCGCGGGACCTGGTTCCGCCGCCGATTGACTGGAAGCTATTCGCCCAGGACGTCGTCAAGCTTCTGGACCGCCTGGGGGCGAATTACTATATCAAGAAGGACCTGGCCCGATACCTGGGCCAACCTGAAGGAATAACAGTCGGGGAAATCCCGAAATAAAAGGGGGTTACAATATGGACATTATCGTTTGTTCGAAATGCGGGCAAGGAATGGAACGCTTTGAAGCGGTCAACGCGGTCGAAGTTGATTGGGAACGGGACGTCCCCGTTTGCCCGATATGCCGCGGCGTCCCTGGGGCGGTTCCACTACGCCGACCGCGGAACGTCATTGGGGGCTTTCCCTGGAAGCGCGACGCCCAGGGGAAGAAGGTCCCGAAATGAAACGACGCGAAGCTTTGTTATGGGGATTATACTTGATTGTCGCGGGCTTCCTGGCCTGGTTCGTTGCTTTGCTTCCGAAGTCGGGACGCGACGCCGCCCTGGAAGCCGCCGTCGCCAGTGTGAAAAGGAAGTGGTCGAAATGACAAGCTACAACAAGCCCTGGCGGAAGGTCGTCGAATGGGGGGCTTATATTCCAGGGGGACGCAACGGCGGGGCCCATATCGCGAAGCTTGAATGCGGCCATTCGACAAGCCGAAAGGCTTCCGCGAACTTCCCGAAGCGCGTTCGTTGCGACTTTTGCCCAATGGAAAGGGCGTCGAAATGAATATCGGCGGAAGCATAAGCGGGGCGACCTTCAGCGACGGGACGCGGCGGTTCCGTGTCGCGCTTTGGCGGATATGGGACCAGGCGAAACCCGCGCTTCTTTTCGTCGGATTGAACCCGTCCACGGCGACCGACCGCCAGGACGACCCGACCATTCGACGCGTCGCCAGGTTCGCCCGCGAAAGGGGATACGGCGGCCTATTCGTCGGGAACCTTTTCAGTATCGTTTCCGCGGACCCGACCGTCTTATGGTTGAAGCCGTCGCCCGAACTTCCTGGCGGACCGAATGACACGGCCCTTCGAAGAATGCGGGAACTATGCGGGGCGACCCTGGTCGGTTGGGGACACTTCGGTTACTTCGCGGGGAAAAGGCCCGTCGAAGTCCTGGCCCTGGTCGGGAAGCCCGTCTATTGCCTGGGGAAAACGTCGGGCGGTTGGCCGAAACACCCGCTATATTTGCGGGCCGACACGCCGTTCGTCGAATACGAAAGGGGGAAGGATTGAAAGCGTTATCACTGAAGCAACCCTGGGCCTGGGCGGTCTTCAATGGGAAGGACGTCGAGAACCGAACCTGGAAGACAACCTTCCGCGGCCGCTTTTATATTCACGCGTCGAAGGGCTTCGATATGGCGGGCTGGAAATGGATTGCCGAAAACGAAAACCGCCTGGGCCTGGTCCTTCCCTGGTATGCGGACCGCGACTTCATTCGCGGGGCGATAATCGGCGAAGCGACCCTGGTTGATTGCGTCGTCGGGGACGCTAACGGGTCGCGCTGGTATTCAGGCCCGAACGCTTTTCACCTGGCCGACGCGAACCGATACGAAACGCCCGTCCCATACAAGGGGGCGTTGAAGCTATTCGAAGTCAATCTTGAAGGGGGTATCAATGGCGAATAATAATCACAAGAAAACAAAGCAAGTCTTCAATTCGAAGCGGGAACCGCTTTTCCGTTGTCCGTTTCCTGGTTGCGGACAAATCTTCGCGAAGGAACCAGGCAAGCCCGAAACGTGTCTGAAGCATAGGACTTTGATTGCGGACGTCATGTTCATTCTGGACCATACGAAGACGCCCGAAGCCGTGGAAGAAGGACCAGCGACCGAAGCGGGGCCGAAGTTATACATTCCGAAGCCTGGCATGGCGGACAAGGCTATCGAAGAAGCGCGAAAAGCGCAAAGGGGGAAACAACCATGAAAGTCGAACACGACGAAGACCGACGGGTCATATACCAACCTGGCGACGTCGTCGGCGTCAAGAATTACGGGTTCACGGGGAAGCTGGCGTATCACCTATTCGAACCACAAACGGACTTGTATCACTTCTTATTGATTGACGGATACCTGGAAGACGAAGACGATTATTCCATAATCGAAAGCCTGGCGACGGGTCCCCGAATGGGCCGCCTTTCCTGGTATGCGAAGCGGGATTATCAGGTCTTCAGGGTCAACGAAGAACACGCGAAATTCTGGACGGTCTTCAGGAACCACAAGCTTCGGTTGAACGCGTCGGGGTCGTCCGAATACCTGGGGGAAATCGCCGTCGAAAAGGCGTCCAGGTTCGGCCGTCACGGATACGACTTCGCGCTATACGTCAAGCTTCTGGTCGGCGTCCTTCGTTTCCAGGTCAACCGCCTGGTCCACGGGAAAGCCCCGCGGCGAATGAAGCCCGAAGACGTTCCATACGGAAGGGACCAGGCTTTCATTTGCACAGAACTTGTCTTCGAAGCCTGGCGCGGGGTTGGCATTCAACTTCGGGCCGCGGACCATGCCCCGCTTCCTTGTGAATTCGTCCTGGCGGAAGACCGCGGCGAACTCATTCGGATTGACTTCCACAACGGGACGAAGGGGCAAGCCTGGCGGTCACGGCTAAACGCCATAACGTCGGTCATGGAAGCAATAGACAAAGCGAAGGAAGGGGAAACGATACTGGTCAACGGACGCGACATTTCGATAATACCGAAGTCAACCCGCCCGACCACGGTCGTCAATATCCGAACGCTTGATATGGACACGACGCCAACCCGTGAAGACCTGGCCCGACTGGAAGGACCCGCGCTTATCGCCCGCCAGGGGGGACAAAAGCGGAACCGCGTTCACCTATACCGACAACCGTTCGGCTATCCGATACGGGCTTGTGATTGGGAAGCCTTCGCCCCCGAAGACCTGGAAGACGTCTTCAAGCTTACGTTCGGCGACCCCGCGACCGCGCTTCAATCAGAAGGCGCGGCATTCCACAAGCCGACGTGTAAGCATTGCCAGGCCGTCATTGCGGGGAAACGGACGTCCGTCGGGGGGACCAACCACGGACACGGGAAGGGGGCGACACTATGAAGAAGCCCGAAGATATGACGCCCGCCGAAATCAAGGCGGAAATCGAAGACCTGGGGAAACGGCTTTCCGAAGGGAACGCCCGCCTTTTCCGATTGCGTCTTCGCCTGGCCCTGGACGCTTGCCCTTATCAGGTCGGGGAAGTCCTGGTCAACCGCCTGGGGCAACGGGGCCGCGTTGACGCTATACACGCCCAACAATACGGCGGCGAAGGATACCAGCTTTCGGGAATATGGTTGAAGAAGGACGGGACGCCCGCAATGAACCCAGGTCGGGACAACACTTCCCCGCGGGTCAACGGCTTTTCTTCCTGGGAAGAATGGAAGCGGGAAGGGGAAGGGTCCGTCAATGCCTGAAAAGAAGTCACACAAGAAGCAACCGCCCCGTCCGTGGAACGCGTTTCGGGCCGACGAACGCCAGGAATACTTCTTCCTGGTATATGAACAAATGGGGGTCAACCGAACCCTGAAGCGATTGTGGGGACTTGTCCGCGGCGTCGGGGCGGAAATCTCATTGAAGACCCTGGAACGTTATTCGTCCGAATACGGCTGGCAAGCGAAGATATTGGAACGGGCCGCCAGGCATGAAAGCGCGGACTTCCAGGACGTCCAGACCCAGGTTGACCGAATGACCGAAGAACACGTTCGGACCTTCCAGGATATAGGGGCCCTGGTCACGGCGGGAATTCGGAAGTATCAGAAGCAAATCGAAGACCAGGTCACTTCGGGCCTGGCCCCGACCCTGGACATTGACCTGGCGACAATCGGGAAGCTGGCGACGACGTATCAATACGGGGAACGCCTGGCGCGTGGACTTGCCACGTCGAAGGCCGAAGTCATTATCGAAGTCCTTCCCCCGCTGGTCAAGGATATGTTCGCCGTCTTCCTGGCCGTGAACGTTATCACGAACGACCCGCCCGAACTGGTCCGCAAGCGGGAAAGCGAATTCATAACGCGGGGGGACCAGGTCTTGAACACTTATTACGGGAAGACCAAAGCCCTTCCCGAACGGGGGTCCGAATGAAAGTCTTATCATTGGGGGCGGGCGTCCAGTCTTCGACAATCCTTCTTATGGCTTGTCGCGGGGAATTAGAAAAGCCCGCCCTGGCAATCTTCGCCGACACGGGTTGGGAAGAACCGCGGACATACGCACACTTGAACTTCCTGGAAGACGAAGCGAAGAAGGCTGGCATTCCGCTTCTTCGGGTATCAAGCGGAAACGTTCGGGACGACCTATTGAACGCGGCCGAAATGAAGACCAGGTTCCAGCAAATACCGCTATTCATGCGGCGGAACGGGAAGCTTCAAATGGGTCGCCGCCATTGCACAGAAGTTTATAAAATGCGGCCGATACGACGGAAACTTCGGGAACTCCTGGACGTCGGCCCCAGGGCCCGCATACCGAAGGCCGAAGTCGAATTATGGGTCGGAATAAGTATTGACGAATACCAGCGGGCGACGCCGTCAAGCAACCAGTGGGAAAACAAGACCTTCCCGCTGATTGAAAAGCGAATGTCCCGCAACGATTGTCTGTTATGGTTGGCCGACCGTTACCCTGGCCGCGTGGTCCCGCGGTCGTCTTGTGTAGGTTGCCCGTTCCATTCGACCGAATGCTGGAATGAACTTCGCCAGTTTCCCGAAGTATGGAAGGACGTCCTGGACGCCGACGACCTTATTCGTGAAGGCCGTCCCGACGGACAATTATTCCTTCATAGGTCGGGGACCCCGCTTCGCGACGTGGACCTTCGGACGGCTGAAGAAAAGGGCCAATTGACCTTCCCGTTTTATCAAGAAGAACGATTCCAATTCTTCACGAAGTTGAACATTTGGCTTCCTGAAGAAGAAGGGGGTATATAATGACGGAATGGAAAAGGAAACACACCTTCGTCGGGGAAGTCCGCCGCTTCCTTCGACGCTTCCGTATCCTGGAACTGAAGACCGAAGTCTTCCAGGAAGCCGAAGAAACCGAAGTCCCGACGGGCGGGACCCGATACACGTCCACGGACCGCTTCGTGGTCATTATCCGCTTGACGGGACACTGGCGGGACAAATGAAAGGCGATTGCCCGCAATGCGGCTTCCCATTGAACAAGGGGAACGTCCAGGTCGTCCGCCCCAGGGGGAAGAAGCGGCCGTATCGGATACACCGCCGTTGTCCCGAACTGAAGGCCCTTCCGACCATGCCCCAGGAAGCCGTCGCGGACCTGGTAAAGCCCGAAGTCTTCACGGGGAAACCAGACCACGGGGAAACCCATTCCTGGAAGGGGGACTTCCACGTTGACCCGCCGCCCAGGTTCCGCTATTTTATGACCAGGGACCAGGCGGAAAAGGTCAAGGCGTCGGTCGAACGGAACGCTTCATTCGGCTTCGGGATAGGGTTCGAAGTGATACCCGTCATTGATTATCTGGTTGACCAGGACCCCGACGAATACGCGGACCTGGTCGAAGTAACGATTGAATGGGGGCCCGAATGATAACACGCCAGGCATACCACTTCAAGGACGCGGCTTCCGCCGTCGAAGTTCGTCAACGGGAAAACGCCCGCGACTGGTCCAGGACCCCCGCTTCCCTGGCCGAACACATTTCCAGGGGGTCATATACCAGGCCGCCACATATCGAATACTTGTCCGACCGAATATCCGAAGTCGCCCTGGGCCAACGCTTCTTCGCGATAACGGTCCCGCCCCAACACGGCAAAAGCGAACTTGTGTCACACTGGACGACCGTTTGGTTCCTGAAGAAGTTTCCCTGGAAGAAGGTCGGCCTGGCGTCTTACGAAATGGGATACGCTTCCGAATGGGGCGGCAAGGCGAAGGAAACCATATCGGACAACGAAGACGAATTGGGCCTTCAACTTCGGGCCGACACGAAAGCGAAAGGCCGCTGGAACCTTCGCGGATACGGCGGGGGAATGTTCGTCGCGGGCATCGGCGGCCCCTTCACTGGCCGCGGGTTCGACCTGATTATCATTGACGACCCTATCAAGAACGACGCCGAAGCCTTGTCCGACGTGTATCGCCGACGGAACTGGAACTGGTATCGTTCCGTTGCCAGGACCAGGCTTGCCCCTGGCGGTTCGATAATCGTCATTATGACGCGCTGGCACGAACAA
>Ga0307379_10002372_pt1 | contig 28029 bp, 25 predicted proteins | sample UN2MG_FD_202237 | JGI IMG/M metagenome (GOLD analysis project Ga0307379, IMG submission 202237) | Soil microbial communities from Risofladan, Vaasa, Finland - UN-2 | ecosystem: Environmental > Terrestrial > Soil > Coastal area > Acid sulfate soil | place: Finland: Risofladan, Vaasa | collected...
GTCGTACACTAGGCATGCGGGATGAGGACACCTCCTTGGATGCTTTGTTTGATGATATAACTGATACCAAAGAGCGTCCCTCTCCCGCAACCCCAATGTGTAACACATGTATGGTAAGCGAAGACCCGCCGTACCCCCCGGCATTGACACCGACGATGCCCATTGATTATACTTTCCAAGGGCATGGTGTGAAGGCGCTTGTAAATCCCCCCTTACCTCAGGCGTAAAAGTCACCTGCGCACGACTAGATTCAGGAGGAGTATTGTAATGCCAAGTTCCTGTTGCCCCGGCGCCGATAACAAATGCTGCTGTGTCGCCGGAAGCTCGCCCGATATCGCATCGCAAACCATTATCGGCCTTGTCACGGGCAAAGACCCCCGCGCTGAGGGCATGATGCCCGGCTGGGCCGTCGAAGTCGCCCGCCAGAAGCTGCTGTTTCTCACCGCGCCGGCGGCCTTCCCTGCCCGGTTGAAGGCCGTAAGCGACGAGCTGTGCTGCCTCTTCCAGCAAGAGGGCATCGAAGTGCACACCAACTGCATCGCGTTCCTGCTGGGGATCGCGGACTCGCTGAACTCCGCCGTCGAGCTGCAGCACAACTTGCAAAACTCGGAGTTGCACGGCGAGGGGACTCTGTCGGATGCCGATGTAGCGACGTGCTATGAGAAAGCTGCTAACCTGGTGCTCGCGTGCGAGAAGCAGTCGCCGGATGCGGCAAGAGCGGCCCTCGATTCAGTCAAGGCGGAGGATTTGGCCGTCAACAAGGGCGACAATCTCTACATCGCATGGGCGAAGAATTGGGAAGTTGAACGCGGAGCGGATCCATACTCCTCGGTATCAGAGTTTCTGCAGTGCTTCAAAGCCCTCTACAGCCCTGAGACCTACTACGTGGCGCTGTTCCTGGCCTGGAAGAGGGGCGAAACCAGAACGCAGTTCTTCAACGACTACGGCCTCCATGCGGCCAGGTGCCGGAAGATCGGAAGCCTCGGAGGCACTACCAATCCCGCGATCGCGGTCATGGGCGAGGACGACCTCGACGGCAAGGGCAACGTCCACGGCGAGGAGGCGACGCGGTTCATCACGAGCCGGCCGAACAAGTGGCGCGAGGTCAGGAAGGTCATCGCCCGCGAGCAGCTTCAGCGCGGCGAGCAGGATGACTGGGCCGGGACCGCCTTTACCGAGTGGGTCGTCGTTGATGCCATGCTCGGCCTCCGCTCGGTGTTCCTGCTGGAGGGGCTGGGTCGAGTCGCGTTCCAGCTAAGGCCCGACTGGCACTGCGACGAGAAGAAGCTGGCCTACGCCGGAGGTCAAATCTACGAGCAGCTCGGACGGCGGATGAAGGTATTCGACGACATCCTCCTGGAAGGCGCGGGCGAGCCGTATGCGAGCATCGCGGCGCCCAGAGTCGGCAAGCCGAACAACCATTTCAAGATTTCATGCACGTCCCAGGTGGCGCTGAATATCGTCCGCGCGTTCAACGCGGGCCGTCACCCGGATTACCCGGATGCCCTAAAGGAGCGCATGTTCACCAACATGACCCTCAGCTACGAAGTCTCGCAGATGACGGCGACCTGGCTCGCGCTCGAGCAGGGTTTGGCCGAGTACGAGAGGCGGACGGGCGAAAAAGTGGACGACGGCAAGGGCGGGTCGGTCATCACCAGCATGATCGGGCGGTTCAACGACGCCATCCGCGTGTATCGCGTCGAGCATCTTCTGGCCGCGCTGCCCGAAGGCTCGCGTTTCAAGGCCGAGATCAAACCGTCCGCCGTTAAGTCGCTGACGGACGCTCCGCTCAATACGGACGAGTTCAAGGCCGAGGTTGCCAAAGCCGGCGTGGAGTTCGACCCGGAGGCTGAGGAGGATGCCATTGACCGCGCAGGCACCCTGTGCACGAAGCGCGCCGTGATGCACATTCAGCACAAATACGGCACGGACCGCACCCGAATACTCACGGCGTCGAAGCGGAACTTCGCCCAGAATACCGAGCTGCTGGACGTTCCGTTCTCAACCGATTTCGGCAACATCCAGCGGGCATATCTCGATCTGAAGATGACCGGGATGCTGAAGGTGGAATCCTGGCGCACGATATACGACGGTATGAATCCCGACGGCACGCCCGTTGCAGGCTCGATCTGGGACAAGCGGAATCGGGTTCTGGCGAGGATCTGGCCGGACTGGGTGAAGGCGTTCGACCCGGACGGCGTGCGCCCCGAGGAGTACATCAACGCGATCTACGTGCCGCCGACGCTGAACCAGTTCATCGGCTTCTGGAACGAGAACGTCGCCCGCGCAAAAGCGGCCCGGGAAGCGGCGGAGCGTGGCGGTTAGTGCACGCACAGAGAAGGCCGTTCCGAGCCGTGAAACCCAGTCGTTCGGCTCAGCGGGAGGTTCGCCCTCCCATGGCACCAATCCGTAGACTGAGCCGGGAGGGCGAACCTCCTGGTGAGCCGCGTGTTCTCTTACCATGAAAGCTGGAAAACCTCACCCTGGAACGGCCAGTCGTCGGGATTGGTAGTCAGCTCATGCCTTACAGGATTTGCCCTAACGTAGTGCCATTTTTCCTCGTGGCTATCGCCCGAACGCAGCCTGGTATCCCAATGGCCGGCCTGCCAGCGGTGTGCGGGATGGCCGTGGCGTTGGGAGAACAGGGACTTCCAGTATCGGACCCACTTCTCCAATGAGATATCCATATCCCCGCGTGCTACGAACATGTGGATGTGGTCCGGCATGAGGACGTACCTGCCCACGAGCCAACCGGTGGACTCCCGCCAGACCGACACCAGGAGACTATGGACCTCGGAGTCGGTAAGCCACCTTTCGCGGTCCTTGGTGCACACCGTCAGGAACACGACGACAGGCCGGCCGGACGGCTCCAGAACACCGTGCGCCGGGTGTTTCCTCACAGGTAGGGATGGATGATCCGAGTTGTGCATGACTAGATCATTCGGCTCAGCGGGAGCTTCGCCCTCCCGTCTGGTACGATTTCGGCTCAGCAGGAGCTTCGCCCTCCCTTTCCTAGAACAGCAGCTTCAGGTGCGCTTCCATGTGCTCCGCGACGAAGGCGTAATGCTCCGCCTCATGTGCGTTCAGCGTCTCGCATATCTGAGGGCGTTTGTTATCCAGCAGCACGCCGTAGGATATATGGAAAAGCTGCCGCACGTTTGGCTGAGTGAAAAACCCTAACAGATCATTGGGCAAATTGGCCGGGAAGTGCTCCCTCGCGATCGAGACGTGATATGCCTTCTTGCTCTCATCGAGATACTCCAGGCACAGCCCGTAAAGCTCCCGGAAGAGCGGCGCGTTCGCCGATGCGATCACCTTGACCGCCTGCAGCCAGCTAGTGCCGGAGGTCTTGATGTGGAAATTGCCTTCGGTGGCCTCGCCGAAGAGCCGATAGATGCTGAACTTGTCGCTGCCGGAATGGAGGCTCAGCCGGTAGCCGCCCATCTGCCTGCAAATAGCGGCGTGCGCGCGCAGTGACTTCGCCAGCGCATCCACGTTCCCCTCATAGTCCACGCCCTTCTGGAACTGGCCCGGGAACTTCGGCGCGAGGCTGCTGAAATCTATCCCGCTCCGGTGCAGGTACTCCGCCACGAACAGGTGATCCTCCACACTCGTGTCACGGCTGCCCTCGTCAATGGAGACCTCCAGGTCGAAGTCCCGAATAACGCCCTTGACGAGATCGTGGGAGCGCTTGATCTGCTCCATTGCTTTCTCATAAATCAGCGCGGATTTCAACAGCTCCTGCTCGGAGATCGGCATGTCGGCCACCTTCATTTGGGCGCACTCGGCGACGATGCTCCGGCTCAGCGCGGAGAGTTGGTCAGCGGAAGTTGCCGTGGGATCCTGCAGCCAATCGCTCACATCCAGTGTGTACATGCTGTATCCCGCGCGAGCGCCCATCATGAGGTATTCGTCGTCCTTGATGTGATCGGCATCAGCGCCGAATTTGCCGGTATAGCCCGACTCCAGCACACCCATGACCGCCTTGAGGAGCACGTCTTGAAAATCACGATTGGTCTTGATGAGTTCTCTCGGAGACTGCTGGGCAGGCACTGGAAAGACGGGATAGCGCCGGAGCACATCCAGATGCGCCGCGGATACAAGCCCCAGCCGGTCGCCCGTTCCGAACGAAGCCTGCCTGTCGCACGGCGAGGGAGAAATGGGCGCGACAGCCTTCAGCTCTTGGTAGTTCTCCCAGGTGAGCGCGTGCAGGCTGACGCTCTCGCCGGACGGGAGCTTGGCATCAAGAATGGTTGCGGACAGTTCCAGCGTTTTCCCGGCCTGCATCAGCCCGATGGCCTTTTGCCCGTCACGCGCGGCGACGAATAGTTGGGTTGCGTCTCCGATGCTTCTGATAGACTCCGGGTAAAGGCTGAAGCCGTGCTTCTCCAATAAGGTGGTCAGTTCCTGTGTCATGGATATGCTCCTTGTGTATTATCTGGTGCGGCCGCTAGAGTATAGCATGTCCTTCTTCGGCCTGTACAGCCACTCCAGTGTGGATCGGGGTTGTTTCGGCAATTGCGAGAGGCAAGCTGCGGGAACGCCTGAGGAGGTGGCCGTTCCCGCAGTTTGGGTCAAACGTGCGGCGCGGTTTAAAAGGTGGCGGCGCCCGGCGTCCGGCCGGGAATGTGCATGTTCTTCGTGTACGTGTTGCAGTCGGCGTGGTCCTGATGGAAGTTCACCATGACCCCGGCATCGGCGACGCACCGGCTGGCGTCATTCCACTTGCAGTCCTGCGCGGTGCAGACCATGACCTTGCCCTCGCTAAGGCTTTCCGCGCCCATCATGCCTTCGTGGTGATGCATATTGAATCCCTCCTTCGGAATAGATCACGTTCATGCTACCCCGCGCGCCGTGGTCATAAACAGGGAGCCTGCTTGTGATGAGTGAGGAGTGATGCTGGATGCTAGCTGCCAGCGGCTAACTGCTATTGGCCGGCCGCTCTCAATACAGCCCTTCGAGCAGAACGTTCCTGCCGAGGGGGATGGCTTCGCAGTACCGGGAGAGGCTGTCGAGGAAACACCGGTTCGCGCACAGCCCGCCGGAGACATAGAGCTTATCAGGGCGCTGGACGAAGTTATAAACGTTGAATGCAATCCCGTGCACGAAGGCCGCCAGCGCCTTCTCGGTGGGCTCGCCGTGGATAACGGCATCGAATATCTTCTCGATCGCAAAGACGCCGCATGTCACGGGGATTCTCTCGTCGCTTGCCGGCAGCGTGTTGAAGTCCACGCTGTAGTACTTCCCGAGCAGCTCCAGAGTGAAGCCGGTGCTTGCGCCGCACGCCTGGTTCCAGTCCAGCTTGCGGAGCTTGCGGCCGCGGAATCTGACAAATTTCGTATCCCGGCTGCCGATGTCAACTACCGTGAGATTGTCCTCTGCGACCAGCTTAAGGCTTCCCCGGGCGAGGGCGATCAACTCGTTCTCATATTTCAGCGCGCGGTCGCGCCCCAGGTGTCCGGTCGCTACCTGAAATCGCATCGCCCGGTCGCGCAGGACGTGCTGCGTCGGCCTGATTATGACCTCGCCATCCCTAAGATTCTTGATCTTGCTCCACGAGCTTCCGCAGTCGGCAATCAATGTTGACATGGCAGAAAACTGATTCGTGATTCGTGATGCGTGACTAAAACAGCCTGGTGCCCTCGCGTATCACGCATTACGCATCACGCCTTCCTCATCCCATTCGGATAAAGGCTGCAACCTTCGCGACGACGCTGTTCGTCAGTGGGCCGTCGCAGTCAATGTACATCCCGTCGTACTTGTCTGCCAGATAGCGCGCCAGGGCTGTTTTCTGACAGAACGTCTGCGCGTAGAAGATCGTGGGCACGCCGGGGTCCACGCACATCTCCAACTCCAGATCGGCCGGCACCCCTGCCTCTGCACACCGCGTCCAGCCGTAGACGTGAGTCGTGTCCGGGAAGAACTCGAGCAGCCGCATGTCGTGCGGCGGTACGCCCCAGAATCCGTGCGTCGGCTTGACCTCTCGGTACCTCTTCCTGCTTGGGACGCGAATCCCGTCCATGATCCGGTTTACCTTTTCGAGCAGTGGCAGCGCCGACGTCGCGATCGTCACCGGGCGCCTTTCGGTTTCAGTATTCCTGACGTCCATCAGTGGAAAACCCAGGTCCCGCAGTATCAGCGATGCAAACCGGCCCCCGTCGCACTTATCCTCCCCAACCGAGGCGATGATAAGGCGCAGATCGTCCTTCAGATGGAGCGCGTTATCCACGATGTTGGTGACAATCTGGCAATAAGCGTCGGGGACTATCCCGGAAGCCGGGGCGTTCATGTCCACGTCGAGGTCAATGAACTCGTCGTATGCGTACGTGCGCCCAACCTTGGCCAGAACCTGCCTGGGAGGACATCCCCAGTAACCTATAAACTTCCTTCGAGCCATAGTTCCGCAACGCAGTATACCATACGGCGTGCCTTCAGTCCAGAGAGCGACGGTCCGGCCGCGAAAGGAGGAAGAACCGAGTCTTTCGCGTAAGCTGTTATACGAGTTGCTCCTCTCCGACGCTTCGTGCAGATTCGGAGAACTTCGGCGCAACAGTGCCAAGGAGGTTTTGCCGATGAACCATAAGCTCTCTATCATCACTGCGCTCGTTATCTTGGCCGTGGGCATTCCTGTATGGGCGGTTGGGCCGACTGTCTCGAACGTCGCCGCCTCCCAGCGCGCGGATGGATCGAACATCGTGGACGTTTACTATGACCTGGCCGATCCGGACACGCCGTCGCTCTACGTGGGCCTTCTCGTATCGACCGACGCGGGGACGACTTACTCCGTCACTCCGCAGACCTTCCAAGCAGGCAGCGACATCGGCTGGGGCGTCAAGCCCGGAACACGCCGCCATATCGCCTGGAGAGCCGCGGCGGACCTTCCAAAGGTGGAGGGACTGAGCTATGCGGCGAAGGTCATGGCGGACGATGGGCCGGGCGGCGCGTACTCCGGCGAGCTGGTCCATATCGCCGCCGGCAGCTTCCTCATGGGCAACTCCGGCGCGGGCGACGACGGCAAGCATCCGAGCCGAGAGGAACTGCCTCAGCACTCGGTCCAGCTCCCCGACTATTGGATCGGGAAGTACGAGGCGACTCGCGGGGAGTACCGGAAGTTCATCGAAGCGGGCGGATACTCCAGGTCGGCCTTCTGGTCGAGCGATGGCTGGAAGTGGAAGGAAGCAGAGAAGGGGACTCAGCCCGACCACTGGGCTGCGCAGGAGAACTGGGGATCCGGAACGTTCACCCAGACCGACAAACACCCGGTGGTGGGCGTGACGTACTACGAAGCGGAGGCGTTCTGCAACTGGGCAGGCGGACGCTTACCTACGGAAGCGCAGTGGGAGAAGGCGGCGAGGTGGACTGGAAGCCGTGCGAACGTCTATCCCTGGGGCGATGTATGGGATAAGGAGAAGTGCAACAACTCGCGCGACAGCCTGTGCCCGGGCCGCCAGACGGCTCCAGTCGGAAGCTACCCAGCCGGCGTAAGTTCCTATGGCTGCTGCGACATGGCAGGAAATGTGTGGGAATGGTGCAAGGACTGGCACAATTGGGAGTCCTACACTCAGACGCCGCCTGAAGGTTGGGTGGATCCCCAAGGGCCGACGACCGGGAGCTATCGCCTTCTGCGCGGCGGCAGTTGGTACAGCAACAACAGCAATTACGCCCGCTGCGCGTCTCGGTCTTACTGCTTCTTCCTCACACCCGAAAACTCTTGGAACGACGCCGGCTTCCGCATAGTCCGATTCCGTCCTTAGTCGTCGGTCGTCGCTTGCTGGGGATGTCGGGAGCACACATGCGCCTCCGGGGTCGCCTGGATGACACCTGTGGCTGAGCTTGACAAAGGCGGGCCGGTCACCTAAGATATGCATGGGTTTGTGTTCGGGAGGTTGCGTGAAGCTCTCGGTAATTACCGACGAGATTTCGATGGACTTCGAGCATGCTCTGGACGTTATGCTCGAGTACGGCGTGAAGAGCGCAGAGCTGCGCAGCCTGTGGGACGCAAATATCGCCGATCTATCGGATGAGCAGATCGCCAGAGCCGAATCCGCACTAGCAGAACGGAGAATGAGCGTTTCGTGTATCGCATCTCCGTTCTTCAAGTGCGACCTTGACAGCACGCGCGGAGAGGCAGCCGGGCGGACGCACCAGGCGGCCGAGCGCGGCCTGGGCCGGCAGATGGCTCTGCTGGAGCGGTGCATACATCTGTGCAGCGTGTTCGATACCAGGCTCATCCGCGTATTTTCATTCTGGAAACGGGGCGAACTGACGCCGGATATAGAAGAGCGAATCGTCCGGGCGTTTGCTGAGCCTGCTGCCAGAGCCGGGAAGGCGGGTATGACCCTCGTCCTGGAGAACGAGCACGCGTGCTACTTGGGAACCGGCGAGGAAGCTGCTCGCGCCCTACGTGCGGTGAACTCTCCAGCCTTGAAAGCCGTATGGGATCCTGGGAATGCTTTCTGCGCCGGTGAGGCGCCTTATCCGGATGGCTATGAAGCCGTCAAGGAGTTCATCGCCCACGTGCATCTGAAGGACGCGGTCAGAACGACCGGCGGTTGCGAGTTCGTGCTGATGGGCGCTGGCGAGATAGATTACCTGGGGCAGTTCCGGGCGCTCAAGGCGGACGGATACAGCGGTTTCCTGTCTCTGGAAACGCATTACAGGCCGGGCGGCGTTGCTGAGAAAGGCTCGCGGGAGTGCCTCGAGAGCTTAAGTGATATGCTGGCGAAGGTCTAGCCGGCGGTACGTAGTCCTGAGTCTGCGTTCTCGTATTCTCGGCGAGGATTGTCACCCTGAGCGAAGCGAAGGGTCAGCCTGTAAGAACAAAAGTAGATCCTTCGTCCCGATTCTGGGGACTCAGGATGACAGAGAGCGGGTTAGTGGCTCGGTGACCGAAGTATTGTAGAAGGGTCTTTCCCTGGAGGGTTTAGATGTCAATCGTTGGGATGCGCAGGTTCATGCAGGGACGGCTGCAACATATAATGCTCGCGCTCGCGTTCGTTTTCGCAGTGGGCTGGATCGGGCTTTGCCTTGGCAGCGGCCGGTTCAGTGAAAAGGAACAACCTTACGGCGGCGCGATTGCGAAGGTCAATGGTGAGAAGCTGGAGTGGAAGACCTTCGAGGACGATTTCGAGCGCACACTCCATGAGATCGAAGATCAGCAGGGCGGGCGTATGCTTAGCGCGTTTGAAGAGAGCATGATCCGCACGAGGATGTTCGAGGAAAGGCTGGACCGAGCGCTGCGAGCCCAGGCTGCAAAGAAGGGGGGCATCGAGGTTTCCCGGCGCGAGGTCAAGTCCAGGATTGATAAGGTTGTCAAGGATGGGGTCAATGAGCAGAAGGGACGGCTTCTGGCCGGCTATAAGGGCAAGAAGACCGATCAAGCCTTTGATGCGGAATTGAGGAAATACGACACTAGCTTGGGCGACCTAAGGTCCAGGATTCGCCAGAGCATCAACCGGGATGAAGTGCGGGAGCAGCTCGTAGCCGCGAAGCTCGACGAGAAGCTGAGAAGCAGCGTTGACAGCAGCGACAAAGCAGTTCGTCGGAGTTTCGATGAGGTCAGGTTTAGGCAGATCACCATCGGCACGCAGGGACGTTCGGCCGCCGCTGCCGAGAGGCGTGCAAGTGAGCTGGTTGCAAGGCTGCGCAAGGGCGCCGATTTCGCTCCAATTGCCAAGGAGTACTCGGAGGATCCGTTCAAGGCGGCGGGCGGCGACAGAGGCTATCCGATGCGGCGCGCTTACATGGAGAGCGAATTGGCCAATGTGGTGCTCAAGCTCAAGCCCGGCGAGATCGGCGGCCCGATAAAGATGCCCTTGGGCTACACCATCGTGAAAGTCGAAGAGCGGCGCAGCGCTTTGCCGGCCGACTTCAACGATCCCAAGAAAAGGAAGCAGTACAGGGATGCATACCTGGCGCAGGAGCGAGCCAGGGTTTTGAGGGAATACCCGGAGAAGCTCCGCAAGACCGCTGTGATAGAGATCTACGATCCGGAACTGAGAGGGCACATGCTCCTGAGGGACATATCCGCCTTTAGTCTGCTGAGTCCTTCTGCGCGGAAGGCCAAGTTGGAGGCGGCCATCAGGGAATTCCAAAAAGCGCTGGAGCGGGCCGGCGGTAACTCGCGGGCCACGGCTAGGGCATCTGCGGAAGTAGGCTACCTGTACGATCTGATGCGCAGGCCCGAGTTTGGCCTCACGAGCGAAGAGCGGGTTAAGTGCCGCGATGAGGCAAAGAAGGCTCTGCAGGCCGCGTGGGAGTGCAGCGGATCGAACGACCTGGACGTCATGCTGGCGGAGATTTACATCGAGGAGGGCAAGCAGGCAAAGGCTCTCGATCATCTTGAGATCGCATCCCAGAATGCGATTGATCGCCAGACGCATTTTCGACTCATGGCGGTCCTGGAGGCAATGAAAGGATCGGGGTCGGCAAAGGTGGCTGAGCTGATCGCGCAGGAGCGGCAGTGGCAGGCTGAATACGACCGGCAGGTGCGCGAGCAGCAAGGAATGCTCGGCGAGCCGCCGCCAACGGCCCCAGCACCGAACAAAGACAAGCCCGGCGGGTAAGTCAGAATATAGCCTAGCATCCCTGTTATCACCGGGTTTGTACCCTGGTGATCGCCGATTTACGGATTTGAACTGCGCTCCAGGATTCTTTGGCTATTATGTGGTATAGGCGGCGAGAATGAGCGAAAGGCGCTTGGTACTGAAAACCCAGAAGAACGAAGTGCTTGAACTCATCCGGCAACTGGATCTTGACCCCTCAGAGTTCCTGTGGAGAGAGTGTGATAGCAGAAAGAGTGCAAACCTAGTAATTTCAAAGCTAATTCATCGTCCCACTCGGTTCTACTACGAATTTGACTTTCACAAGGACCAACACTGGGCACGGCATTCGCCTGCAAAAGATTCGGCGGTGGATTATCACTACCCAGGTTCGTGGTCTTGCCAGCGACAGTGCTTTGTCACTTGGCTACAATGCGTGAAACGGGAGACCCAAGCTCCCGATTTGTGGACAACCATATCTGAACAAAAGGCGCTAGTCGAAGCGGCATCAGCGAAGGTCCCAAACACACCATTTTCTACTGGAGAACAAGTATACATCGCGACGCAACTCCAGGAAGTCAAGGCATACCTGCTTGCTTATGTAGAGGACTCGACTTGCCATCAGGCATTTGTGGAGGAGCAGCTTGACTACGTTCTAGAGAATGCAAAGCGCCAGGGCCGCAGAGACTGGGCTTTCATGGTTATTGGAATCCTGTTTTCGATTGCCATACAGATAGGGCTTCCGCCGGACAAGGCACGTGAGTTATTCGCTCTAGCAACAGAATCCCTCAAGCACCTTCTCGGCAATTTACTTGCGCTGCCGTAACCTTGTCTGGTACCGTATGGCGCTCTGGAGGCTCTTGACGGGCTCGTGCTTGTTGTGGTATCCTGCATCCGGGCGAATGCAGATTATACATGTGTTCACATAGAGACTGGGCTTGGTGGTGGACGCGCAGAGTTTGTCCACCGGCCAAGCGGGATTAGCTTGAAAGGGATTGACGGCCGTGGGCAAGCTCTGAATCGTTCGCTCACGGCTTTCTGATTGGGAAAACGAGGGCCAGGGCGAGGCAAAAGCTCCTGGCCCTCGCGCGTGAAGACGTGAAGAGTGGATTCCGGAGGATACTCATGACAAAGGGACGCATACTGACCGGTGACAGGCCGACCGGGCCGCTGCACCTGGGGCACTACATCGGCTCGCTCGCCAACCGGGTGAAGCTGCAAGATGAATGCGAGACCTTCATCATAATCGCCGACGTCCAGGCGCTGACTACGAACTTCGAACATCCTGAGAGGCTGGCGGGCGACGTTCACGAGGTGGCGATGGACAACCTCGCGGTGGGGCTGGACCCGGAGAAGACGACCATCTTCGTCCAGTCTATGGTTCCGCAGATAGCCGAGTTGACCGTCATCTACTCGATGCTTGTGACGGTGAACGTCCTGCGCCACAACCCGACCATCAATACCGAGGCAAAGCAATACGGCTACCGGGACATGACATACGGGTTCCTCGGCTACCCGGTGAGCCAGGCCGCGGATATCACCTTTTGCAAGGCCAACCTCGTCCCGGTGGGCGCTGACCAGGTGCCCCATCTCGAGCTGACACGCAAGCTGGTGCGGCGGTTCAACGAGCTGTACAAGCCGGTTCTCGTAGAGCCTGAGGCGCTGGTGGGCAAGGTTGGAAGACTGGTCGGCACCGACGGAAACGCGAAAATGAGCAAGAGCCTGGGAAACTGCGTCTATCTGTCTGACAGAGCGCAAGAAGTTGACCGGAAGATAAGCATGGCGGTTACCGATCCGGCCAGAATGCGCAGAGGAGATCCGGGGCATCCGAATGTCTGTGCAGTTTTTGGGTATCATAAGGCGTTCAACTCGGGCTTCGTGCCGGAGCTGCGCAAGGAATGCGAAACCGCCGGCATCGGCTGCGTGGACTGCAAGAAGAAGCTGGCCGGTGTCCTGAACGACCTGCTCGAGCCCATGCGCGAGCGCCGAGCGGAATACGAGGCGAATCCCCACCTGGTGGACGAGATTCTCAGAGCCGGGACTGCGCGCGCCATCGAAGAGGGCCGGAAGACTATGTCCGAAGTCCGCGACGCCATGCATCTGGACTATTTCTAGAACACCTCTTACTCTTGAATCATGCATCTGTCCTATCTCGCTTCATGAAATTCGGCGGTTTTGGCTGTGCCCTCCGCGCGAAATAATGAATCCGGGGCATCGGATTTCATTCCGCGACGGAGGGAAGCCACCCGTGTTGGGACCATGGCTCTCGGGCGAGAAGGTTAACCTGCGTCCCCTGCGCGACGGCGACACGATTCGGCGTGTCGAGTGGCTCAACGACCGCGAGACCGTAAGGCTGTTCACCGGCTCAGAACCAATCCGGGCTTATGAGCGCGTGGATGGTGAGCGATGGCTGCAGACTCTGGAAGCTGATCTCACGGCGTTTGTGTGGGCAGTGGAAACCAGGGAGCATCGCCACATAGGCGACGTGGATCTGCACAACATGGATCGCCAATCCGGATTGGCGAAGTTGACTATCCTGATCGGCGACAAGGCGTTTTGGAATTGCGGCTACGGAACGGATGCTGTCAAGACGCTGCTGCGCTACGCTTTCTCAGAGCTCGCGCTTGAGTCGGTTGGTCTGCGAGTCTATGGGTTCAACAAGAGAGCGATCCGCTGCTATGAGAAATGCGGGTTCATCCAAGTTGGGGCCGCTTCGCGGGATGATCGGACGGCCTCGGGACCGGCCGAGATATGGATGACCATCACGAAAGACCGCTTCTTCGTGGAAAATCCGGATGCCAGCGCTATTCACACTTGATCGGCTAGAAGTCTCATTGGATTCCACGCGAGTCCTAAAGGGGATATCCGAGGAGATTCACAGCGGCGAGTTTCTCGGCATAGTTGGCCCCAATGGATCGGGAAAGTCAACTTTGCTGCGAGCCATGGCCGGTGTCCTGCCGCCGACGTCCGGCTCCGTTCTGCTCGACGGTCGGGAGGTCTTCCGCATCCCGGGCAGCGAGCTGGCGCGCCGGTTGGCCGTCGTCCCGCAGGACAGCCCAGTTGCCTTCGAGTACACAGTCCTCGAAGTTGTCCTCATGGGCAGGTCTCCGCATCTCGGGCGGTTCGAGCTCGAGAGGAACCGGGATCTGGACATAGCCCTCGATGCCCTCAAGAGGACAAACTTGCTGCATTTGGCAGACAGGCGTGTCGGCGCACTGAGCGGCGGCGAGCGCCAGAGGGCGATGATCGCCCGTGCGCTCTCACAGGAAGCCGATATCCTCTTCCTTGACGAGCCCACCGCACACCTCGACATAAGTTACCAGGTTGAAATCCTCCATCTCGTCGGGCGGGAGAATGCTGAGCGTGGCAAAACGGTGGTCGCGGTCCTGCACGACCTGAACCTAGCCGCCGAGTTCTGCGATCGGCTGTTGATGATCCGCGATGGTCAAGTCTTTGCGTCAGGTCGGCCGGAAGACGTGATCACGGCCGAGAACGTGGAGCGCGTGTATGGCGCGGCCGTTTGGGTAAAGCGCCATCCTACCTCCGGCAGGCCATATGTGCTCTCCGTGGTCAGCCGGGCGCTCGCTGCGAGATTCCCGGAGGCGGCAGAGCCGGCGGTGAAGTTCAAGGTCCACGTGATCTGCGGCGGCGGGAGCGGTGGACCCATATTCGCGAGGCTGCTGGAGGTCGGCTGCGAGGTTAGTGCCGGCGTAATAAACATCGGCGATACGGACCAGGAGGCCGCTGAGTCGCTAGGGATCGAATACGTGGAAGATGCGCCGTTCTCTCCCATCTCGGCTGCAGCGGAACGCGCGAACCTGGAGTTTATCGGCCTGGCGGATGCGGTGATAGTCGCGGACGTGCCGTTCGGGTCAGGCAATCTGGCAAACCTGCGCCACGCTGTTCGGGCTTGCGAGATGGGGAAGCATGTGGCGATCATCGGAGCTTTGGATACGTTTGCGGCGCGCGATTTCGCCGATGGGGAGGCGGCCCGCATCCTGAACCTGCTTGTGGAAAGCGGCGCGTCAGTTCTCGAATCGGCCGACGCGGTGCCCGGCTGGATTGCGAAAACCAAGGCGGTGTAGTATAATAGCCCGTCCGGCGTCACGGGTCTTGCGGTCGAACACGGATGCCCCGGACAGACAAATGGCACGGCGGATGGTCGTCCACTTGTCCGTTCGTGCCATTCGTGTTTAGCGTTTCTGATACGCCGAATCTTGCTAGATAGCCTTCGCCACCTTGCCTGCCTTTAGGCATTTGGTGCAGACCTTGATGGTTTTCGTTGTGTCCTTGTGAGCCACGCGAACACTCTGGAGGTTCGGCAGCCACCGGCGCTTGGTTTTGGGTGCCCGAAGGGCCCACGCGCCGGAGTGCTTGTGACGGATATTCTGTCCGAACTGCGGGCCTTTGCCGCAGATATCGCATACGTTCGCCATTACGTCAGACCTCCTCGTTTGGTGCGGCGCACTCCGGGTTGCGCCCGGCACGCGGCTATCATAACACACCCGAGGCGGGTTTGGCAAGAAGCTTGCTGTCATGCGTGACGTACCCATTGGAAACATAATTCGTGCTGTAAGAACCGTCGGTCCTCAGGACACCATCGGCCGGGCCGCTGAGGCGCTTCGCGTGTCAGGGCTGGCCGAGCTGCCTGTCGTGGCCGGCGCACGGGTTGTCGGGATCGTTACCGAGGCGATGGTGCTTGAAGCCCTCACTTCGGGAGATCCGAAAACGGCGATCGAGCAGCCGGTGGCGACGATCTTCTCTGACCAAGTTGTCTCTATCAATCCGTACATGTCGGTAGGTCAGGTCGCTGAGATCATGAGCCACCATGACGTCCAGGTGGTGCCCATCGTGGACGATTACGGCGGCTATCTGGGCGTCGTGACGCGGCAGGACATCGCAGGGGCTCTGTGCCTGACCATGAGGCCGCCGGCGATAGCGGGCCTGGCAACGCCGCTGGGAGTGTATCTCACAACCGGGCATTTGCGCGCAGGCGTGGGCGACCTGGGCCTGTTCCTGGCCGGCGTGGGTCTCATAGCGGTCTATTTCGTCGCCTTCTGGGCCATATTTGGGGCGGCATATCTCGTGGACAAGACTAACCTGTTCGCGCCGTGGTCGCTCTGGTCTATCCTCGTTTCACCGCCAATCGGCGTGTACAACTGGATGGACGCGGTGAAGAGCGTGATGCTTGGGCTGGCGCTGCCGATCTTCTTGCTTCTGCTTCGGCTGCTGCCCACGGCCGGATACCATGCCGCCGAGCACCAGGTCGTGCACGCGATCGAGAACGGCGAGCCGTTGAAACTGGAAAACGTTCGGGCCATGCCGCGCGTGCATCCGAGATGCGGCACGAACATCTTTGCGGGAGTGCTGCTCTTCATGATTATTCGGCAGATACTCTCGGAGGCTATCGCGATAGTGGCCACCGTCTTAGTGCTCATGTTCGGCTGGCGAGTGATAGGTGGCTACCTTCAGCATTACGTGACCACCAAGCCTGCGAGCGCAAAGCAGCTCGAAAGCGGAATTAGGGCGGGCGAGAGCCTGCTCGAGAAATACCGCAGCAATCCGAGCTACCGGGTGACGGGATGGCAGAGGATTTGGAATACCGGCATGGTCCAGGTCTTGATTGGGGCTGCAGCGGTGGCAGCAGTTATACAGAATTTGCATCTGACGCCGCCGGGATTCTTCTAGGGGGACTCACCGTGTCGTCCGATAAACCTATCACGAAGGATACGCCCATCGCTGAAGTCATCAGGATTTGCCCGAGCGCGGGTGAGATCTTCGACAGGTACAACATGGGCTGCTTCGTATGCGTGGCGGCGGCATCCGAGACTATCGAGGAAGGCGCTCTCATGCACGATGTGGATGCGCAGGCGATAGTGGATGAATTGAATGCTGCCTGTGCATCGGACGCCGCGTAGCCCGATGTCGCAGCCCTCTCTGAAGCCGATCAACGGACCGATCCGCTTCGTCTGCAAGGAAAGAGGGTAGACCGACGCACAATGGCCATTCGCCAAGACACTTGCCCGAACTTTCACAGCTCAAACCCCGTCAATACAAAGCGGGAGCGTGGATATATGAGAACCTATCAGCCTTTGGTAATCGTAGTTGCAGTCACGTCCGTGCTGCTGTTCGGCGCCGCGGTCTCCGCCGGCACCTTCAGGGATCGTGACGGTGCAGCCCACGAATGGTCTATCAACGAATCCCACGCCCTGACGTGGGAGGGCGCGCCATACGTTCCATTCGGGGTTGTGTTCGAGCCCAAGTATCTCGCGTCGGGACAGACAGACGAGAATTGGGCGGCCGACGAAGAAAGTGCTGCGGCTTTCAAGCTTGCGGGTGTTATGGACGTTGTCATCAGGCCGGGCAAGGCCATTACCTCCGTCCCCGTCGAGGCATTTCAGCGTATTATTGACTTGCTTGAAACCAGCGGGCTCCGATATGGCATAGAGCTCTTCGATCCTCCGTACGCCCCGATCTCAGGATATGTCATACAGCCTGCGATCAACAGAGTGGAAGGCATACAGAGCTCGGGCCCGGTCACGCGCAGCTTCACCGATACGAAAACCGCTGTCTATGCCATCCGCGATGGCAAGGCCGAGGACGCCAAAGTCACGAGCGTCGGCCGCGAAATAGCGGTGAACGGAGAGGTCACTGTGCCGGTTGTGGTGCAAGCCGCCAGCGATCATGTCGTGCTTTTCTATCCCGAGAAGGTCGTAGCTGACGGAAATCCGGACTGGGGTCTGCCCGACATCTGGAGCGACTATGATCGGCATCGCGATCGCTTGGTCTCGTTCCTGAAGCAGGTTAGATTCGGCAAGTCCCTGCGCTTTTTCATAGATCCGTTCACTGAGAGATTCGGAATACATGGCGATGTACAGAACTTGATTCCAACCTCGACCGCCTTTCGTATTGAGTACGCTGCCTGGCTGTCAAAAAAATACAGGTCGCCCAGAGATGTAGGCACCTCCTGGGGAGTAGTCGGGCGTGCCTTGGCATCGTTTGACGAAGCCGCCCGGTTGGTTCCGCTGTGGAATGCCGGGAGAGGCGCGGCGGTTGTCTACGACGATAGCAGCGCGAAGACCTATTCCATCAATACGACAGCCACAACATTGTGGGCGGACTTTCTGGAGTTCCGCGCCAGTTCCATCGGTGGCTATATGGACGCTGCGGCAGATGTGCTCAAGCGGCTGGTTGCTGATGTGCCAGTGGTCTACACAGCCAGTGGATTGCAGCCGATTTTTCGGCCAACGGGGTCGGTCGGATATGACGGTCTTGCTGTGCCGTCGTCCGGCGACCCGGACGCGTTGGCTGCAGCTGCAGGCCGCGTGTTCTCACTTGCAGATGGCTCATCGAGAAACACGTGGATAATCGCCCGGTTCGGCCCTGCGGGAGCGGCTTTTGCAAAGAAGGAAGAGCTGTTCTTGGCGATAAATGCGCTCCGCGATCCGGGAGCTAAGGGATTCTTCGCCAGCAGCCTGGCAGGAACTGCTGTCGGGACCGCCGACCTCCTGGTCTGGCTGGCCGAGTATTCCTCGGTAAGCGCTCAGGATAAGCAGTTTGTCGGCTACCGGCCGCGGGTGATCTACTATCCGGACACCTTCGCCCGCGGCAGCATCCGGCGGCTATCGAGCGGTGTGTGGTGGCTTCCTACGCTGAAGCCCGGAATGGAGCTGGCTCTTGGCTCCTCGTTTGCGGGGTATGTCCTCGGCGATCCGGCCGGGCCGGGCGCGGAGATCTACGTCTGGTCTCTGAAGGATAAGCGGACGATGACCCTGGTCGCCGACGATCCAGTGACGACCGTCACCGCTGCCGGTGAGACAGCGGAGGTCAAACCCAAGAAGGGACGGGTGCAGTTGTCCGTTGGAGAAGAGCCCATAATCGTCCGTGGAGTCCGCCCTGATGTCTTCCTGCCGGTCGAAGTAGCGGTCGGGGAGTTGGACGCGCTGGAGCAGTTGATTGTAAAGGCGGCGCAGAAGAGGCTGGACGTCGGTTTGTACAAGCGCAACCTGAAGTACGCGAGGGATTTGCTCGCCAAGAACCAGCTTGGCCTGTGCCTCGACCTCGTGAGGGCCAACGCGAGCGATCTCAGGCTTACGTTGAAGGGACTGGAGGCGACCCCGGTCCCTGCGTCTGGGACGCCGCCTGTTGGGAGCTGGGGTGCGCAATGAAATCAGTCGTCTTCCGTGAACCGAACCGCTTTGTGGTGGAGGACAGGCCGGTACCAGACATCGGGGACGGCGATGCTCTTGTGAAGGTGCGTGCCTGCGGAATTTGCGGGACGGACGTTCACATACTGCATGGCGAGCACATAGTGAAGTTTCCCGTCGTGCCCGGCCACGAGTTCTCCGGCGAGGTAGTGAAGGTCGGGAGCAAAGTGTCGGACGTGAGTGTCGGCGACCGGGTGACCATTGATCCGAACATCGTTGATTACACCTGCTATTTCTGCCGCCGAGGGCAAATCCATCTATGCGAGAACCTGACTGCTCTTGGCGTGAACTATGACGGCGGTTTCGCGGAGTTTTGCCGCGTGCCGGCTGTGCAGGCTTACAAGGTTCCGGACAGCGTGAGCCTCGACGAAGCTGCTATGGCCGAGCCGCTCGCCTGCTGTATTCACGGGATTGACCGCGCGAACATCACTCCAGGCGACAGTGTAGTGGTGCTGGGAGCGGGCTCGATAGGGCTGTTGCTGGTTCAGCTTGCGCGAATCGCCGGGGCCAGCCACATAATTGTCAGCGAGCCGGACGAGCGGAAGAGGCATATGGCCGCGCGGTTCGGCTCCGATGCTCAGGTGGATCCGTCGAAGCAGGACGTTACGGCGGAGGTTGCAGAGCTCACCAAGGTTGGCGCGGATGTCGTCATCGAGAGCGCCGGCCGACTCGAGACCGCCCAACTGGCTCTCAAGCTGGCTCGCCGAGGCGGAACGGTCCTCCAGTTCGGCGTCGTAAGCCCCGATCAGCTTGCCGAGGTATCACCTTACGACGTCTACTACAACGAGCTGACGGTGCGTGGATCCTTCGTGAATCCCTATACCCATGCGCGGGCGATCAAGCTTCTGGCATCGAAGCAGGTCGAGGTTATGCCCCTCATTACCCACAGATTTACCCTTGACGAAAGTGCGAAGGCGTTTGAGACGGCGCAGAGCAAGGATGCCGTGAAGGTCCTTCTCGTCCCTGAATAAGTGAGTGCACATGCCCGGATTCCGGAAGATCCTGAAGAAGTGGCTGCTCGACTCCTACGACTACCTCGGCCTCGTACTGGCATCCAGCTTCTTGTGGTTCAGCGTCGTGGTCGGCGGTTTGGCGGCGATCAAGGTCGGCGTCGGCGGCAGCCTCGTACTGCTGCTTGTCTCGGCGGCCCTTTTCTACATATTCCTGATCGCTCCCATGACGACGGGCGTGCATGTGATGGCCAAGAAGATCGTGACGCGCGACGACCCATCGCTCCTTGATGCGCTTTCGGGTTTCAAGGATTATCTGAAGGCGAGCTGGGCGCTCGGCCTCGCGCAGATGTTCGTCACGCTCTTGATCGTCGCCAATGCCTGGTTCTACCTGACCCGCGGCGCCTTTGTCCTGAAACTCCTGGGAATCCTGTTCGTGTATTTGCTGCTTCTCTGGGCGCTCAGCGCGGTGTATCACTTCCCGCTGCTGATCGAGCAGCGGCCGGGTGCGCTGAAGATACTGAGGCGCGGGATTCTCCTCATGTTGGACAACGTCGCCTTTACGGGCGGAGTGTTCTTTGTTATAATCTTGCTTACTTGCTTTTGCGCGATTACGCTCCTCGGGCTGCCGCTCCTGTATGTCGGGATGGTGAGCATCGTTCAGACGCGGGCGCTGCGCGCGCTTTTTGTCAAGTACGGAATCCTCGAGCCGGAGCGGGAATACGTGCCCGAAGCTGGATGATCTCATCTGAAAGGAATTAGGTTCGATGGCGGATGTCACTTGCTTGGGTATCCTCGTTGCTGATCTGGTCGGAAAGCCGGTTGACGAGTATCCGGCGCGGGGGAAACTCGTGCTGGTTGATCAATTGGAGCTGCACAGCGGCGGCTGCGCTTCGAGTACCGGCGTGGCTCTGGCAAAGATAGGCGTCAGCGCCAGTGTCATAGGGAAGGTTGGTAATGACGGCCTCGGCGATTTCATGGTCGGGGTTCTCGAGCGGAACGGCATCGACACCCGCGGCGTAATCCGGGATCCGAACATGGGAACATCGGGCACGATGGTGATGGTTCACTCGGATGGCGAGAGGAGCTTCATCCACTACATAGGCGCGAATGCCAGCCTGACCGAGAGCGACGTGGACTACGGATTACTCAAGGGTTCGCGGATACTCCACGTTGCGGGATCGTTCCTCATGCCGGGGATTGACGGCGAGCCGACCGCGCGCGTGCTCAAGAAGGCCCGTGAAATGGGGATCACCACCACGCTGGACACGGCATGGGATTCGAAGGGTAGGTGGATGAGCCTCTTGAAGCCGTGCCTGCCCCATATTGACTATGCTGTGCCGAGCATTGAGGAAGCGCGAATGGTCACCGGCAAGCACGAGCCGCCGGACGTAGCGAAGGTGCTGATGGATCACGGAGTGAAGGTTGTCGCGCTCAAGATGGGCGAAGGGGGCTGCTATATCCGCTCTGCGAATGAGGAGCACAGAATTCGCAAGTACGACGTGGAAGCCATTGATGCCCTGGGCGCGGGCGACTGCTTCGCAGCCGGTTTCCTGACCGGCATCCTGCAGGGCTGGGATTTGGAGAAGACCGGGCGCTTTGCGAACGCCGTCGGTGCATCCTGCGTCATGGCCCTTGGCGCCACCACCGGCGTCAAGAGCCTCGAAGAGACGCTGGCCTTCATAGAAAATTACGAAGGGGGTTAACCTAACCCCCTGGCCCCCTTCCCGAAACGGGAATGGGGAAGATTCCCTCTCCATCCGGGAGAGGGCCAAGGTGAGGGCTTACCAAGTACAACTCGGCAGATTGCACCCTTCACGGAGAGTAGTCAGTAAATGCACAGTAGAGAGCTTAGAGAGAGATTCCTTCGGTTCTTCGAGGAGAAGGGGCATCTGATCGCTCCGAGCGATTCACTCGTCCCCGATGACCCTACGCTGCTCTTCACGAGCGCGGGGATGGTGCAGTTCAAGCCGTTCTTCATGGGCGAGCGAGTGCCGCCGCGGACCCGGATTGCTACCTCCCAGAAATGCCTCCGCACCGGCGATCTCGATATCGTCGGCACCACTCCGTTTCACCACACATTCTTCGAGATGCTCGGGAATTTCTCGTTCGGCGACTATTTCAAGGACGAAGCCATCACTTGGGCCTGGGAGTTTCTGACCGACGTCCTCAGGCTCCCTCCCGATCAGCTTTGGATCAGCGTATACCTGAAGGACGATGAGGCGGCCGAGATCTGGGAGAAGAAGGTCGGCGTACCGAAGGAGCGGGTCGTCCGGCTCGGCGAGAAGACCAATTACTGGCCGGCGAATGCGCCCAGCGAAGGCCCTAATGGACCCTGCGGCCCGTGCACAGAGATATTCATGGATTTCGGCTTCGAAGTCGGATGCGGGCGCCCCGAATGCGGGCCGGAGTGCGACTGCGGCCGCTTCAGCGAGATATGGAACCTTGTCTTCGCCCAGTACAACCGTGAGGACGGCGGCGTGCTCACTCCGCTGCCCAAGAGGAACATAGATACTGGACTGGGCCTGGAGCGATTGGCGGCGGTCATGCAGGGCACCAAGACCAACTTTGAAACCGACTTGTTTCTGCCCATCATCGAGCGGGCGTGTTCCATCGCCGGAGTCGAGTACGGCCGGGACGAGCAGACGGACGTTGCACTGCGGGTTATCGCCGACCACACCCGGGCGATGACTTTCGCGATCTCGGATGGCGTGATGCCGTCGAACGTCGGCAGGGGTTATGTTCTGCGGCGGATCGTTCGCCGGGCCGTGCTGAGGGGTAAATCGCTCGGCCTGGAGGAACTGTTCCTGGATCAACTGGCACCGGTTGTTGTTGACATGATGGAGGACCCGTATGCGGAGGTCCGGGAGCGGTCGGACCATGTCCGGCGCACCATCCGCGCGGAGGAGGAAAAGTTCCGCCGAACGCTCGATATGGGCCTCCAGAAGCTGGAGGAATCAATCGAGCGGCTGGCGGCCAAACGCGCGGTTGAGTTCCCGGGCATGGAGGCATTTGTGCTGTACGATACGTACGGCTTCCCGTTCGAGCTGACAGAGGAAATCGCGGCGGCACGGGGACTGTCTGTTGACACCCAGGGCTTTGAGAACGCCATGGAGGAACAGCGCCGGAAGGCCCGGGAGGGGAGCGACATTTCCGATGCCGTCTTCGTCGGAAGCCTGGGTGCGCTGGCCGAGATCGAGAAAGTCGAGCCGGAGACCGAGTTCGTCGGCTATGAGGCGTTTAGCTCCGATGCGCGTGTCATCGGCATACTGAGGGGCGGCGAGCTGGTCAACTCGGCTTCCGCTGGCGATAGAGCCGACGTCGTTCTGGAACAGACGCCATTCTATCCGGAGAGCGGCGGCCAGGTCGGCGATGTAGGCACGCTTACCCACGACGGAACCGAAGTGCAGGTTGAGAGCACGGCCAGAGTCGGCTCCCTGATCGTGCATTCGGGATTGGTGAAGGCAGGCCAGCTCAGAACCGGCGACGTGGTGACGGCTTCGGTAAATCAAGCGCGGCGGATGAGCACGATGCGCAATCACACAGCGACGCATCTGCTTCACAAGGCGCTCAGGATTACGCTCGGCGAGCATGTCGTGCAGTCCGGCTCATTGGTGGAGCCCGCTCGGCTGAGATTCGACTTCACCCACGTTGCGCCTGTGACTCCAGGGGAGCTTGAGGAGATAGAGAAGCTGGTCAACGACGAAATCCTCCGTGACGATGACGTCCAGGCGTTTGAGACCACGCTGGAACAGGCAAAGGCCGACGGAGCGATGGCCTTGTTCGGCGAGAAGTACAGCGGCACGGTAAGGGTCATAAAGATCGGCGATTTGAGCATGGAGCTTTGCGGCGGCACTCATGTCGGCCGCACTTCCCAAATAGGCTTGTTCAAGATACTGAGCGAGAGCAGCGTGGGCGCCGGCCTGCGCAGGATCGAAGCGGTGACCGGCTCTGCCGCCTTGGAATACGTTAGCGAGCGCGACCGGCTGCTGCGTGAGGTTGCCGGTGCGTTGAAGGTAAGTCCCGCGGAGGCGCCCGAAGCTGCCGCTCGCCTGGCCGACAATCTGAAGGCGTTGGAGAAGCGGATAGAGGCGGCGCAGAAGAAGACCGCGGTCTCCCTAGCCGATGAACTGGCATCCGGCGCTGTCGAGTACAACGGCGTTCGTCTCGTCGCCGCACGTCTGGAGACGGGCAATCTGGAGCTGATGAGCTCCCTGGCCGACAGCCTTGCGAGCAAACTCGGCTCCGCGGTTATCGTTCTGGGCGGTCCTTCGGATGAGAAGCTTGTGTTTGTGAGCAAGGTTACGGCAGACCTGGTAAAGCGCGGATTTCATGCGGGCAACTTGGTCAGTGAAGTTGCGAAGGTCGCGGGCGGCGGCGGCGGCGGACGCCCGGATTTCGCGCAGGCGGGCGGCAGGGATGTTCAGAAGCTCGACGAGGCGCTGGCGAAGGCAAAGGAACTCGTCAAACAGCAGGCCTAGGAATCCCGAACGCCGATTTGTGGCTTCAGCGTGGGATGGTGCGAACAAGTGAGAATCATGGGCTTGGATGTCGGCGATAAGACGATCGGCGTCGCGGTCAGCGACGAACTCGGCATCACCGCCAATCCTGTGACCGTTATTCAAAGGACGGCCAGCCTCAAGAAGGACATAGGCGAGGTTCGCAGAATTGCAGAGGCGGGCGGCGTCGAGCGGATCGTGGTGGGTATGCCTTTGATGCTCGACGGAACGATGGGTATACAGGCCGAGAAGGTCGCGGGCTTCGTGGAGGCTCTCCGGCGGCGCGTAAGGATTCCTGTGGACGTGTGGGATGAGCGGCTGACGACCGTCGAGGTCGAGCGAGTGCTTGTGGAAATGGATCAGTCGCGCGCTAAGCGGAGGAAGGTGATTGACAAACTGGCGGCCGCGGTGATACTTAAATCGTATCTGGACAGGCAGTCTGCCAAGGCAGGGGAGGCCGATGATGCGCGGTAAAGCCATGCTGTGGGCAGCGCTGGCTGTGGTCGCCTTGGCTGCCTACTGGGCTGTGAGCGGCATGCTGCTGCCTGCTGGCGGTCCTGAGACCATCGCCGTGCAGATACCTAAAGGGGCGTCTGCGGGCGAGATCGGCCGAATCCTGGCGGCGCGCGATGTGATTCGCAGCCCGTTCTGGTTCCGCGTGCTGGCGCGTGCCGCCGGGAAAAGCACCAATCTCATGACCGGCGCGTACAAACTGAGTCCCTCGATGACGCCGCTTGCCGTGCTGGGTAAGATCTCGAGCGGAGAAGCCTACGCACTGTGGATAACTTGCCCCGAGGGGTTCACGATTCGCCAGATCGGCGAGCGCCTCGAGGCGGAGGGAGTTGGTGACGCCGATCGGTTCTACGAGCTAGCGCGGTTCTACGGAGCGTCTTTCCCGACAAGCTTCCCGCATCCGCCGGACAGCCTCGAAGGCTATCTGTTTCCGGATACTTATCTTGCGCCCGTCGGCAAGCCCGAAGAGAAACTCGTCCGCGAAATGCTCGACTGTTTTGAGCGCAAGGTCGTGGCGCCTCTAGCTTCCGACATATCTGCATCCGGCATGAGCTTGCACGAAGTCATAACTCTCGCTTCGTTGATAGAGCGGGAGGCCAAGATTCCAAAGGACAGGCGGCTTGTCTCCGCCGTGCTGCGCAATAGGCTGGCGAGGAACATGCGTCTGGAATGCGATGCCACCGTTCTCTATGCTCTGGGCAGGCATAAGAACAGGCTCTTGTACAAGGACCTGGCGGTTGACTCTCCTTACAACACCTACCTATACGCGGGGCTGCCGCCGGGTCCTATAGCTAATCCGGGCCTAGCCTCGATCAAGGCGGCCCTGCGTCCGGCACACGTGGACTATCTCTACTACGTCGCTCGGGACGATGGTTCGCACATCTTCAGCCGCACATTCGCGGACCATCAACGCGCGAAACGGATCGCCAGAAAGGGTGTCCTCTGAGTTGGTTAATTGGTTGAAGCTGCTGTGCCCGTCTGAGCGCGTCGAGTCGCTGGCCGGCATTGACATTGCGAGGCTCAAGCGGCGGCAGATCGAAGCGATGCTTCTCGATCTGGACAACACGCTGGTTCCGTGGCGGAGCTACGACGTTGCGCCGGAGATAGAGGCGTGGATTCGCGAGGCTGGGAGCCAGGGAATGAAGTTCTGCATCGTCTCAAACACGCGAACTTCAGCGCGGCTGCAGAGCCTTGCGGCCGAGCTGGGCTTGCCGTTTGTCCGTCGCGGCGCGAAGCCGCGTCGCGGAGGCTTCCGCGAAGCTCTGAGGCTGCTCGACGTGCAGCCCGCTCACGCTGCTGTAATCGGCGATCAGATTTTTACCGATATTTTGGGTGGTAACAGACTTGGCTTGTACACCATACTGGTGCGTCCGTTGGATCCCAGGGAGTTTATCGGCACAAGGATAAGCAGGTTCTTCGAGAAGATAGTGCTGAAGCTGCTGGAGCGGCGAGGAATGCTCCACCAGCCGAGCAGCGAGGCCGACGCATCAGGGGAACAAACGGCTGGGACAAACCGTCAGATGAATACGGGGAAGTGACTTGGACAGAGCCATGACGGGGGCGACCCGTGTGACAGGGGTGTTTGCGTATCCCGTGGAACAGAGCCGGTCGCCTGCCATGCACAACGCCGCGTTTCGAGAGCTGGGACTCAACTACATTTACGTTCCATTCAACGTGCACCCTGACAATCTGGAAGTCGCGGTACAAGGAATCCGGGCACTCGATCTCGTCGGAGTGAACGTCACCATCCCTCATAAGGAGCGCGTGATAGAGTTCCTCGACTGGGTGAGTGACGACGCCCTCAGGATCAGATCGGTGAACACCATTCACAACTCAGATGGTGTTCTGAAGGGATACAGCACCGACGGCCCTGGATTCATCAAGGCATTGGAGGAAACGGGGAAGTCGCCGGCAGGCTCCAGAGCTGTTGTCTTGGGGGCAGGTGGCTCAGCGCGGGCGACCGCGTGCGCTCTGATCACGAACGGCGCAAGCGTAACGGTAGCGAACCGAACGTACAGCCGCGCGGTGGAGGTGTCGGAGTCGCTGAATACCGCGCTGGGCACGAGAGCGGTAAAACCTGCCGCTCTCGACAGCGCTGACGCTCGAGAAGCCATCCTGGAGGCCGATCTGCTGGTCAACTGCACGTCTGTAGGGATGCACCCGCACCCGGACTTGCAGCCGATCTCGTCGGAGTGGCTGCACGCAGGGCTGTTTGTGTTCGATCAGATATACAGCCCCTTGGAAACCAGACTATTGCAGGCAGCCAAAGCAGCCGGGGCGCGCGGAGTGAACGGCGTTGGGATGTTGGTTTTCCAGGGGGCGATGTCCTTCGAGATTTGGACAGGGCAGGCCGCGCCTGCGGAGGTCATGAAGCAGGCAGTCTTCGCTGGTGGAAACGAGGGCGCCTTGGCGGATCGGTCGTAGAACGGTTGCGCATGGCAAGGCACGATGCTATAATCCTTTAGGCGAGCCCAGTATTGGAGAGTAGGGGTTCTTGGGAGGCCGCTGAGCAAATGGTGGCGATGAGAAAGGATATTGGAGAGCTGCTTCTTGAGGCGAAGGCAATCACTTCGGAACAGCTCAACGAGGCGAAAGAGACCCAGAAGGTCGCGCCGGGCGACATCGGTCAGATCATACAGGATCTCGGGTTCGCAGACGCGAAACAGGTCTTGCAGGCACGCGCGCGGCAGCTCAATATACCCTTCGTTGACCTGACGACCCAGAAGATAGATCCCGCCGCCGTCAATGTCGTTCCCGAGCATGTGGCCAGGCGCCACAAGGTGATGCCGGTTCGAAAAGAGAGCAACCGGCTGTCAGTCGCAATGTCCGACACGCAAAACATCATGGCGCTGGACGACCTGGGGGCGGTTACCCGAGGCTTGCAGATTGTGCCTGTCTTGGCGATGCCCGATGCCATCGAGGATGCGATCAACCGCCACTACAAGGGCGGCGATGATACAGGCGCGAACCTCCCAGCATCCGTTGGTGGCGCCCCGCTTGGCATGGGTCTCGCGGGTGTTAAGGCGGAGATCGAGGCGTACAAGTCGCGTGAGCTCACGGAGGACGAAGACCCGGACGCCATCGCCCAGATTGCCGACCAGGCTCCCATTATCCGTGTCGCCAATACCATTATCCAGCAGGCTATTCGAGTAGCCGGAAGCGATATTCACATCGAGCCCGATCGGCGGCAGGTGCGCGTCCGCTACCGCGTGGACGGCGTGCTCCATGAGGAGATGACCATCCCGAAATACATTCAGGCGCCGCTTATCTCTCGTTTTAAGATCATGGCTGAGATGAATATCGCGGAGCGGCGCATCCC
>Ga0307379_10002373_pt1 | contig 28027 bp, 26 predicted proteins | sample UN2MG_FD_202237 | JGI IMG/M metagenome (GOLD analysis project Ga0307379, IMG submission 202237) | Soil microbial communities from Risofladan, Vaasa, Finland - UN-2 | ecosystem: Environmental > Terrestrial > Soil > Coastal area > Acid sulfate soil | place: Finland: Risofladan, Vaasa | collected...
GCTGTTGAAGCCCAAAAACCCCTTTCCTGGGCATATAATCACCCCATTCTTCAAAGGACATAGAAGATGGAATAATAAGATTTGCCTCTTTTGCTGTATCATCCATGAACTGAGAAATGGAGATGATATGAGGAATCCGTTTTATAGCCTCTTGAAAACCTGAAGAATCAGGAAGGTTATACACAAGATTAACATTATACAGAAGAATGACCTTTAGTCTCGATTGCTCTATGGATTCAATTAATCTTAGCATATCTCTGTATGGATTAACCCTGCCAATACCGATTTCATGGCCGAAACGAACTGTTCTTCCAATATTCCCACATATATAATTTAGGAGATTTACAGCCACTGAGATATCTGTGGCATAAAGCCCTTTTACAGCTATCCCACCGCCTAAAGCCAGTCCAGGATTTGCTTTAGAAAACTCTTTTCCTATTCTTTCTATGGTTTGCTGGGAGACTCCCGTATAAGAAGAAACCCTATCCAATGAGAAATCTTTTACGAGCTCTTTAATCACCTCTCGCTCAAGAAAAGGAAGATCAGCATGCAGTTTTTCTTTCAAAATAAAATGAATAAGACCCAAAATAAGAGCTTTCTCTGTACCGGGCTTGAGACTTATCCACTCATCAGCATTAGCAGCGGTAAGCGACATTCTCTGTCCGATATAGATAAATTGTCTCTTCATATCCGCTCGTTTCATATTTCCAAAGGCCTTTGAATACTCTACCGGAGAAATCCATGTCTCAAGAAAATCAGCTCCAAACGAGAGAATCATTTCTGACTCTTCAATTGAGTAAAGGGGTATTTCGGCCTTTGAAAAAACAATCCTATTGGCTTCTTTAATATCCTCATATGAAATGGGCTCATGAATCAGATGGTTTTTAATATGAAAGGCATCCATCCATTTTTTTAGAAGCCTCTCAAGGCTACCTGTAATGAGAGGGGTTATCACAGCTATTTCATCAGTTTTTTGCTGATCTATTTTAGTCTTTAAAATATCTAATATCTCTTTTTCAGCATCCTTCCAGGATATTGTTTGAAAATCACCACTCTCTCTTTTTATCATGGGTGTTCTAATACGATCAGGATTGAAGAGGCTTTGTAAGGATGCCTGCCCTCGCATACACAAACCACCTCTGTTCACAGGATGATGAGGATTTCCTTCAACCTTTATAGGTCTCCCTTCTCTCAGCTTCGCAAGAAGACCGCATCCTGAAGGACATTCTCTGCAAACAGTAGCATACCAATCAGCAACCCCTGGGACCGACTCTTCTGGGGGGATCAAGTAAGGAATAATCTTATCAATCGGTTCAGAACTGCAACCACTCAAAGCTGTCGAAGCACTTCCAAAACCGAGCATTTTCAAAAAATTTCTTCTGTTTAAAGAGAACCTCACAAAACCCCCATTTTATTTATGACAGATAAGACAGTCCCTGCTTACTTGATTTTCCTTATGGCATTTCACACACCAGCCCATTTTCAATGACGAAACCTTTTGAATCTTCTCCATCTTTTCTACTTCACCGTGACAAGTTGTACAATTAATACCCTTGTTAACGTGTCTTCTGTGAGTAAAGTAAACAAAATCAGGAACCTTATATACCCTTACCCATGGAATAGGCTCTTTTTTGTTCCAGTATTCATGAATCTTTTTTACCTCTGGTTTATTCTGGGCTGTAATCTTATGGCAACCCATGCATCTCTGCACTGAAGGGATACCTGCATAAGAGGAACGATTTGCATAGGAATGGCAGTATAAGCAGGCCAACTCGTAGTTGCCAGCATGTATCTTATGACTGAATTCTATAGGTTGGACTGGAGCATAAGGACTTTTTAAAAAGCCAGAACCAAAAAAAAGAATCACACATCCTGATAAGAATATTAGAAGGGGCTTTTTAAATAGCTTCATTGAAAAAAATAGATTGTTTGTTCTTAAAAAATTCTTAAGGATTATGCCAATTACTAAACACTATTGTCAATCCTTAATTGTGCTGTATTCTGAATTAGTTTTTTTCACCAAATATAATTTTATTATCGAAAAAACCTTGACAAATAAATTCATTGGTCATATATTATGAGCATATGCTCATTATAAAGAGAGGATTCAATGGTACGTCCAAGAAAAAATAGATTTGTATGGGGAAAACCTATTTTAACCTCTTTTAGACCAGGAGGTATAAGAATCTCTCAAACAGAATATCTAACTCTAAGTGTTGATGAATTTGAGGCTATAAGACTGGCAGACTTTGAAGGTCTTTATCAGGAAGAGGCGGCAAAGATGATGAAGATTTCTAGGCAAACCTTTGGAAGAATCCTGCAAGAGGCTCATAGAAAAATAGCAGAATCTCTTGTTCAGGGAAAACTTTTAAAGATCGAAGGCGGTAATTATGTCATGTCTGAAGGGTTCTTCTATTGTCGTGATTGCGAAAATAGATGGGTTATGGAATCCAAAAATAATATCCCCCAAGAATGCCCTGAATGCAAAAATACATCAATACGTATGATAAGAAAAGGTCAACCCTTCCGCTGGAGATTTGGGAGAGGCCGAGGCCCAAGAAGAGGTCATGGTCCTCCATGGAGATAAAACTTTTATATGACTATTTAAGCGCAAAATCTAGTCTTTTATAACTAAATATTAAACTAAAGGAGGTGAGTGAATATGTATGGCAGAGGAAGAGGTTTAGGATATAGATGGTCTAGAGCAGTTCCTTCAGGCTATTCTTATGTAGGGCCCTGTCTATGTGGGTTTGGACCCCATGCTTTTTTCCAAGATTCAACTGGTCGAATGGCCCATGCTTCCCATGTATACAGCTTTGGTCCTGTCCCTCCTCCATCAGCTACAAAAGAAGACCTTGAGTATGAACTAAAGATCCTAAAGGATGAAAAAGCCGAACTTGAAAAGAGACTGGGTGAAATAGAAAAAGAGCTCAAAAAGGAGGAGAAATAGAAAAGGTGGGAACTAACCTTCCCACCTTCTTCTTTCTATGGTAAAAAGTAAAATAAAAATACTTGATTTTAACAAGTAATTTTTTATACTAATAGGTCAGTTCTAAAACCCATTATTATCATAAGATTGATTTAGTAAAAGGAGGTTCTTATGAAGTTTCCTGTTGGGAAGTATCGATTTGATGGCCCCATAAGTTCACCAGACCAAATGGAAGACAAACCAGGTCTCTTTGTTGTATATTGTCTCAAACACAGGGGGTATTATATTATTGATGTTGATGAATCAGATAAGGTAAAGAGTAGCGCCCAAAACCACGAAAGGCTGGAATGCTGGAAAGAAAATTCTAAGGAGGGAATAATCACATTTGCTGTTTACTATACCCCAAATCTTGATAAGGAAGGTCGAAAAAAGATGGAAGAAGAGATTCGTGATGGTGATGTTTTTGTTCCCTGTGGACCGAAGTAAAAACGAAATTTAATCCTTTTCAGCTCTTTTGGTTCTTTTTGAGCCAACGGATAAAATCTTTCCTCTTCACCTATATTTAAAATAATATTGCTCCAAAAAATTTTCTTTATTTGTCGTCTTGTCTCTATCTTACTATTATTATTAAAAAAAATTTGATTAAGAAAAGTTTGTTCTGCTTATGAATTGATATAAAAAGTCTTAAAACTATCCAAACATTGGAGAAAAAAATGAAGATAAGATGTCTCGTTCTTGAAGACGAATTAGGAATACAAAACTTCTTAAAGGAACTTTTTAAACAAAGGAGTTATGAAGTTAGTTTTTACAAATCTCCGATTATATGTCCTCTCTATCATAACCACGATTCATGCTGCAACCGTAAAGAAAGATGTAGGGACATAGGTATATTTGATAATCATATGCCCGGGATGAAAGGTATAGACTTCTTTGAGCTTCAATTAAAAAAGGGCTGCAAGGCAATCAAAGAAAATACAGCCATCATGTCAGGGAATTTTTCAGAAGAAGATATCAAAAAAGCAGAAACTCTGGGATGTAAGGTTTTCAAAAAGCCCTTTAGTCTTAAAGAATTAGAAAGATGGTTGGATGAGTGTGAGCGGCGTGTCAATCAAGAACAAAATTCTTCCCAATAAAACATTCTCAATTTCTAAGATAAAAAAGTCAATTCAATGAAAAGGCTTGCTTTTGCTGTTTAAATTCTTATACTAGTATCCTCTTAATGTAAACCATTTTAAATTAAGATTTGTATGATTTAGATGAAGACATATTTAGAGTGTATACCCTGTTTTTTCAAACAGGCCCTTATAGCCAGTCAAATTGCAGGCGCGGATGAGGTTACTCAGAAAAAGGTTCTCGATAAACTTTCTCAGATGATTCCAGATTTCAGCCTCGAACAAAAGCCACCTGAAATGGGAAAAGATATCTATGCCCTTGTTAGAGACGTTACAGGAAACCCGGACCCCTTCAAAGAAATAAAATATCGATTTAATAAAATTGCTCTTAACCTCTACCCCAACCTGAAGAAAAAGGTTAAAGAGTCAAAAGATCCTCTGCTGACAGCAATAAGACTATCGATTGCAGGTAATGTAATCGATTATGGAACGCCAAACTCCTTTAATGTTGACGATGAAATAGATGATACCCTCAAAAAAGATTTTGCTATTTTCGACTATGAAAAATTTAAAAACTCTCTGACGAGCACATCACAGATCCTCTATCTGGCAGACAATGCTGGAGAGGTGGTGTTTGATAAAATATTGATCGAAGAATTGAATAAAGAAATCATATACGTAGTTAGAGATGAGCCGATAATCAATGATGCTTTGATAGAAGATGCGCTCTTTTGTGAAATGGATAAAGTTGCTAAGATTATCAGCAGCGGCTCAGATGCCCCTGGTACAATTTTGGAGTACTGCTCAAAGGATTTTTTAGAAATCTATAAAAATTCAAAATTTGTAATAAGCAAAGGACAGGGAAACTTTGAAGCCCTCTCAGAAGAGACCAAGCCTATATTCTTCCTCTTTAAGACCAAGTGTTACTGCAGCGCAAAAGATGTGGGGTGTAATATCGGTGACATCATATTAAAATCAGCCCTATAAAGACAAATGGTTTTATCCTTCAGGAATCTCAAGTACTGCTGCTCCCTTGATTTCACTCCTTTTTAAGCGCTTTAAAACTTCGTTTGCCTCATTTAAGGGAAAGACTTCAATATCTGTATGAAGGGGAATCCCTGCTGCAAGTTTTAAAAGCTCTTCTGCATCACCTCTCGTGCTATTAGCAACACTCCTTATCGTCCGCTCCCCATAAATAAGATGATAATCCATCTTTGGTATAGGGCTCATATGAATCCCGGCTAAAGCGAGAGTCCCTCCTTTCCTTAAAATCTTAAGAGCTTTGAGCACAAGGTCTCCAGAGGGAGCAAAAATGATGCTGCTATCCATCAATACTGGTGGTTTATCATCAGCAGAGCCTGTCCAAAAAGCCCCCCGTTCCTCAGCATGTTTTCTGTGTTCAGCGCTTCTTGTAAAGACATAAACCTCACATCCCAAATAACGAGCTACCTGGATGGTTACATGCGCAGATGCTCCAAAACCATACATGCCAAGTTTCTCCCCAGGCTTTATTTCACTCAGCCTCAATGACCTGTAGCCAATAATACCAGCGCAAAGAAGAGGTGCTGCTTGAAGGTCTGGAAATCTATCAGGTAGAGGATAAGAAAAGTCTTCTGGTACCACTATGTATTGAGCATAACCGCCATCTTTGTGAAGCCCTGTAAAATAGGCCTTTTCACAGAGGTTTTCTAAACCTCTTATACAAAACTGACAATCCTGACAGGTAGAATAAAGCCAGGGTACCCCGACACGCTCTCCTGCCTTGAATCGATGAGTATCAGAGCCGAGGTTATCAACAATTCCAACTATCTGATGTCCCGGAATAATGGGGAGCTTGGGTAATGACAGATCTCCCTCAATAGTATGAAGATCAGTATGACATACTCCGCAGGACTTGATTTTGATTCTAATCTCGCCTTTTCCTGGAAACGGCTCTTCTACATCTTCATAAAATAATGGACTTTCTTCTATAGGTTTGGGTTGTTTCAAAATCATTGCCCGCATTACAAGCCTCGCTATATCCTTATTATTCAGTTTTAATTTTTTATTCGCCAAACTTTATATCAAGGATTAAAAATCTGCGCTTTCCCGAAGGAACAGCAACAGCTACCTCATCATCTACACTCTTTCCGATCAAGGCTCTTGCAATAGGGGATTTGATGGAAATGCGATTGTTAGAGACATCAGTCTCATCTTCTCCTAAGATTGTATATGTGAGCTCATCACTTGTATCGAGGTCCTCTAAAAATACTTTGGCGCCAAAGACGACCCTATCTCCTGAAAGAGAGGATACATCAATAACTTCAGCCCTAGCAAGCCGATCCTCTAATGATATAATTCGGTGTTCTATCCGAGCCTGGTGCTCTTTCGCAGCATCATACTCAGCATTCTCTGTAAGGTCTCCGTGAGAGGCAGCCTCACCAACTAACTCTGAAGCCTTTTTTCTCTCAACGGTCTTTAAGTGCTTAAGAACCTCCTGAAGCTTTTCAAAACCTTGCTTAGTGATAGGAATCTTTTCTTTCATTCCTTGTCCTAACGATCATCTTTTAAAACGAAAATTAAAAAAATATAGGTGATTCTATGAAGTTCTTTCAACAGAAAAGTCGGTTATCAGAAGCTCTACGCCTCCTCTTGCTGTTATCGTTGTTTTATCAAATGGAAAACTATTTCTATATTTATCATTGAGTGGTGGGTTGTTTTGAAAAACAAAAGCAGCGTGGACACGCTCGCGGAAACTTTTATCTACTGCGCCAAAAGAAAAACATAGTTCTTTTCCATCCCCTATATTCTGCTTCCATTCATCCCATTTTTCATGATTACTAATACCCTCTCTTACATTTTCTGCTTCGCCTATATAAATTAACCTATCAATTTTAACCCTATCACTATCAGGATGGTATGAGCAATCATATACACAAAAAACACCAAAATGAGGTGGTATAAGTTCTTTTTTGCTTTCTCTCCAATGCCCGTAAAACTCAACATAGAATTCCAACTCTGCCATTATAAACTCCTTTTTTAACAATATTACCTTCTCAGTTAGGGTAAATGATTTTATACAAATTTTTGCATGAAGTATAGATAAAAATTTATTAGGTATCAAATGAAACAAAAGCAGATAAGAATGATTTTTGCAGCTCATCCTGATAATCTCTTGCAAAATAAAAAGGTCATCTTTCGATGACCTTTTTATTACTTTTTCTATTGAGATTAACTCTTTTATCTTATTTCAGCGTAATTTTGAGACCTCCAGCTGCAAGTGTCAGTCTGGCACCCTGCTGGGTGGAGCTCAGGTTGATGACAACGCCGTTTTGATTCTTCATTGTCAAACCACCAACACCGCCAGCCAAAGCAAATCCTATCTCGCCGGTTGTATATGTGCCACTAAAATCAGATACTCTATTAAGATTGTAAACCTCTCCAACTGCGCTTATACCTGCAAATCCTATATCAAGAATATTGAGGCCGCTGACTTTAAAATTATATTTTTTCCCATCAATGGTGAGTACACCACCGCCCCATTGAAAACCAATGCCAGCTGCAAGAGATTTTGAATCAATCGTTACAGTTCCAACAGGCTCTTTTACCTCTGCAGCAAATGCTGTGCCCACAACAAAAAAGATAGCTACCAGTATAACTAACATTGAGCGAAACTTCATATCAATCTAGCTCCTCTAATAAGTTAATACTTCTAAAACTCCTCTAGCTCATGATACCTACTTTCAAAGTTTTGCTTACACTAATAATCGTAAAATTACCTTCTTACACCCTCCTTTCTAAAAAAAATTTATAAGTTCTAGATTCTATCTTAAAACCGATATTTAGTCTTTAATATAGTAGCTTTACAAAGAAAGTCAAGAAGATTTTTTACTCTCGTTTTTCTTATCTAAAAAAGTAAAGGTTAAATAAAAATATTTCTTTATTTTCTAGCGGCAATACGATTTTTACTATATATCATAAAAAAACAATAAAATACTAGTATTTTTCCTAGTTGACAGAATCCACTTAAACCATATATATGTTGGCTATATTTTATAGAACGCGAACTAATCAATTTTCCATCATTCTCAAAAGAAAGGAGAAAGAGTATGAAGAAAGGAGTTTTTGTTGTTTTTTTCGTTTTTTCATTAACATTTCTGTTCTCTATCACAGCCCTAGCTGGACCAGTGATCGATCGTATCTTACAGAGGGGTGAACTGGTAGTGGGGATGTCCGGCGACCAACCTCCGCTCAATGTAAAAACCAAAGATGGAAAAATAATCGGTCTTGATGTCGATCTTTCCAGAATCATGGCCGATGCCATGGGCGTAAAGCTTAAGATTGAGAATATTCCCTTTCATAAACTGCTACCAGCGCTACAGGAAGGTAAGATAGACATGATTTTATCCAACATGACCATGACCCAAACTCGAAATCTGAAGGTGGCCTTTGTTGGCCCATATTTTATTTCCGGCAAGGCCCTCCTAGCTAAAGTTGACACGATTATCTCTTTTTCAGGTACCAAAGATATAGATAAATCCGATTTTTCTGTGGCCGTGCTTAAAGGTTCTACCAGCCATGTTTTTGTCAAGCAATTTGTACCCAAGGCCAAGCACGTGATCACAAAGAGCTTGGATGAATCATTGGACCTCGTTATTCAAGGCAAGGTTGACGCCATGGTTTCTGATTATCCCTTCTGTGTGGTATCTGCATTTCGCTATAAGCATAAAGGCCTGGCAACTGTGAAGACACCTATCAATTTTGAGCCAATAGGCATTGCTTTGCCTCCGAATGATCCACTGCTGATTAATTGGGTAGAGAACCTTCTCACCACACTTAAGGCGACAAATATCCTCATGAACTTGTCAAAGCGCTGGTTCGAAGAAACGTCCTGGTTGAAAAGATTACCTGATACAAAAGATTATACGATGCTCTTCCAAAAATAAGGGGTTTTGTCTAAATCATCAGATACAAGAATCCTATCCACTTAATTCGGAAGAAAGAGAAAGATACCTTTTTTATAAATTCATCTTTACTAAATACCATAAAAATTATTGAAAAAACTAGTATTTTCTCGAGTTGTCAAAGGCTGCTCGATTTACTATTGTTAATTGAGAATACGGAAAAATATTCTCAAAAATTCTTAACAATATTAACCTTATTAAGGAGGAAATAATGAGGTTTCGATGGATGTTAGTTTTACTGGTAGGTATTGTTTTTGCCTTAACCACATCCACAGGATTTTCCGAATATAAATACCAAGGCTCAGGGTTTCTTTCAGACTACTCAAAGCTTAAACCTGGTCCTGAAAGCTATTCTGATCAAAGCGGAGTTGATTATCTCTATGAAAAAGAGGGTTTCGATTTAAAGAATTACAATAAGGTCTTAATGGACCGCGTCGTTTTCTTTTTTAAAGCGGATGCACAATATAAAGGGATTAATCCAGATGAGATGAAAGAGCTGGCCGATGCCTTTCACAAGGCTTTTGTGGAAGCCTTGGGTAAAGAATATCCAATAGTGACAGACCAGGTCCAGGCGTGCTTCGAATTCGGACGGCCATAACAGATATAGTCCCGAGCAAACCGGCTTTAAACACAATCACAAGTATTGGACCACCTGGTTTGGTTATTAGTACTGTAAAAAAAATTACAACAGGTGTTCATGCATTTGTGGGAGAAGCAACTCTTGAGGCAGAATTCCTCGACTCAGTAACCAATGAACAGCTTGCTGCCGCGTTAGATAGAAGAGGGGCTCTGAAAGTCAAAGTTTTTAAAGGCATGAGCAAATGGGGTCATGTCAAAGTCGTCTTTGAAGAATGGGCACTTATGCTACGGCAGAAGTTAGATGAGGCACATGGAAAGCCTGTTAAGGGTATTTATGAACCGATAAAACAATAGGACATACAATAGTTATTTCACTAAGATAGGTAAAAGGCAGGTCTTAAAAACTTAAGACCTGCCTTTTCTATTTTTTAATTAAATTATGCCTTACCGTTTGAATCAAGCACGTGAATGATTTTATGTTTGTATAGTTCTTTTAAAGCTTCTCGCGCAGGCCCAAGATATTTTCTCGGGTCAAATTCTGCTGGGCTTTCAACAAAAACCTTCCTAACTGCAGCTGTCATGGCCAGACGACCGTCTGAATCGATATTGATCTTGCAAACGGCGGACTTTGCAGCCCTTCTTAACTGTTCTTCAGGGATGCCTATAGCGTCTTTCAGGGCTCCTCCGTGTTCATTTATAATTCTAACAAGATGAGGAGGCACTGAAGAGGCACCGTGCAGAACAATGGGGAATCCAGGAAGCCTTTTTGCACACTCTTCAAGGATGTCGAAACGAAGCTCAGGGGGAATGTAAATGCCGTTTTCGTTCTTAGTGCACTGCTTGGGCTTGAATTTGTTTGCGCCGTGTGATGTGCCAATGGAGATAGCGAGTGAATCAACACCTGTTTTTTTTGTAAAGTCTTCTACTTCCTCTGGCTTTGTATATGTTGATTTCTCTGCAGATACCTCGTCTTCAACACCAGCTAAGACACCGAGCTCACCTTCAACAGTAACGTCGTATTGGTCACAGTAGTCGACAACCTTTTTTGTCAGCTCCACGTTTTTGTCATAAGGATGATGTGAGCCATCGATCATGACTGATGAAAATCCCATATCCACACAGCTTTTTGCAAGTTCGAAAGTATCTCCATGATCAAGATGGAGTGCAATAGGAATCTCTCTTCCAAGCTCTTTTGCATACTGAACAGCGCCTTCTGCCATATAGCGAAGTATAGTCTGATTGGCATATTTTCTTGCTCCAGAGGATACCTGAAGGATAACAGGTGATTCTGTCTCCACACATGCCTGAATAATGGCTTGCAATTGTTCCATGTTGTTGAAATTGTATGCTGGAATCGCATATCCACCCTTCATTGCTTTTCCAAACATCTCTTTTGTATTAACAAGACCGAGATCCTTATAACTAATTGCCATTTTGCTCTCCTTATCAATAGATTCTCATAGAGTGAACAAGTTTATTTTATTAATAAAATATTACTGATTTAGGGAATTATGTCAAACAAATAAGTAGTTTATGCCTTTACCTTCCCCTTTGACGTTTAAAAAAGCCTTCAATTACAAAAAGATGGATACAATTTAAAGTTGACATCCAACTTTTTTATTTCTATAAATTATATTGAATGACTAAGATTGCTATAATAAAGGAAAAAACATGAAGGTTGGTATTGTAGGATGCGGATTCGTTGGCAGTACAGCTGCTTATGCTATGGTTCTAAAGGGAGTGGTAAACGAACTTTTGCTCATCGACCTCAACCAAAAACTGGCCCAGGCTCACGCAGAGGATATCCTTCACGCCAGCACTTTTGCCAAATCTTTACGGATCGCTGCAGGAGACTACCCTCATCTCAAAGGAGCTGATCTTGTAGTCCTTTCTTGCGGCGTGGCTCAACGTGAAGGAGAAACACGCCTCCAGCTTCTGGAACGCAATGTTCAAATTTTTAAAAAGGTTGTCCCGCAGGTTCTGAAATACGAACCTGAAACGATACTCCTTATTGCCTCTAACCCTGTAGACATAATGACTGAGGTTGTTGCAAGAATCTCCGGCCTTCCCTCTTCCCGCGTCATTGGATCAGGAACAATTCTTGATACAGCTCGCTTCCGTGCTCTCCTTGGAAAGCATCTTGGTGTATCGCCGAGCTCTGTTCATGCCTATGTTATGGGAGAGCATGGGGATTCAGAAGTATTGGTCTGGTCCGGTGCCGACGTGAGCGGTGTATCTATCTTTGACTTTGCAGAGCAAAGCGGTTGTCCTATTAACGAAGAGGTTAAATCTTTCATAGATAATGAGGTGCGAAGATCAGCTTATAGAATCATCGAAGGAAAAGGGGCAACCTACTATGGAATTGGAGCAGGTCTTGCTCGAATTGCCCGAGCTATCCGTGAAGATGAAGGTGCGGTTCTCACGCTTTCAATCCGCAGCGAGGATATTGAGGGACTTGAAGGAATAAGCCTTTCTCTCCCGCGTGTGGTGGGTAAAGAAGGCATAGTAAGAACACTTCGTCCAACACTCTCTAACGAAGAACAAACAGCACTCAAAAAAAGTGCTGATATTCTAAGAGAGGCTGCCAGCAAGCTCGGTTAATGGAAATCAATTTAATTACTGAATAGCTGCTTTAGAGCTGATCTCATGACAAAATTAATTAATCCCGTGCTTGACATAAGGATCGTCTCTTTAATATACATTAAAAATTAGAAATTATTAGAAAGGGTTTTTTATGAAAGAGAGCGAGCTTGATTTTACGATTTCGAAACTGGGTGAGTGCCGTATCTCCTCACCTATGACTGCTGTGAATTTTATAAACGATGAAGAACATGTGCTCTATCATTCAAGTACAAAAGAGATTGAAAAGCATATAAAAGCCGGTAAAAAGCTACCGAGTTTTGAGATGGCTGGACCGAGAGAAAAAATCTACTTTGATCCAACAAAACTAAAATGCGGAATCGTAACCTGCGGGGGCATATGCCCTGGTTTGAACGATGTAATCCGGGCCATTGTCTTAAGCCTCTACCATCATTACGGTGTGAAAACAATCTATGGTTTTCGTTATGGCTATGAGGGACTCTCGCCTAAACACTGCCATGTTCCTCTTGAGCTTTTACCAGAAAATGTCAGCGACATTCATCAAAAAGGAGGGACAATCTTAGGTTCATCGCGCGGACCTCAAGATGTCTCTGAAATGGTCGATACCTTAGAGCGGATGAATATTGGTATCCTTTTTACAATAGGTGGAGACGGGACGCTGCGTGGAGCTCAGGCTATTTCCAAGGAAATCGAGCAACGCGGTTTGAAGATTTCTGTGATCGGAATTCCAAAAACCATAGACAACGATATCTCTCATGTGCAGCAATCTTTCGGCTTTGTTACAGCAGTCTCAGAATCGACAACAGCAAGCTACTCTGCTCATGTGGAAGCCGAGGGAGCAAGAAATGGTATTGGCCTTGTGAAGCTAATGGGCAGAGAATCGGGATTCATTGCAGCATTTGCCACACTCGCCAATAATGAGATCAACTTCTGTCTTATTCCCGAAGTCCGCTTTTCTCTTGAGGCCTTTCTCAAGGCACTGAGAGAAAGACTGGAAAGTAGACAGCATGCCGTGATTGTTGTAGGAGAGGGAGCCGGACAGGACCTTTTAGAGAAAACGCAGGAGCGAGATGCATCCGGCAATGTCCGTTTTGGAGATATCGGCCTTTACTTAAGAGACAAGATTAAAGAATATTTCAAAAAAGAAGGGATAGAAGCAAATCTTAAATATATTGACCCGAGCTACACCATACGGAGTATGCCTGCGACCCCCTATGATTCTGTATTCTGTCTGCTTCTCGGTCACAATGCTGCGCATGCGGGAATGACCGGAAGAACAAATATGGTCGTGGGCTACTGGAAGAACGAATTCACACATGTGCCGATTCCTATGGCTGTGTCTGAGCGAAAGAAGATTGACCCAAATGGAAGGCTTTGGAGTTCTGTCCTTGAATCAACGGGCCAGCCAAGAGAAATGCTCTAATTGCTTTTAGAGGAGAAAAAATGGCCTTACACGAACTTGCCGGAAAACCTGCGCCGAAATCAATACTTATCAATGTTCCCAAGCTTATCTCTTCCTATTATACCCTTAAACCTGATGTTTCTGAAACAAGTCAGAGGGTTTCGTTTGGCACTTCGGGCCATAGAGGGTCTTCACTTAAAAGCAGCTTTAATGAAGACCATATTTTGGCTATCACTCAAGCCATCTGTGACTATAGAAAATTTAAAGGAATAGCAGGGCCTCTGTTCATGGGCATGGATACTCATGCTCTTTCCGAACCAGCGCTTAAAAGCGCACTTGAAGTATTCGCTGCAAATGCTATCACGGTTATGATTCAAAAGGGGCTTGGTTACACACCCACACCGGTTATCTCGCACGCTATTCTGAGTTACAATCGAAACAAAAAAAAGGGGATTGCAGATGGGGTGGTGATTACTCCTTCACATAACCCGCCTCATGACGGCGGATTCAAATACAATCCTCCTGATGGGGGCCCGGCTGACACAGAAACAACCAAGATCATTGAAGACAGAGCCAACGAAATTCTAAACAAGAGACTTAAAGACGTAAAACGAATACCCTTTGAAAAGGCCATAAAGGCAGATACTACACATGAGTATGATTTCATTTCGCCGTATGTTGAAGATCTTAAGAATGTTATTGATACGGAAGCCATTGCCAAAGGAGGTATTAAGATCGGTGTTGATCCGCTCGGCGGTTCTTCCATACACTTCTGGGAACCCATCGCTAAAAAATACGGACTATCGATAGAGGTTGTGAATGGAACTGTTGACCCAACCTTCTCCTTTATGACTGTGGACAAAGACGGCCAAATCCGTATGGATTGCTCCTCGCCCTATGCCATGGCAGGTTTGATCAAGCTGAAGGATAAATTTGATATCGCCTTTGGTAATGATACAGACACGGACCGCCACGGCATTGTCACCAAAAGTGCGGGGCTTTTAAATCCGAATCACTACCTCTCAGTGGCCGTCTGGTACCTCTTTCAGAACAGACCAGGTTGGAGAAGCGACGCAGCAGTTGGAAAAACTCTGGTATCTAGTTCCATGATCGACAGGGTTGCCGCTTATCTCAAGAGAAAGCTTTCTGAGGTCCCTGTTGGATTTAAATGGTTTGTTGATGGACTTATTGACGGCTCTTACGGTTTTGGCGGAGAGGAGAGCGCCGGGGCTTCTTTTCTAAAAAAAGATGGCACGGTCTGGACAACGGACAAGGACGGAATCATCATGGATCTCCTTGCAGCTGAAATAACTGCTAAGACTAACAAGGATCCGGCAGAGCTGTATAAAGAGTTAGAAGAAAAATTTGGAAGCCCTGTTTATGAGCGTATTGATGCTCCTGCCACGCCTGAGCAGAAGTCAGTCCTTAAAGAACTATCTCCAGAAGCCGTTTCAGCAAAAGAACTCGCCGGAGAACCCATCACTGCCAAACTCACCAAAGCGCCTGGGAACAATGCTCCCATCGGAGGATTGAAGGTTGTTACAGAAAATGGCTGGTTTGCAGCCCGCCCATCTGGAACAGAGGATATCTACAAAATTTATGCAGAAAGCTTTAAGGGAAAAGAGCATCTTGAGAGGATTAAGGAAGAAGCACAGGCAATCATCAACGAAACATTTTCTTCTGTGGCTTGATCTTTTTAAATGATGTGAAAACTCAAATCACGAGCCAAAAAAACAATTACGGCACTGAGGCTTTGTACAGAATTGCTTCACCTTCGATGGAATACTGATGAACACCTGCCGGAACCAGAGCAGACACCCCTCTCCTAAGTTCCAAAACTTTATCATTTTCTAAATTCTTAAGAGTTGCTTTACCACTCATACATATCATGATTTCGACACTTCTGTCCTCTGGGCTTATGTAAGATGTGCTTGTATTAACTGCAATGATTGATAGACGAAATTCCTCTGCGTTCGATGCATATTTGCGTTCGCCATCCGTTTTATCTTTAGTCTCAAGGATTTCTATTTCCTTCTCGTTAAAATGCAGGATTCTCAGAAGCTCTGCGACGTCGATATGCTTGGGAGTGAGACCGCCCCTCAGGACATTATCGGAGTTAGCCATGAGTTCTATCCCCACTCCTTCCAGATAGGTATGCAGCTGGCCTGAATGCAAAAACATGGCCTGACCCGGCTCCAGTTTGACGAGGTTTAAAAGAACAGGGCTCAGGATACCAATGTCACCAGGATACTCGGCGTTGAGTTTCAGCATCCACTCAAAAACAGGATTCTCATCAAAACGCCTTTCAGCAAATCCGATAGCCTCTTCCACAATATGCTTCTTTCTTTTCTCATCCATTGTCATGATGGTGCTGAAAAAATTCTTCAGACCATTAGAATCCAGATTTTTCTCTAGCTCCTTTATTTCCTCTAAAAGTCCAGAAGGATTGATTTCCTTGAGCAGATAAACGATTTTGTCTATTTTTCGAAAGCCATTGAGTGTCCAGAAAGCAGTTAATGCACAGATGATTTCCGGCTTGTGATTGTTGTCTTTATAATTTCGATTTGGCGCTGTCATCGGAATTCCGAGTCTATTTTCTCGTGCGAATCCCTCTTTGGCTTGATCAAAGCTGGGATGGGCCTGGATAGAAAGGGGCTTTGCCGCTGCAAGAACCTTAAATAGAAAAGGGAGCTTGCCGGAAAACTTTTCCGCAACCCGCTTCCCGAGTATGTCTACAGGCAAATTATCTATCAATTCTGGCAAAGGCTTCCATTTACCATCAACCAGAACCTCAGAAGGTGCAATTGGGTGGGCACCCATCCAGAGTTCTGCCTCTGGCTTCTCTGAAGGGGTCGGGTTACCTAGGAGTTCGGAGATCGCCGTATGGGAACCCCATGCATAATACTGAATCGGATTTTTCAGAATGCAGATTTCTTTCATCAATCTTGTCTTCTATGTCTAAGATTAACTATAGAATGCGACTAAACAGATTTCATATTACCCTTTAATTTCTCTATGATCTCATCTCTTTAAAAGCATTGATGAGTCCATTTGTAGAAGAATCGTGGGAACTAATTGGTTTGTTATCCTTTAATTCTGGCAATATCTTCTTTGCCAGTTGTTTACCGAGTTCCACTCCCCACTGGTCAAAGCTGAAGATATTCCAGATAACCCCCTGGACGAAAATCTTATGCTCATACATGGCAATTAAACTTCCCAAAATTCTTGGAGTCAATTTCTTAAACAGGATTGAATTTGTTGGTCTGTTCCCTTCAAAAATCTTATAAGGATATAATTTTTGAATCTCATCACCGCTTTTCCCCTCTTTTTTCAGCTCTTTGATAACCTCTTCTTTGGTTTTTCCGTTGAGGAGGGCTTCTGTCTGCGCGAAAAAGTTTGATAACAGTATATTATGATGTTCACCGATCGGATTGTGGCTGATTGCCGGAGCCAGAAAGTCTGCTGGAATCAGTTTTGTCCCCTGATGAATGAGCTGATAAAAGGCATGCTGGCCGTTGGTTCCCGGTTCTCCCCAGATAATCGGGCCTGTCTCATAATTTACTTTTTCGCCACTTCTATCAACAGACTTTCCATTGCTTTCCATATTCCCCTGCTGAAAGTATGCCGGGAATCGATGCATGTATTGGTCATAGGGCAAAATGACCTCTGTTTGAGCACCAAAGAAGTTGTTGTACCAGATTCCAATTAATCCCAAGATTACAGGGATATTTTTTTCAAAAGGAGCATCTCTGAAATGCTTATCCATTTCAAATGCGCCTTGTAATAAATCAGTAAAATTTTCAAATCCGATATAACAAGCTACGGATAGGCCGATTGCCGACCAGAGAGAATAGCGTCCCCCGACCCAGTCCCAGAACACAAACATGTTATTTCTATCAATGCCAAACTCCTCGACCTTTTCCTTATTTGTAGAAATCGCCACAAAGTGTTTTGAAATATGTTTTTTATCTTTTGCATATTCCAAAAACCAATCCCTTGCGGAAAAGGCATTAGTCATGGTTTCCTGAGTCGTAAAGGTTTTTGAAGCAATCATGAACAGAGTGGTCTCCGGGTTTAATTTTTTCAGGGTCTCTGCAATATGGGTTCCGTCAACATTCGAAACAAAATGAACCGATAAGCCTTTTTTTGCATAGGGCTTGAGACATTCAGTAACCATCACCGGACCCAAATCCGACCCACCAATCCCAATATTGACGATATCTCTGATCTTTTTATGTGTAAAACCCTTCCATTTTCCTGAAATGACCTTGGACGAAAATTCTTTCATTTTTTCTAAAACCGCATTGACCTCTGGCATGACGTCCTTACCATCAACATAAACAGGTGTGTCCTCCCTGTTTCTTAAGGCTGTGTGGAGAACAGCCCTGTTTTCCGTCTCATTGATTTTATCGCCTGTAAACATCTTTTCAATAGCATCTTTCAGGTCAATCTCTTCAGCTAATTTGATTAAGAGGCTTAATGTTTTCTCTGTTATGATATTTTTGGAATAATCGATAAGTATGTTATTGAACCGAATGGAAAATTTTTTAAATCTATCGGGATCCTCTGCAAAGAGGGTCTTCATATGGATCTTTTTTGTCTTTCTGAAATGCTCCCTAAGCCTCTTCCAGGCCTTTGTTTCAGTCAGGTTTGCTCTGTTTAGCATATCAAAAAACTCCATTATGCAGTCTTAAAGAAAGTTCAGATAAGGATACTATAACTATTCTTCATACCCGCTGAAAGGAATCCAACTGCTTTTTTCGGTTCCTATAAATGTGCTGTAGGAATGGAGCATTCCATAATTGGAAGCCCTTACCGCATACCAGTCAATATTACGGTTATGGGCAAGCTCGTTTTTTATATGGTCTATGACCACCACGCTGGTTTTCTTTTCTGAATGGACCTTGTGGATAATGGAAAGCTGGTCTTCTTTGGTTAAAAAGGAATAGACAGGGGATAGTGAATGCTTGTCTACCAAACTGACCAGGTCTTCCGGATAGATATCATCCCTGGACTCAACCTCCATGGTCAAAATGCTCAGCTGGCCGAATAATCCCCCCTCGGTTTCTATGCCCGAAGCAGGATATGTAGTTATGCAGGGGATGTTCATCTTAAATATGATTTTGGGTACCTCTTCTATAGCCGATGTCCTTGCAGAATAGGTACACTGATATTTCACAAGGCACTTTTCCTTGGATACGGGAGTCGTTTTTTCGATGAAAAAGGGATAGTCAAAATCTATTCTCACATTCTTGGCTTTCAGCGCTTCTATGTAATCGAGGATGTTCTCTCTGAGGGTCTTTGTTCCTATGCGGTCGTGATGTTTGTGAACAATCTGAATAAACTTATCAATCCAGTGCGCTTCGAATTCCTGCATGATGCGGGCATCAATAGAGATATTGGCAACTGTGGCTTGGCCCTCTGGTTCAGCCTTGGATACTACCTTAATGGGAAAGGGCAGATCCTTCATTCCCACATTAACGAGAAATTTTTTTTCACCTGACAATCTCCACACCCCCTTTGCGAGAATCTAAATTATACATTACCAAACTCATAATCGCTATGAAAATTTTGTTAATCCAAGCTCACTTGGTATTTTCAATAACCCTCTTTGTCTCCTGTGCAATCTTCAGCTCCTCATTTGTCGGAACAACAAGGATTTTAACATTACTATCTGAGGTGTTGATTTCTCTAATCTCTTTTCCGGCTTTCTTGTTTCTTTCCAGGTCAATCTTGATTCCCATTTTCTCTAATCCCTGGCAGGAGAGTTCGCGGATATCAGAAGAGTTTTCTCCTATGCCTGCTGTAAAAACTATACAATCAAGGCATTCCAGGGCTGCAAGATAAGCACCGATATATTTTTTTATTCGGTAGGTGTAAACATCCAGAGCAATTTTTGCCCTCTCATCACCTGCATTCTTTTTCTCTATCACCTCACGCATGTCATTTGTTCCGCAAATTCCCTTAAGCCCGCTGTCTTTGTTGAGAATTTTATCAATATCCTTGAGAGACATACCCAGATGGTCTGCCATGAAGAAAGGGATTGCAGGGTCGATGTCACCCGAGCGGGTTCCCATAATGAGTCCTGCGAGGGGTGTCATTCCCATGCTTGTATCGATGCACTTACCGTTCTTTACTGCTGCCATGCTTGCGCCGTTTCCCAGATGAATCGTGATGATACCCAGTTCATTCAAGGGCCTGCCCAGATACTCGGCTGCCTTTTCAGCAACATACGCATGAGATGTCCCGTGAAAACCGTATCGGCGCACATGGTCCCTTTTATACAACTCATAAGGAATGGCATAGAGAAAAGCCCTTTTGGGAATGGTTTGATGAAAGGCAGTATCAAACACAGCTACCTGCGGCGAATCTGGAAAAATTTCTCTGGCGACCTCAATTCCTTCCAAATTGGGAGGATTGTGCAGAGGAGCCAGGGGGATATTCTCTTTAATGGCTGCAATAACCTTATCATCGATAATTGTTGTCGAGTGAAAGGTCTCCCCCCCATGAACCACGCGGTGGCCCACAGCTGAAATTTCCGATTTATCTTTAATGACACCGTGTTCTTTGTTTAACAAAAGGTCTACAATCCTGTTCAGTCCCTCTTGGTGATCTTTAATCCTACCCTCTTTAACCTTCTTTACAGCTTCGCCATTTTCTAGGATTATCTTGTGGGTAAGAATACCTGTCTCTTCACCGATCTTTTCGGCTATGCCTGAAGCCATTACCTTATGATGCGTCATATCGAACAGCTCATACTTAATAGAAGAACTTCCAGAATTGATGACGAGTATTTTCATAAAGATTCCTTTTCAGATTGTGCTTGAATTGCCGTAATCGCTACGGTATTGACGATATCCGGAATCGTACACCCACGGCTCAAATCATTTACAGGGTGTTTGAGCCCCTGAAGCACAGGGCCAATGGCCAGGGCCTTGGCTGACCTTTGAACTGCCTTATATGTGTTGTTTCCTGTGTTCAGATCAGGAAAGATAAATACGGTTGCTTTCCCTGCGACGTCGCTGTCTGGGAGCTTTGTTTTGGCTACGGAAGGGTCAACCGCAGCATCATACTGTATAGGCCCCTCAATCTTCAGGTCAGGATAAGTTTTTGCCGCCATCTCTTTAGCGATTTTTGTGGCTTCCCGGACCTTGTCCACATCCTCTCCCGTACCTGATTCCCCTGTTGAATAGGAGAGCATGGCCACATAAGGCTCAATGCCAAAGGTCTTTGCGGTCTGTGCCGAGCTGAGAGCAATTTCAGCCAACTGCTTTGCATCTGGTTTGGGATTCACAGCACAGTCCCCGTAAACAAGTACCCTGTCCTCCAGACACATAAAGAATACACTCGAGACAATGGAAAAACCGGGCTTGGTCTTGATGATCTCAAGGGCCGGGCGAACTGTGGCAGCCGTGCTGTGAGCCGAGCCGGAGACCATGCCATCAGCATGTCCCTTATAGACCATCATGGTTCCAAAATAGATTACACTCAACATACTATCATGAGCATTGTCCTCGGTGATACCTTTGTGTTTTCTCAATTCATAATAGGTCTTGACATAATCATCAAAAAAATCGGACCTTGTAGGGTCAATGATCTGAGCGTTTTCCAATTGGAGCCCCAGATGTGCAATCTTCTCTTTTATCTGCTCTTCATTTCCAAGAAGGGTGATATCCACAATCTCTCGACTGAGTAGTATTTCAGCGGCGCGCAGTATCCTTTCCTCCTCTCCCTCGGGTAAGACAATATGCTGCTTGTTTGTTCTTGCCTTTTGCAGGAGATCGTATTCGAACATCATGGGGGTTACTGTGGAGGTCTTGGTGGTAATGATTTTTTCTCCAAGCCTTTCTACATCAATGTTCTTTTCAAAAATCGCCAGGGCCTGGGTTATTTTGCGCTCATCATCCGGCGATATTTTAGAATGGATATTATCAACAATCCTGGCAGTGGGAAAGGTGTTTTGCTTGGTACTGAGAATGGGGACATTTTTTGCAATATCTTTGATAATTTTCCATATCGCTTCCTCCGGTTTCAAGCCGCCTGTTAAAACAATCCCTGCAATATTCTCCATGGCTCTGGATGAAACTGCTGCCAGGCAGCCAACAATGACATCCGCCCTGTCCCCGGGTGTAATGACAAGCGAACCCCTCTCTATCCTCGGTAAAAGGTTGGGCAACTGCATAGCTGCCACGGAAAAGCAATACGCATGGCGGTTCAGCTCTTTTTCTCCACGAAGGATCTCAGCATTGAGAATATCGGCAATCTCGCCTATTGTGGGGCTATCGAGAAACGGCTCATCCGGTATGGTAAAGATCAACTGTTCTCTGGTTAATTCCTTATCTTTCAGAAAATTAATAATGGCCTTTTCTTCTTTTGTGTCTGTGCGGTTAACGATTGTGGCAATTGTGAGACATCCCTTTTCTTCCAGGGATTCAAGGGCCATCTCAATGGAGCGCAGTGTGTCTTCCTTGCTCTTTTGATAGGCATTAGCCACGAGTAAAACCGGGCATCTGAGGTTCTTGCTGATCTCAGCATTAATATCGAATTCAAAGGCAGCTGAGGAGCTGGCAAAGTCAGTACCCAGACATAAGATAAAATCGCATATCTCCTCCAGCTGGTCATATTTCTTTATGATTCCTTCGAGAACCTCCTCTTTCCTTCCATGAGAAATAAGATCCTCAGCCTCTGCTTTGGTATAGCCATACATCTTCTCATAGGGAATCCCTAGTTTAAAACGTGATGAAATAAGATTGATATCATGATCAAGGCCTTTTTGATTCTTTTCCCCCTCAATAAGTGGACGGAAAAAGCCGACCCTGTCGACCTTGCGCAGAAGCATCTCCATTATACCCAGGCATATGACCGATTTTCCACTTCTGGCCTCAGTGGCAGTAATAAAGAGATTGTTTGCCATGATACTCTCCTTTTAAAAAACTCCGAACTTTTTCGAAGTTATGGCTTAGTACCCCTTTTTTACCTCTGTCAGGGGCTTGAGACAGATGATATCGTAAGGCTTCAAGGTAATAGATAATTTGTTATTTTCGGCCTTCCACTCTTTTTCCCCTACAAGGTCAAACCAGCGCTTTTCTTTTATATTAAGTCGGAAAAGGGGGATGTCTATCTGGCAGGTCTTGCTGGTTACATTGGTCATGGCTAAGATGTGTTGGTCGCCTTCGGGTGATGTTCTGAAAACCGTAAATACACTTGGAGATACCATCAAGACCTTTTGCCTGCCGTGAGGATGAAAGGCGCGCTCTCTTGTGCGTTTGAGATAGACATCGCTGGCGAGTCTTCGTATGCGAGAGAACTTGGATTTGGGGTCTTGCAGCTCCTTTTCAATGGCCTTAGGGTCAATCACCCCCCGGTTGATATCGCGGTTTACTCCTGTCTTCTTGACGAGTTTATGATCATTGGGGGTCCCAAGTATACCATGAATATACAGGCCCGGCACACCCTGAATCACAAGGGAAATGATCCTTGAGGCAAGAGCGCGCTTGATCTGAAGATCAATATCTTCATTACTTTTATAATCGTTGATTGCGCTCCACCAGGTTGAGTTGATTTCATACGGTTCATGGGTTCGGTCTTTCTTCATCTTATAATTGATTAAGGCACCGCACTCCTTGGCCTTTTTAATCATAAAATCGATATCCTCCTTAGAAAGGATTCCCTTGACCCCCATGAGTCCGATTCCATCGTGGGTGTCCAGCATATTGAAGAACGTGGCAATCTTAGAGGGGGGTTTGAGCTCACTTGCCCATTTCGAGAGGGCTGTGGCATCTTCTCTGTAGAATGTATAGAGGACAAGGGGAGGCAGGGCAAAGTTGTAGACCATGTGCGCCTCATCATAGCCATTACCAAAATAGGAAACATTCAGCCTGTGAGGAACATTTGTCTCTGTGATGATGGCTATACCTGGTGCAACCGTATCTATCACGTCACGAATAAGCTTAACAATCTCATGGGTTTGTGGCAGATGCACGGACTCAGTTCCCGGTTCCGCCCATATATAGGTCACTGCGTCCATACGAAGAAGATTGGCTCCATAACGTATATAAAAAAGAAGTCCTTCAAGAATTGCCATCAGGACTGCTGGATTCCTGAAATTGAGGTCGACCTGATCCTCAGAGAATGTGGTCCAGACATACTTCGGACCATTTATCGTCTCGAATCTTGTGAGGATGTCCGATGTTCGGGGGCGAAAGATTTTGCTTCTCTGCTCAGGAGTCAGGTCATGAGGGGACTTATAGGCAATAAAAAAATCTTTAAACGCCGGATTGCCGTTTAAGAATTCCTTAAACATATCACTCCTGGAGGAACAGTGGTTGAGAACAGCGTCAAACATGAGCTTATAATCCCTATCCATCTCCAAGATATCCTGCCAGGTCCCCAGGTTCGGGTCTACCTGGTTATAGTCGACAACGGCAAACCCCCTATCTGAGGAATAGGGGAAGAAGGGAAGGATATGGAGGGTATTAACGGCACCCCGGTTGTATTTCTTAACAAATTTATGTAATGTGGTAAGGCCGGCATACTTTCTACTCTTTATAATATCGCCGTAGGTAATGAGAACGAGATCCCTTTCCGTAAACAGCTCCTTAGGGTCATAATCCTTTTCTTTTTCAATCAATTTCTCTGGCTTATGGGCATAATGTACTTTAAGGATACGTTCCAGCTCAGGCATCCAGGCCTTTGCTTTTCTTTTCCCATAGAGAAAAGTCAGCCGCGCCAGCATCTTTTTGCGCGCCTTCGGTGGAATCTTAAAAAGGGGCTTTGTAAAATCCGGCTCTGGATTGTAGGCGGTTGCAATATCATGATACGATTCTTCGTTAAGAGATTTCTTATCTTTTTTTGACGAAGCTGTCATTTCCACCAGCCTTTTTATTTTAGAATACTTTCGTCAATGAAATATTAATAGAAATATATACCGTATTAGCTTTACCCTTGTCAACATTAACGATTTCTTTAGGAATGAGATTTCACTGAAGGGGAAATATAGGTTTGTCCCTGCATGATTTTTTTGATTGCTGGTATCAGGTCAAAAGCTATTGAGCGCTTCAGCACAAAACCTGAAGCACCTGAAGATATCATCTCTTTGGCAATTGCCGACTCATCATGGACACTGAGAACAATAAATTTAAGATCAGGATAGCAACTCTTTATTTTAACGACAATATTGGATTCACCAGAAACCGGTAAAGAAAGGTCAACAACCATAAGGTCAGGCTTGATATTTTCAATGGCCTCAAACATGGAATTTTCATCAGCGACCATCACAACTGTATCGAACATAATTTCAAGCAAACCTCGAATTCCTTCGAGCATGTTTTGGTGGCTATCAGCGAGAATGACTTTTCTTTTCTTCACGATATTCTCTCACAAATAATTGATTTGGTTATAAAGATATAGTAGATAGGAAAGATGTTGAGAACAACTAGGAAAATTACCAGTTTTTGTGAAATAAAATACGGGGTTTGGCTTATTTAAATCGTAACAATACCTTGTTTGATGGCATACTGCACCAACTCTGCAGTTGTATTGATGTTGAGCTCTTCCATCATTCGGTACTTGTGGAATTCCACCGTTCTCGTAGAGATGTTTAAAATTGAGGCAATTTCTTTAGCTGAATGACCCTCAGCTAAAAGCTGCAAAACCTCCCGCTGCCTGGGTGTCAGCTTTTTAGTGATGTCATCCTTTATGTAAGTCTCTTTTTTATAAAACTGCATGAGTTCCCCGGCAATCATCGGTGTCACATAGGTTCGTCCCTTGAGCGCTTCCTCAATAGCTGTGATAAGTTCAGTAGACGCTGAATGCTTTAAAACATAGCCTGATGCCCCAGCCTCAAATGCTCGCTTTGCATAGGTCACGTCTGGATGCATTGTCAGAAAAATAACTTTAATTTGTGAATCAGTCTTTTTGATCTGACTGACAGCCTCAATACCATTAAGCTTTGGCATTGAAATATCCGCAATGATTACATCGGGACGCAGTTCTTTTGCTTTAGCCAAGAGCTCACGACCGTCCTCCACAGCTCCCACGATTTCATACTCGGGTTCCAGCAAGCTCCGTAAGCCTTCGAGGACGATTTTGTGATCATCAGCTAACAACATGCGTTTCTTCATCATAATACACTCCTTCCTGATAATGGTACACGGACTTTTATCACCGTACCCTCTCCCAAACGAGATTGTATTGATAAATCACCCTGAATTAAATGAGCCCTCTCTTTCATGCTGGAAAGGCCCAAGCCTTTGCCTTTTTTTATATTGTCGGGGTCAAATCCAATACCATAATCTCTAACCGTAAGAGAGATTGTGTTGTTCTCGCCAATCAATGAAACATCAACTTTGTCTGCTTGAGCATGTTTGGAGATATTCCTCAGAGAGGCCTGGAGAATACGATAGATACATATAGCAATATCCTTGGGAAGATTTTTAGGGATACCATTTGACTTATAGTTAACTGTAATCCCTTCTCGTTTAGTAAAACTGTTGCATTCCGATTCGACTGCTTCGACCAACCCCAGATCATCTATAATCGAAGGGTGGAGCTGGCGAGAAATTGCATGGATATCGGCTGATAGCTTTATTAACTTTTCCTTAACTTTTTGCAGTTTATCATGAATTGAATCTGATGTGGATCCGCTCTCCACCTCAAGCTTTCCAATATCAATGGCCAAAACTGCAAGTTGTTGAGTCAGGTCGTCGTGAAGTTCTCTTGCTAAACGGCGACGCTCTTCTTCTTGAGTGGTAAGAAGTTTCCGCGTGAGCATATGTAATTTTTCCTCGCTCTCGACCAGTCTCTCCATATTTTCATGAAGTTCTTTTGTACGTTCCTTGACCTTGATCTCCAGATCACCTTTGGCTTCCTGCAGCTCTTCCTCTCTTTGTTTTAGGTTTCTAAAAAGGAGGGAATAAGGCCTTTTGAGGCCTGTCTCGATAATGGCTTTGTATATGAGATAAAAGGAGAGAATTTTAAAGTAGTGGCCTAAAAAATTAGAAAGCCCATAGACACTAACGTAAAAGGTAAAAGCGAGTTCCGAAACAATGGTTAAGATGATGGATGTAATCAGTAAACGTAATATGCCTTTATCAAAATCATGACGCTTTTTAAATAACATAGCAATGGAGCCATATAGGATGAGAGAGATAACATACTCATTGATTTTTTTAAAAAGAGTCAATCCCACCCCTTCAACAAAACAGACAGGAAAAATTTCCGAAAAAATGGACCAAATGAGAAGGATAAAGACCAATGTATAGCCCAGGAGCACAACATTCACTCTAAGCCTTCTGCCAATAAAAAAAGAAGCAATAAGAAGGGAGAGGCTTTCCAGATACCTCGCAGCAATCCAAAGTTGAGTAGACAAATTTGCGTTATAACTCGCAAATACGCCCATGCCTTTGTAGGCAAGGAGATGAATGAAGTCTAGGGCAGCAATAAACAGATAAGCAATGCCGATGAAAAGGAGATAGTTGTTATCGAGAAAGCGACGGGAGTTCCAGGCAATCATAAAAATGCCACAGGCAACAGCAATGCCGAATATCTCAGCGAGACTGTGAAAAAGGAGGTAACTCTTGAGGCTGGTCAGGTAGAGTCCAAACAGAAGAAGTATACCGACTAGGATAGAAAAGTGGCTTTTCTCTTCAATCATAAAGAACTTCCTTTTTCGCTCATCAAAACATCAAAAAATTCATAAGTTATGGAAGTTTTTAATTTAATAACTTTTTTGAGTATTTGTCAAGAAAACCCTTCGCTTTTTCCCTTTTTTTCAAGATGAACGTATCATTTTTCCTTCATACCAAAGTCTCCCCTTCTTAAAAAGGGTTTTATTAATTTTTTTTACTGAGACTTAGCTAATATCTGCTTTTTTCAGTCTAAATGATAAACTAAAAAACTATTGACTAAACCCTATTGTTTTGATAAAAGACAGTTCGTCCAAATTTTACGGTATCTACGATTGTTAAATTGAGGGTAACTCTCTCGAAAAGGATTTTGCTATGTTACTAACAAAAAAGAATTTTTTCATCTTACCTAAGCTACGTATCGTATGGGTATCGCTCGCCTTTTTATGCCTCACCACCTTTTTAGGAACTGACCTTTTCATAGCCCAAGCACAGGAAAAGCAAAGCAGGCTTTACCAGTTTCTGGAGGATGAGATGGGCTTTTCCGAGAAAGAGCTTCAAGATGTAAAGGACGGCTATGTCGTCACAAAACTTTTGGATACTGATATAGGGCACGAGCTCGCAATCTTCAGCATTTCAAGAATCGATGTTCCCAGAAAATTTTTTCTTGAGCATTACGAGGAGGAGGGGGTGAACATCGAGACTGCGGCAGCATATGAAAAGGGAGAGTTTAGCAACCCTCCAGAAAGAGGCGATGTTAATAACTTTATCATGCCAAAAAGTGATATAAATGATCTCATGAAATGTAAAGTCGGAAGCTGTAATGTCAAAATGAC
>Ga0307379_10002374_pt1 | contig 28019 bp, 26 predicted proteins | sample UN2MG_FD_202237 | JGI IMG/M metagenome (GOLD analysis project Ga0307379, IMG submission 202237) | Soil microbial communities from Risofladan, Vaasa, Finland - UN-2 | ecosystem: Environmental > Terrestrial > Soil > Coastal area > Acid sulfate soil | place: Finland: Risofladan, Vaasa | collected...
ATTTCTTGCTGTCCACGAACTTCAGTGGGTCGGTCGGATAAAGCTCCGCGTCAACCTCGGTGTATTCACCGTTGTCAAAGATGAGGTGGCAGCGTTCCGTGGCGGTGAGCTTGAAGTGGTAGTTGCACTTGGGGCAGACCTTGAGGTTATCTTGAACCTCTCGCCTATAAACGATCTCGCCGCAGCCGGGGCACTTGAGCCACATCCCATCGGGCATCTCGATCTTCGTGCCCTGGGCTGGCCTTTGGATGCCCTTTCGTTTCTTAAACCACATGACCGATAAACACCTCTACGCCGCTCACGTTCCCGTATCGCACCTTGCATGGCCCCTTGTCAGAACTCAATGACCTCGCCCTGTTCAAGTAGTGCTACGTCCCCACCGAGCGCAGCAGCCTCCCTCGCAATCCGCTCCACGTAACCGGGCTTCATGTGGAACAATCGTATAGGAACATCCTTCCCAACCAACGAGACAAGACCCTCAAGCTGCTCCGGGACGAGATGACCGGTCTTGCTGGCCAACTCCCTCAACTTGTTGGGGAAGGATGCCTCGATGAGCACGAGCTTTAGGTTCTCGGTTTCGCGAGCGCGTTGGATGATGGGGCCGATCTCTCGCGTATCGGCGGAGTAGAGCATAGCGTTTCTGCCCTCAGAGATGACGAAGCCAACCGTCGGAACGCTGTGTTCGACGCTGAAGGGGGTTACGACGAGCTCGCCGACCCTCTTGGGCTCCCCGGGCCTGAGGGTCTCAATCACCGCCACCGAACTTCCAGTCCGCTTGATGGCCGTGAAGTCAGGCCACATGGTGCCGTTGAGGAGATGGCGCTGAATTGCGTCGGCGGTCTCCAAAGTCGCTATGATCCTAAGAGGCGCCTTGGCGTCAGCAAAGATGTTGTCCGTCAAGAAAGCGAGGCTGGCGCAGTGATCGAGATGCGAGTGGCTGATTACCGCGGCGTCGATGCGCCTTTGCGCCTCGAGGGGAAGCGACTCAGCGGCCGAGCCAGCATCCAGGAGGATGTGGTCGTTGACGAGAAAGCCGGTTACCCTATGATATTGAGTAACGCCTCCATAGCAGCCCAACACGCGCAGCTTCATGGTTTATCCTCCGCTATCTTCAAAGCAGCGGCAACGCCCGACATCGCCTACCCATCTTTTGCCTTTCTGTGCAACCAGCTGACGCCCCCAGTCGATGCAATCCTACTTGAGGACAGCGTAGCGAATCAAGCACAGCGCGTCGATGGCGGCAGATAGCTTCGTCCCGACGCGGTCTGAGTGGTAGTGGAACCGATGCGCCACGGTCGCCGTCTTGGTCGCCGTGGCTATAAACACTGTGCCCACTTCTAGCTTCTCTGTCCCCGTCGCCGGGCCCGCAAGCCCCGTCGTGCCCAAACCCACGTCAGAGCCGCACAACTGCATCACTCGCTCGGCCATCCTTTTTGCCACCTCGGGGCTGACCACGCTGTGCCGCTGAATGAGCTCGCGAGGCACACCGAGCACGTTCACCTTTGCCTCAACGCCATAGACGCAGAGGCCAGCCAGGAAAAACCGTGAACTGCCGGGCACATTCGTCAACGAGTGTGCAATCAGGCCGCCGGTGCATGACTCAGCAACCGCCAGCGTGAGTTGCCTCGAAACGAAGAGCTGCGCTATCTCCTCGGCCAAACGAGCAATCTCAAGCTCAAGCTTTGCCCGGTCAGACACCAGTCTCCCTCCCAAGCAAACGCCTCAACATTTTCTTGAAGGCGTAGATTGCGCCGAAGAGATTTCCCCAAAGCCTCGTCTGCTTGTTCATGTAAAACAAGCGCCTTAACCCGCTCTGCGTCGCCGGCAGAAGCACATCATCCGCCGACAATACCCCCTCACGGACCGCAACCTTGTGAACTGCGGTGTGCGGCTCAATCCTAATGTAACTCGCAAAAACCCTACAACGAGAGCGCAGCTTGAGCTTCGAGCCTACGAAAAACCTGAGCAGCTTGAAAAAATCACTCCACCTCTCACCAGGGGGGCTTATGAAAAAATTGTAGGAAACTGAGGCGCGGGCGTCCTGTTGGGCCATCTGGAAAGTCCTCTCAATATCTTTCTGCCTGGAGACCTTCCCCATTTTGGCCAGAACCGAGTCAGTCAGAGCGTCCGGGGAAAACGCAAACTCCGCACACCCCGCCTCGAGCGCAAGGTCCCACTGTTCCTTGCTCAGGAAACGCTCCGAGAACCACGCGATCCAACGCGCTCTCCTGCCGAGGCCACGCCGGACCATCTCACTGCAAATCGCCTCACAGTGAGCGGGAGGGATATTGAAGACCGGGGCGATGAACTGGAACGTCTTGAGCCCATGCTGCTCAATCAGCGTCTTGACCTCGTCAACGACCTTCATTGGCTCTCTCAGCCTCACCCCGGGCCCGTTCAGGAAAGGATATACGCAATAAGTGCACTTCTGTGCGCAGCCGCGGGAGCTCTCCACTCCCATGGAGAATGGGACCTCCAGATATGGCTTGGGAGATACAACGAACGGCGCCTCGTTCGGATAGCCGGATAGGTCGAACAGCTCTCCGGGGCCGGTGCTTTCGATCAGTCCGTTTTTGCGGAAGAGAATCCCGGGGACAGAGCGCGGGTCATCGAGGCTCTCGAGAAGCGAGGCAAATGTTCGCTCACCCTCGGAGACCACCCCGAAGTCAATGGCATCTACGGCCTGCATAATCTCACGAGCATAGATTGAAAAGCCCGGCCCGCCCATTACTAAAGGCAAGCTCGGCCTCTTATGTTTTATGGCCTTGACTGTCTTGGGGACCTCGGCGAAGTAGTAGAAGCGGTCTCGGTATTGCGTTGTATCGACGTTTCGCAAAGAGAGCCCGACCACGTCCGGACCTTGCTCGAGAAGGGCCTGATCAAGTGCTCGGTATGGGTCCTCTTCGACGTTCATGTCGAGCACCGAGATGCTGTGTTTGGTTGTCAGGGCAAGATAACGTCCCAGCGCGTTAAGCCCCGCTGGGAATATGGGAGGCTCGAGGCGGCCCAAGTAGGCTTGGACGAGCAGGACCTTCAACGCTCGCGTCTCTTTCTGGGTGTCCTGACACGCCAGATGAGAAGGGCAACGAGCTGGGCGACGGCCGCCCCGGCGAGGTCCGAGCCTATGTCCGAGAGACTCGCGAATCTGCCCTGCACGAAGTATTGGTGAAACTCATCGCTCACGCCGTAGGTGAGACAGAAAAGAGCGGCGATGATAGACGCCATCTTGACGCTGAACAGAAGCGGCTTTGTTCTGAAGGCCATGTTGGCCAAGAGGCCCATTATGAAATACTCAAAGAAGTGCAGGACGTAGTCAGGGACCTCGCCAAGCTCCTCGGGCACGTTAGAGATGGACGAGCCGATGAACACCAGCCCACAATATATGGCCAAAAGACCCCAAACCAAGACCGGCCGGTTTATCAAACCTTGCTGCTTGCCAAACGGGGTCTGAGCGCTTGACCTGCCGGCCCTCTTGCCCAACTTCGTATTCACCAGACTGAGCATCCTTGAGCGTTCATTGCGGCGAAATCCTCGACTAACCTGCCGGCCCTGAGGCCTAAAGCAAAGCTCTTTTCGCTAAGCGATAGCGTCTAAGATTATATGCGAGCGAAGCGTTTGAGCAAGTTCTGCGCTTACTGTGGTCTGGTGTTGGGATTGATGCAGACGCCGAAACCAGTTGCAGGGGTTTTCTCAATGGCTTACTTTTGGTTGTGGAGAGATGCCGGAGAGGTCGAACGGGGCCGACTCGAAATCGGCTGTGCGGCTTAAACCGCACCGGGGGTTCGAATCCCTCTCTCTCCGCCAAGTATTTGGACGCGCGTGCTCGATACCGCGGTCGGAGACCTATCATCCAGGGTCTTTCGGTGGTTGAGCTCATTTGGGAGAGGTGTCCGAGAGGCCGAAGGAGCACGATTGGAAATCGTGTAGGCGGCGAATACCGTCTCGGGGGTTCGAATCCCCCCCTCTCCGAACCAACCTAAGTCCTACAACCTATGTTGGAACATGGTCGGCGGGTATGCTATTGTGGCCGAAAATCTAACTTGATGCTGTCAGGGGAGAGGGATGCAGCGAAAGAAGCTAGCGGTTGTGGTAATTATGGATGGTTGGGGTCTGAGCGACGTGAAGGAGTATAACGCCGTGTATCAGGCCAACACGCCCAACTTCGACCGGCTTTGCAGGGAATACCCATGCACGACGTTGCAGGCATCGGGCGAGGCCGTGGGCCTCCCAGAAGGCCAGATGGGCAACTCCGAGGTAGGCCATCTGAATCTCGGCACTGGCAGAATCGTCTATCAGGAGCTCGTGCGGATATCCAAAGCGATACGCGACGGGTCATTCTTCGAGAACGAGGCGCTCGTTCAGTCGGCCGAGAAGGCCAAGGAGAACAGCTCGCCGGTTCACATATTGGGGCTGCTCTCGGATGGCGGCGTTCATGCGCATATAGATCACCTTCACGCCCTGATCAAGCTGTTCAAGGAGCGAGGCGTAGGACAGGTGTTTGTGCACTGTTTTCTGGATGGTCGCGACACGCCGCCTCAGAGCGCTCTCAAGTTCATTGAGCAGACCCAGCGGTGTTTGAAGGGGTACGAGGATGCCAGGATTGCGAGCGTCGGGGGCCGGTATTATGGAATGGACCGCGACAACCGTTGGGCGCGGGTAGAGAAGGCCTACAACGCGATGGTTCTCGGCAAGGGGTTGACCGCCTCGAGTGCGGAGGAAGCGGTTCGGCTTGGCTACGGCCGGGGCGAGGTGGATGAGTTCCTGCTCCCGACCGTCATCGTTGATAGTAATGGCGAGCCGGTGGGCACAATGCGAGGGAGATAACGGCGGCGCTCATCGATGCCGGCTTTGATCGGTTTGAGCGGGAACGGTTCCCGAAGCTCTCGAGCTTCGTCTGCATGACTGATTACAAGGAGGAGTTCAACGAGGTGGGGATTGTGGGCGTTGCGTTTCCGGCTCAGAAGCTCGAGCGTGTCTTGGGAGCTGAGATCGAGGCGGCCGGCAAGAAGCAGTTTCATACGGCGGAGACGGAGAAGTATGCCCATGTGACGTTTTTCTTCAACGGTGGTGTTGAGGAGCCTTTTGAGCACGAGGACAGGGCATTAATCCCCTCACCTTCTGTTCCGACTTACGATCTTAAGCCCGAGATGAGCGCCTACGAGGTGAAGGACATCGTAATCAATCACATACTATCGCGGCAATATGCCTTTGTGGTCGTGAACTTCGCCAACGCCGACATGGTCGGACACACGGGCGTCATGGCCGCGGCGGTCAAGGCGGTGGAGGTCGTTGACGAGTGTGTTGGCGAGGTGGTCAAGGCGACGCTCTCGGTCGGCGGATGTGCGATCATCACGGCTGACCACGGCAACGCGGAGAAGATGTGGGACAAGCAGACCAACTCACCTCACACGGCGCACACCACAAACCCGGTTCCATGTGTGGTGGTGGGCGATGATTGCGGACCTCTAATTGAGCGGGGGAAGCTTGCAGACATCGCTCCCACTGTGCTCAAGATGCTTGGGCTTGAGATTCCCGAGCAGATGAACGGAGAAGTCCTGTTCGCAACGTGACACCTAAAGCACTTGACATTGAATACCACAGGAACCATATTAGTATATAGATAGGCACTCAGAATGAAGAATGTGGATCGACATGAAGTATGGATCAACTCTAGTCAGGCGACCGAACACTTGGGATTGTCAAATGTCAAGGTGCTCTATCGGCATATTCGATTGGGGATTATTCCCCAGAAATTCGTTCATCGATATGCGGGGCGGCTGCGGTTCAAACGGAGCGAGCTTGACCAGCTAATCAATTCGGAAACGGAGAAACAGAGATGAGAGGAAGGCACTGTTTGTGGATACTGGCGGTCTTGGCGGTTCTGATTGCGAGCCAGGGTCTGTTGTTTGCTGGGAGCGCAGACGACTCTGTCGAACGCTCGTGCAACATATCGGTCAAGGGTGTGGAGCTAGAAGCTCTGATTCGCTCGATACTGAGCGATACCGGCGCAGTGTTTTACCCGATGTGCCCCGTCAACCGAGAGCTGGACCCGCCAGACTGTGAGGTGTTCACATACACTGATACCTACGGCCGCGAGGTAATAACGATGGATTGCGTTAAACCAACCATCATGACGATAACCTACTCCACGCACGGGGACCAGAAGATACGGGATGTGCTGGACGCCTTGCTGCGCAGCCGGGGCTATTGCTGGTGGACGCTAGGCCGCCGGGTATGCATCGACTGGGAGCTTAAACTCCTCTGTGTAGCGGAAGGGTGGGGATACGTCCACAATCAACATCTGCCTAAAACAACGATATTCGTCCCATGCAGATAAGCCTGAGAAAGCACTTGACATTGGTATTTTGCGCTATGATATGACAAGATACGTGGGCTATGACGAGTCTTTCGAAGTGCGCTGAGACGGATAACGCTTGAGACGTGAGATGGGGACGGTGCAGGGACAGAATCTCCTTTACTACGGCGACAATCTGGACGTTCTAAGGCTGCACGTGAAAGGCGAGTCCGTTGACCTGATCTATCTTGACCCGCCGTTCAACAGTAACCAGACCTACAACGTGCTCTTTGCCGAAAAGAACGGGACCGACTCGGCCGCGCAGATAAGGGCTTTCAAGGATACCTGGCACTGGGACCTTCAGGCTGCCGAAACCTACGAGGACGTAGCTGAGGCGGGAGGTAGCGTATCGGAGGCGATGCAGGCTTTCAGGAGGCTTCTTGGCAGCAGCGACATGATGGCCTACGTAACGATGATGGCGCCGCGCCTCGTTGAGCTACATCGGGTCCTGAGGCCAACCGGCAGCGTCTATTTGCACTGCGATCCGACGGCTGGCCATTACCTGAGGCTTCTGATGGACGCCGTATTCGGCCCCAAGAACTTCCGCAACGAGGTAGTGTGGCAGCGAACCGGGGCACATAGCGACGCTCGTAGATGGGGACGTGTTGCTGATATACTTCTCTTCTACACCAAGACGGATCGGTATCAATGGCAGACACAGTTCATCCCGTACGGTGAGGATTACGTCAAAGAGCGATATCGCTATGAAGATGAGAAGAGGGGGCGGCTCTTCTGGGCCAATACGATGACCGCCGCGGGCCCTGGGCCCCCACGTGTCTTTCGAGGAAAACTCCTGGAGCCTCCGAAAGGCACCCACTGGCGTTTCAGCCAGGAGAAGATCGACCTTCTAGAGTCCGAGGGCCGTATCTACTACAGTTCGCGTGGGAGGCCCTACGTGAAGTCGTTTCTTGATGAGCGAAAAGGCAAGCCCGTCCAGAATATCTGGACGGACATCAGGATGACGAAAACTGGCAGAGAACGCCTCGGGTATCCGACACAGAAGCCTGAGTCGCTTCTCGAGCGCGTTATCAAGGCGAGCAGTAACGAGGGCGATGTGGTGCTGGACCCGTTCTGTGGGTGCGGGACAACCGTTGCGGCGGCACAACGCCTGAATCGACGTTGGATAGGAATCGACATAACGCATTTGGCGGTTACTCTGATCAAATATCGTCTTCGCGATACGTTTGGCGACGAGGTTGACTATCAGGTCATCGGCGAGCCGGTCTCCATTTCGGGCGCGATGGCGCTTGCGAAGGAGAACCCGTATCAGTTTCAGTGGTGGGCGCTCGGCCTGGTTGGGGCAAGGCCCGTGGAGGAGAAAAAGGGTGCTGACAGGGGCATCGACGGGCGGCTCTACTTTCACGACGAGGCAAGGGCCGGCAAGACCAAACAGATTATCTTCTCGGTGAAGGCCGGGCAAGTAACCGTCTCACACATTCGGGACCTGCGCGGTGTGGTTGAGCGAGAGGGCGCCCAAATCGGCGTGCTGATCACGATGTTGCGGCCTACCAAGGGCATGACGGACGAGGCGCTGAGTGCTGGCTTCTATGAGTCGCCAACCTGGCAGAAGCGCTATCCCCGTATCCAGATACTCACCGTTGAGGACCTGATGTGCGGCAAGGGCGTTGACTGCCCGCCGCTTAAGCGAACGAACGTTACGTTCAAGAAAGCTCCTAAAGCTAAGAGAGCTCGAGGCGCAAACAACACATTGTTCGAGTGATCATCTAGCAAGAGCCTGGTTGATGCTGTGGTCCTATGAAAGTTAAGAGTTATTCCGATCTATATCGCAGGCTCATAGGGCTATACGCCAAGCTGCCATACTACCTCTCGCCGAAGAAGGCGCTCCCGCCGCTTCAGGCGTTTTTTGAGGTTACTTATCGCTGCAACCTGAGATGCGAGATGTGTCAGTTCACTGACTTTTTCGAGCAGAATCTCAAGGCCGTGAAAACGCTCGTTGAGCTGAGCCTTGACGAGATCAGGGGCATCATCCAGCAGGTCCCGAGATACTCGCTTCTGTCGTTCAGCGGCGGCGAGCCGTTCGTGCGACATGATATCATGGACATTCTGACGGCCGCCTCGTCCCGCAACCCCACGCACGTCATCACCAACGGGACTTTGGTGGACGAGGACAAGGCGAGGAGGCTGGTGGAGCTAGGCGCGGGCGCACTTGGCCGTAAGGGACTTATCCTCGTCGGAGTCTCCATTCACGGTGACGAGGCCCTGCACGACGAAATAACCGGCACGAGAGGCTCTTATGCGAAGGCCATAAGGACGCTGGAAATGCTCCGTTACTACCGCGACAGAAGGGGGAAGAGATACCCGCTGATCAACCTCAAGACTGTCATAACGCACAAGACCCTTCCCCACCTTGGCTACATGTTTGACCTCGCAAATAGGCTCGGCGCCGACATCTGCAACCTGCTGACGATGAACAGCGCCCTGGACTTCTACTGCCGCTTGGCCCGGCTCGAGAACGTTGACCGGATACGGGCGTGGGCAAACACGCCGGCCGTCCCGGAGAAGCTGGACGAAGAGCTGCTCGATTCGACGCTGCGTTCGCTCGAAGAACGGGCGGCTGCGTCCCCAGTTCAGCTCCGGCTCTCGCCTCAGGGCATCCCCCGGCAAGAGCTTGTCGATTTCCACAAGGGACGTCTCAACCTCGCCCGTTACGTGTGCTATATGCCGTGGTCGAAGGTATTTATCTCCGCCTACGGAGATGTTCTCATCTGTTTCAACCAGTGGGTGGGCAACCTGCGCGAGAGCAGCCTGAAAGAGCTTTGGACTGCCCCCAAAATGATGCGGTTTCGCCAGATGCTCAAGGACGCCGGCATCTTCCCCGCCTGCGCCGGCTGCTGCCAGTCAGAGTACTCCGCGGGTCCGCCGTCTTGAGACCGCTGCCTCGCCAAGCACGCACCGCGTCCAGCGCCGACGCCAAAGTGCCAATGAATGCTCGCTTGCCGCTCCTGCTAATCACGCTCATCGCGGCTGCCCTCAGGCTATATCATCTCGGGCACCTCTCACTTTGGTACGACGAGGCGGCCACAGTTATTCTCTCCAAGAACCTAGCGCAGCTACCGCAGTCGCTTACGACCTCCGCCCCACTTCCTTTCGTTGTCGCTCACTACTGGGACCTTCTCGGCCAGTCGGAGTTCTGGGTCAGGCTGTGGGCTGCGCTTCTCGGGACCGCAATAGTGCCGCTGGTCTGGGCGCTCGGCAGACGCCTGTTCGGCAGCAGAGCAGGGCTATTCGCGGCAGCGCTCATCGCCGTCAATCCGCTCTGCATCTACTACTCGCAGGAAGCGAGGGGATACTCAATGCTCCCGTTTTTCGTCATCGCCTCGGCCTACTTTTGGGTTGTCGCAGCCAAGAGGACGAGATGGTGGCCATTCGGACTGTTCGCATCCCTCACACTTGCGCTCGCCTTCTACTCGCACTACTGCGCCGTCCTCTGGATCGCCTCGCTGCCGCTTTCGATGCTCGTGATGGCGCGTTCTCGTAGGGGCGATTCACGAATCGTCCCCAATCTGTTTTGGCTTGATCTCAAAACGCTTGCGGCCTCGTTTGTGCTCATCAGCCCCTGGCTTATGGTTTTTCTTGACAAGGCCACAACCACGGTCTCAGTGGCCGACTTCTGGATACCCAAACCGACGGCCAAGACACTCTTAATAAGCCTCGAGAACATGCTGGCAGGATTCCAGGCCCCGTCGATACCAGGCCTTCTGGCAACAGCTCTTGTAACGGCACTGGCTGTTCTTGGCCTCGGCGCAGCACTGATTCGCGGACCGAGGCGCGGGGTATTGCTCGTGGCTGTGAACGCCTCGCTGCCCATCGTTCTTGCCTTCGCTATCTCGAGGCTCGCCAAGAACTCCATATACCTTGACCGCTGCCTGATCGCATCAGCGGTCTTCCTTCTTGTCATGGCGGGTTATGGGATGTCCCTGCTGCGCAAGAAGGCCGCCTTTGCAGTCATGCTGGCCACCGTCGTCCTGCTCTCATTCTCGCTTGTGAACCACTATCGCAACGTCATCCCCGACGTGTCGCACTGCCCCGGCGTGCGGCCGCGCAAGGAGTTTCGGCAGGCCGCCGACTTCGTCAGGCAGAACCTCCTGAAGGGCGACCTGGTCGCACACACTTGCAGGAGCTCCCTGGCGCCATTTATGGTCTATCTTGCGAGCGAACAGCGACAGATCGTGCTCGCTGCGAGCAGTGAGCACCGAGTTAGGGTCATGCAGAAGTACCCATACAAGGGACTTTGGAGCAGCAGGCTATCGCAGGCGACGCTACCTATCGCCGTTTACGACCTCCCTCCGGGCTACAAGAGGCTAGTCCTCGTTGCTAGCGAGTGGGACATCGGAAAGGGCGACTTCTACTCGCAAGAGAAGGCCCGTATCAAGCGTTTCCTCGACCGCAAATACCCTCTTCTCATGTCCAAGAAATTCTACGGCGCTCCGCTTTACTTCTATGACCTGACGCGGCCCGTTGCGACGAGCCAGCCGAGCTCTCTAGCAGGTGAGCAAAAACCGTGAACCTGAAAGCGCTCATAAAAAACTCCTACGCCGTTCTAGCGGACAGGGCGACACAGAACCGGGCATTCTGGGCCGCATTTCGCCTGGCTCGCGACCTGCGGCTTCTCGTCGAGCTGCTGTTCCCTCAGCGGTTCTTCAGAAGGACGATTGCCGTGGCCGATCCTCTGAATGGCAGGCGAGCCTCGTTCAGCCTTTGGGGCAACGCAAGCGGAGTTTGGTATCTATCGCGCTGCCTCGAGCGGTCAGGGCTTTCTGTGCAAGAAGTAGATGATTCAAACCCGGCAAACGCACGGCCATCAATCAGCTTCGTTTGGCATAACTGCGCCGTGTCTTGGAAATTCAGACGCAACGGATGGCTGGTCCTCCCGGGCCAGGTGCGCTCGCGAGTGGACCTCTCTGCCGGCATGGACGCCGTCCGAGCTCGCTTCCTGCGCAGCGCAAAGGCGGCAGTCCGAAGCATCAAGAATCAACGACTCACCTATCATATCGTCCCGTGCGACGAGGTTCTCCGGCGATTCTACGACGAGATGTATCTTCCCTATCGAGAGGTTCGGTTCGCTGGCAATCCGATAGTGAAGGACTTTGAATCGGTGCGCAGGTTCGCAAAAGGCTCCGTCATGCTTGCCGTCACGGATTACCATGTCAAGCCCCGCCCGAAGCTAGAAGATATGCTGGGCGCACTCATCCTCCGGCGGAACGGCAGCAACGCAACTGCCGACTTGCCCGGCCTAAACGGCGACCCGCTGGCTGCGCTCGAACGAGGCGTGGTCGAGGCGCTGTATTACTTTTCGCTTGAGTGGTGCCACTCTCAAGGCATCGAGACGCTCGATCTGGGCCAGAGCCATCCATTCCTCGATGACGGCATACTCCGCTTCAAGACGAAGTGGGGCGCAATGGTTGAGGCCAGCCAGACTGGCGTGCACAATCTCGCAGTTCGCTTCTTGGACAACGGCTGGCTCGGCAAGCATCTACTCGCGAATCATCCGCTGATCCTCAATTGCAGCCGCCAACGGGCAACTGCCAACCGCCAACCGCCAACAGGAAATCTTATTGGCCTGGCACACCTGCCGGCCGATGAGCTCTCCTATCGGGCCTTACGAAAGACCAGGCGGAGCCGAATGATAGACGGCCTACAAGAGCTCGTGGTCGTTTCAGACCCCAACTCGCCCCAGGACGCGCAGCGACTGGCGGGGCAGTTCCCTGGTGTTAGGTTTCTCTCTTGTTACGACCTACGCTACCTGGCCGAGGCGGTCAACTCGCTGTCTCGCTGACGGCGTGCGGCCACCTGTGGGCGCGAAAGGCGGTCATATTAGCTGGAGCAACCCGTCGTCTATGCCGAGCTCGGCAAGCGTGCTTTCGAGCGGAGCGCCCGTCGCTGGGTCTATCCCAGAGAGCTCATAGAAGTGAGAGAGTGCAGCCTGAAACTCGTCTGGCTTTACGCGTTCCCCCCGGAATCTGCCCCCCGGCATCGGCTCCGAGTAGCGAGCAGGCAGGCCATCGAGGTTCTCGCCGCCGGTGCGCCTGGCAATCCACAGCCGCTCAATCGCGCCGATCCTTTCTCCGACCTTCTCAAGGTCCTTTGATGTGAGACCGAGCCCGCAGGCGGCGTTGACATACTCCGTCAGCTCATCAAACCCCAGAAGCTCGGGGCTGTTGAATTGGATGATGAACCTACAGATGCCGATGGCGTCAGACACCGCAAACAGAGATTCGGTCTGCCGGACCATCTCGGCCTTCCCCTCGTAGGACGTGGGGTCGGGCGAGACCCGAGCGCCGAATATCTTTCGCAATTGTCTAGCGCTCAGATTCAGCGCCTCGAGCGTCGGCCGGGAGCGAAGGTGGTCTGCGCCTCGTGTTGACGTCGCCACGCCGAGCGCAAAGCCCTTGTGGCCGCGAACATCGACCGCGTCCGACTGAGGCAGTCGTTTCGACCAGATCATGGCCTCGTCCACCACGTCGCCGAAATGGCTACGCATCGCCCGAGCGCCGTCGGCAAGTAACGCTCCGAGGTTCTCTCGCCGGGCTGTGGCCTCGATCAGCTGCATGATGACATCCGTATCGCCCCAGTTGAGGCGCAGTCCGCCCGTGTCCCTCTCGGTGATGACGCCCTTTTTGAACAGCTCAATCGTGGCCGCTATGAGGTTGCCAGCTGTGCAGGAATCTATGCCGAGCCGATTGAGCCTGTCGTTAATCGCGAGAATCGCGTCCAGGTCGGTGATGCCGAGGACCGGGCCGATGGCGCCCAGCGTCCCGTATTCGATTCCGGGACCCTCGATGCCAGCGTATTTCCCATCAGGGATTCTGTAAGTGTGCTGGCAGCGCACCGGACATGAGAAGCAGCCGGTTCGGCGGACGTAATACCGCTCAACGAGCCGTGAGCTGCGGAGCGCGTTGCTGCCCTCAAGCGGCGTGGATGTGGCGTTCTTGGTTCTTATTATCCCCATGCGGCTGTGCAGGTCATAGAGGAATGGCGTGCCGCGCTTGGCGAGATGTTTCAGGACATCAACCCTCTTTAAGGCCCGCAGGAAGCGCCTCGTCAGCTGGACGAAGGCATCTGGATCGAACAGCTCGGACGCCATGTCTCGCGGCTTGCCGGTTGCGACAATGGCCTTGATCCGCTTTGCGCCCATGAGGCAGCCGAGGCCTGTTCTGGAAGCTGCATGTCGCCCGCCTGTCCTGACCTGCGAGAAACGAACCAGGTTCTCGCCAGCAGGCCCGATGAGCAGCGCTTCAGAATCTCGACCGAATCGCGACTTCACTGCCTCCTGCGCGTCGTACGTGTCCCTGCCCCAGAGCCATGCCCCGTCCTCGACCGATACGTCGCCACCGTCCAACACGATGACGCCGGGGCCTTCGAGCTTCCCGGTGATGACCAGGTGATCGAAAGCAGTCCTACGAAGCGCCGCGCAGAAGTGTCCGCCTACGTTAGAATCCCCGAGCAAGCCCGATTCGGGCGAGATGCCGGAGACTGACGTTCTCGCAAGCGAGATGCCGGGGATGCCGGAGAGAAGGCCATTGCCGATGATGAGCGGTGCGTCGGGTCCGAGCGAGTCCAGATGCGGTTTGGCGTATTTGAGCAGCGCCAGCATGTTGATTCCGCGCCCGCCCAGCAGCATTTGACGGGCACTCTGCGGTATCTCCCGAGACCTAGTAGTTCTCGCTGAAAGGTCAATGTAGGCGACCTTCCGTATGGCTGAAGCTCCTTGCATGCCGTTTCTCCGTGATGTGGCGAAACCCTCGACGGGTTAGCGTGAGGTTAGCAGGCCAGCCCCCTATGCTCAACAGGCACTCTGCAATCGGCTAGCGGTTCGCCCCCTCGTTTTTCCCGGACTACATTGCCCGTAGCAGTTCCGAAGGCCTTTGACGTTGCGACGGTTGATGGGCTCTACGCCAGGGCGTCAATCAACGGCTAGCTCGGATGCATCTGAGTAGGAGAATACTTGGACTCCGCTCGTCGGGGTGAGGTGTGGAATCAGGTCCGTTCATTCATAATATCGGGCGTTTCGATCGCAAACGGCGCCTTGTCCTTATACCTCTTCCAGATCACCTTCGTGTTAGCCCATCGGTCTCCCCATCTGTATCCTCTGACCAACTGAAAGGCGATTATGAAGAGCGCAAATGGCACAATCAGTGGAAGATTCCTCTTGGACGAAACAGTGCGACCGGCTCGCTCACCGGAGGTCTCGTCAATGACATAAATCCCCATCGCGGCTTTTCCGGGCGATACGCCCCTGAAACCGTCTTTGATGAGGAAAGTTGCCCCGTGCAACCAGATCAGAACGTTTAATGCGACACGGATTAGGTCTTGAGGCGCGTGAAAGACTCTTAATGCAGTGTCAATTCCGTATGCGAAAAAGCGAAAAAGAAGGATCCAGAGAATACAATCAATGAGAAAAGCAAACTGTCTGCGATTGGCAAAGCGATAGTAACATCTCCTGCAGACGTAATGCCCATATAACTTCCTGTAGTTGGGCTGCCTTCTGGGTTTATCACTCCCACAGAGCGGACAGGCACAGCGGTGGGTTTGCGAATCATCCTTCTTCATGTCCGTCAGCTCCCTCATGTTGGGCATATAATATCCCCATGTTCTCTACAAGCGCTCTGTACCTCCCGCCGAGCAGGGCCTCTCCGATGATATATGCCCCGCAGGCCGCCTCCTTCGCAGTCTTTGAGAGCTTTTGCACCTTAGTTACTGGGGCATACTTGCTCAATCTGCGGACGAGCTCTTTCTTGATAGATTCGTAGTTGGTCAGTCGGCCAGAGATGATGATCTCTTTCGGATGGGGGGCGGCGACTATGATTGAGGCGACGTCCTTTTCGATGCTCTCTGCGAGAAGTGTGAGGGCCTCAGGACAGTTCGCAAGTTCGTCTGGCGCAATTGCGCCGCCAGCGAAATCCCTTATACCTCCCTTAAAGACCACCTCTTGCGTTATCGGTGGTTTTAGCCTGATCGCGATCTCGGCGTCCATTCCACCGCATGCAATGAATCCCAGGCTGCCGTTGGTGCCACCTATACCGACAACGATTCTGCCGTCTTCGACCACCATGACGGCAGTGAAAGCATATCCTACCTCCAGATAGACAAAGGATGCCTCGTTGTATCCAATGCCCAACCGCTCTGATTGGTCCTTGATGCCAAGCGCTACGCAGCACACCTTGTCCGCGGTTCCCATGTCGAACTTATTCCATTTCCTGTAACGCGGGACGGTTGAGAGATGAATGACGCCAGGGGTGAAGTAAACGGGCAGAGCCTTTGCCTTCATCTCGACAAGTAGCTTCTTTATCCCCTCGTTCACGGCCAATTGCGTGTCCAGAGGGATCATCTTTGCGATGTCCTTGTTTGTCATGTCCGCGATTCTTTTCAGGGGAATTCCGTAGCCCGATGGGCCCACAACAGCATCCCACGGTCCTAGTCCCTCAAGTCTATCGAGCAGGATTCTCGGGTTTTCCAGGATATCCGCCGAGTTGATTGCTTCGTCGATTATGACCCGCCGGTCGTCTTCCATTCCGAAGAGGTCGAAGCTGTATGTTCCGGGGTCTATTCCTACGACTCTCATGGCTGAACTCCCTTCAATGGGCACGAGGGGTCTGAGGCTGTCCAGCTTCCGGTCAGAGCGAACGTCCTTGACCTGCACCCTCCGCATTCATATAGATAATTGCACTCACTGCACGGCGATTCTCTGTTCGACAGATCAGTTATCTCCCTTACAAACTCCGAATGTTGCATCTTAGCCCAAATCTCGCCGAGTGGTCGTTCCCCTACATTTCCCATTACAACGGGGGCGAATGTGCACGGCTTAACGTCGCCGTTTGTTTCAATGAACATATACTCTCCGAAAACGCAGCGAGAGATCTCTGGAACAACGATGCCATTCTCAGCGTCTGTCGAGAATCTAATGTTACGTTTCTTCAAGAATGGCTTAAAAAATGGCTCATCGACGTAAACATCCATTTCGTGCGTTTTCTGGAGCTGGATGATTGAGGAAAAGAGCGCCTCATATTCTCCGCTGCTCAAGGCATACTCGCCGTAGTCCTTGCAAGGCTTTAATCCTAGAATCGTGATCTTGGAGTATCCTATCTCCTTCACGAATCGGAATAGCTTGCCGATCTGCCTGTGGTTATGCTTCCCGACCGTGACGGGACAGGAATCGAGGATACGATACTCCGCTGCGAGGGCGACTGCTCGCTTCAGCCGGTCAAAGTTGGCGCCCTTTCTGGTCTTCTCATAGCTCTCCTTGTCCGCGCCGTCTATGCTTATCATGAGATTGACGTCCAGGTCGGCGAGTTTTCGTGCGGCCTGTCTGTCGAGCAACATACCATTGCTGATAAGATAGACCTTCACGTCATTCCTACGAAGGATGTCAATCACCTGAAGCAGCTCGCCTCGCAGGAGCACCTCTCCACCCTCCAGAATAACCCACCTGGGCTTGAGAGAAGGTATCTCTTCAGCCACTCTCAAGAGAGTCCTGCCGTCAAGCTCCTCCGCCGCCATGCCTCTGCAATGCAGGCACTCAAGGTTGCATCTATTCGTGATCGCCCAATCAATGAAATAAGGAGTGCTCACACACACGCCTGAGCGACAAAGATCATCTCGGGGGAATCGTCGGTCAGGGGCGACCTGTCGAAGTTGCCGAAGAGGTCAACGATCTCAAAGCCGCAACGGGCGAGGAGATGTTCCACCTCGTAGCGGAAGAAGTAGCGGAAGCGAAAAGCCTGCACGAGGCGCTCGGTTCTGCCGTCAGGGTGGGTTACGTAGAAGATTATCTCCACGTCGTTGTATTGTTCCGGCCGGTGGAATGCGACGACGCGGTTTGTGCGCCTGAGCTTCCTACCGTCCGGAAGCTCGAATTCGGGCGTGTCCTCAACCTCATTCAGGTATTTCGGGTTATTGATGCGTTGGGGATGGGTCTGGAAGAGCTCTAAGCTAAACCGGCCGCCCGGCAGGAGATGCCTGCGAACGCAGTCAAGGCAAAAGAGCTGCTCTTTGACGGGTATCAGATGTGAAAAAGATCGGAAGGGCGCGGTTATGAGCGAGAATCTCTCCTTCAGATCGAAGTTGGTCATGTCTCTCTGCACGGTTGTTACGCGCTTTTGCACGTCATCGGGTTGCTCCAGCAGATTTTTCCGGCATGTTGCGAGCATACTCTCAGAGATATCCAGCCCGACGATCTCGCATCCCGCCTGTGCAGTCGGGATCAGTATCCTGCCCGTTCCGCAGCCTAGTTCCAGCGTCTTGCCGCTCGCTAAGCGCGCTGCATCGACATAGAAATTCCTGTCCGCTCTCTTGGCATAACCCGGAACTAGATCGTAGTATTCCGAGAGGAAGGACTCGTATTCATAGACATTGGATCTTTTCATTGCTCACTGTCGCCTTTCCGTGATTGGGCTGCGGTTACATTCTCTAATCCGCAGCATTCTGCCATGAGCTACCCCGCCTTGGCTACCAGCTTCCGCCAAGCGAAGACTACGAAGATCGCGCCCAACCCACCGTAAAACGCCCATCGCGACTCTGCTATCCCCAACATCCAGCCATTCACCCAACAAAAACCACCACTGGTTGCATCTCACCACCACGTAACGACCCATTCCTGCAAAACTGCTGCGTCGCCCGCAAAAGAGTTGACTCAGATCGGTAGCGTTGTTAGGCTTGTCGTTCGATTATTCTGGCAAGGTTGATTTTGGATACCCATATCAGATATTTTTGGGATAGACAGGAGAGAGTAGTATGAGAGTGTCGCGGTTTTTGGCTGTGGTCTTCATGTTGGCGTTGTTTTTTGGTGCATGGACTAATCTTGGTCTGGCCGACCAAACGCAGTTTACGCTCAAGTATTCCTGGCCGAGGCTTGATGTCGAGAGGATGCCGGCATCCGCGATGGAGCCCGAGGGTGGCGTAGGTGCATTCGAGGCAAGCATCAACGTATGGCAGGACCGGCTCGGCCTGTTGACTTCGTTTGAAATGGGCGAGTTCGAGTTTCATGGGATATCTGGCACCCATATTGTCTCTCCTGGGACAGCGGCCCAGCGTGTTTATGACTACGACTCTTATACAGATGTCGTGAAGGGCGTTTTCAACTGCGACATGCGTATCTATTTGGGCAACTTCTTCCGACGTTGGTCGGAGGCCGAGCTCAAAGTGCTGCGAGATATGAATCTCGCTGTCGTCCTTGGCTGGAACTGGCAGCACTACAAGTTTGACCGGAACGTAGTGGACATCAACGTAGTAGGTCATCCAAACGAGGAAGCAGATAAGAGCCTCCTGCCCTGGAACGAGGCAACTGGCTACGCGGTGGACCACGGCGGCGCCTACAAGATAGTTGCCAGTGGCCCCGAGCTCGGCTTCTCTCTCGACTGGTCCCCCTTTGAGGAATCGAAGACAGATGCGCTCAAGCAGATTGGTATGCACTTCTTGAGCAGGTTCTCGCCGGGCATCCTTAGAGCCCATTTCTACGGGGTCAAATGGCAGAACAGCCTGGAGAGCATATCCGGAGCAGATTGCGAGGCCGGCGTAACCTACGATTTCGCGAAGCTCCTTGACCTGAAGGGCGGTCAGAGCCTTACGGCGGGGCTTGGCGGCAACATGCGACTCCTGAGCGGACACGGCTTCAACAGAATAACCTCTTACGGCGGGCTGTTCACCGTAAGCTATGGGATGAAACACACCTGGTAGAGAAGAAGCCCCTGGCGCGCCCGTAGCTTGGGCTATGCTCGACTAGTGGACGAACGAGGGCTGGACCGGTGTTGCGCCTCGGCAAGTTTGGACATCGACCCGGGACGCTGTTTACCGTGGTCGTCTGTTTGGCGGCGACTGTCTTTGCGTTCTATGTAGCCAGCGTTGCGTCTCTACCGCTTGGGGGTCTCGTCAGATTCGTCCCTGATGACGCTTTCTACTATCTGAAGATCGCCCAGAATACTGTTGCAGGTCGCGGGCCAACGTTCGATGGCCTCAGCCCTACCACCGGCTTCCACCCTCTCTTCATGCTGCTAATCTTGCCCATCGCTGCCATCTTTGGGAGTTCGCCTGAGATGGCTATCCGCGTGATAGTTCTGCTCTGCGCGACCTTGTTTCTGCTCTGCGCGGTGGTCTTATGGCGCATCATCAATTCGCTTGCGGGCCGCGGGGCGCAAGCTATCGCTTTCGCGGCCGCCGTCACGGCACCTTCACTCGTGTTTGTGAGCATCGGCGGGCTCGAGACGGCGCTTGCGCTCCTATTGACACTGATCGCTTTGTCTCTCTTCGTCAAAATGGCGACGGCCGAGGCCGTGCGCGAAAACAAATCTCTCCTGCTGGGGTCAATAGTGGGGTTTGCGGTCCTCGCCCGAACAGACAACGTCTTTCTGATTCCGGCCTTCATCGTCGGTTTCCTAGCCACAGGGCCTCGGTCCAGGCGTTTGCTGCACTGGCGGAATCTCTCGCTTTTTGTCTTGCCTCCAATTATGGCGACGCTCGGAGTTATGACTTGGTGCTACTTGAGCACGGGAACGCCATACCAGTCAAGCGCTGCGGCGCTTAGCATCACATCTCAACTCGGCGTCAATTCAACTCACAGCGGTATTTCTGAGCTGGCCCAGTCATCCGCCGACATCGCAGGCAGTTTTGTGGTCATGGCGTTTCAGACCGCGGGCCTGCCGGTCTTCATCGCCGTGCTAGCGTTCGTAGCGCTGATCTTCGCCTCAATGTTCTCGGAGCTCATCCATGTCGGCAACCTGCTGAGGCGGGCTCGCCTCTTACTGCCACTTCTGGTCCATTCGTTCCTTTTGGTGGCGTTTTACGCTGTCTGGCTCCGCCGCTGTCAGCTGTGGTATCTCGTGCCCGCATCGATGGCCGCAATTGCCGTCTGCTCGCTGTTGTTAGTCGGCCTCGCTGAGAGCGTGAGCGAGATTTGGCCACGGCACGCGGGGCAAGTGGGAACGGTCCTGAAAGCAGCTATTGCCGTCGCGATAATCGTGGCGGGGCTGGTCGAGGCGCCTGCGCTTCTTTCAACGGGCCTTTATCCCTGGCAGCCGGAGATGTTACGGGCGGCCAGAGCCGTGCAGGAGCACATTCCGACGGGAGCCAGGCTGGCTGCCTTCAACGCGGGTATGCTTGGCATGTTCCTCGACACAACGGTGATCAACCTCGATGGCGTTGTCAACAATCGTGTGCTCCCGTTTCTGGCAAGCCGGAATCTCGACCAGTACTTGGCGAAGGCCCGGATAGAGGGAATTTTAGACTATCAATACAGCTTCTACAGCTTTGCTGGGGCGACAACGCGGGCGGGCTATCCGGGCTTCGATCTCGTAGCAGAACTGCCTGGCACGTGGAACGGAACCAACATCTGGGCTTGCAGGAGGAGGCGAGGAGGGTTCGTGGAGTCATCGATCGTTCGGCCGGTCTCCGGCTTTTACCCGCCGGAGCAATGGGTGGACGGCGATTTTGAGTTTCGATGGTCTGAAGGAGATTCTTCGAGGCTCTCCATCCTGCCCGCAACAACGGACGCTGACCTTGAGCTTGTCGTGCTCGCCTATCCGCTCGAGGTCGCCGGGCATTGTGGCCAGAGCGTTACGGTGGAATTGAACGGCGCCGCCTTGGGGAGCGTCAAGATGGCGTCAGGTTGGCACAGATACGTCCTGGGCCTCCCCGCCGGCAAGCTCGTGCCCGGCCCAAACACGCTCACGTTCCGCTACGGATATACGCTCTGTCCTGCCACAGACTTCAACGGCGGGGGAAACGATAGACGCAATCTGGCTGTCGCGTTCCGAATGTTCCGTTGTCAGAGAAAAAAACGCTCGATAGCTATCGCTGCTCCGTCGTCGTTGTTCCGGGGCACGAGCAGGTCAGCAGAATCCTTCACCTCTTGCAGAGCGTTCTCAACGGCTATCCCCAATCCTGCGTTCCGCAGCAAGCCGCAGTCGGAGATGTCGTCTCCTATCGCAACTATCTCGCCCCTGGCGATGCCTCGACTCTTTGCGATGTGCCAGACCGCCTGCCACTTCTCACCAAGCGGATTGAGGACCTCAAGCGCGCTTGCTCCGATCGTCAAGTTCCTCACAACGTGGACGTTCAGCTCACCACTTGCAGCGAGCTTGCGCAGCGCCTCGTAGGCTGGGGTAAGCCTCTCAAGCGACTCCATGACGATAAATTGGATGATCTTGTCGGCGGGCGCCTCTCGCAGATCATCAAGCTCGAGAAGGAAGGCCGCGTTGCGAGAGACATAAGCCCGGTGGAAGCGGTTTGTGTCGCGTCTTGCGCAGTAAAGGTCGATCCCGTCCTCGAAGCAGTCCACGTGGAGGACCGGGTCGAGGCCAAAACGCGATAACAACTCGACGACGGGCACGAAATGCTGCGTTGGGAAGAGATTCTTGAGCACAATGTTGTGCTGCGGGCAGTTCCTGACGGCAGCGCCGTTGTTGTAGGCGACCGGAATGGAGCGGCCTATCTGCTCTACCATGGAAATCACCGTGCGGTAGCGCCTCCCCGTGCAGAATACGACTATTGCGCCGGCGTCAACGGCGGTGCGTAGGGCCGAAATGGCCCTCGAGCTGATCTTCTTGTCGTCCGTCAGAAGCGTGCCGTCGAGGTCGAGCGCAAGTAGCTTGAACTTCATCTCTCTCACTTTTTGGTTCGCGCTTTATGAGCAGTGGAACGCCGCAATGTCTTTAGGTTTTACCACAGATGCGTTTTGAGACAAGGAGCTCTTGCTCCGGGGCACGATGCACTCATCGGTCAGGATTGTCCTCGCAGACTCGATGAGAACATAGTCAGCCCTATGCGACCGGCCCCGGGAGCGAATCTTTGCAGCCGCTAAAGTTTGCTCCCGAAATTGACGAAATCTTGAATGAATGGGTGGCCATCTTGGCTCGAGCATAAACCGCTCGACCAATGCTTTATTGTTCGCTTGAAACGGGGAAACCGTGGGCAGGATATCGAGACTACAAGTCGTCGAGCGCGTCGCCGGAGGAGCACAGCTTTCGGGGATGAGCTTATATGGCATAAACCTGTCGGACCTCCAGCTTTCTGGACTGGAGTTCAGAGGCACAAACCTGTTTCGCGTCAACATGCAGGGCGTTGATGCGTCCGGCTCGGACTTCATGGATGCCAATCTCTCCCGGGCCAACATATCTCGGGCCAGTTTCCACAGGGCGAACCTGGAGCGCGTGAACTTGTTTGCGGCCAACGCTTCCGAGACGGATTTCAGCCAGGCGATGCTTAGCGGCGCAAGGATGGGGCGCGGCGTTTTCAGGATGGCGAAATTCGTTCAGGCTGACCTTAGGCGGGCGGAGCTCGAACGGGCAGACCTGTCAGAGGCGGACCTATCTAAGGCGATGTTAGGCGCCGCGATGCTTGGCCGGGCCAAGCTCATCGGATGCTCACTCGCAAGCTCGAATCTAGCGCACGCGTTCCTAAGAGAGGCGAACCTGTCCAAATCAAACCTCACCGGCGCTGACCTGACCGCAACCGACTGCAAGAGCGCCAATCTCTCGCAGTGTGCTGCGAGCTATGCCAACCTGCGCCGTGCAAACCTAACCGGCGTCAACATGCAGAACATAATCCTCAACGAGGCGGACCTCAGGCAGACAAGCGCCGAGAACGCAATTATCAAGAATGCGATTCTTGTGGGGGCAGACCTGAAGAACTCGGACTTCTCGGGCGCCAACTTCCAACGTGCGGAGCTGGCCTTTGCCCAGCTGGACGGATGCAACTTCGCCGGTGCGACCTTCCAGGCCGCTAATCTTGCCGAGGCGTCGGGTTGGCACAAAGCCGAGTGGAGGGGGGCGGTCTTCAACTCTGCAAGCCGTCTGCCGCCGGGCTTCAAGGACCTAGTTGATGGCGTGATCTTCATCTGAGAGCCTTTTTTCAGGGCCAGGCATCATTCAGACGTGTCCGACGGGTCAGACTTGTCAAGCCGCACCTACGTCCAGGGCAGGCATCCATTCAGGGGAAGAATCGCATACGGGTGCTGGCCGGGATTCGCAGGTTTCCCAGTAATCAGATTGGAGCGGGGAACGTTGCGGCTGCCTCGCGGATGGAGGGCAGAAGCTCGTGCCCGAAGGGCAGACCATGGGTAGCCGCAGGCGTAGCCTGACGGTGCGAATAAACGCCACAATCCCCTTTTCTAACCTCCCCGTTGCGTTGCACGCACGGGCTACCCATGGTATCCCCTGTCGGGGATTACAGCCTGCACCCCTCGTTCGCACCCGTTAGCTGAAAGAAGCAGCAACTCGGCCGTCGACATGAACTCCCGTGCCTATCTGGCAGCCAGCTTCAGAGCTCAACCTCAGAAACGATCAATCTGATTACTGGGGGGTTCGGTGCGTCTTGACAACATCTCTGCACGCAGTTACATGTATAGTCGAGACTGTAACCGCCGGTTCTGACGCGATAGATTGGGGCGTCGTCAAGTGGTAAGACACAGGACTTTGGATCCTGGATCGGAGGTTCGAATCCTCCCGCCCCAGTAGCGCGTGGACCCTTTCTTGAAGTCGAGCATTGTTTTAGGAGGCATGTTGATGATTGTTGAGCAGTTGAGGGTGTTCACAGGGAACGGCAACAGACCTCTTGCCCAGATGATCTGTGAATACCTTGGCATCTCACTTGGGGACGCTGATGTTGGCCATTTTAGCGATGGTGAGACAATGGTTCAGATCAATGAGAACGTCCGAGGCACCGATGTCTTTGTAGTTCAGTCGATGGGGCAGCCCGTGAACGAGCACCTCATGGAGCTTTTGCTTATGATCGACGCTTTGAAGAGAGCCTCAGCGGGCCGGATAACGGCTGTGTTGCCTTATTATTGCTACGCCCGTCAGGACAGAAAGCGAATGCCCCGCGTGCCGATCTCAGCTAAACTGGTCGCGGACCTCTTGTCTGCGAGCGGGGCTGATAGGGTTGTTTCGGTTGACCTTCACGCAGGTCAGATACAGGGCTTTTTCAACGTTCCTTTTGATCATCTGTTGGCCGCTCCGGTGCTTGCAGGCTACATACAAGGTCTGGATGTGAAGGATTTGGTCGTTGTCTCGCCAGATGCTGGCGGTGTCGAGCGAGCCAGACAGTTCGCAAGAAGGCTTACCAGCAGTCTAGCGATAATCGACAAGCGCAGGCCCTCGCCAAACGTCTCAGAGGTTTGTCATATAATTGGCGACGTTCTCCATCGCGATGTTGTGCTGCTCGACGATATGATCGACACTGGCGGCACAATCGCCAACTCCGCTGTGGCGCTCCAGGCTGCCGGAGCCAGGCGCATATTCGCTGGCTTCGCGCATCCGGTCCTTTCCGGCCAGGCGTATGAGCGGCTGACCGATTCGCCTTTAGAGAAAATAATAACGACCGACACGATACCAGTTGACAAAAAGCGCGATCCAAAGAACAAGATCGTTGTTCTATCTATAGCCCCGCTCTTGGGCGAGGCGATTAAGAGGATCAATAAATCGCTCTCAGTAAGCGAGATGTTTCAATAGGACGGTATTTGGGGAGCAATAAAGTGGCAGAGAAACTGAAGTTAAGCGCCTCATCAAGAGATTGGGTAGGCAAGGGCGGCGCGAGGAGGATGCGGCAGCAAGGTCTGATTCCTGGTGTGGTTTACGGTCGCGGCATGGATTCGATCCCTGTCGTGGTTACAGCAAGCGATCTAGTTCCCTTACTGCGGCAGTATGATTACGAGTCGGAGCTGATTGACTTTAGGGTTGATGACGGCGAGTACATGGATGTTCTTGTGAAGGAGGCCCAGTTCGACCACATTGGTGACCGACTGCTTCACATCGACTTTTTCCGGATAATGCGTGGCGAGAAGCTGGTTGTTGAGGTTCCGATCGTTGTTTTGGGAGCGGCGGCGGGCGTTAAGATGGGTGGCATTTTGCAGCATAACACGCGTACAGCCAAGATACGATGCCTTCCCAAGAACCTTATTCACGAGTTGGAAGTTGATGTCTCTGCCTTGATGGTGGGGGACTCGGTTCACATCCGGGACCTGAAGGTCCCCGACACAATCGAGATTCTCGAGGAGCCGCAGCGGACAGTCGTTTCGGTATTGGCCAAGAAGGTTGAGGAGAAGGCACCCGAGGAGGAGGTAGAGGAGGCCGAGGCGGAAGAGCCAGCGAGCGAGTAACGGCTTGGGTAGGACCGGTCTCTGGGCATATTTGAGGCGAAAGCGCACGCTTGGTGGTGCTCAGGATTTTCTCGTGGTTGGCGTCGGGAATCCCGGGAGCGAATACGCCTCGACCCGACACAATGCGGGCTTCATGGCCTTGGATGTCTTGGCTGGAGCTGAGAATGTGAGGTTTTACTGCTCTGGTCAGGGGGACGTCGCGGTCTGGCATGTTGATGGGAAGCAAGGCGTCCTTGCCAAGCCTGGGACTTATGTCAACAACTCAGGACAGTATGTGAAGTTTCTTGTCAAACGGCTCGGTATCGGTGTTGACAAAATGCTGGTTGTGCATGACGATATTGCGCTGGATGTGGGGCACTATAAGTTCAAGTTTGGCGGGGTGGCTGCCGGGCACAAAGGTCTGACCTCGATAATCGAGAGCCTTGGCACTCCTGAGTTCTACAGGCTGAGAATAGGCATAGGCCAGCCGGCTCGTGGAGAGTCAAGAGTTGAGTGGGTTCTATCGGCTTTTGCCGAGGAGCAGCTTGAGCTGTTGTCGGAGATCTTGCAAAGTTGCTCGACAGCGGTAGCAGATTTTGCTATACAGGGCGGTGTCGCTGCTATGAACATACATAATAAACGGACGAAAGAGAGGAAGCTTTATTGAGAGCGTATGAACTTGTTTATGCTTTGAGGCCGAATCTCCAAGACGAGGAGAGGGTTTCTCTGATCAAGCGCTTTGAGGAGCTCGCGAAGCGGCTCGGCTGTGTTCGGACGGAGATCAAAGAATGGGGCATGAGGCGGACAGCCTACGAGCTGAAGAGGTTTCATGAGGCCTACTACATTGTGATGCGGTTTTTTGGCGACTCGTCGGCAAAAGATGAGATCGACCGGCAGCTGAAGTTGACGGACGAGGTACTTCGCCACCTTTTTGTAAGACTTGAGGATGAGGAGAAGGCTTCGGAGGAGGAGCTTGATGAGTCTGTGGTAGAGGCATCAGACTAGGGTAAGAGGGCATTGAAATGACTGATCTAAACAGGGTATTCTTGGTGGGGCGCCTCGTTCGGGACGCTGAGCTAAAGTACACGACGTCGAATTTACCCGTGTGCCAGTTTGACTTGGCGGTAAACAGGGCCAAACGTGAGGGAGATGGTTGGAAAGAGGAGACGATGTTCATCAACCGAATCTCGCATTGGGGTGAGCAGGCCGAACGAAAGGCAGAATACCTTCAGAAGGGGCGGCTTGTCTTCGTAGAGGGTCGATTGCGGATGGACGAGTGGGAGAAAGACGGTCAGAAGAGGAGAGAGCTCAAGGTGGTGGCGACTCACGTTCAGCTTCTTTCGTCCCCTAAGGCAGAGAGCGGTGCTGGCGCTTTCAAGGAGCAGACCTTCACAAAGCCCGCTTCGGACCTCGTTTCGGAGGATGACCTGCCCTTCTAGGGGCGGCAGGCCATCCGCTCTTTAGTCGAGAGTTTTGGTGCATTGGGTTACACGATAACTTTTGTAGGAAGTAACAATGGTAATAAGCTTCAAGCCTTATAGAAGGCGATACTGCAGGTTCTGCGAGAAGAGAATCGATAAGATCGATTACAAGGATGTGGACCTCTTGAAATACTTCATCACCGACCGGGGAAAGATCATCCCCCGTCGCATTTCTGGCACCTGCGCAAGGCACCAACGGCAGCTCACCATCGCGGTCAAGCGCGCGAGGATACTAGCTCTTCTCCCGTTTGTAGGGGAGTAAGGCGGCTAGTTTGGAGCCTTCCGGAACGCAGGACGCCTGCAAGCGCCGTGCATTCGACGCCGCATCTTTTGGGCGCATAGCATACGGGGCGGTCGGAGCCACGTTGCTTCTATGCGCCGTGCACTTTGGGTTACCTCAGCTCAGGATTCTGACCAAGGTACTACTGCCTCTTCCGGTCGCCCTGAGCTACATCTTGTTTGGCCCAACGGTCGTCCTTGCGGTCACGGGCGGAGTATGTCTGGCCCTCTGGGGTTTTGTGTCTCTCGAAGAGGCGCTTGCCTTCGCCGCGGGAGGCGCTCTGCTCGGCCTGATTCTCGGCAAGCATACAGCAAGAGGTCATTCGCCATTCCGCACGATCGCAACCGGCGCCCTCGCTGTCTCAGCCGTGACCTTGATGGCCTTGCAGATGCTTGCGCCCGGCTCAGTCGTGCCGGGAGACAAGGCCGCGTTCAACCGCATCTTTGCTGAGGACTTGCCTGCAAAGAGCCCCAATGTCCTTGAGCAGATGAAGTCATCAATCGGCGAGGAGGCCGCAAGCAAAGCTGTCCGCTGGACGATGCTGCTGCTTCCGTCGCTTGTCGTGATTGGGGAGCTGCTTTACACGATAATCGGGTTTGTGGTGTTCAGGACGCTGGTCAAGAGGATTTTCGGCGTAGCGACGTATCAGGCGACCTCTGGAAGGCAGTTTAGGCTTTGGCACGCGCCGGACAAACTGGTTTTTGGGCTGATTGGGGTGGGCGCTTTTCTGCTCTTGACAAAGGGCTCTCTCTCCCGAATAGCTCTGAACTGCCTGATCGTGCTGGGCTGCGTGTATGTGATACAGGGGGTTGCGGTTGC
>Ga0307379_10002384_pt1 | contig 27945 bp, 20 predicted proteins | sample UN2MG_FD_202237 | JGI IMG/M metagenome (GOLD analysis project Ga0307379, IMG submission 202237) | Soil microbial communities from Risofladan, Vaasa, Finland - UN-2 | ecosystem: Environmental > Terrestrial > Soil > Coastal area > Acid sulfate soil | place: Finland: Risofladan, Vaasa | collected...
GATGTCCCAACTCCATACTTGGTTTGGCCCCGTGGCCAGCAGCTCCGGTCGCTTGTAGTTGGGATGACGAAGTTGATTGCGACGCTCGCGCACCTCGTTTTCGCCAGCAAGGATGCGGTACATCGTTCGCTCCGAGCAGAGGTATTTTTTCTTATCCAGCAAGGTGGCCACAACTTGGCCAGGCGCTTGGTCCATGAACTGCTCGGAGTGAAGCAGGGTCAGCACTTCTTGGCGTTCAGAAGAGGCAAGCGCACGAGCTGGCGTAGGTCTTCTGGGCTTCGTCCTGACCTTGGCCGCACGACGTCGGTAGTATGTGCTACGCGCCACGCCCATGGCCTCGCAGGCGGGCTTGGTGCCGGTCAACTGCCGGTGCTTTTCAACTTCGCCCATCAACTCTTCTCGTCGAGGTCCAGAGGCTCCATCGGTATCCCCAGGAGCTCGGAAGTTTTTTTTTGTATCTCGAGCATCAGCTCCAATTTGTCGTTTCGCCGATTTAACCGGCGCACCTCTCGTTCCAGCTCCTTCTCCCGCTGGGACTTCTGTGGTTTGCCACTGCCCTTGCGTCCACGCTTCTTTGGCCCCAGACCCTGCAACTGGCCCTTCTCGCGCTGCTTGCGCCATGCTGCAACCTGGGAGGCGTACAACCCTTCTTTGCGTAGCAACTCGCCCAGGGCACCGTGCTTGCCCTTACAGGCATCGGCTTTCTCGAGGATACGCGCCTTGTACTTCGCGGAAAATTGCCGACGAACTGCTTTCTCCTGCACCTCGGGATTGGGGGCCGGGTCAGGCGGCGCGACGTCCGGGGCGTCGCTGCGTTCCGGCTCGCTTCGCTCGCCGCCACTCCGCGCCACCCCGGACGTGGTCGTGGCTTCTTCTGAAATGCCAGCCTCGTTGCCTTTTTCCACCGTCATCTGGGATTACCTCCCCGCCCTTAATGTACACTATTATCAACCTAGGCGAGTGTCCCACTATCATTGGCAGAGAGGGTGGCGTGAACAGTTGTCATTCGATGAGTCGGCCCAAATGATAGCGGACCGACTTCAACCATTTCTGATTCGGGAGAAGGGAACCAACGAATGGCCAGGCACCCGACTTTTCGAACAAATGGCCACGGTAAGATATTACAGATCGACTCAAGATTCGTTAGCATTATTAAAAGACAAAACATCTCTATTTAGTTGGATCGCGAGTGCATTGCCGGAAGACCTAGCGTTCTACAACGAGTCTGAAACGTGTGCCTTCGGTTCCATTTCGCACGAAAAGGATGCTTGGTTCGACGAAAACTTGTTTAATGCTGAGGATATTAGGACGTGTATTCCAGGGATCGTGTTGCGGAAAGATGGTGCCTAACGAATCGCTTCAGCGGACGGTCCGCTTTGCGTCCCGCCGCTGATCTCAAGCGTTGGAAGCAAGAAGAATGAAAGCTCTAATCTTTCTATCGGTGATTCTTTTGGCGATTGGATGCCAGCAAGCGGGCTCCCCTAGTCCTGACGCTAATGACGCGCCCCTGGCGCAAGAATCCTCCATCGTCATAATTAGCTGTGCGCCCTCATTCGAGTATGAACCGCGTCCAGAGTTCATCGTCACTAAACCTAACGGTGATAGAAGAGATGCGTCTGCCCGTTTCATAATTATCGCCAATGCGGAACGACGGTTCCGGATTCCCTGGGGCACATCACCTCTCTCTTTTGGCCCGGTGGCTCTCTCGGCCGACAGAACGTATACCTTCACCGTCAGCGCACCCAAGAACACGGTCCTTTCCATATCGGAAGGAAATGCGGTTATTTATGCGTCTAAGAACGAGTAAGCGCTTCCAACAAGGGGTTGCAGTTGACCCTCGCTTACGCTCGGGCAACTGAACCCCGCCGTCAGAAGGACAGCGAGATCCCGTCGACGGCGGACGATCGTGCGCTGAAAAAGAACACGGCCAGGGCCGGCGCCCAGATCCATGCGCGAGTTGTGAGAAACCGAGCCCGCATATTAACCAGTCTACCTACCCTTGTTGTCCGCTGACAAACATGGGCCGCCGGTTGTTCACCTGCGTGTCGTGCGGGGCGTCAGTCTTCGTTGACCGTTATTTCGATGGTCGAGCCGGGCCTGGCCTTGGCGTTTTGTTCGGGGTCTTGCTTGAGGACAATGAAGGCCCCCCAGTCTTCGTTGTAGCCCCATTTGATCGCGCCCACCTTGAAGCCCGCATCCGTAATGACCTGCTTGGCGCTGTTGATCGGCAGGCCGATCAGGCGCGGGACTGCTACTGCCTTGGGGCCGTCGGAGGGGGCGACCACGATGGTGCGCCCCGGCTCGTAAACCGTGCCGGCCGGCGGCACCTGCTTGGCGATATGCCCATTGGCGACCGTGTCCGAGGGCACCGCCTGGCCCACCTGGATTTTGAAACCGGATTGCTCGAGCAGGACGGTTGCCTCGGCGATGGTGCGCCCGCCGAGATCCGGCACCATCGGCGCCTGACCGGCTAAGGTGACCGAGATCGTCGTGCCAGGCTGCACCTTGCCGCCCGGGAGCGGCGTCTGGGAGATGACCGTCCCCGGCGGAGCTAGCCGGTCGGCTTTCCTGCCGCCGATCATCAGCGTCAGGCCCTTGGCTTCCAGGTTGACCCGGGCGTCGGCCTGGGTCAGGCCGCTCAGGTCCGGCACCATTATAGTATCGGACGCCGGACCAAACTGGACCTTGTTCATGACGATGACCGTGATCACCGCCGTCACCACCGAGGTGACAATCGCGGTCAGGATAACGGACGCTATGCTTGGACCCTCTCTCATGGCAACCTCTCCAATCAGTTCTGCTAGAAACGTGACCACAGGCTGCGCGCCTGCACCCTGGCGCGCGCGGCGACTTCCGCGGGATCGATGTCCACCGGTACACCTTCCCTCAGGCGCACCTTGCCGCCGACTATAACGGTGCTTGCGGGGGTGCGGTAGAAGCCGAACAGCAGGTGCCCGGTGAAGTTCTCGGGCTCGAAGGCCGTCGGCGGATAGTAGCCGTAGACCACCACATCGGCCGCGGCGCCGGGAGCAAGCACTCCCAGGCTGCGCCCGAACAGGTTCGAGGCGATCCTGCGATTGGCGGCCAGCAAGGATTCGATCTCGCTCCACATCGTGCGCGGATCGCCTGTTGCGTGATGTCCCAGCAGGAAGGCCGCCCGGATCTCCTCGCGCACGTCGGCCTCCATCCCGTCGGTGCCGATGCCCACATCGACCCCGTTCGCGATCATGTCGCACACCGGCGCCGCGCCGACGGCGTTGTTCATATTCGATTGGGGATTGTGGACAACGAAGGCGCCGGCCTTTTTCACAAGGGCCCATTCCTCGGGGCTGGTGTGGACACAGTGGACAGCCAGGCTGCCGGGGGTGATCAGGCCGCGGGTATGCAGGCGCGAAAGCGCGCCGGTATAGCCGCGGTGACGCGCGTCCTCGGCGTCCGGGGAGGCCTCGGCCACGTGGACATGGAAGGCCAGCCCGGCCTCGCGCCCGGCTGCGGCGCACAACTCGAGGCTGTCATCGGAAAGAGTGAACGAGGCGTGCAGGCCGAACATGGCAGCAAGCATCGGATCGCTCTCGGCAGCCCGGGCGAAGCGCACGTTTTCTGCTATGGCAGCCTTGAGCGTCTCGGGGCCGTCGCGGTCGGAGACCTCGTAGCAGCTGGAAAGCCGCAGTCCCAACTTGCGCGCCGCCCCGGCCAGCACGTCCAGCGAGCCGTCAATGGCGTTGTTGCTGGCGTGGTGGTCGATAATCGTGGTAATCCCGGCCCGCAGCGCATCCAGGAGCACGACTTCTGCGCCGGGCCCGAGGTCTTCCAGGGTCAGGGTGCGGTCCAGGCGCCACCAGAGCTTGTTGAGGATCTCGACGAAATTCTCCGGCGGGCTGCCGCCCAGCGACAGGCCGCGGGCGAAGGTGGAGTAGAGGTGCATGTGCGCGTTGATGAAGCCGGGCACCACCAGCCGCCCGCCGGCGTCGATGGTTAGCGCGCCGTGTGCTGCCGGCTCGAGATCCGCGTCGGGTCCCACGGCAACGATTCTGTCGCCATCGCAAAGCACCCCTCCCGCGAAAACCCCCGGCTCGTCCCCGCCGGTCCAGACCAGGCCGTTTCTGATCCACACTTGCTTCATCTTCACGATCCTCGTTTATGAGATCCGCCTCAGTCTAATGGCAAAGAAACCCCCCGGGCAAGAAAATGATGCTTCTCGCAATCATTCGATCGAAAAATGGCGCCGGACGGCATGGATGAAGTATTATAAGGATCGATAAGGAGGGGGATGACAGGGGCGAGTTTGATCCAGAAGTTTGGAAAATATCATCTGCTCAATCGCATCGCCGTCGGCGGCATGGCCGAGATTTTCGTGGCCCGCCGGGATGGCATGGAGGGGTTTCACAAGACCATCGTCATCAAGCGCATCCGCCCGCACATGTCCGAGGAGCCGGCCTTCGTCAATATGTTCCTCAACGAGGCCAAGCTGGCGGCCGAGTTGAACCACTCGAACATCGTTCAGATCTTCGACCTGGGGCGCATCGGCAAGTCGTACTTCATCGCCATGGAGTACATCAACGGTCACGACATGCGGGCCATTGTGCCGCAGGCCGAGAGGATGGGCATCCCCTTCCCGCTCGAGTATTCGCTCAAGATCGCCCGTGAGGCGTGCGAGGGGCTGTACTACGCCCATCGCAGGGCCGACGAGCAGGGCAACCCGCTGAACATCGTGCACCGCGACGTGACACCCGAGAACATCATGGTCTCGTTCGACGGCGAAGTGAAAATCCTCGATTTCGGGATCGCCAAGGCCGAGAACCTGGTGTCCGAGACCCGGGCCGGGGAGATCAAGGGCAAGTTGGGTTACCTCAGCCCGGAGCAGATCAAGGGCAAGCCCGTCGATCAACGCTCCGACCTGTTCAGCCTGGGCGTTGTGCTCTACGAGTGGATTAGCGGGCACAAACTGTTCTCCGGTCGCTCCGACATCCACGTTCTCAAGAGTGTGATCGAGGGCAAGATCTATCCCCCGACCTACTTGAAGGAGGACGTCCCGGAAGCGGTCGAGAAGATCCTGATGCAGGCACTCGATAGAAACCGCGAAGAGCGTTACCAGTCGGCCTGGGACATGCAGTATGACATCGATCAGTTCCTGGCGCACCACGTCTTCTCGCCTTCCAATATTCACTTGTCGAACTTCATGAAGCAGATCTACGCGGACGAGCTCGCCGCGCCGAAATCAGTCGCTGCGCCGTATGGCGAAGAGCATGACTCGTCAGAGGAAGGCACACTGCTTGTCCAAACGCCTGTCGATCTGCCCGAGGGAGTGAGCGCGGGCCGGAGGGAAGGATCCGGACTCAGGCAAGGCACCCAGGCAGAAAAACCGCTCTTGCTGAAGAAGGCCAAGACGCACCCCGGCCCGGAGAACGCATTAGTAGACGAGATCGCAGGCTCTGCCACCGGTGACGGTCATACGTCGATAACCCTGCAAATCGAGAACGCTCGCTTCGAACGTCTGCGTAGGATAGCCGAGAGCAACGAGATCAGCCTGGCCGATTTCATCAACGACGTGCTTAGGCACTACGCCAAGTATCTCGGCGGACCGGAGAAATGAATCGCGAGGGAGAACAGTCATGCTGAGAATACCGGGCTGCGCCCTGCCAGGGCTTACTGTGATTGCGCTTCTCATGCCGTTTGTCGGCGCCTGCCAGGATTCGGGCGGCCGCCACTGCGCCATCAATGCCGATTGTCCGGCCGGGCAGGTGTGCATCGAGGGGCGCTGCGGCGGGGAAGGGTTGGACGGTGACGGGGGAGCAGGAGATGCGGACGGCGACGGCGGCCAGCGTCCTGACCGCGGTGACATGGGGACCTTCGACGGCGGTGGGCTGGTCGAGTGTCAGAAGCAGGCTGATTGCATCGATCCGCAGGTTTGCTTCAATGGTTTCTGTGTGACTGTCAGCCCCGATCCGGACTGTATAGAGGGAGACGGGGACAAGTGCCGGAATGACGAGTACTGCGAGCCCTCACTGGATGGCTGCGTCTCCTGGGACGTTCATCCCGATCCGCAGCCGGCTTGCGAGCACATTCCGCCCGAGGGCGAGTTCACGCCGGTTCAACAGTGGGCCTGGGAGAACCCGCAGCAGGCTCCCGAGTGGGACGAGGTGATGATGACTCCGGTTGTCGTCGATCTCAGCGGGCAGATCGGCGGGGATGTCTTCGTCGTACCGGCGGTAATCTTCAACTCCTTCCGCAAGGATCGCGGCTACTCGCAGGACGGCGTTCTGCGGGCGGTCAGGGGAGACAGCGGCGCGCCGCTTTTCAGTGTCACCGACGAGGCCTACTACACTCACCCCGTCTCCAACATCGCCGTGGGAGACATCGACGGCGACGGCCTGCCCGAGATAGTCACCGGCAAGAGCGGGGGCAAGGATCTGATCTGCTTCGAATCGGACGGCACTTTCAAGTGGGCCACGACGGGCGAGCAACTGGTGGTCGGTTGGGGCGGGCCGGCCATCGCCAACATCGACGGAGTGGGGCTGCCCGAGATCGTCATCGGGGCGGCGGTGGTTGACGCCGACGGGACCATCCGTTGGCACAAGTCCGGTTCGCGTGGCGGCCAACCCGGCACGAGCACGACGGCTCCCTTTGCGATCCCGGTAGACGTGGACGCTGACGGTGTCATGGAGATTGTCACCGGCGACACCCTTTACGATGCCGGCGGCGGCGAAATCTGGAACACCGGCAACGGTGACGGTTTCGTGGCCATAGGTAACTTCAACACCGGCGACCAGCCCGAGATAGTCGTCGTCTCGCGGGGCGCCGTGCGCCTGCAGAGCTCGATCAATGGGGAGATACTCTGGCTGCGCACCGCCCAGGAGTTGAACCAGTTGCCCGAGTGCGTGCCAAACTGCGGTCTGCTGGGCCCGCCCACGGTGGCCGACTTCGACGGAGACGGCAAACCGGATGTCGGCGTGGCCGGCGCCGACGTCTACATCGTGCTCAGGGGAGCCACCGGCGAGGTGATCTGGAGCGTGCCCAGCCGCGACTCGAGCTCCAACATAACCGGTTCGGCGGTCTTCGATTTCGAGGGCGATCGGCGGGCCGAGGTGGTCTATGCCGACGAGATCTCGCTCAAGGTACTACGCGGTCGTGACGGCGCCGTTCTTTACGAGCAGCCGCACTCGTCGCTGACCGCCTGCGAGTACCCGGTGATTGCCGATGTCGACGGAGATCACAACGCCGAGATAGTCATCTCCGAAAATACCCTGATGGAGGACGCCCCCCACAAGTTCAAGGGCATTCGCGTATTCCAGGACGCCCAGGACAACTGGGTGGACACGCGCCGCATCTGGAACCAGCACGCCTACCATGTGACCAACGTCAACGAAAACGGCGTCATACCGACAACTGCCCCGAGCAACTGGCTGGTGGCCGGATTGAACAACTTCCGCCAGAACGTCCAGGGCGCGGGAATGTTCAACGCCCCCGACCTGACCGCCCGCATCCTGGGTTTCGACGCGGCGGCCTGCATGACCGCGGGTATTGTCATCTGGGCCGAGGTCAGCAACCGCGGCAGCCAGGACACCCCGCCCGGCGTGCCGGTCTCATTCTACCTGGGTGATCCCGCAAGCGGCGGAACACTATTGGGTACCGAGTACACGACCCGCATGCTGAAACCCGGCGACGGCGAACAGGTGCCATTCGTCTGGCTGAACCCACCGCTCAACCAGCCGGCCACGATCTACGTAGTGGCCGATGACCAGGGTTGGGATGCCGTCGCCGGCAAGCCCTCCGGTATGCACTCGGAGTGCCGCGAGGACAACAACATTGGTTTCCTGGAGGATGTTGTCTGCACACCGGAGACCTGAAACTGAATGACTGATCGACCGAACTATTGAAGAAAACCGACGGTTCCGGGTACAAATAGGTATCTCTACCGACTTGCCCGGAGGCAAAGATGCTGCGCCGTTTGTTTCTTTTATTATCGCTCTTAGTTGCCTCGAGTTTCCCGGCTATGGCCGATCCTGGTTTTCCCGATGCCGTCGGGGCCGAGCCGGCCTGGCCCGATGGGCCGCCTGGGGCCTTCCATCCGATCCAGCCCGGTCCGGGCGATAGCTACTATGTTGATGGCGGCCTGGGATCGGACACGGGCACAGGTAGCACGGGTGATCCGCTCAAGACAATTGCCCGCGCCCTCGAACTGGCCGGGGCGGGAGACACTATCATCGTGCGCGACGGCGTCTATCACGAACAGGTTGCCCCTGCCGACATGAACCCGCTGCCCTCGCGCTCGTTGCCGCTTGTGATCATGGCCGAGCACCCCGACGGGCAGTCGGCGGTCATCGACGGCGAGGGGGTGGTTCCGGTTACCGAGGGCAGCCTGCAGAACCCGGCCGGGGTGAGCCTATTCCACGACGGCGTGGTCGTCGTCAGTGGCTTTTTGATCCGCAACTTCACCGGTTACGGCTTGGCCATCCAGCAGAGTTCGGACGCTGTCGTTAGGGATTGCACATTCGAAAACAACGGCTCCGAGATGGCCGACTCTGTCGATCTGGTGGTGATTTCCAGCATCGCCGCGCGAGTGCTGGGCAACAGTTTTGACAGCGCCAGCGAGCGCGCCGTCGACGACCGGGCCACGGACACCTGGATTGCACTCAATCATTTCAGCTCTCACCGCAACCATGCCGTCCAGGTCGGCCCTTATCCAGAGGGCACGGGCTGCCGTATCGAGCACAACATCTTTGAGGACAATCCCGCCATCCAGGGCGTGATCTACATAAACGAGGCCCGCGGCGTGAGCGTGCTGCGCAACCTTATGATCAGGGGAAACCTGCAGGGAATAGTCCTCGACGGCGCCGAGGACACGCAGGTGCTGCTCAACACCGTGGTCGGTTTTCAAGAGGCGATCGAAATCAGCCGCCTGGCCGGCTGCCGCATCGAGGGCAACATTTTCGCTTCCAACACCGTCGGGGTCGAGATCCTGACGCTGATGGCCGATACGGGCCTTTCCGCCAATCTCTACTGGGACAACACGGCCGACGTTGACGGGCAGGGAGACGCCGGGCCGGGCGCCATGTACCAGGATCCCGGCTTCACCAATTCGGCCTCCGATGACTACTCGCTCGCGCCGGGTGCCTTCGCCCTCGAACAAGGACCTGCCGACTTGCCCGTGCCGCTCGGCGGTGGCGGACAGGTCGACCTGGGCGCATTCGAGAGCGGCGCCGGCGAGCCTCCCTGGGACTACCAGACGATCGGGCAAGTCGCCGACCTGACGCCGGCCTTCGTCTGGAGTTACACGAGTCGTGGGGCCGGTGATTCGCAAGGTGCCTTCCGCGCGCAGGTCGACTCTGTTCCGAGTTTCGATTCGCAGGATCTGATCGATTCGAACTGGATCCAGAGCGCCGAAAGCTCCTGGATCGTGCCCGATGGCTTCGAGTTGAGCGAGGGAGACTGGTACGTGAGGGTCAAGACTCGGGACGCGGCCGGTGCACAAGGGCCCTACAGTGACCCGCACCTTCGTGTAAACGCGACACGGCCACCCGACTGTATGAGCCTGGGTGGCACCGCTTGCGCGACTCTGGATGCCTGCGACGGTGACTGGCTGGTGGCGGACGACGAACCGCGTTGCTGTTTGGGAAGCTGTGTCGCCTGTCCCGATGCCGACGCGGACGGTTTTTTGGACGAGGCTTGCGGCGGCGACGACTGTGACGATAACGCCGCGGCCGTCAATCCGGACGCCGAAGAAGACTGCGGCAACGGGATTGACGACGACTGCGATGATCAGACCGACCTGGACGACTCCGCCTGCGGCTGTGTCGATCACGACCGAGACGGCTACGGTGAAAACTGCCCGGCCGGTCCCGATTGCGATGACGGCATAGCTTCGGTCCATCCGGACGCCGAAGAGCTTTGTAACAACGTAGACGACGATTGCGACGATGAGACCGACGAAGGCTTCGATCTGCAAAGCGATCCGGACAACTGCGGCGAGTGCGGCTGGGCCTGCCGCACGGAGCAGGTTTGCGATCTGGGTGAGTGCGACAGCGAGTGCGGCCCGGGGCGCTCGAACTGCAACCGGGCCTGTCTGGACACCTCCAGCGACCTGGAAAACTGCGGCGCCTGTGGAGCGCGCTGCGACTTGCCGAATGCCGCCCAGCGCTGTACGGAAGGCCAGTGCCTGCTGGTAGCCTGCGAGACAGGATTCGTGGATCTGGACGGCGATCAGACAAACGGTTGCGAGTACGCCTGCACTCCAGATCCCGCGGGCCAGGAAATCTGCGGTAACGGCTCCGACGACAACTGCGACGGCCAGGTGGATGAAGAATGTGCCGCAGGTTGCGGCTGCTCGACGTCCGGCCACCCGGGCCTGGCTCTGATAATCCTGCTCGTATTTCTGGCGGCAATAACGGTGCGGCCGCGATGACGGCCGTCATCCCGCCAGACGCGCCTCGATCCAGTCGGGCAACAGCGGCGAAGCCCGCTTCCAGGTGACCAGCCACAACTGATGGATGGCGCGGCTCATGCCCACGTGAAGCAGGTGCCGGGCCTGGGGTGTGTCCGGGTAGTTCACGCCGTCCGTGCCCAATAACACGACATAGTCGAATTCAAGCCCCTTGGTCTGGGCAACATCTGAAATCTCTATGCCCGGCCCGAATGAGAAACGCTGGTCGAGCACCAGGCTCAACTCGCTCAGGTCGTTACGCCGCAGCCCGCGATAGGCGCGCTGGGCCTGATTCTGGTCGCAGGTTAATATTGCCACCGAGGCTTTCGGCTCACGCTTTTGAAGGTCGCCCAGGGCATCTCCCAGGAAAGTCAGAGCAGCTCCCGAGCCGCCGAAACGCAGCAGCTCGACCGGCTCGCCGTCTCTAACGGTTTTGGAAGGTTCCTCGGGCGCCAGCGGGCCGAGCACCGCGTTGGCCAGTTCCATGATCGGGCGCGTGGAACGATAGCTCACCTTGAGGGGCGATACGAGCCGGTGATCGAGGCCGACAGCAGTGAGCACCTCCGACCAGTCGGAGAAATCGTTATCGGTCAGTTTCTGTGCGCTGTCGCCGGCCAGCGTCACCGATTTTCCGCGCACGGTCTCCATCAGCACGGCCAGTTCCAGCGGGCTGAAGTCCTGGGCTTCGTCGACCATCAGGTGATCGTAGGACAGTTTGCGTCGCTGCGACCACATCAGCCGCCCTCGCAGGAGCTGATGCAAGCGCAGGAGGATCATGGAGTCCTCCTCGTCGTAACAGGGCTGCTCGTCATCGGCGCCGGGGCCGTCGGCGCGGGTGAACTGCAGGCGGGTGCACCAGGTGTGGATCTCGTCGATGGCTTCCTTGCTGAAGGCTCCGGGGGCGTATCGATCGACCCCGGCCGCGATCCAGCCGTGATCGGTGAACAGCTCGTCGAAGACATCGGCCGGCCGGGCGCCGGGAGCCGTGCGCGCGGCCTCGGCCAGCATGGGTATCATTATACGGTGGGTCTTGAAGCGTACGACACTGGCCGGGGTGAACGAGGTTGTTCGGCGCACCAGCGCGGGGAAGTGTTTGTGCTGTTGACCCGCCGCCCAGCCGGCCAGAGTCCTGACCGGGACACCCTTGACGCCGAGGGCGGGAAGCACCCACGAGATGTAGCGCGCTAAAGCCGTCCCGAATACCAGCACCTGCATGCGCCGGGCCCGGAAACGCTCGGGATCCGAAAAGTGCAGGTAGGCGATACGATGTAGCCCGACGGTAGTCTTGCCCGATCCCGCACCGCCGGCCACCACCAGCAGTCTTTCGCCGTCGCTGGTGAGCAGATCGAACTGCTCGCGGTCGAGCAAAGCGGCGATCTCCGGCAGATGTTTATCGGGCCGGAGCTCGCGGCCCGAGCCGGGCCGCCAGCCGCAGAGACCAAGCGAGAGGGGCCGGGCAGTGTCCGGCCGAATGGCAGACCCGGCCCCGCCCCCGAAGGAGGCGGTGCTCGAAGAAACTTCCTGCCAGGCCCCATCGGAGCGCAGGTACGTCCTGCGTCCCGCCGCCACCCTGAGCAGTCGGCCACCGACGATGGTGATGGTGCGCCGGGCTAGAACCTCGCCGGACATCCTGCGATCGGCGATCTCCTCGACGAAGGCGTCGCCCTCGCGGTAACGGTAGAAGACCTTGCTGATAGGGGCGTCCCGCCAGTCGACGATGCGTACGTTGCCGTGAATGAAGGTTTGCTTGCCGAGCAGGACGTCACGCTGCTGGTCCTCCTCGTTTGCAAATGCCAGATGGGCGAAGTAGGGGCTGGCGGGATCGACCTGGCCGGGAGTGTAACGAGCCCGCGCTGTCGAGATGGCCGCCAGGCGATCCATCTGTTCGAGAAGCCTGGCGCGATCGTCGGGCAGTTTCTCCTCGACCAGGGCGTCGCGCAGCCTGACCAACTCGCGATCGTAGTGCGAGATCGAGACGGGTCGCGGCGCCGAGGCAAGCGTTTTCAGCACCCCGGCCAGGAGACGTTCCTCCTCGGCTACTATTCGTGGCTTGCGCGTCCTCATGGGGCCCTACGGCCTGACGTCGACGATGCCTGGGTCTCCGGGTAGACCGTCGTAGCCGGGTTGCTGGGGCTGCGGATCGAGCGAGACGCCTCCGGCCCCGCCGAAAACGTCGTAATATCCCTGGCTGTCGTCGACCGTTCCACTTCCGGAGTCAATGATGATACGACCGCCGCCGCCACCACCTCCGCCGTCCGAGCGGTAGGCCGGACCGCCGTCGCCGCCGCGAGCCGAAAGAGTGTCTTCGATGATAATCGAGCCGCCGGTGGTGGTAATCACGATGCGCCCGCCAGAGCCGCCGCCACCTCCGCCGGTGCCGACATGGCCGTTGCCGCCGCCGCCGCCGTCTGCGAACAAAGCCCCGCGAATCGTCACCGTGCCCCCGTCGAGCGCCGAGATCACCAGCACGCCGCCGCCACCACCGCCGCCCCCGCCGCAGTTCGGACCGCAAGTCGATCCGCCGCCGCCGCCGCAGCCGCCGTTGTAGTCAGAGCCCATGGCATTGGCCGCGCCACCCGCGCCGCCGCTGCCGGGACCCGAGTCGCCTCCTCCGTTGCCGCCCCCGCCGCCGAAAGCGCCCCCGCCGCCGGCCTGGCCGCAGCCGCCCGAGATGCCGGCGCCGGCCCCGACTCCGCCGCCGTCTCCAGAGGGTGTCCCGGTGCCGGAAGCCTGTCCCCCGCCCGCGCCGGCCGGAGCGCCGTCGCCACCGGTGGATGGCATCGTCGAGTCGCCGTCGCCGCCACCGCCGCCACCGCCGCCTCCGGGACCGGCCCGGCCGCCGTCGGCCGGATCGTAGTAACCGTTCACGCCGTCCTGGCCCGAGACGATGATCTCGCCGTTGACCGTCACGTTGCCCGTGGCCAACAGTTGCAGCGGAACATTCCCCGTGCCGTATACAGTGGCTCCGGTGCCGATGGTGATGTTGTGGTAAGCTTGGACTCCTTCCAGGTAGACGACACCCGGGCCGTTGATCACCAGGTCATCGAGGGGCTTGTTCTCGACGACTTCGAACGTTGTCGTGGCGCTGCCGGCCGCATTTGTGAGAACAACCTGACCCATGCCGGGCGCCGCGGCCGGACCGATGTCGAAGGTCGCCCCGAGCTGGGTTCCGCCGGGGTTGCAGGCCAGCGCGCTCACCGTGATGTCCGGGTTCTCGCAGGATACCTCGCAGCCCAGTAGCCCGCTGCCGTAGAACACCACCCGCAGGGACGTGCCTTGCAGGCCGCTGTTCGGCGAGAGGCTGGTGACGTTCGGAGGGTCAACATTCCCCACCATGACCGTGGCCGTGTCGGAAAAGCCGGCCAGGCGGGCCGTGACCGTGACAGGTCCGCCGGCGGAGACGGCCCATGCCTCGCCCGTGTAAAGGATACCGAGCACGCTCGGGTCGGACGATTCGTAGGTCGTTCCCGCCTCCGGCTCTGTCATGTCCCGGCTACCGCCGTCCGAGAAGTATCCGGTGACGGTGAACTGCAGCGTCTCTCCGACCATCAGGCCGGCCGTGTGCGGGGAGATCTCGATCGACACCAGCACCGGGTAGTTGACCTGCACGGCGCAGCTATCGCCGAGCCCCATGAAAGTGGCGCTGACCACCGCGTTGCCGGGACCGATTGCAGTCACCAGCCCACCGCCCTGCACGCTGGCCACCAGCGGCTCGCTCGAGTCGTAGGCCGCGCGCTGGGTTACATCTTCCTGCGAACCGTCCGAATAAAAGGCGCGTGTCGAAAGCTGCAGCGAGCCTCCGATCTCGAGCACGGCGCTTGCGGGTGTGACCTCGATATAATCGAGCCGCGGCTGTTGCACACGCACTGAGCAGGTTGCCTCGAGGGCCGCGAAGCCGGCCGAGACCGTGGCCGCGCCGGGGGCCAGCCCGGTGACCGTTCCGTTGACTTGCACGGAGGCTACCGAAGGATTGCTGGACGAGAAGACCGATTGGGCCGTGACATTCTCGGTGTGTCCGTCCGAGTAATGCGCGCGAACGCTGAGCGCCGCGCTCTGACCGATCTCCAGATCGAGGCTGGAAGGCAGGATTTCGATCGAAAGCAGATCGACGTCACCGACCGCCACCGAACAACTATCGAACAGGCCTCCGAACGAGGCGCGTACGCCGGTCGCTCCGCGGGCCAACGCTTCGACCAGGCCGCCGGCGTCGACCGCGGCCACCGCGGGATCGGAAGATTCGTAAGCGGCCAGGCCCGTGACATCCTCCTGCCCGCCGTCCGAATAAGTGGCACGCACGACCAGCTGAGCAGTCTGGCCGACGTCGAGTTGCAGCACGGAGGGCTCGACTGTGACGTCCGTCAGGGCGGGACCGCTGCCCACCCGCACAGTGGCGCCGGCGCTCAAAGAGCCGTGCCTGGCGGTGACGGTTGTCTCACCGGGGCCCACGGCCGCAACCAGTCCGCTCGAATAGACCGTGGCCACGGCCTCGTCGGCCGAGACGAAGGATGTGCCCGCATCGGCCGTCAGGTTTCCGGTTGAGCCGTCGTCGTAGGTGCCGACAACGTGAAGCTGGGCGGTGCCGCCCGCGATCAACTCGACCAGCCCGGGATAGACATCGAGGCGCGTAAGCTGCGGGCCGCCGATGACCTCGACCGCCAAGGCGTCTGTGAAATCGCCGTGTTTCACGCGCACGGTCGTGTTGCCGCCGGCCAGTCCGAAGACCATGCCGTCCACCGTCACCGTGGCCACGGTCTGGTCGTCGGACGAGTAACTAGTGCCAACGGCCGCCTGGGTGAGGTCAATCTGCGAGCCGTCCGATAAATTGCCGTAGACGGATAGCTGCCGGTAGTCGGATGGTTCGAGAACGAGTGTATCGGGTTGGGCGTCGATGCCATCGAGGACGGCGTAGGAGACATCGACCGTGATCGAATACTGCCGTCCCGCGAAGTCGGCCAGCAGCCTGGCGCTGCCGGCCTCGCGGGCAATCAGGCGTTGTCCCTTGAGAATTCCGATGACGTCGGGTTGGCTGACACGGAAGGCCAGGCCCGGCTGGCCGGTAATATCGCGCACGGACTCGGTCCACTCGTCCGCATCGTATTCGAGGAAGACGCCCTCCACCCTGAGTTGCACGATCTGGCCGATGTACATTTCGGGATCGTCAGGCAGGATGCGTATCGAGAGCAGGTCGCCAGCCTCCAACAGCGATGACCTGCCGCAGCCGGAGAGGGCCAAAGGAAAAAGGACGCAGGCGGTAACAAGACTTTTCATCAAGCGAGACATCTCTTCGCCTCCGGGTTGTTGCACTGCCATACTATCAGAAAACCACCCCGATAATACAATACCGGCAGCGTTTGATATTGGTTGCAACATTGGATATATTTCCCGAGTGGGACCACGAGCGGAGGGAGGTTTCATGAAGGTTCTTTATGTCGAAGACGATCCGGCCAGCCAGAAGCTTGTTCAGAAGGGTCTGGCGGCGGAAGACATCGAGGTGACAGTCGTCGGGGACGGCAGCCGCGCCATAGAAATACTGAAAAGTACTCCTTTTGACGCCTTGCTGCTGGATATCATGTTGCCGGGCATCGACGGTTTCCAGGTTGGCCGCGCGGCTAGACGCGAAGCCTTGAACAAGGACATTCCAATAATTCTCCTGACGGCCCACCCGTACTCGCTGCGCGAGTACGATGCCAAGCGGCTCGAGCCGGTGGCTGCGCTGACAAAACCGATCAATTTCGACAAACTCATAGCTGCGCTGAAGTCGATAGACGCATGAGCCAGGAACCCGGAGAGAATAGGCGCCGGGTACTACGCTTGCTTTATATGCCCTATACCTATTTGGTGTACTTACCGTTCCTGGGTATCTTCACCGTGATATGCGGCGCAATCGCGGTTGCGATTTGCGCAATCAGCCCGCGGGCCGCCTTTCACATGGGCACTTTCTGGGCCTGGACGCTCTGCCGCGTCAACCCTGTTTGGGTCAAGGTTCGAGGGCGCAATAACGCCGTCCGGGGGCAGTCCTACGTTGTGATGATCAACCACCAGAGCCATTTCGACATTCTTTCCTTCTACGGCCACTGGGGGCGGCAGTTCAGGTGGGTGATGAAGGAGGGACTGCGCAAGGCTCCCGGACTGGGCTGGTATTGCTCTGCGGGCGGGCATGTCTTCATCGATCGTTCCAGCCGAGAGAAGGCTATCCAAAGCCTGAAAAACGCTAAATCGCAGATAGTGGGTGGTATCTCGGTGGTCTTCTTCCCCGAGGGCACGCGTTCGAAAGACGGCCGCATGGGGCAATTCAAGAAGGGCGGCTTCATGACGGCGCTGGACATAGGGATACCCATCCTGCCGGTGTCCATCTCCAACTCCCGCCACGTCCTGCCGGATCGCACCTTGAAGCTGCTGCCGGGGAAGATCGACATCACGATTCACCCGCCGATAGACCCGGCCGCATACGGCCTGGAGGGTCGCGATCGCCTGATGCAGGACGTGCGCGCGGCGATCGCTTCTGGATTGACCGCCTGGGAGCGGGGAGAAGAATCGGAAACGTAACCCCGAGTTGTGGTACAGTTGTTCTTCGGGTTATTATCAATGCGTGATCATGAAAGCGAATATCTCCTGGTGTGTCGGCGCGTGTGTGCTTACCTTGCTTGGCGCCTGTGTATTCACGCCGCCGCTATCGAATCACGGATATCCCGATTGTCACCCTGACGGTTCCTGCCGCGAGGGGTGCAGCTGTCTGGCAGGGCAGATCTGCGTGCCCGACGAGTACGGCTACGGCCCCGAGCGCTGCCGGGAAGAATGCAGTACTGATAAGGATTGTCAAAACGGATGCCTGTGCAATATGTACCAGTGCGTGCCACCGGTGCAGACGGAAGATCCAGACTACTGCACTGTTTCCACGAAGCCGACCTGCATGCCCCCCGACATCTGGGTAGACACGAATCTGGACGACGACAACCCTCCGGCGGGAACGATGACCTTGCGGCAGGCGCTCATCAATGCGGCCGAGACTCAAGGCCCGCATCGGATTGCCTTCAACAATCCCGGGCGGTTCGAATACTACCGGGTAAGCACAGCCAAAGGCCCACTTCCCCCGATACCCACACTGACATACCTGGACGGAGGAGATGGTATCATCTTGCGACCCGAGAACGATGCGGGTTTCACGGGCCCCGGCCTGACTGTCGGCGGCGTCGGAGCGGTCGTGTCGGACATAAAGGTGGTCGGTTTCCCAACCTGCGGCCTGCGTATCTCCGGTGACGCGTCCGACGTGCATTTATTCCGCATGCGGATTGGCGATTCAACTCCGGGTTCGGTCAACGGCAACGGGATAGAGATTGACAACGGCGCACACGATGTAACCATCGGGCGCGGGCGCGAGTTGGATTGCGTCCCGCAGAACATCATCCCACTTGCCAATCCGCCCGGCATCGATCAGTACGATCTGAACGTGATTGTGGCCAACAATGGAGACGGCATCCACGCCAGCAACGTGGACGGTCTCAATATCTACGGAACCTGGGTGGGCTTCGACAATATCGACGATCCAGGCCATCATGATTTCAGCTTGGGCAACAAGGGAGTGGGCATCTATCTCGATAATGTCAGCCGAGCGGTAATCGGTGCCCAGAAACTGACAGACGGCGAAACGCTGGCCGGCCCCTATGATCCGCTGGCCGGTTTCGTGGGAGTCGGGCGCAACGCGGGCGGCGGCGTGTGGGTGCTGGGAGGGGGAGACATCAGCATGCCCGGTTTGATGCTGGGCGACACGCCGGTCATGGACCCCTACGACGAGAACCTGAACTTCAACCTGAGGATCGAGGCCAACTCCAAGCCGGTCAGTTACGGGCCCGCGCCCGCGGCCGACGGGCCGGATGCGCTTTACTTCGGGCTGGTCTATTCAGAGAGTGCCGTGCCGATTTGGATTGTCAACAACGAATCCGAGGTCTGGATCAGGGGTGTGCAGAACGAATGCTTCCAGGATTCCGGTTGTCCTCCGTACGGCGTAGTCATCGAGAACGCCCATGCGCCGGTCAAGTTGCATCACCTGACTTTCGTTTACGACTTTCCGGTCGCCGGCGTAAAAATCGAAGGTTTGTACGACACGGACTCGAGTGTTTCCCTGGTGAACAGCCTACTCTTCCGTATGCAGGCCGGTTCGGCGACTGCCATCGAGGTTGTCGGTTCATTGCCCGGAAAAGTGCAGCTTCGTCACAACATGACCTATCATTTTGGAGATTTGTGCATGGGCGAGTGCGAAGGTATCGACCTGAGCACAAACACGCAGCATGATACTTTTATCTGCAACTCCAACAAGGCCATCCCTAGGGATCCCGATTGTCCCAACGTCGACGCCGGGGAAATAATAGATGTGAATGGTCATCCAATGAACCAGACCGGAGATCCGAACCAGCGATATTTCGGCTGCCGGCCGGACATCGGCTTCATCGAGTGCGATACTCCAGCCTGCAAGAATGTGACGGTTTGCGACTGAGTTTTCTGGATTCTATTCGATCTGGTCGCGCCAGTTCTTTTCGAGCTTCACAAGCGGCAGTCCGTACACCTGTTGTATGGCTACATCGAGCGGCGCGCCGGCGCGCATGACGGCCAGCAGCACGAAAAGGTGTTGGAAGTCGAAACGTTTAATTAGCCAGCGCACGATGCTTTCCGACTGCAGGTAGATAGCCTCCACGCTGGCCGGGTCGTTCCAGTCCTGATCGAGACGCCGGTCGAGATCGTTCCATGGGGCGAGGTGCCCGTTTTCGGAAAGGGCATATAGCCGGCGGCCGTCACTCGGCGTCCACTCGCGGCTGGCCCGCAGGGCAATGCCTTCCGACAGCCAGCGCGGGGCGTTCGAGAAGGATAGCTCGTCGACGTAGCGGTGAGCGATCTCGTGAACCAGGATCTCGATCCACTTGGCCCGCGGGCGACCGGGCGCGTCGAACACCAGCAAGCGGCCGTATGCGCAGCCGCCCAATTGGCGGGTGTTGATCCGCGGGCCGGCCTGCTCGATGAAGGCGCGCCGGTTGGGAAAGATCTTCACGTCGACGGGACCGTTGAGTCGATTGGGGAAGAAGGCCATGCTCAAGGCATTGGCGCGCTGCAGCAAGTCGAGTATCTCTGACGGATCGAAGTCTTTCGGAATTTCCAACTCGGCCTGAACCGATCCGAGCGGTAGATCGATCCTGCGCGATGACGTGTCCAGGAGGCGCGTGTCGTAGACGCGCTCGGCGATCTGGGCCGGCGTGAATGTACCCGCAGGGAGAGCGCCGGCACGCTTGAAGGCCTTGCGAGCGCCCGAGTAGTCCCTGGCCTGCATCAGTAAATCACCAAGGGCCACCTGGGCGCCGACACTCTCGGGTTCGTTTTCGAGTTTCTCTTTCCTGCGCTTGAAGTCCACCTGGCTGCGGGCCAGAAAACCGAGCAGTTTTTGCGACTGGGCGGCATAGGCCGGCACCAGCCGGGCGGCTTGCCTGACGAGTTCCCTGGCCCGGGCGAATTGAGCGGTGTTATGGGCGTCCAGTGCCCGGTTATGGTAGGTGGCCGCCAGGTTGTGCAAGCAGCGATCGGTGTTCTTGTGTATGTCTTTTCTGGCCACCGCGGAAAGCTTCTTGTTGTGGGCCAGCGCCAGGTAGCGCCGGTGAGCCAGATCGAACCAGTTTGCCGCGGCGATCCAGTCGCTGGCGGCAAACAGCATGCGGCCCAGTTCGAGGGGGATCTCGGGGTTGAGGGGATCGAGGAAGGTCGCATCACCATAGGCATCCTCGGCGGCTTGCAGCATCTCGATCGCCTTTTGATAGTGGCCGGTGGATCTATAGTAGGTCCACAGCGACGAACGGATCTTTCCCAACGCACGGCGGATGCTTGCGATGCGGGGCTCGTGCGCGACCGATTTCTCGAGATCGCGGACGGCCCCCAGCAACAGCATGCTGGCGCGGGCAAAGTTCGAGTGGATCACGGCGTCTCGGGAGAGCGCCCCGGCCAGGGTGGCCCGGGCGAAGAACAACTCCGGCGCCGCGGGGTAAAGTGAGAGTGCCCGCTTCAGGGTGTCCTTGGCCTTGTCGACGTCGCCGCTTTCGACTAAAGCCCTGACCAGCAACGCCCAGCGCATGGCGTCTCCCGGACCGTCTGCAAGAAGGGCCTCAAGCCCGGTGACGGCCAGGCCCGGCTGGTGAGCGAGGATCAGGTCGACGCACAATCGTTGCAGCGCCAGGCGGGCCCCGGTGCCCACCGCTCCCGGACCGGCGTCTTTACCGCCGGTTGCCGGCAACAATGCGACCAATCCGCGCAGGGCGGGTTCGTTGGCGTCGTGTTCGGCGAGCCGTATGCATGTCAACAGGAGACCCTTGAGGAAGGCGGCCCGTTCATCAGGTCGAGCCGAATCGATGCGTCCGAGTTCGTGCAGGTAGAGATCGAGAGCCAGGGCGTCGGCGCCGCGCCGCGAGATAGCCTGGATGCGGGCCAGGCTGTCGGACAGCCGATCATCATCCGCGGGCGCTTGAACCGAATACAGGCAACAGGCCGCAAGCAGCACACTGGCGAGCGTGATGTGACGTGAGATCATGAAGGCCTTTCTCCTGTCGGTACGAGCACCAGCTTACAGTAGCAGAAGGCTGAGCGCCATGATCGCCATGCCGGCAATCAGCCCGTAGATGGCCAGGTGTCCGCGGCCGTATTTGCGAGCCGTGGGAAAAAGCCCGTCCAGCGAGACCGACAAGAAGCGGGTGTTTGTACGCTTGGTGAAGAAAGCCATGGCGCTGCCGATGCCGGTAGACAAGCCAGCCAGCAAGGTCATTGAAAAGGCCAGCAGGAGGTTCTCGTGCATGGGTGACTCTTATACACCACCCAAAAGAGGATGGCGAGGAAACGCTTGACAGCCACGGAGCCACTGAGATAATGAGCCTCTGCCGATGTGGCCAGGTAGCTCAGTCGGTAGAGCAACGGACTGAAAATCCGTGTGTTGACGGTTCGATTCCGCCCCTGGCCATTTTCATGTTTTACCAAGGCCCCGCAAACCCTTGCGGGGCTTTGCTTTGCGCAATCGTGTTCCAGATCGGAAGATCGAGCATGGTAACGCAAAGTAGCCCAAAGTAGCCCGATTACTGGCGCGATCTAGTACAAATCTAGCACAAAGTACCATACGTTTTTATGGCCCCTGGGGGTTATCTCAATACGTGGTTGCAGGCTTACAACGTCACAGAGGCCTTTTTTGACATGTCATTATGATCAACCACGTTTTTTTGGTTACCATGTCAGCCAAAATTAATTTGCCGCTCTCGAATGTTGGCAAAATTCCCGTGGAAGTACAAAGCGCGTTGGATCCAAAAAGTAAATTATTCCGAAAAATACAGTTAAAATTGATTTGCTCTGCATAACTCCCGGATGCCATCTTCATTGATGTGATCGGATCATAGGAACATTTGAACTGTACATCCCCGAGAGAAATCTTGCCGCCACTAGGCATAACAACAAAGCTCTTCGCCTCATTGTCAGGGTAAACAATTTTCATGGACCACTCGAATGTGCCTGGGTAGATTTGCCCCGGCTGGTATGCAATTACTGGAGTTGGCAATACAAGGAATAGAATGTAAAGCAACATGGCTTCCCCTTTTATGGATTTGTTGTATGTCCTGAGTTTATAGACAAGTGAAAATGTGTCAACGTCTGTGCCTGGTTTTGTTTCGTCGGGTCGGCATGGGCGATCCACAGTTCGAGCCGGCTTGGATCTTGACATTTTACCACAATGTTGCTATTCTCCGACAACTCAGGATGGAGGCCGCCTACTAAAGCAGGGTAGCCGGTTCACCGTCCGGTGCGCACCTCGCCCTGAATAGGTAAAGGGCTACGCTGGGCTACCTAGCCAAAAAAGCCGGTTGGGGACTCAGGAACAAACGCTGCGTTGTTCCGGAGGTCCCATGCCTGCACGCCCCGTTCCCGAAAGTGATAGATTCCAGATCGACCGTAGGCGTCTGCGGCTGTATTCCCTAGCTGCTGGCGTTTCTCTACGAGAGGTTGAACGCCGGACAGGGTTGTCACAAGCCAGCATAGGTCACGCAGTCATTCGCGGCTGGATTCGCCGACGCGTCGCGGAGCGGATCGCGTGGGTGCTGGGCTGTGACGCCTCTGCCTTCGAGATGCGGCGCGGGGTGTCGCCATGAGGGGGCGCCTTCTCTCGTTATCAGAAGCCTGCGGGCGCGCCGGCGTTGCCGTGAAAACGGCCCGAAGCTGGCTCTATCGGGCACCGATCCAAGATCCCGATCTGCATGATTCCGGCAAAGGCTTTACGGCTATCACCGGCAAGGTCGGATCGCGGCTAAAGATCGACGAAGCCGATCTTAATTCGTGGCTTGCGTCCCGCCGACGTGGTGCCCGCACGTCACCGGCCGGCCACGCTGAGAAGGATCTACTCGGCACGATCACAAACAACCTTTTTGCGCTTCCACATGGGCGACGGGAAGTCGCTGCTCAGGCCGTGGTAGCTCTGCTCGAACTGGCCGGCGACCGGGGCGCATCATGAAACCCTTTTTGTTTTCGATCGCCGCAGGACTGCGCCGCATTGGCTATCTTGATGCCGCGATGATCGCTGCCCGCATTGGCTGGCGGCTTTCGTTGTTCATCGACGACGATGGCCGGGCGGGATGGTTGAGATCATGACTGCAACCGAAAAAGTCTTGAGCGCCTTACAAGCCCACGGCTCGAAGACGCACCGCGAGAAGCCTGGGCAATGGGCGGCGCAGTGTCCATGCCACGATGATCGCAAAGCGTCGCTTGCCGTCGCCGAAGGGCGAGACGGACGGACGCTGGTTCGATGCCTTGCCGGCTGCTCGACACCCTCCGTGATCGAAGCCCTAGGGCTGAAGATGTCCGACTTGTTCAACGACAACGGCAACGGGGGGCGCGGGCGGATCGTCAAGAGCTACGTCTACCACGACGAACAAGGCAATGAGCTTTTCAGTGTATCGCGATTCGAGCCAAAAGACTTTCGACAGAGCAGAGAAGAGAAGTGGGGTCGGGTCTGGTCACTTGACACTTGGGACGGATTGAGCGCATTTATCGCATATGCCCCGCGCGAAAAGAGAAGACTACCCAGGAGCCTGGCACCACGTGATGAACCGCCTATAGGGGACTGAACCTAAGCATCCTGCGTGAGTTCCCGATGCCTCTTCCTCCTCTCGCCGAACAACGTCGAATCGTTGAGCGGGTCGGTGAACTCATGGGCTTGCTCGACTTGCTAGAACAGCGCCTTGCTTCTAAAACCGCAACCCACGACGCCTTCGCCGCCGCTGCCGTCTACCACCTCGACGCCTGATACTGGAAGCATGAGCATGAAGACCCGTCTTGGCCGGCAGTCCGATCCCATTCGAGAAAATGGGGGATATTGCGGCAAATGGGGGATGTACTGTGCCACCATCCTGCTGCCGCCGAGCGTCGTAGAGTTCGTGGTGGTCCACGAACTGATCCATGTAAGAGAGGCAAGCCATACTCCGGCGTTCTGGACCCAACTTGAGAGAGCCATGCCGGATTTTGAGGTCAGGAAACTGTGGCTGGCGGAGAACAGGGTTTATTATATACAAGTTTAGTGTTAGAGGGTGAGGTCGGAATGGGGTAGACATGAAGAGGGGATTAGGATGAAAGCTGAACGCATTTCTGTGGAGCTAAAAAAAGATCATCTCGAACGGCTCGCCGCAAAGAAGAACCCGATCCAGGCAATAGCCGAACTAATCTGGAACTCTGTTGATGGCGACGCCACGCGGGTGAACGTTGCGTTGGTTGAAAACGACATGGGCGGGATCGATGAGATTCGCGTGGAGGACAACGGTGTTGGGGTTTCTCATGATCTGGCCAAGTCAACCTTCGGTAGTCTTGGTTCATCTTGGAAGAAAGGCAAATCGTCTAACAAAGGACGAAGGCTCCATGGCTCCGAGGGTGAGGGTCGATTCAGTGCATATTGTCTTGGCTCGAAAGTCGAGTGGATTTCTCGTTTTCAAGAGGACGGTAACGGGGTCCGCGAGTTCAGAATCACTGGATCCGATCTCGACATGGGTGTCTTTGAAGTCTTTACGCCAGAGAAGTCAGATCAGGACACCGGTACCACCGTTGTTGTGACGAACATAGGGAAGAACCATCCCTCCTTGTTCAAGGAAAGGGCCGATATCAAGCTCACAGAGATATTCGCCCTGTACATGCGAAACTACGGCGACATCCAAATCAAGTATGACGGCAGGAAGATCGATCCCTCTCAGGTTGAGTCATACTCGGCTGACTACGAAATTGGTCCGGTGGCCGTCTCTGAGGGCAGAAGTGCCGTAGGAAAACTTACGGTCATCGAGTGGGATCGTCGAGTTGAACGCTCCCTGGTCCTCTGTGATTCAGGTGGATTTGCACTGGTCTCTACGAAGCCTAGAATTCAAGCGACAGGCTTTTATTTCTCAGCATACCTCCAGAGTGCCCTCGTTGAAGAGTGCAAGGAGAAGGGGACCCTCGACATTGCCGACCTGGACACGGACCTGCAACTGCTTATCGACGCGGCCAGGGACAAGCTGCGGGCTCACTTTCGAGAGAGAACAGCCGCACTGGCAAAAAGCGTTGTTGGTCAGTGGAAAGAGGAGAAGGTCTACCCCTACGAGGGCACACCGAGAGACGTTGTCGAGGAAGCCGAGAGACAAATGTTTGATGTCCTGGCACTGAACATCAACGATTACCTTCCCGATTTTTCTGACTCTGACAGGAAATCGAAAAAACTATCACTCCGGATGCTCAGAACCGCCATCGAAAGCAGCCCCCAGGAGGCCCGTCGAATCATCCAAGAAGTACTGGACCTCCCTAAGGACAAACAGGAAGAATTGGCAGACCTCCTGGAGAAAACCACCTTGTCTTCAATCATCAACGCGTCGAAGGTCGTCGTTGATCGCCTGGCGTTCATTCAGGGCCTTGAGGTGATTCTGTTCGATCCAATCGGTCGCCAGAAATTGAAAGAACGAAAGCAACTACACCGAATTCTCGCCAAGAATACCTGGATATTTGGTGAGGAATTCAACCTAAGCGTGGACGATCAGAGTCTGACTTCTGTTTTGAAGAAGCACTTGGCACTTCTGGGCAAAGACAGAAAGGAGCTTGCACCGGTAAATACCCTGGATGGAAAGAAGGGCATCGTTGATTTGATGCTTTCAAAGCGGATACGCCAGCCAAGGCCAAGGGAGATTGAACATCTGGTTGTTGAACTCAAGAGGCCAAATCAGAAAATCGACTCGGATGTAACTACCCAGATCAAGAAATATGCGCTGGCAGTTGCCACTGATGAACGATTCTACAACACAAATGCGAGGTGGACTTTCTGGGCGATTTCAAATGACCTGGACACGGCTGTCGATATCGAGGTGAACAGGCAGAAGAACAACCCGCCCGGGCAATTGATGGATCTTGAAACCCCGTCGATTGTCGTCTGGGTCAAAACATGGTCGGAAATTCTGAATGACTGCAAGGCCAGGCTTCAGTTCTACCAGAAGAATCTTGGTTACTCGGCCGACGCGGATGACGGCTTGGCTTTGATGAAGAACTACTATCAGAAGTACCTGCCTCAGGAACTAAGCGAGGAGGGAGACTGACTCAGAAATGCATATAGAACATGTAGGGGAGGCATGATGTCCGACGCAACAAGGTTCTGGAAGCCGTGGGAAAAATCAATTCGGTCTTACAGCGGTATCCACAAAATAATCGATGGGATATTCACGGAGTGGGCAGGAGAGGGTCGCCTATTTGCGTGGAGAGGTGTCGCTGACTCAAGCAGGCCCTTGCATAGCTCACTCTACCGACGACTACTCTGGACCAAGATATCAGAAGACCCAAATGCATGTCCCCCAACCGAGGCAGAGCTTTGCAGAGAGGAGAAAAGAATTTTTCTCAACATCAAACAGTGGAGACTTCACAACACAGATCGGGGTAGATTATCAGCACTTGAACAACTCGCAATGCTCCAGCATTTTGGAGCACCCACCCGCCTGATTGACATCGCATTCAATCCCTATATTGGGCTTTGGTTCGCGGTTGCGGACGGCCATGAAAAGAAGGATGGCAGGCTTTTTGCCGTTGACGTAACCAAACGACTATTGAATAGTCAGCCCAAATTGCGTGATTGGGAAAACGAGAATGAATGCCCCTGGATTGGTAGTGGCAGACCAAAGGATTGGTCAGTCGCGACATACGCATGGCGGCCGCCACCCTTTGAACGGAGAATTGCTGCACAGAACGGTGGATTTTTGTTGGGTGGTGTACCGACATCCGGGACAAACAAGAATCCAAAACAGTGGCCCAAGCAACCTCAAGGTAGATCAAGTTGGTGGAAGATTGAAGAAGTAAGAGGCTTCACGTCTGTAGCCCTCAGAACCCACAAGATACAAAAACAACGAACAAATGTTCAGCCTGTGTATACGATCAGGATCCATGCAGCCGCCAAGACGGAGATCCGTGCTCGACTTGAACAGCTTTTTGGCTACACGCACGCAACGATCTACCCTGACTACAGCGGATTTTCTGATTTTGGTACACCAGGGCTGGTTAGGTATCCAAGTAGATAGTCAGCCGGACTAGTCGCATGAGGAAGAAGACCGCCACAGTCAACCCGCACCCCCGTCATGATTCGGCCATCCAAGAGGATTTGCCACCGAAGTCACAGCTGGTCGCCAAATTCCGCAAGCTGGAAAAAGCAGAGGGCGGAATCGACGCAGCCAGAATGCTCCTCACATCGATCGTCCTGGATCATTTTCATGATCAGAATGTGAAAGCAGCCAATGAAAGCGAGCTTCATCCGCACAAGGAGCAAGTCAAAGAGGCACTGGAGTCAGAGACTTTGTCCTACATCGCCAGTTTTGGACGGATACGCAAGCCTACTCCGGGCTTGGTGGCAAAATACGTTCTGCACCTAATCACCACTAGAGTTCTGGGTGAACTCATGAGGGAACTCTCATTGAAAATGGTCCAGTTTTTGGGGGCAACGTCACTCACCCCTGCCTCAGCTTCTGATCGGTGATACCTCAGCCAGATCCTAGGAATAAAGAAGCTCAGAATAAGGAATCCTAACGAGATCAGGTATGTAAGATTCCAGAGTTCTCCAATCATCTACAGTCCCTCCTGGCTCCGACCTTTCCATGTATTGAGCTTGACGCTCACGCGTTCCCCGATTGCCTACCAACGATAACGACCGATGTTTCGATCATAGCCGTTAGTGTCTCATTTTGGCAATAATCTCGTTGTTTGCTGGATCGCATAGCTGAAGGCCCTGTTTCGGATGATTTGAGACCAATGGTCCATTGAGCCACTCCCCGCCACGCTAAAGAGAAATGACGCAGGATTCTGAGCTTTCTCCTCGCAAAATTGACGCGTTGGACCTCATCGGGCTCTAGCCTGTTGACGGCGGTGTAAAAGCGCCGGATGTTGGTGGAAAGCGCAGATTAGAGCCAGACGACAGATCGATGACAGTTCATGCTTGGATTTCGTCATCTGCGAAGATGTCGAGCGGTGGGTGTTCCTCC
>Ga0307379_10002386_pt1 | contig 27936 bp, 25 predicted proteins | sample UN2MG_FD_202237 | JGI IMG/M metagenome (GOLD analysis project Ga0307379, IMG submission 202237) | Soil microbial communities from Risofladan, Vaasa, Finland - UN-2 | ecosystem: Environmental > Terrestrial > Soil > Coastal area > Acid sulfate soil | place: Finland: Risofladan, Vaasa | collected...
CTGGATTGCCGATGATCCCCACCAGCGACACGGGGCGCACCCACACGCGCTCGACAAACCCACCGATCACCCCCAACGCCGTAGGGTCGAACACCGTCAGAAGGTTGGGCGTGCTCTGCGCCAAGTTCATCAACAGCCGCGCAAACTGAACTGTACCAGCCGGCCACACCGCCAGGTTGGTGGTGTCGTTTGGAGCGTCGTCACTACCGATGATCTCGCCCTTGGTGATAGCGCTCTGGAGCGACACGCCATCGCGTGTTGGACCCGCTGCGCCATTGGGCTGAACCTCCACACTGCCAGGTGACGTGTTCTCTCTGCTGGATCGACCTTGGACGTTGCCCACTTACTCGACCACCCTCCCGAGCACGATGGCCTCGATGTCGTAGGTGGTCGCCACGGCTGAGACGGACAGATTGACCCTAATCTCCCCACCACCAGCCGCAGCTTCCGGTACGTTGACGCCAGACGCCACGCGCTCCGTGCGCACCTGATTAGCTCCAGTGAAGCTCAGCGCGGTCGCAGGGATCTGATCATCGTAGTTAGGGTTGTTCGTGCCGACGCTGAGCGTGGGGTGCGACGCAAGGCCCGTGACGCTCACCGCGCGGAACACCACGCGAGCCGACCAAGCCCCAAGCTGAGGCGCGGTCGGTGCAATCACCAGGAACGTGGTTGGCGCTACCGTCGCGTCGATTGCGATGCGGGCAAGCTCAATCTCGGCGTCAAGCTCCAGCCCAACGTCTACACGATCCGCGCCGGGGTTATCGGTCACCTTCCATCGCGTGCCGGCTGCGGTTTGCAAGTTCAGAGTCTCTCGCTCCGAGTACTGCGCGCCGTCTACAAGAAACCCAACACCCCCCGGAGCGGTGTGCGCTCGCCCTGGGGTCGGCCTACCTTGAATGTTTCCCACGCGGTCTACTCCTGCAAGGGGGATCTGACTGGACTGCGGAGGCCCGCCCTGCTGCGGAGGGACCGCCACCCCAAACTGGCCGCTTGTCGCTTGAGGTGGACCTCCTTGCTGGGGCGGAACGCTCGCACCGAACAGAGCGGACGAGGCTTGAGGCGGTCCGCCTTGCTGGGGCGGAACAGCCGCGCCGTACAGGCCGCTCGTCGCCTGTGGCGGTCCGCCTTGAGAAACAGGAACGGACGGCGCGTAAAACACGTACAGCGCCTGGGCAGGGCCTCCGCCAGACGCGTCCGGCGGGAGCAGGCCGGGTAGCCCGCCCAGTAGCGGTGATGCTGGCGGCGCGTTCTGACTCACTGATCTATGGGCTCACGATCTCGACGAACTGCGTCAGCCGCGATCCGTCAGGCACGAACTGCGCGAGCAGGGCGAGCCGGACCTTGTAGGTCGTGACCCCGTTGTCCACCTTGACCTTGGTCAGTTCGTTTGCAGCGATAACCGCCTGCCCGCCAACCGGTCCGTTGAGTCCTGGGTCGGCCAGGGTCGTCTGGACCAGCGCAGCCTGCTCGGTGACCGAATGTCGCAAGCGAACGGTCTTCAGCGTCCGATAGGCGCTGAGGATCACCTTGTTAGGACCGGCTTGCACGGCAAACAACGTAGTGCCGGTCATGGCTCCAGTGTCGTAGTCGATGGTTGCACCACCTGATACGTCGCCGACCAGCCCGCCAACGCCGTCGTCCGTGATCTGCCGCGCCAGGACCCCGGTATCCGTGTAGTCGATCACCACAGTTCCGGGTTCGATAGGCACCTTACCGACCGGGGTTGTCGCCAGGTTGAAGGCAACGCCTGCGCCCGCGCCTAGCGACTCAGCCGCCTCGTCACCGTTGCCATAGAACTGCAAGCTCGCCACGACGCCGCCAGCCACGCCAAGCTGGGGCGGGACGATCCGCCCCCAGGTCTCGTTCGCCCGGAAGACCCCCGTGCTCCCGCCGCGAAGTCGAGTGAACATGCTCGGCATGTAGGCATGGAAGTCGCTCGACCCGAGATCCGTCCAGGGAGTCCCAGGCGCGACAAACTCATACAGTATGCTGGTCTGCCCCTGGAACCCGTAGCACATGAGGATCAAGTATCGCACAGTCCCCAGCGGGTCCTCCTGGTCCACGATCACCGACGGTCGCCATTGCTCCTCCAGCGTTCCGGTCGCGTTTGAAACGCGCATTGGGGCCGGAAGGTCGGACGTGCGATCAGTCACGACGTAGGTGTCTAGGTTGACCTCCGCCAAGCGCCATTTGTCTCCGACCGTTTCCAGATACGCGATCATGGCGACATTACCGGCTGGGAAGGATAGGTGGCTGCCGTTGTCTGACCAGGTTGCGAGGACTGTGTTCGAGCCTGGCAACGTCGCGACCGTGGACCAGAAGCCTCCACCGAACACCATGAGAATGCCTGCCGTAGCGTTCGTCTGGCTCAGATAGAGCTTGTTCTTGGCAACCCAGAATTTCGTATTCTGGGATCCAGCAGCGTAGCCGGCAGGGACCGAGGGGGTCGTGTTCGTGACGACCAATGTGACCGGGTCAACGAAACGTACCTGGAGCTGGCTGTTATCCTGGAGCACAAGCTGATTGCGGAACATGCAGCCTGAGAGAGCGCCGCCCGAGAACGCGTTTGGTCCCAAGCCAATATCGGTCCACGTATCGGTGGCGTAGACGTACTTCAGCACGTAGAGGTAGCCAATAGCGTTCGTGCGGTATGCCATAATAAGGCCGAAGTCGGCGCTGCCTGGGTCCTCCCAGTATTGAAGCCCACCAGCGCCGGTGAACTGCTGCGGACCTGCCGCTGTGTATTGAATTGGGGTGACAAGTACGTGGACGACAGACCACGTATCAAGCGCCTTGTCGTATTCGAGGACGCTGTCGTACTGCACCCAGAAGATCCGGTCTCCAACCTGCGCGATTCGCTCCTGGTCGGCTGCCGCAAGCCCGGCGAACGTCGGCTCGCTCGTCACGACAGGAGGAGTGCCGAACGGGACGAGAACAGTCCCGTTCAACAGCAACCGTGGCGTAGGACTGCCGCCGCGGTTGTTGACGCACATGAGCGGGCTGGGCATAGCTAGACCTCCTCGACCGAGACAACCTCGGACGGACCGAGGATCACGTTGAGCCGCATGTCGCCGGGCACGAGCGCCGAGACCGCGCAGGGCGGCCCGTTCGTCCGCTGGACGACGAGTGCAGGATCAGGAAATTCCTCGGTGCAGCCGTTCATGTAGGTCACCAGGGTTGTCATGTCAGCCTCCGATCAGGGGATTGTAGCGATAGTGACCCGTGGGCGTGTTCCTGTCGGCGCACCATCCACGAGCCAGTTCCAGGTCAGTGTGTGTAGTGGCGCAGGGCTCCCGCCTCCGCCTCCGTCTCCGCTCACGACTCCCGTGACCCACTTGTTCGGAATGTCGAGAGTGCCGCCGCTGGCAGCCGTCAAGGTCATGCGGTTGGTAGGCAAGCCGAAGATGGTGACGTTCGGACTCTCGGCCCGCCAGAAGCCAGCGATCTTGTAAGGGCCTGGTCCGGCGTCGTATATCCGGTAACCCAACGTGAGCGTCCCGTCTCCGTTGTCCAACTCGGACTCAATCATCGGCTTCGGAACAAACGCCTTGTGTAGATGTGACCCGTCCCAAGTGTCCGGTCGATGAACCTGTCCCAGATAGGCAGCACCGAACGTCCCACTAAGCGGAGTCGGGTCTCCAATCGTCGAGCGCGACACGAAGGTCATTATCGTGCCCGGCCCGTTGTAGGCATAGATCGCCACCAGGCCGCCCACCTTGTGAACCCAGAGCGCGTTGCCGATAGACGCCGTGCTCAATTCGACGCCTTCGACGGCTGCTGCGAACCAATCGTTTACATGACCAAGGCCAGGTCCAGGATAAGCCTCCGACTCAACCAAGGTCCCACCGCCGTAGACGGCACTCGTGATCTCGGCAACAACGACTGGCCCGCCCGGCGTCGAGCTTCCCGGCGTGATGCGGAACGCGCGCCAGCCGGTTCCGCCCCCGTCCGAGGAGTTGAAGAACACGGCGATCTCGCCCGGTGCGGGCAGTACAGCGAAGTCGCCTGACGCTGGAGCCATTGACATGGTCGCCATGTCCGCGACGTGCAAGAGAAACGCCCCGCGAAATTCGTAGACTGAGAGTATGTTTGAGGCGCTTACGGCGATGTACCAGATCCTGCCCGTGTGCTCGACAACCCTCGCGTTGATCCCGCCGTTCCCACCGCTGTCGTATGCCCAGCACTCGTCGGTGACAGGGTCGTAGACGTGCAGTCCTCGGTTGCTCCCGGCGTAGAGCCGGCCCCGGATCGCGCACGCGGTAGTGTAGTTCGGTGACACAATCGAGTGCGGCCCGAGCCGGGTGCAAGCGCCGCTGCTCCAGGTCCCCAGGAGCAAGTCCAACTTTACGAAGCACGCGCCGCCGCCCAGCCCGCCAGCGTCCTGGTAGAGCCCACAAACGTAGGGTCGCCCGTCGCGCCCCCACACGAACTGCAAGGACGTGTGCGTCTCACTGACACCCATGCTGGCGCAGGTGTGGGTCGCCGCCCAACCGCCCGCGTTCCGGTAGATTTTGTCCTCCTGCCAAGCGAAGAAGCCGACGCCGCCCAGTGCAGCATTCGGCGAGAAGGGCTGGATCAGCGAGCCGTAACGGATTTTCGTGGTCTCAGCGCCAGCCGGGAGCGTCCCGAACAGCGGGTCGTAGCCGGTCCCGTTCAGCTTGTAGTAGCCGGTGTCGAGAACGCTGTTCGGCACCGCCGCTCGGTTGTTGCTTGTCAGCCACTCGGCGGTCACCAGGCCGCCTCCCTCGTCACGTCAGCCCCACAGCGGTCGCACGTCCAGGCAATGAGCGCGCCCTCCTTGCCGATCCCACGCCCAACGCAGGTCAGGCCCTCGATGCTGCCCAGACAGTTGAGGCGAATCCATAGCCAGAGGTGTCGCGCTCGCTCGATCACTTGACCTCGGTTCGCTGAGCCGGGAACATCAGCACATACGCCAGCGCCTCGCCCGCACCCGTGTAGGTGAGCTTCCCGACTAGGGTGCCCACGCGCTGCACCGACACCCCAACGCCAGAGGGGGCTACGTTGGTCCCCCTGCCTGGGGTGGCTGCGCTGAGGTAGATGTCCTGCCCAGTGATGAGCGTCAACCCGATGACCAACAGCACACGGACAGGACCCGCGAAAGCCATCGTCCCGATCCCACCACCAGACGCCACACCGCCGGACTCCGTCACAACTCCGAGCACGTTGGCTGCTATCACGCTGATGTCGGCTGCGGTAGCGAGTTGCGCGTCAAGATCCCCACCAAACGCGGCGTCGGCACCACCTGGGGCGATTAGTGCCCCCTCAGGGAACGCCCCTCCAGTAGCGTTGACGCATGTTCCCGTGATGATGGGGGAACTGATACCTGGAATCCCACCATGATTCAAGATGGCGTGAGCCTCAGGAGTCAACGCGAACCCGACAGGGGCCGGATCGCCGTCTGGAACCATCGCGGTGCGTGCAACCATGCTTGCTCCTACCCGACCAGGATCAAGAACCCGGCCGTGGGTACTTGATGAGTTACGATGACGCGGTTCACCGTTGGGTTGGCGATTGCATAACCACCGACCGCGGTGATGTCGGCGTACACGTCCAGCGCGCCGCCGGTTGCCGTGGCGGCGAAATTGGTCTCTACCAGAAGCGTGTCACCCCCGACAAACACGTTGTTGCCGGTGACAGGGTTACCCGGCAGCACGGCGCCCAAGCCGGATGCGACAACCGGGATGTCTCCACCAGTCATCGGCCCGCCCGCGCCAGACAGCGTAAACTGGAGCGAGCCTGTAGGAGTGCCAGAGACGCCCTCGGCGCACACGGCGCGCGTGGCTGTGATAGCGCCCCCACTGCCTGGAAGCACAAAGGCGGCGCGCAACGTCTCAACACCCGCGCGCGTGAGCAACACCGCTGCGGGAACGTGCCCCAAGTACAGTGGAGCGCTGGCAACGCCAGTAGGGAGGCTGTTGAAACTGGCGTCAAACACCTGCACCAAGGGCTGCGACCCCAGGTTGTGGTCGACCGTCCACGTCAGAGATGGAACCGCGAACTGAACAATCTGCTTGACGGGTACGGCTACCCCAAGCTGGATGTTCTGAAGCAGAGTGCGCCACTGAAGCGGCGCACCGACAAACACCTCCAACTTGATGTTGCTTGGATCCACCGCGCTGATTCGGAGCATCCCAATCCGCGGGGCGTTAGGATACGCGGCACTGGACGTGTAGTTGGTCTGCGCCAACGCCGTGAACATCTCACGTACGAGACGTGCGTCCACGACGGCGCGCTCAAGCGGACGGTCGAACTGAAACAACTGTCCGGGCTCAATAGTAGCCATCTGCTCCGCTCACTCCCCCGGTGTCGATGACCAGGACATCCAGCAACGGGCACACGAACCCCGTGCGGTCCTCTAGCTCTTGACGGTATACGGTTGTCACCCCCGCAACGCGCTCCTCGATGGAAAGGCTGCTGTCCTCGGCCGCCGGGCCCTGGTCGAGCATGTAGGTAGTGTTCGACCCCGGCATGGCTCCGTAACCATCGCGCGTGTCCTTGAGTATCTGTGCGCAGGCTGTAGCGTCAGACGCAACGGGAGACATGCCATCGGGAATCTCAAACGCCAACGTGATGACCCGCAGTAGGACATGGATAGGTCGAACCTCATCCATGCGCGTCAAGATGTCCCCCAACACTTCGGCGTCCGTGATGGGTATCACCATCCCGCCCGGGTTCATCAGGATCTCGACGTCAAGCCTGGCCGCGTGGTAAGGCCATTCCTCCACGATTTGCGCGTAGTCGGCTGAGACAGCCCCAACAGCAGGGGCACCCAGATCGAACCTGACGGCGCCCGTCAGGTAATTTATCGTCCCAACCGACCCCGCCGCCGTGATGATCTCCCCCGCGGAGGACTCAACCAGTCCCTCCCCCGCGTGCGACGACGGAAGATCGCGCGCGACTACGGTACCCCCATCGGCGAATCGCACCGTCCCCGGCTTGATGGGTGGCGCTGAGAGATTGGTCAGGAAGGCTTGCGTCCCGGCAAGCCCAACAGGCTCGGCGGTAACGGGTATCGTGTCGTACCGCTCGCGGCTGTAGTCGCCGCGACCCTCGATGACGTTCTTCTTCCACAGCGGGAACGTGCGGAGAACCTCGAACCCGATCATGCGGTAGAACGCTTTGAACCCGTTGAATTGGCCCAGGCTCTTGTACGCGTGAAACAACCCGGCCACGATCATCCGCTTCGCGGCCTCGTCCACCCCCTGCTTCAGCCGGTAGCCGAACGATGCTGCGATGTCGTGGAGCAACGACTCGGGGCACTCCCACGGATCGACCAACGACTCCAAGCTCTCCAGTACGTCTAGCTCCTCACCCTCCAAGGTCTCCAGAACGTAGAACAAGGTCTGCCACACCGGCTGAAGGCCAATGGCGTTCCACACCGAGTTGAGGTCGCCGCTATTCCACGCGGCATCCGGATCGTTCCAATGGAGCACCGAACCGATGTGCGACGACGCCTGATCCTCATCCTGAAGCTGAGGGATCAACATCCTGTAGAGGTCGACACGCAGGTTGTTGCCTGGTCCAAACCTCCTCTCGCGGTTGTCGTTCGGCTGTGGTTCTGCCACTAGCGCTCGCCCGTCGTCAAGAAGGTTTCAGGGGCCTTCTCAATCATGCTGACTCGACCCAACGCAGCTACCTGCTGCCCGCTCAACGGGATGTCCCGTGCCGGCGGGACGCCGGTCAACGCATCGTAAGTGAGGAGAAGCTCACGGCCAGCAGAGATTGGGGCGCCTGCAAGTTGCGCGATGAAGCGCCCGCGTAGGTGGTCCAACCTGTTGGCTGGGAACGGGTTGGCGGCTTGACCCCAGAGGCGCCCGTTGTTGTCGGCGAACAGGAACTTGTCAAGGCCAGGCCCTCCGGGGCTCTTGACCCGGAACACCCACCCCGAATACATGAACGTCCCTACGCTGGTGACCCACACGTCGAAGTCGCGCGTCGTGCCGGCGGCGGGGGCGACTGCGAACGTGACCGTCCCGTTCGCGGTCAAGTTGATGCCGGACGGCGAGTAAAGCAGGTTGTTGACGCCCTCGGAATCGATGGTGTTTCCGTCGATTCCGCCCTGCCAGTTGTCGTAGGCGTCCTCGAACGTCACGCCAGCGGTAGACAGGTCAGAGAACTGGCACCGAGTACGACCCTCCCCACCGTCTGCCGTGCGCGAGAGGTTGACAGGGCTGCCGCCACCGCTTGGCGCAGTGAACACGTCAAAGGCAAAGGTCCGCAGCACACCATCCGGCGCCGCGCGCAAGTAACCGAAGCGCTGAAGCGGATACCCCCCAAACGTGAACGGGGGCGGGTCTGTGTTCCAGGTGAAGGTGACACGGCCCGAGTCGTAGTTGACTAAACCGCCGGCCGCCACGTCGCCGACCATGTTCCCGGCACCATCATCCTGCGCAGTTATCTCGACCCCGCCAGGCTGCGCCCCGTCGACCGAAAACCCACCCCAGAAGAACACGCGTCCCGGTACGAGCGGCAGAAACTCGGTAGGCAAGAGAACGTCGACAGTCCGCGTCACCCACGCGGCAGTCACCACGGCCGTTGCCAGCGGATTGACTAGGAAAGTGAAATTGATGGCGCCCGTGGAGTACCCCACCGTTCCGACTGGCGTGGCCCCGTCCAGCAGAACACCTACACCATTGTCGGAGATGATCTGCCCAGACACCGGCTCCGAGACGACGAGAGAACCAGGGATGATTCCAACAGGGAGCGCGCCGATGTACTGCGCCGACGCGCCGACGCGGAAGGCGTCGACCACCTTGACCTGATCGCTTGACCAGATGCCGCGTGGGGCACGCTTGAGGACGGGGAAGTAGGTGGTCGCGCCATCAACCTCCTGAACCGATCCGTCACTACCACCAAGGTTCTCGACCGTCGAGAAGAAGGTCTGGAGCTTCGCCTCCGCCGTGATGACGCGCCCGTTCGGCGGCGGTGTAGCAAACGTGACCGTGAACTCCCCGTTGCTGTAATCAACGACGTTCGTGCCGCTGATGTCGATGTCGCCCACAAACCCGCTGGCACCATCATCAACCATCTGCTGGACACCATCCGTCACGGCGACAGACTTGAAGACTACGGTCGTTCCTTCATCGAGCGTGAAGTTGCCAGAGAAGGCGGCGGTAACGCCATCTCCGCTCCCCAGCGTGAGTTGAGCCAGGCGCGCCCCGATCAGATCCTCGATCTCTGCGCGGGCGACCCCAGGCGTGTCTTCGATGGACGCGTAGAGGTTGCTTATCGACAGGTCCACGCCAGGCAGGACGAACGAGGAGTCGAAGAACCTCTGAACGCTGGTCAGGACCGCATCAAACACAGCCTGCCGCACGTAGCCGCGCTCAAGCTCGACGAGCAGGTCCATGTCGATGAGGACCACTTCGCCGTCTTTCATCTCGACGACCGTCGTGATGGTCCGCCGCGAATCGAGGTCACGCTTGATGCCCAGCTTGAGTGGCGTCCCTGCGGTAGACAGGCGACCGTTCTGGTCGCGCCCCCAGACAGCTACGCAGACCGTGTTCAACTCAGGGCTGTTCTGCTTCAGGAAAGCGTTGGCGTGCGAGGGGGCTCCGAACACAGGATCGACATAGGTCGCCGCGTAGGTGGTGAACCCTTCCTTAGTGACCGCGCGGCGGTTGTTCTTGGCGAACTTGGGCGCGAAGTAACGCGCATGATCTACGGTTTCCGGCGGCTCACCACCAGAGCCAGGCTCACTGTTCCTGAGACGTACTGGCGTTCGCGCGCCGCTAGGGCGAACGCCCTGAATCGTCATGTCGATGGTGCCGGCAGGGATGTTGCCGCGTACTCCTCCGCCAATACGGTAGGTCGCGTCTATCTGCGACCCTGCGGGTGGGATGACGCCAAACACACCATCCCCGAACAGGAGGCGCCCGCGGTTCTCAGCATCGAGGATCAACTGATACCGCTTTTGCGCGCCCGCGATGAGGTACAAGACCTGAACAGTGTCGCCGTTTCCAGGCGCCGATCCGGCCGGCCCATTACCGAACAGAAGCGTAGTCAGACCGTCGGGGTCTTGGTCGATCACATACTCGCGCGGGCCTCCGGTAAACGCGGCGACCTGCAACCACCGTTGCGCGGCATCGCTGGCCGAGCCAAGCGGCACAACCATCACGATGACGCCGTCCTCATCCTCAACGCCTACGACCGCGTTGAGCAAAGACAGCGTGTACGACTGGCCGTTCAACCCCGTCCCGATGAACGTGTCACGACCTAGCTGATCGCCCTCGATGAATACCAGGCTGTCAACCTGCTCCCACTCCGCACCCGCTACAAGAACCACCAGGCTGCCGTCGATGACGCTCGGCTGGCTGAGGTCGAACGGCTGAAATTCGCTGCCATCGGAGAAGAACGAATCCCGAACGGTAGCTCCTTCGGACACGACCAGGAGGTCATCCGTCGTGCCATCCGGGAACGTGGCCACGCCGGCTGGGATGGTGAAGTCCTCGACCACCTCGAACGTCAGTTCTCCTACAGCGATCTGAGTGCCGGCCTTGATGGTGATCGGCACAGGTTGCGGCGGTGTGGGTGTGGCTTGCACGGCAACCGACGCCGACGTTGCAGGCCGCATGGTGTAGCCCTGCGCGCGTGTGAGAACGCGCATCGACTCGGTCGTGTCGGCCAAGATGAGCAGGCCGTTCAGGCGGCGCCTGTCGTAGTAGTGCGCGTTCTGCTCGTGAAACCAAGCCAGCACATCGATGACTGCCGGACCAATCCCGGCGCGGATGAAATCGTTGTACTCATAGTCGCCAAGGCGCAGCTTGGCCAGGTCCAGCCCACGCTGACGTATCACGTCGAACGTGCGGGCGAGATAGTCGATTGCCGGAGACGCCATCGTTCCTCCTACGTTGACGAGGTCAGCCTGTACCCGATAGGACCGCTGAACACCTGCCCGCCAGGATCGCCCACGATAGCCCAGGACACCTGCACGTTGACGCGATAGGGGTCGATCAGTTCGTCGAAGTCCGTCCTAACCGACATGACGTTGACCCGCGGCTCGTGCTCTCCAAGATCCTTGATGACGTAGTGGCGGATGAGTGCTCGCGTCACTTCGTCGTTCGGCTCAAACACGAGGTTGGGAACCTCGCTGCCAAAATCCGGCGCCCATGGAAGCGTGCGCTTAGGTGTGGTCAGGATGTTCACCATCGACGTGAACAGCACCTCGATGTCCGTCTTAGGGCCCATCACACCGAAGATGGTATGTCGAAACGGGTAGGCAGGGCCTGTGAACCTGCCGATGCGAACGCGCTCAGTGGCGCGCGTTACACGCGCCCCCCTAGCGCGCGCAGCGCGCAGCGTCTCCCTAGCCAGCCCTGTCTGTGAGGTAGTAGCCACGCTTCCTCAGTCAGCCCTTACGTTGTTGGTGACCATCGTGTTCACGTCCAACGACACGTTGCCGGGCGGGACGCTCGTCAAGCCGCCGGCCCGTGGCGGCGACCCCGCCTGCGACGTGACCTGTAGTGTAGACGTACCCGTCGTCGCACCAGTTTCCGGATGCTGATGATTCTCCAGGACGAACAGCATGTCTTGCAGCAGGATCATCACCTGCTCGTGTGCCAGCCTGTACTTTAGGGCCGCTGCTGTTCCGAGAAGAATCGGCACTCCGGTCGTCACGAGAGCTACCGCGGCACCTGTGATCGTCACGCCAAGGGCTGTAAGCGCAAACAGCCCAGCGATGGTGTAAGTGAGGGCCCCAGCAAAGATGTAGGTGGCTGCCCCGGCGAAGTTGCTGGTCAACGTACCGCCCCCAACCATCGAGGTCGGGGCTGCCCCAGTGCTTGTGAGCGATATGCCAAGGGCAGTGACGGCGGCAGCACCCGCAGCCACGGCTACGATCCCGCCGCCCGCTGTGGCGTTGATATTCCCGGGTGTGGTCACGTTGATGTTCCCGGGTGGCGCGTCAAGCATCTCGATGGCTTGCGTAGGCGTCTTGATGCGCACGAACTCAGCGCCCGGCGCTAACTCGTCCAACACCACCTCGCGCTGACCAGGCGTGCTGATCTCCGCGCGCTTGTTCGTGTCGTCGAGCAACGCCTGAAAGCCATCTGCCGTCCGAACACGAATGTAGGACTGCCCCGACTTCCACCGCATCTCGAACAGGTGCCCATTGGTCGTCCTGATAAGCCGCGTCTGCGGATCGGGGGCGTACGACGACACGAACTCGTCAGGCACATCGCCAGATCCGTAGAACCCACCGAACCACACCGGGTACTCAGGGTCGCCGCCCCAGAACATGACCCAGACTCCCGCGCCAAGTGGAGGCGCCCAGGGTGCGCCGCTCTTACTCCCGGTGGTTGAGAACGCCGGGCGCGCCCAAGGCAGGTCATCATCCTCGATCTTCTCCGACTCCACGGCAGCGCCGTAGAGTTGATCGACGCGCACCCTGACCTTGCCCTCCTTGTCGGGATCCTCTGCGCTAACGACAGTCCCTGGGTAACACCCAGGAACCGGGCCGTCCCAGCTACGGGTTGCACGCGGCTCTTGCAGGGCTAGTGGGAGTGACGGCGTCACACCAACTCCTCGACCTTGATGACAGCCGTCTGCGTGGCCGCTGAATCGCCGCGGAACCTGTCGCGCGTCCGCACGTTGTCGGCCACCGCCCCGGTCGGTTGGTCCTCGCCTTCCCAGGCTTCACGCCTGAATCCAACAGCGGTCGTGCTCAACGTCCCGGCCTTGTAGTGATGCACGACCTCAAGGAGCAAGTACCTCCCCTGGAACACGGACTGCCGATTAGGGTCATCCGCAGCGACAATCTCGATGACCGCGTTGGGGCGCAGCACCACGTCGGGGCGCGTGTTGACGCGCAGCGAGAAATACCGCGGGCCCAGGTCTCCCCACAAGCTCCTGGTGGTTTCCTCTACAACAGCCTGGTCATCCTCGATGACTGGCATGGACCGAAGGCCGTCAGCTTGCCGACGCGGCACCCGCTTAGACAGCGCTTGATGCGCGCTGGCCGCCGCCGCGTCAACGTCGAACACGATGCCGGCCTTCGCGCCATAATCGAATCCAACGCCACGCAACGTGGCTCCGCCAAGCCGGTCGACCTGCCTCCCGTGGTACTGAACAACGTAGTCGTTCAGGCGGTTCTCGATGGACAGCGTGTCATGCCTCCGTACAGACGACGCCTGAGACTGGACAGACACGAGTCGGAGCGTGCCCTCATCCATGTAGAGGAACAAGTCGCCGCGACCATCTTGCGTGGCGGCTGCGCGGGTTAGACGGCGAAGAAAACTCCAGTCGTCCTCCCGAAGCTGTCGGCGCGTGCGCGTCCCTTTGGTTATCACGGCGTCGACGGTCAAGCCGTGGTCTCCAGCTACACGCGCCACAACGTCCGACACTTTGGCGTCTTTGAACGCGCGCAGCCTGGATCGCTGCATCAGGTCAAGGCGTTTGTCGGCGCCGTGTACTTCGCATCGCATCGTGGGCTCAGCCGAAAACTTGGCTTTCGACCAGTCCGTGTAGGCGCGGCGCCATTCTGTCGTGCTCTCAACGCCTTGCTCTTGTTGCTTGAGTCGAAACCGAACCTCGGGCTTCTCTCGCCCAAGCATCAGGTTCCACCACTCGGTCCAGTAGTTCGTCTTGAGCTTGAGCGCCCAAGTGAAGCCACCACGCAGCAAGCTGTCAGTCCAGACGAACTCATCTAGCAGCGGGGTGATCTCGCGCGCCTCGTTGTTGATGCGGATCTCAATTCCGACCGTTCCGGTGAGCGACATCTACACAGCCCTCACACGCCCGCCAGCGGCCTGGAGCGCCGACCTGACGCCGTCGGGGTTGGGGATGATGAGCGTCATACCGGCGATGACCTGTTCGTGCGGAAGGTCGATCTTGTTGGCGTGCGCGATGATCCTCCACAAGCGGCGGTCGCCGTAGAACTCGTCGGCTATCAGGTCGAGATGACCCTGCATCCCTTGCGGGACGGTGTACTCCTCCTCACTGCCGTCAAGCTCAGGGGTGACGGGGTTCCACAGCCCGAAGAAGGTTCGTCCAGCCTTGATGAAGATGGATGTCTGCTTGTAGGGATTGGTGAACTCAAGCTCGACCTCAGACGACGCCATGGCTAAAGCACCCGCGGCAAGCCGGGCGGCAGGCCCTTGGCAGCATTTGCCATATCTACGAGCGCTTGCGCCTTGATGGCTGCGTCAGTCTCCACTTGGGTACGGTTGAGCGCAGAAAGCGCCACACGGTTACGCGTCGTCTCCAGCGCCCTCTCTGCGTTCGCGTTGAGCGCGACCGTGCCAGACACATTCACGGGCGACTGCTCGGACCCGCCAGCGCTATTGCGAATCGACTGCCACGTAGGGTAGTCAGCATCAAGCCGCTGAATGCTCATCGTGACCGCGCAGGCATACGGCCGCATCGTTTCAGGATGATAGGGCGGCTTCCACCTCAGAGAGATGTTGGCAAGGTAGCCGCGAATGATGAGGAAACTGCCGAATACGACCAGGAAGATCGGCGGGTCGTTTCGCACCTGCGAGCGGAGCGCCTTTTGAGTCGTGGCGCTAGGTGCGAACCCAGTCGTGGTTGCGCGCTGAATCTACCGATCCGCAAAAGCTCCCGCCGTCCTACGCAACGGGAACCCAAGCGCCTCAAACCAGCGGATGCGCCGCTCCATGTCGACCAGGATGCCTTCAACGTCCGACGCCTTAATGTTCCTGGGATCGGCTCCAGCCGGAAGCACGCCATCGGCCTGAAAGTTGAGGGTGAGGTTCATCGCGGACCAGTTGCCCCCGCGGTAGGCAGCGTACCCCGGTTGGGGCATTCGCTCCTTGGCGTACTCCTGGTACCCCGTGACGCCGTATGCCTCCTCGATCTCTTGCTCAAAGGACTGGAACGCCATCCGCCCGTCTACGCCAGTCGGCTGATCCTCCAACACGATGGCGCAGTTGGCCGTGTTGCGTGGGCCCATGCGGGCGCCTGGTGCGATGGCACGGCTTGTCTGACCGGCAACAGGCATCAGATACCACCCATCCCTACCGCGCCGAGAAGGTCATCGGAGTACGATTGCTGCGCTTGCGATGCCGTCGAGCCGCCGTCACTGCCATCAACGTGCAGCGTGCCTCCGAGCCGCCGGTCGATTGACTCCAAAACTCTGAGCACTTGATCCAGGCCAGGGAGCGCCAAGCCATCCAACGCAGGCGCCAACGCAGCGCGGACGGCCTGCGGACGTAGCGGCAAAATCAACTCCGGCCCAGCCTCGCCGACCACCGCCTGCACCCCACCGACGCCGACAGCTTGTTGGGTGGTGATGCCTCCGGCAGCTAGCGCCAGCTTAGGGAGAAAATCTATCCCTACAACGCTGCCAAGCCGCCCCGGCGGACCAGGAATGTCCCAGTTGAGAATGTCGTTGATCGTCTCGATGACGTAGTTGTTGATGAGGTTCTTGATCGTCGCAATCGGCGCCATAAGCGCCGAAATAGCCGCGCCTATGATGCCGCGGAACACGCCGCCTACCTCAGACAGACCAATCGCATCGAAGATCGTCGCGATCACGCCGTCAAACCATGACAACACCCGCACGCCAATGCTCTGCACCCACATCCAGGTATCCTTCCAAAGCCTTGGGATGTCGTGCGAAAGGAACTTGACAATGCGCTCGAACACGGCGTCTACCATGCCCCCGATGGCCTTCGGGATGAAGGTGACCATCGGGATGATGATGTCCTCCTTGATGCCGCTACCCGACCAGAAGTGCATCACGGCGTCATAAGCGGCTATGAGCCAACCGAACAACGCGTCGGACCAGCCGCCTACGGTCTCAAACAGGTCGTTGAGTCCTATCTTGAACGCCTGAATGAACGTGTCAAACCCGCCAAGCTCCACCATCGCCCCGCTCAAGAACTCGGATAAAGCGTTAGCCAAATCCCCAATCCACCCGGCCAGCGTCGCGATGGGGGCGGTGAGCGCCTTCACCAATTCCAATATACCGATGAGCCCTGCGGCGATGAACGGCGCGGCGACTTGCAGCAGCGAGGCTACCAACGTGAGCAACGGCGGGATGAGCGGCTGCAAAGCGCCGAGCAGCCCGATGAACGTCTCGACAAGCAGCGGCCCGACCTGATCCCAAATTTTGCCGATCTCGCCGAGCACGACGAGCAGCGTGTCAGCGAGAAGCATCACGACAGTCGTAGCAATGGGAAGGAGCGCCGCAAACAGTTTGAGGAAAACCGGCAACACCTTGGCGACGATGCCAGAGAGCGCTTGCGCGAGGCTCATCACGAACGGCATAAGCTGCTGGACGACGCTAGCGAACATGCCTGCTAGCTCAGTGACTATCCCTACTGCCGGGCCAGTGTCCAACATCGTCGAGAGCATCTGCCCGAACTGCGTGACGACGATTTCCAACACACCTACAAGCGGGACGATGAGCTTCGCGATTTTGGGGCCAAGGTCTTGCGCGATCATCTCCATGACCATCTGGAGCGGGCCAAGCGCGTTACTCAGGTGATCCATGATGCCCGTGACAAGCGGTTGAAAGACGTTGGACAGGATGTTGATGATCGGACTCAAGAGCTTCATCAAACCTGAGAACGGACCTGCTACACCACCACCTGCCGCACCACCCGCTTTGGCCGCCTTCCCCACATCTTCCTGAGCGTCTTTCACTTCCAGAAGGCCCTGCACCATCTCGCCGATGCGTAGTGCTGATCCGGCTGCCTCTCGTCCCGCGGCAAACAGACTCTTACCCACGTCGACAACACCAGCCTTCACGCTAGGCAGCATCTTAGCCAACGTGCCAAACCCAGACCAAACAGCATCCGCCACTACGCCAGCAGCGGTGCCGATCTGAGAGAACGAAAACTCGGTGTCGACCAGGAACGTCTTGACCGCACCCGCCGCACCCATGAGAGCGTTGGGGATGGTGTTGGTGAACGCGTCGTAGGTCTTGATCCCCATCTCCGCGATGGCTGCGTTGGCTGCTGAAAGCGCGTTAGGGATGGTGTTGGTGAACGTGTTGACGACTGCGTCTTTTACCGTAGCCGCCGCTGCTGACGCGTTCTCGCTGAGCACCGAGAACCCCTCACCAACGCGGTCCATCGTGGCGGCGCCGACGCCCCACGCGGTACCTAGTACGTCGCTGAACACATGGGAGAACGAACTGCCCACGACGCCCATGGCCGTGCCGACGGTAGCTCCAATTCCGCTGGTGACCTTCTCGATGGTGGTGGCGGCGCCGTCTAGGCTATCACCGATGCCAGCACTGGCTGCGGCTACGGCCTGAGCCGCCTGCGTCACAACCTGCGACGCAAGGTCTTGGGCGGAGAACATCCACCCCACGACCTCGAACACGCCTCCGCCGGCTCCCGGCATCCATTACCCCAATCCAAGTAGTCGACCTACCACCAACCCGATAATCTCCTTCCAGCCACCCCGCTTCGCGCGGTCCATCGTCTGCTGCCGTTCCACCTGCCACCGCGCCAGATGATCCAGCCGCTGCCACCGCGCCATCACTCGCCAGTCCTGGTAGGACACTCCGCACCTGGACATGAGGATGTACCGCTCTTGCCGGATGTCCTCCAGGTCAGGAACGGCCGCGACGAAAGAGGGATCCGTCCAGCGGGAGATCCGTACGGAACGAATGCCCACAGTGGGGGCACTTGAAACGCGGACGCATGTTGTAGCTGAACGACCTCCTTTCCATTTGCCGCCGCAGATCCGACAGCAGCGGGCTGGGCGTCTCCTTGACCCAGGCGTAAGCCTGGAGGAGCCCCGTCTTGTTGCCGTTGACCGAAGTGATCTGTAGTGCGAGGAGGATGTTGTTCAGCTTCGACCCGGCCTGAACGGCAGCGCTGCCGGTTCGCTGGGCGAACTCCTCGGCAACCACCATGTCCTTCATCCGCAAGTGCCGCCACGAAACGCGGTCGCCCGTTCCTGGCAGGGCAGGGCCGTTCCACTCCAACGGCTCAAGTGGGTCGGTCTGAAACGGCTCCCGCGCGCCGTCCTGCGAGACAACGGCCGCTACGGTGCCCATCGTCCCGCCGCCCATGATCTCCTCCAAGATCGCCAGGTCAGGGTCGGACGGCTCAGGCACGGGCCAGGTCGACTCCTCGCCTGGTCCAGCGAACCGAAGCTCTACACACTCCATCTCGCCGAGGGTGCGGGTCTGGTCGCTCGGCTTTCCGCAGCCACGAGGTCGTGGGCAGGACGGTGCGAGGAACACGCGATCATCCCCAGCGCTGTAGGCCAGCAGGTGAAGGAGGACTGCCGGCCAGTCGAGGACGAGGATGTCCGGCAGGCCGATGCCGTTGAAGTCCACGACCTGCTCGGCTACATGGCGGAGCGCGGCCGACGCCGCAGCGCCTTCGCCCATCCCGGCGAGAACTTCCTCTTGCTCGCCGCGGGTCGGTGCGATGAAGATCGACCCGCCATGCCCTTCCGGGTACCACAAGCCTCCACTCGGGAGCCTGTAGTGACGGCTGAGCGGATCTCGCCCACCCCCGACATGCCCAGCGGCTGATCGCATCCGCGCGAGCGACTCCTCGTGTGCGCGAGCCATGTCTTGGGTCTGCGTTTGGAGAAGCGTCGACGGTTGCAGTTGCTCGACGGTCACTGGTTTGGGAACGCCTACTTCTGCTGAGGGACGGGGCTGGTTCGGCACAGCCACGCTCCTTCCTACCTAGATGGTGTGGGGTTGAGGTTTACGGGTTGGACGGCGCCAGGAGGGTGGGATCCCAGATGACGCAGTCGCAGGAGAACTCGATTGCCATCACCATGTGCTCGCCCTGACCGAAGTTGACCTGCACCTCAGGAGCCTTGGTAGGCCAGATCCCGATGAGGGTGGCGGACCGCTCCTGGGCTCCAAGGGAGTCGAACAGGACAAGATGCCCCGTTGTCTTGAGGAGGCCGGGCGGAAGCATGGTCCCCGAGACCTCGTCGTAGACCTTCTGGAACCACTGATGGAGAACGCGCCGAGTCCCCTGCTCGGGGAAGTCCCGGAACGTCGCCTGGATGTTGCCGAGAGGTTCAGGGGCGGTCGGGTAGTGGATGCGGCCGTTGACGTACGGCAGGTTGGCCTTCCCAACCTCGCGCCCAGGAACGGTGAACTCCTGTAGCGAGAGGATGAGGATCTCCTTGCCGCCGGGGACCAACTGGTCGACCTGAAGCTCCAACATCCCCATGTTCTGCTTTTGGGGATTCCAGGTGCTCTGGGCTTGGGCCAGGTGCTTGCCGGCGTAACGGTACGGGCTAACAGGCATTGGGCTCTCCTTCTACTGCGGGCCTAGCCGGCGACCGCAACCTGGCTGAAATCGGTTCCGGTCGGGGTGAGGATCAGGTCGAAGTTCAGGAACTCAGCCGCGCGGGCGGGCTTGATGAACAGCTTGGCGTTGACCTGGAGCGCGTCGATGTCCGCGGCCGTGGTCGTGGTCTGATCGACGACCACGTAGGCGTCTTGGAGGCCGCGCCGCTCGATGATCGGCTGGAGGATGTTGTTGAGTTGCGCCTCGATCTCTCGCCAGAGGATCGAATCGTTCAACTCGAACACGAAATCCTGCGACCCGGCATCGATCTGGTTCTGGATGACGTTGACCGTCCATCGGACGTTGATCCGGTCAAGGGCGGTCGGACTACGCTGTGCCGTCCGCTGGCCTTGGAGCGTCGGGGCGCGGCCGACGCGCGCAACGATGCTGTTGAGGATTTCCGTCCGCATTCCGACCACGCCGTAGAGGAGGTTCCGATCCTCTTTGGGCGTCGAGTACTTGAGGCGGTCCGCCAAGACCTTGCCTCGCCGGTTCCCAGCGATGGGGAACCACGGAGCCGCGACCGAATCGGTGATGGCGACCAGCGTCGCGATGTCGCCGTCAGGCGGCTCGACCACGTCCTGGTTGGTGTAGGCGTCGAAGTACTGGAGCCAGGGCGTGAACACGGCCAGGTTGCTGGAGTCGATCCCGACCAGCGGTGGGAAGGGGACGCGCGCGGACGCGACGGGGGACGGGGCGGCAGCGGCCTGGGATCCGTTGTACTGCCCGTTCACGAAGTTGCGGATCTCGAAGGCGGTCTCGCTCTCGGGGGTAGGGATGATCCCGATGCACCGTCGACCCTTCAACTCGCAAAGCTCCTGGAGCGCCGACACGACCTGCCGATGCCACTGGCCAGGGACCATGATCCAGTCCATCGGCACGACCTCGAAGTTGCGGAACAACTGGAGGCCAGTGGCTTGGTTGCCTACCCGCGTTCCGACCACATCGGCGATGGTGAACGCTCCGCTCATCGCGAGCGACTGCGTCGCGTCGAGATCGGCCGGGAAGGTGAGCCCGTTGGGCTGGATGACCACCTCGACGTAGTCGGATCCCGTGGTGGGGTTGTTGACCTTGTCGGCGAGGGCATCGAGCCCTTCGGCTTGCCCGAACGACTCGATGACGACGCTGTTGAAGAACACCTGGAGGCGCATGGAGCCAGCCAGAGTCGGGTCGGGCGCGACCTCGGCGTAGAGCCCAGCGGTCATCACGGGTCGCTCATTGCCGATGTCGCCGGGGTACCGCGCTCGCAGGTGGGCGACCACGTCCTCGCGGACGATGAACACCGCCTCATCGAGGAGGGGGGCGCCAGTCCACTGGATGGACGTGATCCCCGTCGAGAACACGATGTAGTTGTCCGGGTCGCTGGCAAGCGCCACGTTCTCGGTCCATGCGGGACCGTCCGCCGGATCGATGAACGACCTCGCAATCTGCGGATCGCCCGTAGCAGCCACCGAAAGCTGGCCAGACTGGAAGGCCATGAGGCGCCCCGCCTCGACTCGGTGCGGCGCATTCGACATGGTGCCAACGAACACGGTCTCGGTGCCGTCGCCGAACCCGAAGATGTCGGCCGGCGCGTAGACGGCTGTGATCGCAGCCGCCTCCCGAAGGTTGAACGTCCGATCCCCGGTCGTCACGAGATCGAAACCGAAGGCGAACGCTCCGGTGACGTGGTCAAGCCAATCCGATCCGTTGTAGCTGTTCGCCGCCGCCGGAGCCGTGTCCTTGACGCCAGCCACGTTTGCGGTCACGTCGGCCTGGAATTGAGGGCCCGTCCCGCGCAGCGCTCGACGCGCTTGCTGGAACGGCTGGAACGTGTGCGCGATGTCCACCGTCGCGGCAGCGGCGACGGCAGCCCCCGGCGTGATGGTCCAGGTCCCGGCGACGTAGTCGATGGTCCCGGTCACCGCAACAGCGCGCGGGTTGCCCCTCGGAAGATCAAGCCACCCGCCGAGGCCATCATCATAGGCCGTGAACGGGCTACCACCCACATCCGAGATGTCGAGGCGGACCTCGCCGGGCGAGACCGGGCGGTTGGAAACGAGGATGGCGCCTCCATCGGTGTTGGCGACCGTCGCCCCTGCGGGTGCGGACGCCTGTAGGCGCTCCGTCTTGAGGGACGCGACCTGACCAGGGACAGCACCGCCGCCCATGTTGAGCAGGAGGATGTCGTACTGCGCCGCGATGATGGTCGTCCCGGCGGCGGGCATCAAGACGCCCCCGATGGGATCCCAGGTCGTGACGGTCCAGGCTCCGGTACGGTAGTTGATCGTCCCCGCCACAGGGTCGCCTTGACCACTGGGAAGGGTCCGCCAACCACCAAACCCGTCGTCGTAGATCGACGGCGGGACGGGGTCGGTGTCATGCTCGGCAGAGAGGACGACAGACCCAGGCATGACCCACCCGGCCAAGGTCTTGAGCAGGGCCTCACTTGACGCAGCGCCCGCAGCGCCCGCAGTCGCCGCCCCGGCTTGCTCATCCACCGAGACGAAGAACGCCGCCTTGTTGGCGGGGTAGAAGCCGGGCGCCAGCGGGAACTGACTCAGGTTGCCGGCATACGTCTCCTGCCCTGCGGAGGTCGATCCAACCGACTCTGACTCACCCTCGATCCAGATGGCATCGATGGTTCCAGTCAGGAAAGCCGTCGTGGCGGCTGGGGCGAGGGTCACGCCGTAGGCGCCCGTGCGGTAATCGATGAACCCGCGAACTCCGCCCGCACCCTCCAGAATGCCGAGGCCAGCACCCGTCGGTCCGTACGACTCATCGCCATCGTCGGACAGTTCGGCGTAGGTGGGGGCGACGGCCGTCTGGACGCGGATGGTGAAGGTGCCGGGAATGACCGGAGTTCCGACCGTTCCGTACAGCAGATCCTTGCCTGCCAGCGCCGCACCGATGGTGAGGAGGTTCTCGAACACGCGCTCGCCAGCCGTGGCATCGTAGGTGCCGTGGATCCGCTTGCCGGCCAACCCACCCGTGGACGAGTTGGCGCTGGCCGTCTGAGCGTGGACGCCGTCCTCTCCGCCGGAGAACAGCGCCGGCTCCAGAACCTGCGTGACCGTGTTGACGGTCGCAGCCGGGAAGGTGGTACCTACGCCCGGCAGAACCTCGACCTTCACGCGGCCAGACGTGTTGTTGATGATCGTCGCGATGGTGCCGTTGTCGAGTGAAAGGTACGTCGACTCGACCTGCTCCTTGTCGAAGAAAACCTGGACGTTGTAGCTCTCGGTCCCGTTGTGGGTGACCGCCACGCCAAGCAGGTCGTTGGCCCAGGACCCCTTGTTGTCGACGCCCTGCGTGGCTGCTGTGAACTTGAGGACAGCGGTCAGGCCATCCGCGGCGTAGAGCGTCACGGTGGCCGCTTTGAGGTCGACTCCCGCGATCCGCACGAACTTGGCCTGGTTGCCGCGCTTCAGGTAGCGGTTTAGCGCTCGCTGAGCGTACGTGCGGTCAGACGTGGGGCGGCCGTGGAAGCTGGTGAAGTTCCCCTCGTCGGTGAAGTCGTTGATCTCGTTCACCGGGCCCTTGGTGGCTGGTCCGATGCACCCCATGATCGCGTTGGTCGTCCTCGGCGCATAGAGCGTGAGGTCGAAGACGTTGATGTTGATTCCTGGTGCTGGCATCGTTAGTCCTCCGCGCCGAGGGTCATCGCCTCAAGGATGGTGGGCGGGTCATCCGCCGCATTGAGAATTTCTACGTTGATCGTTCGCACGAGTCTAGCCTCCTCCGGTCGGTAAGGGATGAAGGCTTCCATTCGCCCATTCCACGTTCGGCGAACCTCTTTGGCGTTCTCACCGAACTCCAGGTCGGAGGAGTCCTCCCACCCGTCTGTGTAGAGTCGGAGCCGCGTACGACCCCAGTCCCGTGCGTGTTCCAAAACACTGAATGGTGGCTTGTACCACTTGTCAAGCGCCCAGTCGACGGGAAGTCCGACCATGTCGCCGGTCACAAACCGTAGCTCGATCTGCGGTTCGATGCTCTGGGCGATCAAATGCCCTGCCTCCCCGCACCAGAGGTCGACCTGAACCTGCGCCTCAACCGGCCGTGGAAACCGCATCTTCTTCGCGGTGCCAGCCTTCAGGTCTTTAGCGTAGCCACGGATCGTGGCAGGGGTGTTCCAAATGGGGTGGAACTTGGGTGGCGCGATCCACACCGACATGAACGGGCGCGGGGCGGGGGAGTCCTCCACCTGTTGGCGTGTGCGGCGTGCCGCGCTGGCGTCACCTTGTAGGCGTCGCTGCGTGATACGAGTCAACTCCGCATGAGCACGATCAGGGCCGGCGAACACAACAGGCACGCCCTGCCCGGCCCACTTAACTTGCGCAAAGAACCCTTTGATAGCCATGAACAGCGGGGCGTACATCAGGACGCCTCACGAAGCAGTTGCCGTAGGGCAGCCGCCCGGATGTTCGGTACCGCCAGCTTCAACTTGCGGAGCACAATCCGCCGCGTCGGCCGCCAGTGTGGTCGGGGTGGGATCTTCGCAGCAGCGCTACCCGCCTCCAGTATCCGTGCCAGCGCGATGAGCGGGAGTCCAGACGGTTCGTGGTTGCGGCTTTCCAAGCCAACGCCCCACGCCACACCAGCACCAGGTATCGTGGCCTTTCGCACCTCGATGCCGCGAATGTAGTCGCCCGTGGCGACGAGCGTCCTTCCATCCAGCCGCCGTGCAGCTTTCTCCACCACCCACTTGGCTGACAGCGGTGCGAGTGTGAACGACTTGCGTTCCGCGCTTGGAATGGGGCTGCGGCTAATGCGCCGTGGACGCCCTACAACGCTCCGAGCAGGAGCAGCCGGCTGCCCCGCCAGGATCTTGTCGATGATAAGCTCCCGGGTCTCCTCGGCAGCAACGCGCAACTGATTTGCCGTGGCCTCCATCACCACGCGCGGAAGCATCTGCATGATGCCCTTGATGGCCTTCAATGGCACACGTCTGCCACCTACCTGGACATGCCGCGTTGCCGTCACCCGGGCCATCGAAGCTCCCCCATTCCGACAGGCTGCGGCGGAACCGTTGACGGTGGAACAAGCGGAGACGGACGCCCCCAGATAGGGGATGTGGCGTCGTCCTTCAACTGACTCGCCGTCCCCTTCCACACCGAGGGAACATCTGTAGGTCCAAAGTGCTCCTGATCGGCCATCTGATGCACGATCAGATGAACCGCCTTGTACATGAACAGGTCGCCAGGTTGTGGGACGTAGATGAAGTCCCCGGGCGCAAACGGAGGATCCTCGGTACGCGCCTCCTCAAGTCGACCCTCGACATCGGACGCAATCCTGTAGACCAACCCCAAGCGAAGGCACTCGGCCCGGGACATCTCGATCTGAACTGTCCCTTCCGTGTCGACTCGCCCCTTCTTCATCCCCTTCGCCTCACCCGCGTCATTCGCGTACAGGTGGACAGCCTGGGGATCGGCGTAGCGACGGTGGATGAGTGGTTGCTCGAAGTACGCCTCATCAGGCGCGGCCCCAGTGACACCCTCGTCTGGCGTAATCAGCCGCCAGAACCAGACGGGCGGGATGTGTCTGCGGTCACGCTTGGCCTGCACGTCGAGCACGGTGCGCTCACGCGCAGCGTAGTTGAGCGGGAATACACCCACCCCCTCAGGACGGTAGTACCGCGGACTCGGCATCGACAATCATCCCAGGCGCCGGCAGGGTCTATGGCCTCCCGTCTCGCCAGACCCCAGCGTAAGTGATCCGGTGATCCGGCGCAAGATGGCGCAGGCAGATGAGGTCCCTGCCTGGTGGTAAGCTAGCCCCATACGGTGAGCTAGCCCAGCAACGGGGTTACATGAACATCCTACTTGCACAGTCCGCAGAAACCGCCAAAGGATGGGTCAACATCCTTGAGGTGCTCATCGCGGGTGGCGTACCTCTCATCTGCCTTGCGGTCGCCTGCGTCACTGGCGTAGCCTACTGGAAGCAGATGAAGCGCAACAACGACCTTGAAACGGAATGGCGCAAGCAGGTCGCCGACGAAGCGAACGAGCGCTTGGTAGACCAGGAGCGTTTGCTGCGCGAGCAGCTAACGCGCGAGCGTGAAGGTCAAGATACAGTGACGGCTGCCGTACAGGCCATCGAAGGGTTCTCGCACACGCTACGCGAGCAGGGTGTGGAACTCAGAGAGTTGACGATCAACATCCGAGACCTTAGCTCGGCCATCAACGAGTCAAAGCAATAGGGTGGTATTGCAGGACATCACTCATGGCCTGTGTTGAATATCTAGGGAGGGCTGTATGAGTCTGCCGATCACCGACGTAGACAACCTTCGCAAGCAGTTGGAGACGGCCAGGGCTCGTAAAGGGACCGAATTGGACCGCCTCAAGGCGTGCGTCGAGGCGGCGTCAAAGGGAACCCCCGCTGACTCCAAGACATTCGCCATCCAACGCGCCGCATCGACCATCAACGGCGCTGCGTTCAACGCGCTAGACCCAGAGAAGAAGGTAGAGCTTCGGGAGGAACAGATAGAACAGGCGCGCGCCCTGCGGCAGAGCAGCATTGCCGCACTCAAACAGACGACGACGATGATGGCTAAAACCGTCCGCGAGACCTCGTTGTTCAGCCCTACCGAGCTAGATGCGAGGCTAGCAGACCTGCGAAACGCCAAGCCAACCGCAGGTCTGCCCCACCCGGCCTAACCCTCTGGCGTTGACTCGCCAGAGAACGAAAACGCCCCCTGGTCGATCTTGTAGGCGAACTCGATCAGGTGCGGGACGAGCGCCTTCAAGATCGGGTCCACCATCCAGTCGGGGATCTTCGGGATGTCAACCTCGTCGATGACGAGGTTGAGAATCGCCACCGCGGTCTCCTTCTTCTCAGCGCCAGTCATCGCTTTGACCGCGCCTACCAACTCCATCACCTGCGGGACGATCACCAGCAGATCGGTCATCTGGAAGCCGTCATCGAACGTCTTCGCTACGACCTCTGCTCGGCTCTTGATCTCGTCGGCTGTCAACAACGCCATCTCAACCTCCTGTGGTTAGGCGTCCATGCTACCCGCAGACGAATCTGTTGGCATGAGTTGAGGCCACCACATCGCACCAGCGACGAATCCAGCGACCCCAATCAGCAGGTTGGCGTAGTAGATGGTTGGCAATGGCGTGAAGACGTTGACCAGATCGCGAACCCCCACCACCACGCACGCACCCACCAAGCGACCGAACTGCATGTTGCGCTCTGTTCCTGGCTTGTTCCAGAACAGATGACCCATGACGCCCATCAACATGAACGGCAAGATCCAAAAACGGTGCGATAGATCGCGCAGTAGTTCGCTGATGGTGTCGCCTTTGCCATCATTATGCGCGACTGCGATGTCCCACAACAGCAAGATGCCAGCAAACACACTCAACAGCACCGCAGTAGTTCGCCGGTTCGACTTCGTCTTCTCATCCATCACAGCGTCTTCGCCCTCGCGGTATCGAGCCGGATCGCGAGCTTCACGGCTGCCGCTCCGGTCTGGTGCAGGGTGAACACCCATTCCCAATGAGGGAGGATCTTCTTGCCCTTCACCGCCGCTGTCGGGGTCACGTCACCGGCACCGCCTGCTGGGTAGCGGTTCGCTTGCCGCGCGAGCGGGAGCGCGGCGTCGAACAGGTTGTAGCCTCCGGTCTGGGTGAGGTTCGGAGTGATCGACGGTGAGGCTGCTGGATCCCAGTCCCACCAACCGCTCGTGCCGCCCTCGTCAGGATCCCCCGCCGGTACCGGGCAGAGGCCGAGATTGATCTCGCCAGCCTCCATGGTCGCACCGTCTACGTCCCAGTCGCCGTCGTTCCCAGGGGCGGGGACTATCACGTTGAAGGGTCCGACGCTGACCTTGTTCGCGTTCCCGTCGTGAGTCGTGGTGCGGTCCTCCGGGGCTGAGGCAGGAGCGCGGAGCAAGAGGCTGACCCAGTCCTGGTAGTCGGAGGCGTACGGGACGACCTGCCCGCCGAGGACGTAGACGTGGTCGAAGAAGCGACCGACTAGCTCGTGCTCGTCCCCGGGGGTTCCTCCGGTGAGGAGCGCGATCTGTGAGCCCTCTCCGCGCTTCGCTGTGGCGGTGTCGTCGAACGCGCCCGTGCCATAGAAGTAGTAGCCCGCCGGGATCACGTTCGGCTGGAACATCGGAGTCGGCTTCAACCCACTCGTCATCGGGAACGTAATCGCGCTCCCGTCCGGGTTCTGCATCAACATCGACATATTGGCGACGACCGGCATGTTAGACCTCGATTGCGGAGACGTAGATCAGCGCGGAAACCGGGTTCGATAGCCCACCCGCCGTCGCGGGCAGATTCGTTCCGGTCCCGGACTCACGGCGCACGTAAACGAAGTCCGCACGAATCGCCGCCGTGACCGCGAGCTTGAGTGAGGCGCTGTCCTGCACGCACGCGAGCCAGTAGTAGCCCGTCGCGGGCACGACGTAATTCGACGTGAGCGCGAGCGTCTTGAACAGCCCATTGTCCGCAGCCGTTGAGCCCGCGTTCGTGGCCCTTACGAGATCCCGGGGGACTCCGGTCGTGCTCGTGGGTGTGGCCTGATCGTAGATCCCCATGCGGACACTACGTGCGCCCGTGCCTCCAGCGTCCACGAATACGCGCATTGAGGTGAAGGTGGTCTGAGCGACCATCCAGACGCGAACGTACTGGACTTCACCCGCCGTCGCGCCGCCCGACGCCGGGTAGTCGAGCAGGGTGCCCAGGAA
>Ga0307379_10002387_pt1 | contig 27934 bp, 43 predicted proteins | sample UN2MG_FD_202237 | JGI IMG/M metagenome (GOLD analysis project Ga0307379, IMG submission 202237) | Soil microbial communities from Risofladan, Vaasa, Finland - UN-2 | ecosystem: Environmental > Terrestrial > Soil > Coastal area > Acid sulfate soil | place: Finland: Risofladan, Vaasa | collected...
TGACCCTTAGGCCTCTGATGGTGCCTGTGTCGCCCGCCTGGCCACCTTTCTCGGGGTAGAAAGCGGTACGGTCGAGCTCTACCTCGACCCCGTTGACGGCCACAACGACGGCCTTGAACTTGGAGAGGTAGGGGTCCTCGTCGAACAGCTTCGTCGTCCCGGGCAAATGAATCACCCCGGGATCAGCGGAAGGCACCCCTAAGGAAGGGGTAGAGCTCGTCAACCTGCTCCTGCACCAACGTCTGGTAGTACTGGTAGAGGATGCTGACGCAGAGGAGCGCGCCCATGCCCGAGCTGAAGACGCCGAAGAACTCGGAGAAGGCGGCTAACATGCCTATGATGAAGCCGCCTATCACGGTGATGGTGGGTATGTACCTGTTGAGTAGGTTCTCAATGGGCCTCCTGCTCCTCCTGAAGCCGGGGACCATCATCCCGGAGCTGAGGAGCTGATCCGCCATGTTCGCCGCGCCCAGACCCCCGATCTCCAGCCAGGTCAGGGAGAAGACGACGCAGATGGCGACGACGATGACCATGTAGATGAGTGCCCGAAGGGGCTCAGAGATAACATTCTCCAGGGTCCCCGGCGATGTGATGTAGTACGCCAGGCCCCCGGTGGGGTAGACGCCGCTCTCAGTCTGGTTGTAGACCCCGATGAGGTTGATTATCGCGTTGGAGTTGTTCTGGTTCCACCTCGACCAGAGGAGCTGCCCCACGAGCTGTACGTTCGCGAACAGCGTGTAGGCGAGTATCACGGGGATGTTGGAGACGTAGAGGAGCTTGATGGGCATCCTCCCCCTGTACCCCCTGAACATGGAGTGGGAGATGGGGAGCTCGACTCGCATCCCCTCGATGTAGACGACGAAGGCGAAGACGGCGATGGTCGTCAGGAAGCCGATCATGTCGGGCAGGTTCCCCGCCCTGGAGAACCAGGCCGCCACCGGGTCGCTCCTCAGGATCGACTCGAAGAACGCCCAGATGGCGCCGTACCTCTTGCCGTCGGCCATGGGGCCGCTCAGTGAGAAGGAACTCCACCAGATGGTCTTGGTGATCCCCGCGACGATGAAGAGGCTGATGCCGCTTCCGATGCCCCAGCCCTTCTGGACGAGTTCGTCAAGCATCATGAGTATGAAGCCCGCTGCAGCCAGCTGGCCCAGCAGGAGCAGGGCTGTTCCGAAGTCGACCCTGCCGTAGGTGCCACCGATGATGTACATGGTAGCCTGAAGGATGATCATGAGGAATGAGAAGACCTTACTCGCCGTCGTGAACAGCGCCCTGTCATCCGGGTTCGTGTTGTCGAAGCTGATGATCTCGGAGCCCGCCAGCAGTTGTATGATGAGGCCGGCCGTGACTATGGGGCCGATCCCCAGCTCCAGCAGGGTCCCGTGGGTGGAGGCGAAGATGACCCTCATCGTGAAGAGCGCCTCGTTCTCTTCTCCGACGTCGACGCCGTAGAGGGGCACCTCTGCCATGACGAGGTAGCAGACGAGGGCGAGGAGGGTCCATATGAGCCTCCGGTTGAAGCTCACCTTACGCTCCGGCGCCTTAACCTCTGGTATGAAGCGGGAGATGGGTCTGAAAAGCTCGAGGAACGTGCCCATCCCGATCACTCGGATTCTAGGATCTGTCCTCCGACAGCCTCAAGCTTCTCTTGGGCTCTCAACGAGTACTCTGGGACGCTAACCTTCAGAGGGATGTTGATGCTGCCCCGCCCCAGCAGCTTCTCGTATCCTAACGCCTTGAGGTCGAGGCTGAGATCTTCAGGCGCCGACTTAATCTTCTCAGCGCCGAAGCTGTCTATAGCTAGTTTGTGGAGCTCGCCCACGTTGATGGTGTCGGCCTCGGGCCCGATAGCCCAGACCGATGTGAAGCCTTTCTTCTGGTATCTTTCGGGTTCATACTTCACAGTGCGTATCCAGTGGTGCTTGCGGCCTCCGGCATTACCTTTCCCGCCCCTCATGCCGCCTTTCCTGTGCTGGCCTACCTGACCCCAGCCGCAGTACCTTGAGCCTCGCTGTTTCCTCGATTTTTTGAGTTTTGAGGGCATTGTTCCACCGCCCGTATTTAATGAGCATTATCGCAATAAAAACCTAGACCAATGATCGAAGGCCAAGAGTTTCTATTTTTATCTGCTCCCCGTCTAAGATTACACAGAGGGTAAAAAGGCTTTCGGAACGAAAGAAGCCGAAAAAAACGCCATTTAGGGGCATAAAGAGCGAGGCCTAGGCCATTTAGAACCGGTGAAAAAACGCACGACTCCTAGTTATTAGGTGATAATGGCTCGAATATTGAGATTTGAAAAGATAGAACTAGTCGGCGGGGTCAACTCATTCTCTTGGCGAGTTCGTTGATCGCCTCGCCCCTGTAACCGAGCTCACCGTCGTTCCCGTAGTGCTTCTTGATGGTTCTCTTGAAGCCCTTGCGGGGGGGGTGGAGCCTGAAGAAGGGCTTAGCGCCCATGAGCTTATCGAGTTCAACCTGGCAGGAGTGAATGGCGGTCGCCAGTTCATCAAAGGAGTCGAATCCCCACGCCTTGACGGTGCTGATGTCGATGGGCTTGTCGCCCACGATCCTCCCCCTCTTCTCAAGGATGAGGCGGATCATCTCGATTGTTGGTTCACCCCATGTGACCTGGTCCCTCGCTCTCTGGAGCATTCCGGCGTAGTCGGGCCGGTCGTCCAAGAAGGTCGCCGTCATGTTCCGGTCCATCCTGAGGAACCTGAGGTTCTTCTCGTTCCTGTCGGATAGGTTCACGCCACCCCTGATGCGGATGGCTAGGTAGCACTTTCGATCCATCTACATCGCCCAATCCTGAGGGGTCATCACCTTGGCGGTGTTCTTGAGGGCCTCGAACGTCGCGAATGAGAACGAAGTCGCCGTCTTCGTCGCGCCTATGGACTTGGACCAGACGTCCTTGACACCTGCCAGGGTCAAGACGGTCCGCGCCTTCTCGCCTGCCACGAGGCCCAGGCCCTTCGCGCCGGGTATCAGGGTTACAACGACGCTGCCGCTCTTCCCAGAGACCTTGAAGGGTATCGTGTGGGGCTCACCGCAGTCGCACTCCCAGCTGCCGCAGCCCCTCCTGATGGGGTAGACGTTCAGCTTCGCCTCTCTGATGCCCTTCTCAATCGCGTTGCGGACCCGCGGGGCCTTGCCAGCTCCGAGGCCTATTAGGCCGTCCCCGTTGCCCACGGCGACGATAGCCCTGAACCTGGAGCGCTCTCCGGCGTCGGTCTGCTTCTGAACAAGGTTGATGTCTATTACCTCGTCCCTGAGGTCAGGCACCAGGATGTCGATGATTTCGACCTCCTTGATCCTGAGGCCCTCCTCGAAGACCTCGTAGATGGATGAGATCATCCCTTCGCGCACCATCCTGCCGAGGTTGGTCTTAGGCACCCAACGGTCAAGGGCTTCTTGGCGCTCTCTCCTTCTGTTGCTCATTGATTCTCCTCCGTTATCTTCGCCTTTACGGCGGCGAAGTGCTCAGGCAAGGCCTGAGGCTTCAGACCCCTCTTGAGGTAGCCTGAGAAAATGTGATCGTAATCCAGCGGGTCCTCGATGGAGGACGCGTACTCGCTGATGGTCCTCCCCTCGATCCTTGCGGGCTCAGGGAGGACGTCCGGGTTGCAGGCGATCTTGAGGCCGCCGTCCTGTGCCCCCTTCACGGCGGCAAAGACCGTCGATCCCTTCGTGGGCCTAGCGAGCCCGAGGTCCAGGTTGGCGAACTCAATCCCCTCCTTGACGGCCTTGAGCCCAGCTATGTAGCCGAGGAGGTACGCTGCGGGTGTGTTCTTCCTCCCACCGAGCCAACCGTACTTCTCCAGCTCGGAGGAGTACGCCTGGGTGAGGACGAAGTCGCCCTCGACCTTTGAGGACACTATCTGTATGTTGAAGTTCTTGTTTGAGGGTCGCACGACGAATCGGGGTCTCTCGGACGTCGCCAGGATCCTCCTGATCCTGTAGTTTGTCTTGGCCTCCCGCCTCCTGCGGTAGGGGACCCTGTACCTAGGCCCCTTAGCCAAAGGTCCGCCTCCTCAGATTGTTCGCGCTGATGTACCTCTCAAGCCCCGCGACGCTCCTGAACTCGCCGCCCTTCGCCTTCCTATAGAGGCTCCTGTATGTGCTAACCGTGATGATTCTCCGCTCCCTGAGGCGTCTCAGCCTCCTCCTCTGGGACCGTATCTTGTTCATCCAGCGGGTCTTCCTGGGGACCAGCGAGAACTTTTTACCCTTCTTCGAGCCCGGTCCTCTACGCCTGCCGATCTTCTTCTTGGCGTCCTGTACCCTCGCTCTTCCACGGCTGAGGCTGTTCATCGGGGCGGCTTTTATGACACCATCCTTGATGAGCTTCTTGATCTCCTGGCGCGTGATGGCGGCCTCGACGTCATCAGTCCTCTCGGGGTCGATCCAGATCCGGTTCTCACCGGCGTCGAGGATCGTTGCGGCGAGTCGCCTCTGGCTCCTCAGGCTCATTCCGGGGCCTCCTTCTCGTCAGGCTCCTTGGGTTCCTCTTCGGGCTCCTTCTCTTGCGCCTCCTCGAGTTCAGAGGGCTCCTCGGCCTCGATTTCGAGGAACTTTTTCGCCTTGCCGACGTTGAGCACCCTTATCCTCTGGCTTTCCGCCTCCTTGATTATCGCAACCCTCTTCCTGTTGCCGACAGAGCCACCTATGCGTGCGACCTGCGTCTCTGGGTCGATGATGGCGAGGTCCCCGACGTTGTGGACCCGCACCTCCTCCATTCCGGTGGGATGCAGGTCACGTACGATCCTGGGTGAGCCGTATCCGACGTTGACGTTCTTTGGCCAGCCCTTCATGTTCTGCCTCATCGAGTTGTCTATGCCCGTAGGCTTACGCCAGCGGTCCCTAAGGCGGACGTGCCTCCATGACTCCATCTGGTGGAACTTGGGCCTCCTCTGGGACATACGCTTCTTGAGACGCATCAGCCTTCCCTGTTCACCTGAATCGCTCATCTCCATCACTCCTTGCTGTAGACGTATATTCCGTCGAGGAACTTTCTTAGGTCCTTACGCCTGATCTTCGTAGCCTGCTGGATGTTGGCAGCGGTCTGGGCGACCTCGTCTATGTCGACGCCCTCTACGAGAACGTCCTCGCCCTCGATCTTCACCTGGGCGTTGCCGACGATGTTAGCCTCACGAGGCTGGCGTTCCCCGATGAAGTTCTGTATGATTAACTTATGCCCCTGAATCCTCAGGGTCATCGGGAAGTGGACGAAGACGACCTTTAGCTTGTACGTGAACCCATCGGTCACGCCCTTGATCATGTTGTTGACATGGGAAGCAAGGGTGTTGACCAGAGAGGTCTCCCTCTTCTTGGGGTTAACCGCCCATATCCGAAGACCCTCGTCACTGCGCTCCAAGTTGAGCCATACGTGGCTGAAATCCTTGATGACCTCTCCACCTGCACCGGCCACGGTCACCTTCTTCCCATCGAGGCTGAGGGTCACGTCCTCCGGGACTTCGACCATCCTCTCAACAACGATCGTAGCCATCAGACATCACCTAGTAAACGTACGCCAGAACCCTTCCACCCAGGTTCTGCTCCCTCGCATCCTCGTGGGGCAGCACACCCTTAGGAGTCGAGATTATGAGGGTACCCAAGTCCCGGCTTGGGAGGAACCTCTTCTCGTACTTCTCGATGCTTGAGACCTTCACGGAGTACCTGGGCCTGACGGCCTTGCAGTCGTTGATGCGGCCGAACAGCTGAACACGGAACTTCCCCTGGCGGCCATCATCGATGAACTCGATCTCGCCGACGTATCCCTTGGACTGGATCAGCCTCAGGACCCTGCCGACCAGGTTCGAGGCGGGGCATATGATGCACTCCTTCTTCTGCCTAGCTTCGTGGATCAGTATCGTGTTGAACGCGTTCACTAGAGGGTCCATCATTCATCACCTATACTTCTTGAAGCCCAGGTCCTCGGCGACTTCCCTGAAGCACTGCCTGCAAATGTTCAGGCCGTAGCGCCTGATGAGGCCATCGTATCTGCCGCAGCGTGTGCACTTTCTGCTGCCCTTGCCGTAGGCCCTCTCCTTCTTCTCACTCAACCGGAAGTCCCACCTCTACACCGAATTTCTGCTTTATAAACTCGATTGATTCTTCCCGGGTCACCCTGTGGCTCTGCCCCACACGGGACTTTGCCCTCCTCTTGCGGGCGACCCTGTATCCTGCCCTCTCAACGGTGACCATGACGTCCATCCCAAAGATGCCGAGGTTCGGGTCGTACCTCTGGCCCGGGATGTCGATGTGCTCCTGGATGCCGAAGGCGAAGTTACCGTGGTCGTCGAAGCTTCGGATGTTCACTCTCCTCCTGACGGCGTCAAAGCTCTTCCTGAGCAGGGTCTCCGCCCTCTCACCCCGTAGTGTGACCAGGCAGGCGATGGGCTCACCCTTCCGGACGCCCCATGTACGTATCGTTTGCTTGGCCCTCCTCTGGTTGGGCTTCTGGTCCGTAAGGCTCTCCATTATGGTCATAGCCTTCTCCAGGGGCTCTCCAGACTTTCCCATCGTGATGTTCACGACGACCTTTCCGATCTTGATCTCTCGCATGTCACGAGGCCCGATGATCCTTCTACGGAGAGCCTTGACGGGAGCCTCCTCCTCAGGCTCGACCTTCTCGACCTCCGGTTCATCGATCTCCTCAGGGATCGCCTCGACCTCTTCCTCAACCTCCGGCGAAGCTGGCTCCTCGGGCGTAGCTTCAACCTCAGGAGCTGGCGTCTCGGGAGCGGGAACGACCTCGGTTTTTTCCGGCTCTTCCTTGACGACCTGCTTCTCCTCGTCCTCTTTCTCAGGGATGGAGACTTCTTTCACGGGAGGGTTCTCGCTCATGTCATTCACCACCCGGTAGAGAAATTATTGGGGCCTCGGTGCCCACGGCGAAGACGTAGTCCGTCAGAGTTCGTACGTCGTCGTTTGCGGCCGTCCTGACGGTCGCGGTCCTCTTGCCGCCGGTCTCCGAGCTGAGGCCCAGGAGTATTCCCGAGGTCCCCTGGGACCTTCCTCCGGTGATGATGACCCGGACGCCCGGCTTGAACTCGATGTGCTCCTCGACCTCCTGATCGAGGATGTTGAGCTTGAGGATGTCGTGGACGGCGTAGTGCTCACGGTCGTCCTCCAGCAGCAGGTTCCTGCCGTCGTGGAGGTTGAGCTGCGTCTTGCCGCCCTTCACCGTCGACTTGCCCACTATCTGGCAGAGCTTGAAGCCCCGTTCCGCCCCCTTGATGGGGTGTAGGACGAAGCGCCCGCCGTGCTCTGGGAGGATCCTGTAGGTCTCATCCGCGTCGGGCAGTGAGACGACGTCCATGAGCCCGACGGGGTACCTGACGTCGATCCTGGGCTTGCCGTCGACGAGGATCTTGCCCTGCTTGATGATCAAACGGGCCTCCTTCGCCGTCTTTGCGTACCCTACGAAGTCCCTCACGATGACGAGCAGGGGTGTCGATACCTTCGCGCCGTGCCCTCCGGGGCTGGTCTTCACGGCCCAGACCTTTTCCTTCCTGTGGATGGGCCAGAAGGTGGGCGAGAGGGGCCTCTTCATGTGCCTGGTGGGGCCTTTCCTTCCCACTATTAATCACTCCCTCGCTTGGACTCGAAGCCTCGCCGTTCGAGGATCCTCTTCCGGCGTTCGTCGTCCATGTTCAATCGGGTTATCATGACGTTCTCGGGCCTCACGGGGATCTGTACCGTGGATCCGTCCATTCTTGTTCTGGTAAGTCCCTCGATGTAGATCTTGCCTCGCTTCCTGTCGACTCTTATGACCTTTCCCTCTGTGAGCTTGCGGTCCCCCTTGGTTATCGAGACGGTGTCATCATTCCTCAGTGGCATGGTGCGCGTACCGTGCTCTGTCTTCAGGGAAGGGGAGAGCGGCGCCGAGATGAATTTGCCCTTGATGTGGTTCGGGGCGTTATACCGCCTCTTCCGGTTCTTCCCTGGCTTGGTGACCTTATTGACCATCTCTAGACCACCATCCTGGCTACCTGGCCGAGGCGTGGCCACCTGTCCACGGCCTCGCGGGCCACTGGCCCCTTGACGTCGGTACCGCGTATCTCTCCTTCGGGGGTGAGTATGATGGCGGCGTTGTCGTCGAACTGGATCCAGGAGCCGTCCCTCCTCGGGTACGGCTTCCTCTGCCTGATGATGACGGCGTTGAACAGCTGCCGCCTCATCTCGGGAGTCCCCTCCCTGCAGGAAACGATGATGAGGTCGCCGACGCCCGCGTTGGGGAGCCGCCTCCTGCGGCCCTTATACCCGACGACCTGTATGAGCTTAAGCCTACGAGCGCCGGAGTTGTCTGCACAGAGAATCATGCTCCCGGTGACGAGGCCTGTAGTGATCCGGCGCCTCATCCCAATCCTGCGCTTCATACGCTTGGACAACTACGCCTCCTCCTTCTCCATCACGACGAAGTTCTTCGTCTTGCTGAGGGGGCGGCACTCCGCTATCTTCACCTTGTCACCCCTTCTCACGCCGATGCAAGGGGGGTTATGCGCGGTGATCCTGCTGTTCATCCTAGCGTAGCGCTCGTACTTTGGGAAGTACCTGGTGTACTCTATGCTGACGACGACCGACTTTTGCATCCGGTCGCTGACCACGATGGCGTCCATGGTCTTGCCCCTGACGCTAAGGCTGCCGTGGTACGGGCAGTTGACGTCATCGCATTCTTTCTCGGGTCTCTTGAAACTGAACATGATGCTTTCACCATCGCCTCTTCATCTTTCTCTTGACCCTGTCCTCGGGCCTCCCGACGATATAGGAGCCCTCGACGTCCACCCCTCCCGTGGGGAGGGTGAACCGGAACAGGGCGTTGCCCTTAGGTATGATCCTGTCGCGGTCGTCATGCCTGATCGTGAGGGTGTTCCTGCTCTCGTCGACGACCCTCCCCGACAGCGACGTGTTGTAGGGGTTGGAGTCGAGCATCACCTTGACATTGAGCCCTATCAGCTCGTGCCTGAGGATGTCGACGGGTTTGAACGGGGTCAAGACCTCAGCTCCTCCTCCCTGTTGACTGTCAGTATCCGGGCTATCGCCTTCCTGAGGGCCCTTATCTGACCGGGGTTCTCGACGGAGCCGCCGGCCTTGGTCATGGTCCTGACCTTCGAGAGCTCGGTCCGGAGCTCACCCAGTCTTCTGGAGCGATCCTCGGGGCTCATCTCCCGTATCTCCTTGGTCCTCAGAATCGGCAACCTCTAGGCCTCCTCTTCCTTGTTGGCCTCTACAGGAGGCTCTTCCTTCTCGCTCTCCCCGGGCTTCTCCTCCGTGGGCTCGGAGGCCTCGACCTCAGCCTCAGGGATGTCCTCCACTTCAGAGTTCTCCTCGAGCTTCTCTGAGACCGCCTCGGGCTTCACCTCAACGGGTTCGTCCTCTGGCTTGGCTTCAGGCTCAGCCTCAATGGGCTTCTCAGGCTCCGCCTTGACCTCAACCTTCTCCTCTGGAATGGTATCTACTGGCTCCTCAGCCTTTGCCTCAGGCTCAACAGCCATAGGCTCAGGCGCCTGCTCGGCGACCGGTTCCGTGGGCTCCAGGGCCGTTGCGGTCTCCTCCGGAGTCGCCTCCACCTGATCTGGGAGATCGGGCTCGACCCCCTCGGGGAGCACTATCTCCTCCTCAGGGTACTCAATGACCGGGAGGTTATCGAGACTGATCTTGTCCGGGAACTTGGCGTCAGGGGGCACGATCGAGACGTTGATACCTAAGGTGCCCTTCTTCATCTTCACGTGGATTACGGCCTTCTTCACATTCCTCAGGGCGGGCTCGCCCGACTTGGGCACGTAGCCCTCGCTCACCTTCTCGAAGCGGCCCCTGTTGCTCCTCAGGGGACCCTTGAGGACGATCTCGCAGCCCAGGGCTCCGGCCTCCATGGTCCTGTTGAGGGACCAGAAGACGGCGCGCCTGTAGTGTACCCCTCTCTCCAAGGCGTTGGCGATTCTCGCCGCCATGATATGGGGGTTCAGCTCCGGGAACTCCACCTCTACAACGGTGATCTGAGGGTTGGGGAGGCCGAGCTCCTGCTCAAGCCGCTCAGAGGCCGCCTTGATGGCTCTGCCCCTCTTGCCGATGACCCTCCCGGGCCTCATGGCGAATAGGTTTATCTGTGTACCGAGGGGTGTCTTCGTGAGCGTGATTCCACCATAACCGGCCTGCTCGTACTCCTTCTTGAGAAGTTCGTCGACCTTCACCCTCTCGATGCTGTCCTTTATAATACGTTTAACAACCGACATTAAATCTCCTCGACGGCGACCTCAACATGGGTCAGATGGTTAAAATAAGGCGAAGACCTGCCGAAGGCCCTCGGTATGTAGTTTCTCAGAGTCCTGCCCTTGTGAGACGCGATGTGGATGATCTTGAGGCGGTCCGTGTAGAGCCCCTTGAACTCGGCGTTGGCCTCAACGGAGTTGAGGACCTTGAGAACCTCCCCCGCCGCTTTCTGTGGGAAACGGCCCGCGTCGAAGCCCTGAACCCCCTTCCTGTGGCCCATCTTCTTCCTGTGGCGGTAGAAGGGGACCGGGCGCTTGAGTTCTATGACCTCCCGGAGCACCTCTTTTGCCTTCTCCAGCCTCATGCCCCTCAGATAGTTACAAATCTCCCTAGTAGCCTTTGGGGATATCCGTAGATCGCGTCCGCTGGCAATCGCGGACCGGTCTGGGTCTAAGCCCTGAATCGAGTACTTCCAGGACGGCATATACGCACCGTACGCCAGCATAAAACATCAATCCTTATAAAAACCTTTTCGAAGACGGATATCACCGGTAAAAACACCCGGTCGTGGGAAACAAAGGGGAATATTCCCTCTTTTCTGGGAAAGATCGACTTAGGAGAACATGCGGTCATAGTCCTTATGTGAAATCGGAAGGCACGCCTCAGGATCAAATCTGAAAATCAAGTCCCCGCCGATAGAAACCCAAAAATTGAGAAAGGAAGGTATGGAGCTACTTCAGGGGGATGTACATAGAGCTCCTAGACGCCCCGATGCCGGGCCGACCATGGGAAACCGGCCTGTTGGTGATGGCGTACTCTCCGAGGTAGTGCCCAACCTTCTTGATGTCGATCTTGACCTCGATGAAATCCCGGCCGTTGAAGACGTGGATCGTTTTACCGATCATCTCAGGGAGTATTATGAGGGACCTCGTGTGGGTCTTTATGGGTTTATCCCCTAGCTGGGAGATCCTGATCTTCTCGAGTAGGACTCTCTGATTGGAAGGAAGACCCCTCCCCAGGCTCCTCCTCATCCTTGAGGGAAGCATCCTTATGAACTCGTCCATGGAGATAGACTTGAGCTCCTCTTCGTTCCGGCCACGGTAGAGAAAATCTTTCGGCATTTTTCAACACATCCAACAAAAACCTGACATATAAGGGGTTTGGGCTATTCCCTCTTCCTCCTCTTCCTCTTACCCGAGTTCCTCGCAGCGATGAGGCCGACCTTGGCCCCCGGCGGGGCGTGCCTCGACACCGTCGTCGAGCTCCCCGGGCGCCTGTGGCGGCCGCCCCCGTGGGGGTGTGACGCCGCGGCCATCTTGATGCCCTTGGTCACGGGGTAGACCTGCCCCTTCGCCTTTTTCAGGTAGAACTTCTCCCCCGCCTTGCGGAAGGGCTTCTCCGGCCTGCCTCCTCCAGAGACGATGCCAATGGTGGCCCTGCAGTTGTCACCTATCAGTATACTACTCTTCGACGGGAGCTTGACAGTGGTACCATGGGCCCCGTGGGTTACGACGGTGCCAAAGCTCCCTGAGCTCTTGGCGAAGCGTCCGCCGTCCCCTAGCCTCCGCTCGATGTTGCAGATCATGGTTCCCGCGGGTATCATGCCCACGGGCATCACGTTACCGACCTTCAGCGGGGCGTCGGCCCCAAGGGCAATGCTCTGGTCGATATAGATGCCCTCGGGTGCGGACAGGTAGTAGTTGGTTCCGTCCTCGAGGACCACCTGTGCGAGGGGGGCTCCCCTCCCTGGCTCGTGCGTGAGGTCGGCGACGACTCCCTTCAACGTCTCATTGGCGTGTTTCGGGTACGCCGCTGGGGCTATCTTACCACTCTTCCTCGCCCGGTACGTTGGCGTCCCTCTGCCGCGCCTCTGGACTCTCAGCTTCTTACCCATTGATCATCCCTACAGTATTCCCAGCCTTATCGCGAGGTCGGAGGCGTCGTAGCCATCCTTAAGCTTCACGAAGGCCTTCTTGTTGTTCTTCCTGGTTATCAGGGTGTTCACCCTCTCCACTTCGACGTTGTAGAGGGCGTTGACGGCCTTGGATATGTCCTCCTTGGTCGCCCTGCTGTCCACGATGAAGACGAGCTTGTTCTCGTTCTCGATCATGTAGACGGAGCGCTCCGTCATGGTGGGGTAGAGGATCACCTCGTGAGGCTCCATCACGCTCTACCTCCCCAGATCTCATCAAGGGCCATGAAGGCCGACTCCGACCAGATCACCAGCCTCCCGGCGTGGGCGCCCGGCGCCAGCAGCTCTGCGTTGAGGTCCTCGACCGTGACTATATCGACGCCCGGCAGGTTGCCGGCCGCCTTCGAAATCCCCAGGTCCTCTGATACGACGATCAGCGGCCCCCGGCCTACCTTCCTCTTGCGGCCACGGGTCTTTCCCCGGCCCGCCCGGATCTTCTTCCGGTCAGCCCTCTCGACGTCGGCCCAGAGGCCGAGCCTTTCGAAGAGATCCTTGACCTCCTTGGTCATCTCGAGGGACTGGATGCCGTCGTCCACTATCAGGGGCAGCTGCCCGACAGAGTCGAGGACGTGTCCCCTCCCAGCGACTATCTCCCTGGTTGCGGTGGCGGCTATCCCCGACCTTATGGCGAGGCGCCTCTCCTTCTTATTAATCTCCTTCCTGATGACCTTCTCCGAGCGTGGCGGGAACGCCTGGTGGCCACCAACGATGCTGACGCCGAAGGCTGCCCTGCTGCTGCCGCTGAGTCGTGGAACCCTGGCTATGCCCCTTCCCACGCCCCATGACTTCGCGGTCGTCCTCTTCCCTGCCCTGGGGTCCCTGCCCTGGGGCTGGAATCCGTGGGACTGGACGGCGAGGACGGCCCTCTTGATGACGTCGGGCCTGTAGGGCGTGCTGAAGACCTTTTGGAGCTCGACCGTTCCGGTCTGCTTGTTCTCCATGTTTACGACGGGAACGCTCATATCAGTTGGCCTCCGCCTTGTTCATGTACTCGGAGTGAACGTGGGTCACCTGGGGCGCCTCCGACGGGTACCTGGACTTCCTCGCCGCCTTCCTGAGCTTTATCAGCCTCTTACTGGGGCCCATGACGCTCCCCCTGATGAGGAGGTACTCTCCGTTCACGTTTCCGTACCTGTTGAAGCCACCCTTAGGGGTCACACGCTCTCCGTCGGAGCCCATAAGAAGTATGCGCTTGTTCTTCTCCGTCCTGTTATGGAAGCCCATCTGGCCCGCCCTGGGCACGCCGGGGAGAACCCTCCGGGGGCTCCATCCGCCGATGGAGGCGACCCCCCTCACGGTCTTCCTGGACTTTGGCTGGAGGAGCCTGATCCCCCATCGCTTGACGGGGCCCTGGAAGCCCTTTCCCTTGGTGACGCCGATGACGTCGATGGACTCGCCGGGCTGGAATATGTCATTGATGCTCAACGTCTTGCCGATGAGTCCCTCAGCGAAGTCGAGCTGATCCTCTATGCTTCCCCCGCCGACTGCGATCTCCATGAGGTCGGGCTTCTTCTTGGAGACCCCCGTCTGACGGGGCTGCGTCGCCGCAATTATCCTAATCTGGTGGACCTTTTCAAGCCTTGAACGGATCCTCTTCATGCCAGAGGCAGGGCCCCTTCCCCCGAAGGTCTTTACCTTCCGGAGGACGTCCACCGGGATTTCATCAATCCACGCCTCCGAGATGACGTTGAGGCCGTCGTACGTCTTTTCGTACGCCCTCACGCCCAGGGCTATCATGGGCGGGGCGTCGATGACCGTGGCGGCGCTCTTCATCTCCATCCCGAAGTCGGGGGCCCGATTCCTGTCCTCGATGAAGAAGACGTGGGTCATGCCGGCCTTGTATCCGGCGAAGCCCAGGAGCTGGGGGTCACCACTGACCTCAGGCCAGAAGTCTATTCTACCGACAATGCTCCTCGCTCGCTTCCTCGGCGAGAAGGAGTGAGAACCTCGTTTAGGTGACCTTACCCTGGGCATCGAATATCAACCTTTTTTAGCTTAGCTGGTAAGATTCCACGCGTCCGGAATTTAAATCATTCGTATGGGGCTGAAAAACGGGGGGAAACCCTGAAAGAACGGCGTTGGGGCTCAGCCTGTCTGCTTTGCGGGATGGGAGCAGAGGTCGTTGAGGAAGCAGCTGTCGCAGCGTGGGTTCAGTGCCTTGCAGACCTCCCTGCCGAACCTGATGAGAAGCACGTGGATGTCCTCGTGCCTGCCCGCGGGGGCGGCCGCCTCCAAGGTCAGCCTCACCTCCTCATAGCCGGCCTTCTCAGGGACCAACCCAAGACGCTTGGTAATGCGGAATATGTGCCTGTCCACGGGTATGATCGGCCTCCTCGCGTCGAACAGGAGTACGACGTCCGCAGTCTTGGGGCCGACCCCGGGCAGGTCCATCAGGAGAGCCCTGGCCTCCTCGTAGGGCTTGGCGAGTACGGGTGATAGGTCGCCGTCGAAACGCTGGATGACCGCCTCCGCCACCTCCTTGAGCCTAAGGCTCCTCTGGTTGTACATCCCGGCGGGGCGGATGGCGTCGGCTATCACCTCCCTCGGGGTGCTCGCGAGCCTCTCGGGGGTGACTCCCACCAGGGACTCAAGGCGCTGGAAAGCCGTGGCCTCGTTCCTGTAGTTTGTGTTCTGGCTAAGGATGGTCCTGACCAGGCTCCGGAACGGATCGGTGGTGCGCGGCCTCCAGCGCTTCTCGTAGTGCTCCACGAGGCGTGAGAGCGCCTCCTTAGCCCTTCCCAACTGTCTCGACCTTCTCCTGGGCCTGCTCCTGTGTGAGTGACTCCTTCAGCTGTGCGAGCCTCCCCGTTATCATGGAGAGAAGCTCTTCGACGTTGGTCCTCTCCTTGGCAGAGATAAATGCCCAGGGGAGGTCGAGTTGCTCCAGGTTCAGCTCCTCCTCGATTAGGGAGGGGCCCACCGTTGCGATGTCCAGCTTGTTGTATACGACGAAGATGCGCTCCCGGGGGATGCCCATCTCCTCGAGCAGCCTCACACCCTCCGCCAGCTTGATGCGGAGCGTGAGCAGGGGGTCCGACAGGTCGAAGAGAAGGATGACGAGGTCGGCGCTCCTCATGTCCTCGAGGTTGAGCTCGAAGCTCTTTATCAGCCTCGGGTCGAGGTCGATGACAAACCCGATGGAGTCAATGAACAGGAGGGTCGTCTCGTGATCCACGAAGCGCCGCTGGTACTTGCTGCTCAGGGTCGTGAATGGCTTGTCGCTGACGAGCTTGTCGTCACCCGTCAACGTGTTGAACAGACTAGTCTTCCCGGCGTTGTAGTAGCCCGCGATGCAGACCGTGGGGTAACCGAGGCTGCCCCTCTTCCTGATCCTCTGGCGCTTCTCCCTTGCGAAGGTCGCGATCTCCTTCCGGATGCTGGCCTGGCGCCTCGTCAGCTCCCTCATCTTGCTGTGGAAGGCGTACTCCCCCATGCTCCTGAAGAAGGGGCGGTCGTTGTGGTATCTGACGTTGGCCTCCAGCTTGAAGTAGGGGGCGAGTTTCTGGAGGCGGGCGGCCTCGATCTGGAGCTTGCTCAGGTTGTCCGACGCCCTCTGGTCGAAGATCTCGAGGGTCAACTCGTACCTGTCTACGACGTCGCAGCCCAGCTCCATGATGAGGTTGAGCTTCTGGCTGCTCCGGAGGTTGTTGTAGAAGACGACGATGTTGACATTGTGGCGCTTGACGTACTTCCTCAGTTCCTTCACCTTACCGCTGCCCAGAAGGAACTTGGAGTAGGAGCGGTGACGGGACTGAACGAAGTCCCCTACTACCTCGATGTCCAGGGTCTCGACTAGGCGCCTGAGCTCGTCAAGCTTGACGCGGAAGACCACGTGGTCGTGGACGTTGGTCTTGAGCATGCAGAGGACTGCTCTTCCCTCGACGTTAGCCTGCACATCATCTCTCCTGTCCCCGGCTGATATGAATCTATCCTATGATACGCTATACCCTAGTTCAGTCCAACAGGAGGGCCTCGTAGCAGGAGAGATGGTACCATTTCACCTTACTGCCCTTCCGGGAAGGCTTGGACATCACCATGTCGTACAGATTGAATTCCCTTCCGCACTGGGAGCATCGGAACTCCTCCCCAAACCTCGCAACCATCGACTCATAGACGCCCTTCTTCAGGGCGTAGATCCTGTAACGCGGCAACCTGGAACACTCAGAACTTGTCCAATATGGGTCGTCCGTGATGTAATAAGTAATTTCCGTCGACCAATTGAGGGAAAAAAGGCCTTGACACGTAAAGTTGGCCTCACTCATATTTCGCGATACTTCGGTGCCTAGAGTGCTTCATCAGGCTCCGTGAGGGTTGCCTCGTCCTTCCTCAGGAGGACGTAGAAGAGGGGGCCTAGGACGGCAAGCAGCCCCGTTCCTAGGTACGCGGGCAGGTTAAGGGACGTCTCCATGAGCTGTCCCCCGAGCCAGGGCGCCACGATCCCTCCGGCCTGGTTGGCCATCATCCTGACGCTGGTGGCACTCGACTTCTCGTCCTCTTGGAGAAGCTTCATGTAGAGAGAGTTTACGAGGGGGTTCGCCGTCGCCCGCAGGCTGAGGCGGAAGACGTAGAGGACGGAGACCCACATGAAGCTGGGGGCGAGGGGGATCAACAGGTAGAAGGGAGTCGCCAGCCCGAACATGACGGCGATCGCCCTCAGGGTGCCCAGCCTCTTGGAGATCCTCGGGGCGACGGCATTGGCCCCAGCGGAGACGAAGTTTGTCATGAAGAAGAGGGCGCCGAGGGCGTCGGACTTTACGCCGAACTTGGTGTTTACGTAGTAGGGGAAGAGGTTGAAGAAGACGTTCCCGCTCACCATGCTTATGAAGCTCAGGACGGCGTACTTGGCGATCACTCCCTTCGAGGTGATAGTGAGCCTGAACCCGTTGTTTCCGTTCGGCTCCTCGACCTCCCTGAGGGAGAGGAGGTAGAAGAACGTTTGGACGAGCATGAGCAGCGCCGCCACCGCTATGACGCTCCAGTATGAGGCGAACGGGCTGAAGCTGTACCCCTCCACCAGCAGGGGCGGGACGAAGCCCACGAGGCTCCCTAGGGACATGGTAAAAATGTTGATGAAGCCCCAGAGCCCGAAGGCCTGGTCCATCTCATCCTTGTCGAAGAAGGAGGAGTAGAGGGGCGTAAGCACGACGAAGGTGGCGTTGCTGAGACCGATCAGGAAGAAACCGAGGGCAAAGAGGGGGTAGGTCCGGGCGACGAGGATGATGGCCGTTGCAGACAGGATACACAGGAAACCGAGGATCATCATACTCTTCTTGCCGTACCTGTCCGCCAGCAACCCTGCTGGGATTGTTAGTATCGCCGCGCCCAGGGGGTTCATCATGACCATGGAGCCCAGCGCTGAGCTGTCGAAGCCGAGGGTGATCAGATAGAGCTGGAAGACGACGTTGATCATCCCGTTTCCTACGCCGTTCAAAGCGGAGGCGAGGAGAAACATCTTGGCATTGGTCGAGACGCGTTCCGGGATGTATGATTTCAGGTCCATGTCTTACGCCCCGTTAACATCCTCCGTTTTGGGCTCTTCTATGAACAGAGCCGTGACCACGAGTATGGGAAGTAGGAATAAGACCTGGGCCTGCCAGGGCAGCGCGTGGGACACATTGTCGTACATGAAGCCCCCTATCAGCTGACCGAAGGCCGAGGCGATCAGCGTGAAGAAGCCCATGGAGCCGGACACCTTCCCCCTGTGTTTCTTGGGGACGAGATCGGCGATGAGGGCAGAGGAGGCGGCCATCATGATGACCTGGAGCACTCCGACGAGGGGCATCGCCAACAGGAGCCTGTAGAAGTCACCCCAAATGAACAGGGGCATGATGAGTATCCAGAGTAGGTAGGCCACGATGAGAGGCCTCTTCTTGCCGTACTTGTCGATGAGCTTGCCGATGGGGATGGCGAAGATGATCATCGAGACGAAGAGCGTGGTCAGTATGAACGTCCACCTGATCTCATCGATCCCCAGGTCATCGATGATCCAGAACAGCATTATGGGCTGAAATAGGCCTGTTGCGAATGCTCCTACGACGTCCGTAATGAAGAGCACGAGGGCGGACCTAGGGAGCTCGCTCCAGACACTCAGACCCTCGGATATCGACTTTGGGTATATGTTCACGAGCTCTCTCATGTTCACCCTCTCCGGGGCGGTGATCGTCTCCTTGAGCCTGAGGCGGAAGATCCCCGCGACGACGAAGGCGAGCGCTACGATCCCGTAACCCAGCCTCATGCTGGGTATCAGGCCTAGCTGTACGTACAGCCACCCCGCGATGATGGGGGCTGGGGTCGTGGACACGCTGTTTATGAGGTTCATGATGGAGAAGCCCATGCCCCGCTTATCGGAGGGCAGGGAGTCGGCTATGATGGCGTTCAGGGCCGGACTGTAGATCATGCACAGGCCGTTGATCACCGCCCCGAGCATGATGGTCTGCCAGTTGGGTGCTAGAGCGTAGAGGATGTAGGCGACTGCGACACCGAATGTCATCATGGATATGAGCCACTTCCTACCGTACTTGTCCGCCAGGTATCCACCCGGGAACTGGACTAGTGACCTGACGATGAGCGACACGAACGCGATGAAACCGACGATGGAGGCCGAGCCCCCGAGCGCCTTCACGTACAGGCCGTAGTATGTGGCGGGCATCTCCCTGGCGAAGTCCATCAGGATCCAGCTGAGGACGAGGACCAGGAAGTTACCCTGGATGAACCCGAACTCGGAGCGGATTCGACCGATGAAACCGAGCTTTGTTTCAGAGGCTACTTTTTCTTCGTCTGCCATGGATTTTCCTCACAGTCACCATAAGACTAGACATTAAGGGTTTCTACCGGATTCTCCTTCTGGGATTCCTTGACGAACAGGTATGTTAGGACGAAGAACGGCACGTTGACCGCCCACAATATATACATGGGAAGCACCCTGGAGACGTTGTCGTAGATGTAGCCTCCCATGATCGAGCCGACCGAGGACGCTATGAGGAGGAAGAAACTCCTGGAGCCCAGTATCTTCCCCCTGTGCTCTTGGGGGATCAGGTCGGCGTTGAGGGCCTGAATCGCCGTCCCGAACAGGATGTTGACCAGGGCGATGACGGGTGCGATGATCATGACCTTGACGAAGGTGCCGGTTATCATGAAGGGCATCGCGATCGCGATCAGCACGGACGCAATCAAAATCGGCTTCTTCTTCCCGATCTTGTCGACGAGCTTCCCGCACGGGATGGCGAGGGCGATGACCGAGACGGAGATCGCCGTACCGACGTACGCCAGCTCCATGGGGGTGAAGCCCAGGACCTCCGTGACGTAAAAGATAAACGTGACGTTGAACATCGTGTTGGGGATGATGAACATCAGTTGTATCAAGAGGAGTGCCAGGACGGCCTTCGGCACTTCATCCCATGCCTTGATGCCGTCGATGAAGGTACGGGCACCTGTGAACGAGCGGAGTACCTCCCTGCCGCTGATGGGCTCGGGGTTCTCAAGAGTCTCCTTGAGCCTCGTCCTCAGGAGGCCGGAGATGAGGAAGGCAACGACGACGAAGCCGAAGCTTATTCTCGTCCCCGTGACGAGCCCGAAGTTGAGGTATAGAAGCCCTGCCAGCATTGGGGAGGGGGTCGTCGACGCGCTGGTAACGAGGTTGATGATTGAGTAGCCGGTCCCCCGCTTCTCAGAGGGGATCGAGTCCATGACCAAGGCATTGAAGGCCGGAGTGTACATGAAGCAGATCTCGCTAAGTATCACCCCTAGCAGTATCGTCTGCCAGTTGGGCGCGAACATGAAGAACAGGTACGCGAAGGCAGCCAGTATCGTCATGCTGTAGATGATCCTCTTCCGGCCATACTTGTCGGCGATGTAACCTCCGGGGAACTGCATCAGCGCGCTCGTGATCTGGGACGCCGCGCCGAGGAGGCCGACGGTGGAGGCGGTGCCACCGAGGGCCTGGACGTAGAGGGGGTAGTAGGTGAAGGCCATCTCCCTCGTGAAGTCCGTGAGGAGCCAGCCTACGAGGATCAGCAGGAGGTTTCCCCTGATGAAGCCGAACTCGGAGCGCACACGGCCGAGGATGCCCCCCTGGCCGTCCTGATCTATGGTAACATCTGCCTCTGTCATCTTGGAACTCCCCCATAATCTGTTTAGATTAATCTGTGAGTGACCCGACCTTCTCGGGAGGACTCTCGACCTCAGCCTCGGGATGGACTGTTACTTTCCCGGTGTACCGGACACGACCGACCCTGCAGCCCTCGCCGATGGTCACGTCACCCCCCGAGACGCTCTCACAGTACACGTTCTCGATGTAGACGCTCTTCCGACCGGTCAGGCTCTTGGTGTGGAGGTCTCCGTCGCGTTCCTCTCTCCAGAGGAGGCGCAGTATTATATTGACGCCCCTCCTTCCACCCTTCCTGATGTCCACAAAGTCGGCCTCGATTCCCCCGTCGACGTGGGATCTTTCCCTCCTCAGGCTCCCCTCGACGGTTCCAGCCACCAGCTTTCCCCCTATCTCGATGGATCCTTCGAAGTCCGTGTAGCCCCCGACGGTCACATCGCCGTTGGAGTGGAGCAATCCATTCGAGATGAGGTTTCCAGTGAGGTCGACTCCGCCCTCGATCCTTGATGTTCCTGAGACCCGCATGGAGCCTCCCTTGGCGTCCCCTCCGACAGTTAGGGTGCCGGAGGCCTTCAGGCTGTCGAAACCGACCTTCCCGTTGATTCTAGCTGTCCCGCTGAGATCGATAGTCCCGCCCTCAAGGTCGCCCTTGAAGGTCACGCTTCCGGAACCTATGACACGGTTAACTGAGATGCCGCCCGGCAGGGTCCCGGTGCCGCTCACTCTCACGAGTTCGGGGGAGAGCTGCCCGGTTCCGGCTATCCGGCCGTTTCCCAGGCCGGGTATGCTGAAGGTCCCCATCCCGCTTATCCTCGTGTCGGGTAAGGGAGCCTTCATGGCATCCTCGTACTTTCTCATCCGCTCATCGGCGTTCTCGCTCATCAGGTCACATTCCTCTACTCGATGCCACCTGCACTCTTGAGGGCATCACGTATCTCGACTAGGAGGACCTTCATCCGCCTCAGCCTCTCCTGGGTCTCCTTGACGACCTCCTCGTCGGACAACTTGGCGTACCGGGCCTCCTTCGACATCTCTACTCCTCCACCGCCTTCAGGGCGTCGCGTATCTCGCCGAGGAGGGTGACGACCTCGTCGAACTCCTCAAGGTTCGTCCTCTGCTGAACCCTCAGGGCCTTGAGCCGTTCCCGTTCAACCCTGAACGAGTCGTCGCCGCTGTCGCCAAGGGGGCCCATGACGACCCCGACGATGCCCATGCCGCCTCCGATGATGATGCCGGCGACAGAGATGAACGCAGCGGTCCATCCGTTGAAGCCGTAGTTGATGGTGGCGTAAAGGCACGCCACGGGTACGCCCAAGCCTATCGCTATGACTGCGAGGCCGAGCACGATAGTTGATGTCTTCGCCATCTAACTCTCATCTCCTTCACTGAAGATCTGCCGGATGTTCTCCGCCGTCAGGACGATCTCGAAGTTGGTGGGGGCGTAGGTCTTCGTCGTGGGATGCCCTTCCGCCTTCAGCTCCGCCTTGATCTCTTCCACTAGTCCCATCTTCCTCAATCCTTTAAGGTGAAGATGCGTGAGAGGGTAAGACAGCTTCAGCTCCTTGGCCAAAGCATATGCGTGCTTAGGCTTCACCGCGAGGGACGCCAGTATCGTCAGCCTCGTCGGGTTCGCGAGCGCCTTGAGGGTCTTCACGAACCTGTCACGCGTGTCTTCGCTCACTTGTTCTCCACGCTCATGTATAAGATATTTCTTATATATATAAAGTTATTCTTATACAAAGGTTGGGTGGGGGAGCGGGACGCCTATCATTCATCGAGATCCTCGGCGTCGATGTACCTCTTGACGACCTGCAGCGCCTGGAGGAACTCGCCGCCCCGGGAGGTCATCCTAAAGCTCCGGGTGGCCCCGTAGTCCTCCTCCTTCACGAGACCCCTCTCAGCGAGGAAGGCGACGACCTCCTTCGCCCTGTCGACGGGGAGGTTCGCGCCATATGAGATGCGGGTGATCGCGCTGACTCCCTTCCTACGGATAGTGTCTAGGGTGTCCATGTAGATGTCGTAACGGGTTCTCCTCTTCAAAGGGGGCCACGTTATAATGGAGGTGATGGGAGTTTTTCAGTCTTTTCAGGCTCCCGACTGAACTCTACCCCACTCTCGGCGTCCAAGGACCCCGTGTACTTGACCTCGCCCCTGATCCTGCATCCCGACTCGACCTCGATCCTGTCGGCGTAGATGCTGCCGACTCGCGAGTTGCTCCTGATGTGGACCTCCTCGGCGTGGATGTCCTCGACCCTGCCCCTGCTCCTTATCATCACCGACCTTGCTATCAAGGGACCCTGCGCTTCCCCCCTCCGGCCTATCTCTATCCTGTCGGCCTTGGCGCCCTTAACGGTCCTCAGGACACTCGTCGTGATCTCTTCCTCGGCCTCGACCTGGTAGGCCTCAACCTTTCCGCCGACGCTGACCGACTTCGCCTTGAGGTTACCAATGATGTCGGCTTTACCTCCCACCTTGAGGTCGTTGGTGAGCATGAAGTCACCCTGCACCGTGAGGGTACCTCCAACATCCAGCGTGTTGCCGGCGGCGTTCCCGTCGATCTTCACCGTCCCCCCGACGTCGATCTCGTCGAAGGAGAGGTCTCCATCGCTCTTCAGCGTCCCGCCGACCTTCACTGAGCCCCCCTCTCCACCGGATAGGCTCACAGTCCCTCCTACTCCGATGTCGTCGAACTTGAGGTGTCGAGAGGACTTCAGGCTGCCCCCAGATCGGATCTTGCCTCGGACCTCTCCGCCCGACAGGCGGGTTGAGCCTCCTGCGTCTATCTCGACTGCCGTGACGTCGGACTCGAGGGTGACGGAGCCCCCTACATCGATCCTTCCGACCTCGACAGCCCCGTCGATGATGAGCGAGCCACCTACGTCGATGGTCTCACCCTTGTGAGCGCCCCTAATCTTCACTGATCCACCAACGTCTATGTCTCCAACGTCAACGTCGCTGTCTGCTACGTAGGAACCCCCGACGTTGAGGCTGGAAGCCTTCGATTTACCGTGTACCTTGAGGGACCCTCCTGCCCTGACCTCGTCCACGGTCATGTCCCCGTCGACCTCTATCTTACTACCGACGTCGACATTCCCCGAGTTAAGATCCCCTCCTACCTCGAGGCGCCCCCTTCTCAGCTTAATTGAGCGTTCCACATTCAGGTCTCCCGTGACCGAAACGTTGCCTCTCCTACTACTAAGAACAGGCGTGACGAGGCTGCACTGGAATTCACAGTCGTCGTTGCACTCGGTGGAGCCCGAGACGTTGATGACGCCCTCCGCCCCCTCGGCCTTCACCGTGCCGCCATCGACGACGAGGTTGCCCTCCACGTTGCCCAGCTCCCTGACAGTCCTCCGGGAGACAGTAACATCTTCTGGCAATTCAATCGAGATGAGAAGCCGATTCTACCCTTTTAAAGGTAAGACACATGGCATACTCACAATTTGTTACTAAGTTTTTTCTTATACACTGGGATCCCAAGCTGGGGCACCCGTTATGCACGGCCATGCATAACAGTTTTTACCGACCTCTGGACCCATTAACTGATGCAGGCAGGTCGTGCGACGATGAACGGAGATGGAAAGGCTCTCGTTGACCCCTACGGAAGACGGATCAGCAGCCTCCGCATCTCCATCACCCATCGATGCAACTTCAACTGCTTCTTCTGCCACCAGGAGGGCGAACATGACCCTCACGGGGAGGCCACCGTCGACGAGATCGAGGCCATCGTCGCGACCGCCGCGGAGATGGGTATATCCAAGATCAAGCTGACCGGAGGGGAGCCTCTCCTCCGGGAAGACCTCGTCGAGATCGTGGAACGGATCTCACCCCACGTCGACGAGGTCTCGATGACCACCAACGGCTACAGGTTGGACGAGAGGGCGTGCGCTCTCAGGGACGCCGGTCTCCGGAGGGTGAACGTGAGCCTCCACACTGCGGACCCCGAGAAATTCCACGAGATCACGGGGTACGACGCTCTCGGGGAGGTGAGGGACGGGATCCTCGCGGCCGTGGAGTGCGGCCTGAATCCCGTCAAGATCAACATGGTGGTGATGAACGGCGTCAACGAGGGGGAGGTCCAGAAGATGATCCAGTTCTCCAAGGAGGTCGACGCCACCCTCCAGCTCATCGAGTACCAGCCCCTAGAGAGGGGGGAGGAGAACTTCAGCCAGTACCACTACGACCTCAGGCCCCTGGAGGGGGAGCTGGAACGGGACTCCGAGGAGATCGTCGTGAGGGAGATGCACCGACGGAGGCAGTACCACCTCAAGGACGGCGCCGTCGTCGAGATCGTCAGGCCCAACCACAACTCCGAGTTCTGCAGGTACTGCACAAGGCTGAGGCTCACCTCGGACGGCCAGCTCAAGCCCTGCCTCATGCGGAGCGACAACCACGTCGAGGCCGTCTCCCTCCTCAGGGAGGGGGGAAGCAGGCAAGACCTGGCGGACGCCATCCGGGAGGCCGTCGCCAGGAGAGAGCCCTTCTGGAAGGACGAGACTTGAAGGTCACGGTCATCTACTTCGCATCCATAGCGGAGATAGTGGGCATGACCAGGGAAACGCTCGATCTGCCGGAGGGTTCATCCGTGGAGGACCTCATAGTGAAGGTGGGGGAAGCCCACGCCGAACTCGCATCCGTGGAGCGCATGCTCGTCGCCATGAACGGCGAGTACGTGGAGCCCCAGACAGAGCTCGGCGAGGGAGACGAGGCAGCGCTCTTCCCCCCCGTGAGCGGTGGCTGAGATGATAGAGATAAGGGAAGGAGACTTCTCCGTGGACGACGTAATCAGCGTGATACACGTCGGATCCATGGGGTGCGTCGTCACGTTCATCGGCACGGTAAGGGACAACTCCAAGGGCAGGGACGTCGACCGCATCGAGATACAGGTCTACGAGGAGATGGCCCTGAAGCAGCTGAGGGCAATTGCCGACGAGGCCATCGCGAGGTTCGGCGTCGAGGACATCTCCATCGTTCACAGGTACGGCACGCTGCGCGTCGGGGAGAAGATCATGATGATCGCCGTCGGAGCAGGGCACAGGGCCGAGGGCTTCGAAGCGTGCAGGTACGTCATCGACAGCATCAAGGAGAGGGTGCCCATCTGGAAGAAGGAGTTCACCCCGGAGGGGGAGCACTGGGTGGAGGGAGAGTTGAGTTGAAGGACAGCGTCAACCCCATCAGGATGGTTGACATATCCGAGAAGGACGTGGTTCACAGGGAAGCAGAGGCCTCTGGAAGGATCAAACTGAGAAGGGAGACCGTTGAGGCGATCATGAGTGGCGGAGTTATGAAGGGGGACCCCCTCACGACCTCAGAGATAGCGTCCATACTCGCCGTCAAGAAGACCCCCGAGCTCATCCCCCTCTGCCACCCGATACCGATTACCTCGGTTAATGTCGAGTACAGGCTCAGGGAGGATCACATCGAGGCTCGGTGCCGGGTGACCGCAGACTACAAGACGGGCGTCGAGATGGAGGCCCTCGTAGGGGTGACTACCGCTCTCCTCAACATCTGGGACATGGTCAAGTATATGGAGAAGGACGAGGGAGGGCAGTACCCCTCGACCGCCATCACCGACGTCAGAGTCATCGAGAAGAGGAAGGGATGAGCGTGGCCGAGCACAGGCGGGACCAGGAGGCGCACGCCGTCGTGGCGCTGATGGTCACGAGCAACACGAGGACCATGGAGACCGACGAGACAGGCAAGCTGGCGGTAAGGCTCATGGAGGAGGCTGGCCACAGCGTCGCAGCCCACATCATAGTGTCCAACGACGTCGACGAGATACGAGAAGCGTTCAATGGCTTCCTAAATGAGGAGCGGATCCAAGTGATCATCACGAGCGGGGGCACCGGCATCGGCGTCAAGGACGTCACGGTCGACACGGTCTCCCCCCTCTTCGACAAACGACTGGAGGGCTTCGGTGAGCTGTTCAGGCATCTCAGTTACCGCGACATAGGGACGGCGGCGATGTTCAGCCGGGCGACCGCCGGCGTAACAAAGGGAAAGCTGGCCTTCTGCCTGCCCGGTTCAAGGAGGGCAATGGAGACGGCCCTTGAGGAGTTGATACTGCCCTCCCTCGGCCACATGATCTGGGAGTTGAAAAGGAGTTGACGATGAGACCATTCAAGAGGTTGATGAGCAGGGCCTCCGCGCTGGAGATAATCTCCGAGAACACGCGACCTGTGGAGAGAGTGGAGAGGGTACCTATCACGGACGCCGCAGGGAGAGTGCTCGCCGAGGAGACCGTGGCGGAGGCGCACGTCCCACCATTCGACAGGTCATCCATGGACGGATACGCCGTCAGGGCCGAGGACACCTTCGGAGCCGGGAGCACCTCACCCAAGAAGCTGAAGCTGATAGGCGTTCAGCATGCGGGCGAGCACTACGAAGGCGAGGTCGGGAACGGCGTGTGCGTCCAGGTGGCGACGGGGAGCCCAGTGCCAAAAGGAAGCGACGCCGTCGTGATGGTAGAGTACACCAAGACGGATGGCGTCAACGTCGAGATCCAGAAGCCAGTCTACCCGGGCTCGAACATCTCCCTAGAGGGGGAGGACATCAAGAAAGGTGAAAAGGTCATTAGCCCCGGCGAGGTGCTGACCCCTGGGAAGCTGGGCGTCCTCGCCGCCCTCAACAGGGAGACAGTCCAGGTGTACGAGAGGCCACAGGTCGTGGTCTTCTCGACGGGCACCGAGGTGAGGCCCCTAGGCGCTGAACTGAGCCCGGGCCAGATCTACGACATCAACTCATACACCGTCTCAGCGGTTATCTCGGCAAACGGCTGCATTCCCATCGTCAAGGGGATCGTCCGCGACGACGAGGAAGACCTGAAGATGGCTATCGAGGAGGCGAGTAGGCACGACATGGGGGTCTTCTCGGGCGGCAGCTCCGTTGGCGAGAAGGACCTTTTCGTCGATATCATCGAGGGGCTCGGGGAGATGCTGTTCCACGGGGTCCAGGTGAAGCCCGGTAAGCCGACCCTCTTCGGCCTGGTGAGCGGGACCCCCATCTTCGGGATGCCGGGATACCCGACGTCCTGCCTGAGCAACTCATACATCTTCCTCAGGCCGGCGCTCCGGAGGCTGGCCGGACTGCCGCAACTGGAGCCCAGGGTTGTGACGGCGCGGATGGGGTCCAGGGTCGTATCTTCATCCGGTCGTGAGCAGTTCCTCACGGTGAGGCTCAAGGGAGGCGTCGCCCACACGGTCTTCAAGAAGTCCGGAGCCATCACGAGCATGGCGAATGCGGACGGCTACGTGATCCTCCCTGTGGACCTCGACGTGATCGATGAGGGTGAGGAAGTGCAGGTTACCCTACTGGAGTAAACGGAAGACCGAATAGCTATATAATTTCTATACACCTCTATATATTTCATTGTTTAAAACAGAAAGGTATTTATAACAGCCAATTGGACTATGGGCGGTAGGAGGTCATAAAGTATGGCTATAAGCGAGTACGGAAATATATTGACTCCTGACGACGGTAAGGTCGAGGACGGGTTCACGGCGGTCCAGCTCAAGGAGATGCTTCTCCAGAGAGAGGGGCGCTGTGACGCCGAGTGCATCCAGAGGATAATAGGGATGTATGAAGAGAGGTCCATCAACCTGGAAGAGACCCTCGTCAGGATACTTGCCGTATACTGCGGATACTGA
>Ga0307379_10002388_pt1 | contig 27934 bp, 19 predicted proteins | sample UN2MG_FD_202237 | JGI IMG/M metagenome (GOLD analysis project Ga0307379, IMG submission 202237) | Soil microbial communities from Risofladan, Vaasa, Finland - UN-2 | ecosystem: Environmental > Terrestrial > Soil > Coastal area > Acid sulfate soil | place: Finland: Risofladan, Vaasa | collected...
GCCCGCCGGCGCACAGCAAGGGGCTGGTCCGGGCCCTGCACGAGTACATCAAGGTGCCCACGCAACTGGTGATCTACCCGGGCGAGGGCCACAGCCCCATGACCTACAAGAACCGCAAGGCCAAGCTCGACTGGGACATCGGCTGGTTCGACAAGTACCTGCCGCTGGATGAGGAACCGGCGGAGAAAGCCGAGCCGGAAGACAAGCCGATCTCCTGAGCCTCGGTGGTGCTCGGCGGTTGCAAGCCGCCTGGTTTCATCTCGCGCATCGAAACACGCGCGGAGATTCCGAGCGGCGGGTCGCTGTGCTCGCTGGGGGACGCGTCGGGTCGCGAGCCCGAGCACCTTCTTCGGTGAGCCGGACAGGAGATCGTCTGGTGGACGCCGGACTGGTCCTGGATTGCTGGCGCCCCCGGGGGCCCACTTCACCGCCTGGCCAGTTGAACGACACGTTCCGCGTCTTGGGGGGCCGCACGGGCGCAGGTCATCAGTATTTCGACACGTATCGCAGCGGGCCGTTGCCCATGGGCTCCAGTTGATAGATATCCCATTTCTTCGCTTTGCTGCGGGGGCGCTCGAGTTTCTGAGCGATCACCACGGAGTGCCCGTCGGTTCGCACGTTGATGGCGCCGTAAACCGCGATACTGCGGTCGATCCTGCCCAGAAGCTTGTCAAAGCGCTTCTGGGCTCTCTTCTTTGCGGCCGGGGTGGCGGCCTGCTCGATCTGCTTCTGCGCTTCCCGGAGGTCGTGCCGGAGAACGTATGGATGGTTGATCGATTCCTTGGCCGACCTGGCCAGTTCGGTGCTGAAGATCAGGGGTCGCCCGCCTCGACTCCAGCGTCCGATGGCGCCCAGAGCGTCGGCTCGCGGGTGAGCATGCGGCTCGTCATCACCGCTGGAGATGACCGTGGCGATCGGATTGGTGGCTCGCAAGTACACGTCGCTGAAATCCGCGCTTCCATGATGGCAGGCCTTGGCGATGTCCACCTCGAAGATGGGTCGTGCGGCCTCAATGACGAGTCGCTCCTGTTCGGCGGTTTTCGGCGGCATGGCCATTCCGGTATGGTACCCCAGCAGCAGGTTTTCAGCGGGTATGTTCAGGTCGCCGCCCAGCAGCACGCTCACGTCGCGGTACTGCAAACGGAGAACGATGGAATGCCCGTTCTTGGTCTTGCCCACATTCCCCAGCCACCGCAGCCGCGGGGCACCACGGCCGTCAGGCTCGGTCACCGGACCCAGGAGCTGCATGGAGAGATCCCCTTCAGGCCCATATCCGGGGACGAACCCGTCTGCGAGGGACAGCATTAGGCAGTCCACGACCCGCCCGGAGGCCAGCGCCCCGTGAAGCATGGTCGGGTACTTCTTTCCTTTCCACCGCGATGGGACGCCCAGGAAGTCCTTGAGTTCGTCCCTGCTTGCAACCAGGTGCGTCAGATAGCTGGCTCGTCCGGACTTGCTCCGCTGCCCAAGGCTGTTCCTCCCCGTTCGTTCGACGATTCCGTTGTGATAGACCACGTTGAAGGTGACGTTCTCGTCACCGAACAGAGACGCGAAACCTCCGTAGTGATCCTGGTCGGGATGGCTGATGACCGCCGCCTCGAACGTCCGTTTTTTCCGGAAGCCCCCGTAGCGCCAGCGGAGGAACCGATACATGTTGTCGCCTTCGCCGGCGTCGATGACGATGTGCCTGTCTTGGGGAGTCACAACCAGACAGCCATCACCCTGGCCGATATCGACGAAGACCACCTCCAGCAGGCGATCGGGTTGGATCGACTCCTTGCGCAGCCAACCGTCCTCGCCACGAGAGTGCGCCTGGCACCAGCCGTCACGGCGTTCCCTATTCACCTGGAGCCAGTCTCCCCACAACAGGTGCTGCACAGGTCCTTTCTTGGCCGGGCCCTTGTACATCACCGCCGATGGATAGCCCGCGTACGCCGTTTTCTTTGGCATGTCATCTGCCCCGTTTGCGTGTTCCTTCTTGACCTGTACCGGTCCGACGGGCTCTTACCGTCAGGGCCGTCGAACGCGTGGAGACCGGCCCGCTCAAAGGGTCTGCAGCCTCCGCGCCGATGGCGAATTCACCGCAATCGCCACACAGCCAGGGTTCTATCAGCAGCGGCGACCCGGTACCGCCGTTGAACCAGCCCTCTGTCTCGATGCCTCCGGTCTAGCCGCCCGCCTTACCGCCGCCGGCGTCGTCCTTCGTGGCCGTCGAACCGCCGCCCGAGCAACGGTCGAAGAGAATCCAACCGAGGCTGACGGCCGAGGGTTGAGGTTCCAGCACGTCGGGCACGCCTGCGCCGTCAGGTGGGGTCTTGGGCAGCCCGTCGGCCGCCTCTTTGGCAACCTCGACCGGGACGTCGGCCGCGATGGCGATCTCACCCCATCCCGGAAGGCCCGGGGCCGTTGCTGACCCCGCGCCGCACGCGGCTTCCTGCCAGGGCGGAACAACGGCCACCACCGTCCGATCGTTGAGCACCTGGAACTCGCATTTCAGGCCGCCTACAGCCACGCCATCGACGTTGCCTTCGAAGCCACACCCGCGGATGGTCACCACCGTGGGTCGATCGAGCCAGCCGCGCCGCGGGTGCACCGCTTCGACCCGGATCGTTTTGGCCGGGCGCGAGTCCGCTCGCCAGACGCGGACCAGGGCCTGCGAATCGAGTCCCAGCTTGCGCAGGGCGGTGGCCCGCGAGGCAAGCTGCTGAGCCTGGCGGCGATAGCCCTTGCAGGTCAGGCGGGTGATCAGGGCTTCCGCTTTGTCCAAGGCCCGGGCACGTTCCCAGGAGCAGACCTCGGAGAAGCGAGCCCACGGCAGGCTCCATCCGATCGGAGACCATCGTGTTGACGTTTGAAAGACGAGGTAGTCGAACGCGGTCTGATCGCCGCTCTGCTCGAGAGGGCAATCCGCCCGGCAATCGCTCCGCTGAGACTCAATGACCTGGCGGGCACTTCCGTCACCGTACAGGCGGGTGTACTTGTACTTCTGCTCGCCGGGGGCTTCCGGCGGACAGTCGCCGCCGGCCTGCCACGTGCCGTCCTGCCTGTAGTCCTTGTGACGCAGGTAGGATCGCTGCACCAGGATGATGGCCATGGCCGGGAACGTCCTGGATTCCAGCCGGTGCCCCGGTTTCGACTCGAGGTCGGCCGGGTTCTTCAGGGCGAAGAACTTGGGCTCGACGCGGAAGCCGAAGGCCGTGCTCCCGACCGTGTAGGCCGACGCGGCGGTCAGCGCGGACTGCGTCTTGGCATCGTGTTCGATCTTCTTGGCGTAATCGACGAAGGCGTCGGCCTGGGAACCGAACCCCAGCATGGCCAGGTTGAACGCCGTGGCGAAGAGCTTCCTGCGACTGCTGACCAGATCGAGCACCTGGGAGTCGATGACCGGGAAGACTCCCGCCACCTGAATGGGCGGGCTGGAATAGGGGAAACACTCGCTGAGGAATTGGAGGCCCCCGTCCGGCGTCTGGCGGGCCAAATCGACGTTGACCGTGATGTCGGCCACGTAGCCGCCGCGCGTCCTGCTGCCCGGCTGGACCGAGACGATCAGAGGGCAGAAGAAGAGCTCGTAGTCGCCCTGCTTGTTTCTGGCCGGGTTGATGAACCAGCTCAGCAGTTGCTGCGTCATCACGTCGCCACTGGCGGTGATGATCGCCTCGCGGGCGGATATCTGGGGCTTGGTGTCGGGCAGCGTCTGGGCGGGGGTGAAGACCGTCCCAACCGTCTCCAGAGCCAGGCGATCCCCTTGGGCGATGGGGGCCCCGACTTTGGCCGGCTGGGTCGTGGGCGCGCCTTCCGGAGGCTCGTCTCCGGCGGCGGGTTGCACTTCGTCGGCGCCGGCGGTCCCTTCGTCGGCAGGAGGCTCCTCTTCGTCCGCCGGCGGCTGCTCTCCGGCGAGCACGCCGAGCAGGCCGATTACCGTCTTGGTCAGAGCGTTCTCGCGGTACTCCGGGTATGAGGCCATCAGGCTCTCCAGCAGCGCCTTCTGCTTAGCCGCCCTTTGCCGGGCCTGCTCCTTCGCACGCAGACTCTTGGCCTGCCTGTATTGAGCCATGGTCGCGATGGCCTCTTCGACATTCATGCGAAATGCCAGTTGGACGTCGAGGGCCTCAGCGCTGAGAGCACGCACCACCCCTTGAGGTTGAAAAGCCCTCTCGAAGTAGAAATCGGCGTCCTTGTTCAGGTCAAAACCGAAGCCGTCGTTAGGCCCCACCAGGAAGGGTGTGGAAAGACTCGCGAACCCGTACTGGTCGATGCTGAGGGCGATCTTGTCCAGGTTGACGGCGGCGTCGCGTGCCGGCGAACAACCGCACAGAGCTGCGAGGCTCACGGCCAGCAGCACGAGCCCGCGGGAACCCCGCAGGCACAGGCCGTGGGCGTGGCGTTTCAGGAATGCGTCATCGCGGAACCGACCCTGCTGCTTGATCATGTTACGTCTCCTTGGCAGGCGCGCCCGTGCGCAAGCGACTGCGGGCTTGGCTGCGATCAACTTCCCGAGTTGTGAGGACGATACGACGCCTGCATGTTCCGCCAGGTCCACAAGTTCCCGACCAGAGACCCTGACCCGAACCAGCGGGACACTAGGGCACCTGTGCTTCAGTGTCAAGCCGGCAGCCGGTGTCAAGCTGTGGCAGCAGACTCGTTCACCCCAACAGACAGTACATCGCTCACCATTCGACCTTTACCTGTCAAAATGGACAGGTGAAGCGGCGCTTCTCCTGCCCTCCCTGTTCGTGGACGGAATCGCCGTCATCGTTACTCAGCGCGACATGAGACCGCGGCGCAGTGCAGGGGGCCTTCGATTCGTCGCGGCGTCGAGGTGAAGGGCCGACGTCGGCGCCGCACAGAGGTCCGCCCGCAGCCATGTTGGAAAACGGGCGGGCAGCGATCTACAGTCCGACCGGGGGCCGCCCCCCGGCAGAACGATCGCCGCGTGAACGAGACAACGGCCCGCTCCGGTTACACTCCCGGGCCTGTTGCGCTATCATCCGTGACCATGGACATCCGCGCACCGCGCTATACCGACGTGCCTCTGCCGCCGTACCGGTATCGGCCGGGTGAGCATCCGCATCCCACCGCCCATCGGGACGGGTACAGCTATCGCCCGCCGGGGGCGCCCGCGCCCAACGTACGCTACCGGGCGCCGGAGCAGTGGCGCCAGAGCCGGGACTACCTCTACGGCTGCGATCTGTACAACCACGCCTACTGGTGGGAGGCCCATGAAGCCTGGGAGGGGCTGTGGCAACTGACCGACAAGACCGGGGTCCAGGGGCGTTTCCTGCAAGGACTGATCCAGGTAAGCGCCTGCCACCTCAAGGCGGAGATCGGCCACTGGCGGGGCGTGGGCAACCTTCGGGCTCGCAGCGGGCGATACCTGGAATTCGTCCTGGCCGGCATTGATGAATCCACCTTCATGGGCTTGAATCTACGGCAATGGCATCGGGCTGCGGACCGCTATCTTGCCCGGTTACTGGAACCCGGTGGCGACCGCAGGCACGATCCGGCCGCGTATCCGTACCTTGTTCTCGAAATGCCTGCGTCCGGCGCGTCCGAACGTCTCGGGCAAGGCTCTACAGACGAGTTGAGCAGCCATGGACCAAATCAAGCTCCCCAAAGACAGTGACCCGACGGAAACGGCGGAGTGGCTCGAATCGATCCAGGCCGTCCTGGGCGACCAGGGGCCGGCCAGAGCCCAGTTTTTGCTGGGGCGGTTGATCGAGTGGGGCCGGCGCGAGGGCGTGGTGCTGCCCTTCACCGCCAACACGCCGTACGTCAACACCATCCCCGTGACCGAGCAACCGCCCTATCCCGGCGACCGGGCCATGGAGCGGCGCATCAAGAGCCTGGTCCGCTGGAACGCGATGGCTATGGTCGTTCGGGCCAATCGGCGTCAGGACGGCATCGGGGGTCACCTGTCCACGTATCAGTCGGTGGCCACGCTGTTCGAGGTGGGTTTCAACCACTTCTTCCGGGCCCACGGTGAGCAGGACGGCGGCGACCAGATCTACTTCCAGGGCCACGCCGCGCCGGGCATCTACAGCCGGGCCTACCTCGAGCGTCGCATCGGAAGCGAAAAGCTGCACAACTTCCGGCGCGAACTGGAGAAGAGCGGCGGGCTGTCCTCGTATCCACACCCCTGGCTGATGCCGGATTTCTGGGAGTTCCCCACGGTGTCCATGGGTCTGTCGGCCATGTCCTCGATCTACCAGGCCCGGTTCAACCGCTACCTGCGCGACCGCGGGCTGAAGGACACCGACGATTCGCACGTCTGGGCCTTCCTGGGCGACGGCGAGATGGACGAGCCCGAATCGCTGGGGGCCATCACGCTGGCCTCGCGCGAGGGGCTGGACAATCTCATCTGGGTGATCAACTGCAACCTGCAACGGCTGGACGGCCCGGTCCGCGGCAACGGGCAGATCGTTCAGGAGTTGGAGGCCGCGTTCCGTGGAGCCGGGTGGAACGTCGTCAAGGTGCTGTGGGGCTCGGAGTGGGACCCGCTGTTCGAGGCCGACACCGATGGGCTTCTGACCCAGCGCATGGGCGAGACGGTGGACGGGCAATGGCAGAAATACACCGTCGAGTCCGGCGCCTACGCCCGCGAGCACTTCTTCGGGGCCGATCCCCGGCTGGCCAAACTCGTCGAGCACCTGGCCGACAGTCAGATCTACCACCTGAAGCGCGGCGGGCACGACCCGGCCAAGGTGCACGCCGCGTATCGGGCGGCGGTCGATCATCGGGGTTCGCCCACCGTCATCCTGGCCAAGACGGTCAAGGGCTACGGGCTGGGCGAGGCCGGCGAGGGTCGCAACATCAGCCACCAGCAGAAGAAGCTCAACGAGGAGGAGCTGCGTTATTTCCGCGACCGCTTCGACATCCCCGTGACCGACAAGCTCATCGAGGACGCCCCCTTCTGGCGTCCGGCGAAGGACAGCGAAGAGCACGAATACCTCATGGAGCGGCGCCGTGCGCTGGGCGGCTTCGTGCCGGCTCGCAAGGTTCGGGCCGCGCCGTTGCAGGCTCCGCCGCTGGACCTCTTCGACGAGTTCCTGGGCGGCAGCAAGGAGCGCGACGTGGCCACCACCATGGCCTTCGTGCGCATGCTGTCCCGGCTGATGGATCACGAGGAACTCGGCAGGCTGATCGTGCCCATCGTGCCCGACGAGGCCCGCACCTTCGGCATGGACGCCTTGTTTCGCAAGTACGGCATTTACGCCCACGGCGGCCAGCTCTACGAGCCGGTGGATTCACATCTGCTCCTGTACTACCGCGAAGCCAAGGACGGGCAGTTGCTCGAGGAGGGCATCACCGAGGCCGGCTCGATGGCGTCATTCACCGCGGCCGGCACCGCACACGTCACCCACGCCGTCAACGCCATACCGTTCTTCATCTTCTACTCGATGTTTGGGTTCCAGCGGATCGGTGACAGCATCTGGGCACACGCCGACTCCCGCGGGCGCGGCTTCCTGGTCGGAGCCACGGCCGGACGGACCACGCTGGCCGGCGAAGGTCTGCAACACCAGGACGGCCACAGCCACCTGCTGGCCAGCACCGTGCCGACGATCCAGCCTTATGACCCGGCCTTCGCCTATGAGATCGCCGTCATCATCCAGGACGGCATCCGGCGGATGTACACCGAGGGTGAGGACATCTTCTATTACCTCACCGTCGAGAACGAGCCCTACCCGCAGCCGCCCATGCCGGAAGGTGTGAATGAAGGCATCCTCCGCGGCCTGTACAAGTTCAAGGCGGCGGACAAGCCCGGCGATCGCCCGCGCGTCCATCTGTTCGGCAGCGGGGCCCTGTTGCGATCCGCTCTCGAAGCACAGCAGATTCTGGCGGAGCAGTTCGACGTGGCCGCCGACGTGTGGAGCGCGACCAGCTACACGCTGCTGCGCCGCGAGGCCCTGGCCGTTGAACGCTGGAACATGCTGCATCCCGCCCCCGCCGGCGCCGGGCCGCGCAGCCCCTACGTGACCGAGCTGCTCGCGTCGGAGCCCTGGCCGGTGATCGCGGTGAGCGATTACCTCAAGGCCGTGCCCGATCAGATCGCCCGTTGGGTTCCCGGCGGCCTGTACCCGCTGGGCACCGACGGCTTCGGCCGAAGCGAGTCGCGCCGGGACCTGCGGCGGCACTTCGAGGTCGATGCCGCCCACATCACACTGGCCGCGCTGCATCAGCTTGCCCAACGCGGCCAGGTCGAAGCCGACCGGGTGGCCGACGCGATCGAACGCCTGGACATCGACGCCGACAAACCCAATCCTGCCACGGCCTGACACAGCGAAACGCGCTGGGCCCCATCCCCGATGTACATCGTGGGTGGGGAACGCACTGCATGGGCACACGTCACCTTGCGGCGCGCGTCGAAGCTGTTATGCTCGCCGCGTTTGCCGGGCCGCTCCGTCTTTTCACCTCGGCGGCCCGAACATGGGGACAGATCATGGCTCGTGTCATCGTCACCTACGGCCGTGGATGGAATTCCCTGGCCACCGTCCGCAGCCTGGGGCGCCGGGGGATCGAGGTCTACTGCGGCGAGGAGGCCCCCTTCGCGCCGTGCTTCTTCTCCAAATATTGCCGGGGACATTTTCAGTATCCCTCACCCAGCCGCGAGCCGGACGCCTTCGTGGACTTCATGGCCGAGAAGGTCAAGGAACTGGCCCCCGACGGTGACGAGCCCTACGTCCTGATGCCGATTCACAAGGAGACCTTCGTCCTGGCCGAGCACCGCGAGCGCTTCGAGCCGCACATCAAGCTGCCGGTCACCACCATCGAGAACATCCGCCTGACCGACGACAAGGGCAGCCTGGCACGACTGGCCGAGCAGCACGGCATCCGCATCCCCCGCACCTGGCAGTTTCACGCCGTGGACGAGCTGTACCGGCGCGTGCCCGACCTGCCCATGCCGGTGTTCGTCAAGGTGCGCAAGGGCGCGGCCGGTGTGGGGCTCAAGAAGGTCAACACGCCCGAGGAGCTGGTGACGACCTTCCGCGAGTTCGTGGACGGCTTCGGCCTGCAGCCCGAGCAGTACCCGCTGGTCCAGGAGTTCGTGGCCGGCGAGGACTATTGCGTGACCACCCTGTTCAATCAGGGGACCTGCGTGGCCAGCATGACCTACCACAACATCCGGTCCTTTCCGCGGGGCACCGGCGCCGGGGCCCTGCGCGAGACCGTGCCCCACGCCGAGGCCGAGGAGGCTGCTGTCAAGCTCCTGTCACCGCTCAACTGGCACGGCATCGCTCAGGTGGACTTCCGCATCCCCAAGGGCGGCCCGCCCTACCTGATCGAGGTCAATCCGCGCTTCTTCGGCGGACTGGCCCAGTGCATCGCGGCCAACGTGGACTACCCCTACCTGCTCTATCAGATCGCCATCGGCGAGCCGATCGACCAGTCCGTCGCCGGCGCGGAGATCGACTACGAGAAGCGCACCGAAACGCCGATCGTCGGCCTGCTGGCCACACTGGAGGAGATCGCCAACGACGAGGCCAAGCTGGCCGAGCTGCGGGCCGTCGCCGACGAGTTCAAGCGGATTCCCGCGGCCGACGGGAAGCGGCGGCAGTTCCAGCGATTTCTGGATCAGCTCAAGGCCGTCGCCAGCCCCACCAATGTCCGCGACTACCTGCGGCAGATGTTCGAGAAACACACCGACACGATCAACGACGTCGTCCACGCCGACGACCCGCTGCCGGGCCTGGGCGTGCTCTACCCGCTGGCCCTGATGGTCAAGCACGGCACGCTGTCCACGGCCGTGCTGGTCTCGGAGCAGGAGCTGCCCGGCCGGCGCCCGCGGAAAGGCCTGCGCGACCGGCTGCGCCCCAACTGGGCCACGCTGATCCTGACGGGCGTGCTGTTCATCCTGTCGGTGGTGATCGACCGGTTCGAGCCCACGCGCCAGTGGCTGGGCTGGCTGCTGGGCTGGCCGCGTCACGCGGCCGAAGCTGTGGGCGGGCAGGACGGCTCCGGCACGTCCTTCGCCTTCTACCACATCCTCAACTTCGTGTACCTCTACATCCTGTCCGCCGTGATTCTATGGCTCCGGGGACGGCCGCGCGGGCGAGCAGTCAGTGCGTGAAGCAGGCGGGCCATGCGCATTCCTTTGTCGCCTGGCTTGTCCCTGCTGTACAAGCGAGATGACTGGCGGTATGCTTCCTTTGCCTCGGAGGCGCATCGTGGAGGACACCGTATGAACGAATTAGAGAAGATATGCTACCTGCAGAATGTGATACGGGTGGGCCATGCTGATGAGGTGGTCGCGCCTGAGGAGAATGCGCATCTTGAGAGCGTTCGTGCCGCGATTCGCGCAACCAAGAGCCAACTTCGTAAAGCGAGAGAGAGCGTGGGAGAATCCGCGATCGACCTAGCCCCTCTCGGGCGGTTCTCTTTTCGGCTTCAGAACCTTGAAGACATGATAGAAATGGCGTTGGCCGATGGCACCCTCGACGAAGAGGAGAAGCGGCTGCTGATCGACGCCGCGAAACGGGTCGGAGTGACTCAGGACCAAGTGAACCTCATTCTGACGGAGGCTAAATCACGCCGGGAACGTGAGCCAGGCCGATGCCCCAACTGTGGAATCGACGTTGCCGCGAAGGCCAAGTTTTGCCCGGGGTGTGGAGCACACCTAACCGGAAAGGCGCAAGAGAGGCCAACATCCCTCGCAATCAAAGTTCCGGATTATGGCATCACGATTACGTTTGCTGAATCAACAGGAACGGCATTCCCAGATGCACTTGCCCTTGCAAAGCGAATGGAGACCTTTCAGGAAGCGCTGAGAAGCGGGAAGCGTTGGTACGGCGTCACCGCTGCCCCCGCTAACATCGATTCGCTGCTCGAAATCGCTGAGAAACTCCGCGGTCTCCGCAACCGCGAGGTGTTCGTCGCCGGAAAGAAGGAGGAATGGGACTCTGTTTTTGGATTCGTGCCGTGTTGCGCGGAACGGGCAAAGTCGTATCGCCCGATCGCCTACTGCTTTGGGGTCGATGAAGGACGATTCAACATCTGGGGCTGCAAGCTTGCAACGCCCCCATGGGGTAGTCCCGGCGACTGGTGTGCGTTCGGGAAGTTCTTAGATGTGAAGACCTTCGAGTTTGACCATGAGCGAATCAAGCACGAGCTGAAACAGCGACTAGAGCGCGCACGATACTGTCCGTATCTACGCAGGCGGTTCGTATCGGCTGTCCTGGAACACCTTCCGAAACGCGCCAAGGTCACGGATCGTGGGGATTGGGGTTATCGCGAGACGTATGACGACACGGACCCACGTGCCGTTGTGGTACAAGTGGTACGTGACTTCGGCGAGTTCAAGGAGAAACAGACGATTCGCGCAATCGGGGTTGAGCCATCTAGCCCATCCATTGCGCTAGACATAGTCGGGAAAGCAGCGCGGGCCTCGGGCGAAGACGAGATCGACTGCAATACTTTCGTGAATCCATAAACCTCGTTTTGCTGCAGAGCAAAGTAAGGCCCGGCAGGTTGTTGACCTGCCTCTACCATCTCCACCCCAGGCAAACTGCTCAGGCAGGTCATCGACCTGCCCTACTCAGGGTTCGCCCGTGAAGACGTGCGACGCGGCTTGTTTGCCGTGCGGTAGGCGTCGGCCTGGCCGACAAGCGCTCGCAATAGTGCCAGCGCCGCCTTATCGGTCAGCGACGCGATCTCGGGATGCCATTGGATGCCGATGACGAAGGTGCGGTCGGGGCGCTCGATCCCTTCGATCACGCCGTCGTCGGCCGTGGCGCACACGCGTAGGCCCTGGCCCACGCGCCCCACCGCCTGGCCGTGAAAGCTGTTGACTTGACGCACGCCCGCGCCGATCGCGTCGGCCAGGTGCGTGTCGGGCGCGACGCTCACTTCGTGGGCCGTGAAGCTGTCCATGTCGATGCCGTGATGCTCGGACAGCGCCTCGTCGGCCCGCAGATTGCGGACCGAGCCGCCGTGGGCCACGTTCAGAATCTGAATCCCGCGGCAGATGCCCAGGATGGGCATGTCGCGATCGAGGGCGGCCTCGATCAGTCGGATTTCGAATCGGTCGCGACGGAGGTCGGTGCCGGTGATTCCCGACGGCTGGGACGGATCGCCGCCGTACGAGGCCGGGTCCACGTCGTCGCCACCGGTCAGCAACAGGGCATCGACCTTATCCAGTATGGCGCCGATTCGCGTCTGGTCGTCGGTCGGCGTGATCAGGACCGTCCGCCCGCCGGCCCGGGCCAGGGCGTCCTCGTACAGCGGCCGCTGCACCACGAAGCTCGAAGCCATCGACAGGCCGATCCGCGGACCGCCCGCAGGCGGCCTGGGTCGCCCGAGCAGATAACCCGACACCAGCAGCACCGGCCCGCCGACCAGAACGGCCAGCAGGATCAGGAGGACTCGACGGCGTCTGGACATGGCCACCAGTATGCGCGCTCCACCGCCGCCGCCAAGCCACGAATCGCACGACGTGCAGCACGCTTTCACGCGGCGAAGCCGCGGGTAAGCATGCTCGGCTGCCGCGGGCGCGCTACTCGGCCAGCAGGTCGGTATCCAGATCGATCTCGTTGGTGTAGGTCATGCCCCGGTCGTGCGGGGCGACGAAGGCGGGATGGTCCGGCTTGCGCTCGGGCATCGGCTTCCAGCGGTTGATTCGGAAGTTGAGCGTGCCGTCGGCCTGCGGCCACTCGACGCGGACGCGGTGCGGCAGCAGCGGCCCGTCGCCGCCCATGGCCTTGTACTCGTCGAGCTGCGAGCGCATCACCACGCGGCCCATGGCGTCGCGAAACAGGATGCGCCGGATCATCCGCGGCTCGTAGCGCTCCAGCCAGTATTCCTTCTCGATCCACCCCTGGTCGTCGTCCGCGTAGGCCAGCCAGACAAGCTGCTGGTACTCGTCCACGATCCGTTGCACCGGACCGTCCGGCCCGACGGTGTCTTGGGGCAAACCGTTGAGGCCCAGGGCCTCGATCAACTGATCGGGCCGCAGCGGTATCGACGAGACGGGCTGGTCCTCAAGCGCGGCGTGCGTGCCGAAGCGGTAGGTGTCGTCATCCTGCCTCACGTGGAGCCAGTACTTCTGGTCGTTCGAGCCCAGCATCATCTCCTCGGTCAGCAGGCCGGACTTGGCGCTGAGATACAGGTGCCGCGGGGCGATCACCTGCAGGCTGGTGTGCGGCAGGTCGAACGGATAGCGCCGCCCCCGGTTGGTGTAGAAGTACCCGCTGGCCCACCCCTCCGCCTTGAGACAGGTCTTGATGCGCGAAGTGTTGGCGTTCACCCGCCCGATGGCCCGGTCCATGGGAATGGGGTCCAGCGGCACGCGTGGCCTCGGTGGGCAACCCGTCACGCCGACCAGCAGCAGGATGCCCAGGCACAGCCCCGGACCGGTCCGAAAACCGGCGAACCCGCCGGCTGCCACCCGGGCGGCCACTCCACTGGAGGTTTCCGGACCGTTTCTAGGCATCGGGCGCTCGTTCTGGTGATGGGTACGGATCGTCGGCCTCGGCGGCCTGGGGACCGGCTTGCGGCGGCGTTTCGGATGGTTCCGTGCCGAGGTCATCGTCCAGGTCCAGGCCCTCCAGCGCGTCGCCGTGGAGGATGGCTCCCAGTTGCCGCGACACGCCCTCGATCTGGTCGTCGGTCAGATGCGGATTGAGCACGCGATGAACGGACTGCTCCTTGGCCAGGCGCATCTGCCAGTGCTCGGCCTCCCCGTCGCGGATCGTCTCCTCGTAGCGCAGCAGCCGCTTGCGCATGAGGATCAGGGCCAGCACGAACCGGAACTGAAGCCGCAAGGGCTCGGTCTGCTCCGCCAGTCGGCAGAACAGGTTGATCAGCATTTCGTCGTCGACCAGCAGCCGTTTCCTGGTCGGCTCGCGAACCGGAACCCGCGTCTTGAAATGACAGAAGGCCCCTTCCGGCGGTCCGCTCCAGGCGTCCAGGCAGCAGTCCGCCCGCCGGAACGTCTCACCGTCCTCGAAGAGCACGGCGAAGTATTCTTCCCCTTCGCGCAGCTCGCGCCCCGTGACGCTGCAAACGCCGGTTGGCCTGGCTAGTTCCCACTGTTCCATGAGGTTCCCGTAATCGAGGGGGTTTGCCTGCGATTGGCCGGATCAGCTCAGTACTCGAAGAACTGGTCCATCTTGGTCATGTCGAACAGCCTGCGGACGTTGCGCCGAACGCCGCGAACGGGGATTCTGTCTTCCGAACCCACCGCCCGAAAGACGGCCACCAGCGAACTCAGTTGTCGCGAGCTGACCGCCGGTATTCCTTCAAGAGAGACGACCATGTGCTTGCCCGACAGGCTCCCGCCGGGCTGAAGGGCCTGGCGGATCTGCTCCTCCTGGTTGGCCGGCGGCTCGTTGCCCAGCTCGTCGACGCCCGCGAAGCAGCAGACCGCCTCGTCGCCTTCCAAGGCTACTGTGAACCCGGCAAGTTCGAAGACTTCGGACATCGCTCGGCCCCCGGCAGGCCGCCAGGCGGACCTGTCAAACCCGCGGCCCCGCACCGCCGGCCTATTGTCCAATAACTCCCCGCAGGCCGCAAGCGTTATCCGCGCCACGAGTTCGGACGACCGCTCGTCCCAGGACGCGATCGCTCATATCGGCCGTTCCGAAGCATCGGCCGGGCGACGTTTTCCTGCGGGCGGCACCCCCAGCAGCCGATGACTCCCGAGACGGGCCGGCTGGCTGCTCAGCCGGAGGAAGCTCCCGCGTCTGGGGACGCGGTCGGTGAAAAAGGGGCCGTGGTTGATCAGTCACTCTGTGGAGACCTGCGATATGAAGATTCGCGAACTACTCACCATCGGCATGGTCGTCCTGGCCTGCACCCTCTTGGCCGGCTGCCAATCGGCGGCTTCCGGCGGGGGCGGCTCATCCGCGCCAGACGACACCAACACCGCTGCTGACAATGACAGCGGCGACGGTGGAACCGGAACCGAGGGCGAAGGCGACGGTGATACCGGCACCGACGACAAGGCCGTCGAACCCGAGCCGGACGCCACCGAAGTCGACAATACACCGGTCGAGACGGACCCCGACGACGACCAGACCGCCCTGACCGATGAGGAGGCGGACGCGGTCAATGCCGCCGTCCTGACCGTCGGCAACCTGGCCGGGCTATTCGCCGCCCTCGGAGCCGGCGGACTGCCCGCCACCGACGGAGCGGCCGTCGTCCTCAACCCCCTCACCGGCTGCCCGACCATCACGCCCACGGTGACGGAGGGCGCCATGTCCTTCACCATCGACTACGGCGACGGCTGCAGTCCCGTGCTCGACCCCGGCTCGACCTACAGCGGTTCGATCTCCGGTGAGGTCAACGTGGCCACCCGCACCATCACCCTGACGCTCGACGACTTCGTCATGGACGGCGTGACCGTGGACGGCTCGGTCGAGGCCTCCGTCTCCCAGGAGGGCAACCTGCTCATCCTGGAGTCCACCGTGGACGTGGTCTTCACCGAAGGCGAGGAGTCCGCGGCCTGCACCGGCGACGTGACCGTCGAGCTCAACCCGATAACCGGCGAGCTGTTCATCCCCACGGCCGACCTGTCCTCCGTCGATCAGACCGGCGACGAGTACGCCATCGTTCTGACCGACGTGCACATAGACCTGATCGAGGTCCTGCCGGACGCCGGCACCGCCACCGTCGTGCTGGGCACGATCGGGCCGGGCGCGCTGACCGTGGAGATCACCTTCACCGAGGGCACGCCGACCGACGGCACGGTCCTGGTCTCGGTCAACGGCAGCCCGCCGATCACCCTGAGCCTCGAGGACATCGAGGATATCGAGGACATCCAATAGGAAGACCCCCGGCCACCGCCGGGCATCTGACTGCAGCAACACGACATCGGCCGCCGCGTACCTCGCTCTCACGGGGTGCTCGGCGGCCGTTTCTATGGAAAGGGGGGATGGCAGCACTCGGCGCCCGACCCGGCCGGTCGGCGCCTATCTGCCGCCGCCGGTCGGGCGACGGGCTACTGCTCGTCCACGGCCTCGGGTTGCGGAGTCGGTCCTGGTGCGTCGGGCTCGGGCGTCAGCGGATCACTGACCCGGTAGTCACCCTCGAACCAGTGGTACAGATCGACGAGTCGGCAGCGCTCGCTGCAGAATGGGCGGTAGGGAGCGTCCGTCCGGCGAGCTACCCGCGTGACGTTTCGACAGGTGGGACACTCATAACTGGGCATGCCACGTAGTCCGGTGGCGTCAGGCCGACTTCTTCTTCGCGGGCTGCTTGTCGGGAGAGGCCGACTTGCCGGAGGCGGCATCGCTCTTGCCGCCGTCCTTGGCAGCTGTCGCGGCTTCCTTTTCCGCCTTCGCCCCCTTTTTGTAGCTCTCGCTACGGTAGTCGGTCTCGTAGAACCCGGAACCTTTGAACAGCACACCCGCACCGCTGCCGATCAGACGCCGCACCGTGGCCATGTTGTCGCACCGTCGGCAGTCGGTGGGGATCCGCCGCTTCGGCTTGGCCATGATGCTGTGGAAAACCTCGAAGACGCGGTCACATTTGGTGCACTGATACTCGTAAGTCGGCATCCAATTACTCCTTGTCCGGCCCGGCGTCGGCGCTCTCGACCCGGCCGGCAGTACCTCCGGCCGCGGCGCCCCCTTCACGATTCGCGTCATCGGTTGCAGCGTCGCCGTCGGACTCCGCTTCGCCCACTGCCTGGGCGATAATCACCTTGGCCGGTCTCAGCACCCGGTCCCATAGGCTGTAACCGGCCTGATACTCCTCGATCACCGTCCCGGGAGGTTGGTCGTCGGTCGGCCGCTGCATCATGGCCTCGTGACACGACGGATCAAACGGTTGACCCACCGACTTGATCCGCTGGACGTGGTGCGTCTCCAGGGCCTTGACCAGGTTCTGATGGACCAGCCGGATTCCCTTGGCCAGCGGCGACGAGTCGTCCTCGGCGACCGCCGCCAGGGTCCGCTCGAAATCATCCGCCACCTCGATCAGCGACCGGACCAGTCCGCTGGCGGCGTAGCGAAGGTTCTCGCCGTGCTCGGCCGCCGAACGTCGGACGTAGTTCTGATGCTCGGCCACGGCGCGAAGGTGCTTGTCGGTCAGCTCTTCGATCTTGCGTCGTGCGACAGTCAGCTCGTCCTCCGGCTGAACCTCAGCTTCCTTGACCTCGCCCTCCTTAGCCTCGCCTTCCGGTGTCCGGGCCTGAGCCGCTTCGTCCGCCGGCACGGTCCCTGCGTCGTTGCCGGCGGGCCTGCTGTAGGCCTCCACCTCCTCCGGCGTGGCGATCTCGATCTTCTTCTTCTTTCTCATGGTCGCGGCGCCCCTAAGACTCTTCGCGATCATCCGGCCCCGAGAAATAATCCATCAGTTGCGCGAAGAAACCCTTCGATTCCGGCTGAACGTCCACGTCTTCCGTCTCGGCGAACTCGCGGAGCAGCTCTTCCTGCCTGGACGAGAGCTTCCGCGGCGTCTCCACCATAATCTCGATCAGCTCGTCGCCCGGCCGACCGCCATGAATGTCCGGCAGGCCCTGCCCCTTCAGCCGCAACACCTGCCCCGTCTGCGTTCCCTTGGGAACCGTCACCACCACGCGACCGGTCAGCGTGGGCACTTCGACCTTGGCGCCCAGGGCGGCCTGGGTGAAGGAGATCGGCAGCCGGCAGATCAGGTCGTTGCGATGCCGTTGCAGGAAGGGGTGCGGCCGAACACGCACGTAGCAGTGCAGGTCGCCGCGGGAAGTCCCGCCCTCACCCGGTTCCCCCTCGCCGCGGACGCGGATGGCCTGCCCGTCGTGGATGCCCGCCGGGATCTTGACCGACAGGACTCGCTCCTGCGGATGTCGGCCGGCGCCCCGACAGCGCTTGCACGGATCGACGATCAGCGCCCCGCGACCCCGGCAGTTCGGACACGTGGTGATCACCCGCCCGAACAGGGCACCGAACCCACTGGCCTGCTCGACCTGGCCGTATCCGCCGCAGGTCGGGCAGTTGTGCCGTTTGCTGCCCGGGGCCTCACCGTTGCCGCGACACTCCGTGCAGGTGTCGTTGCGGGCGAACTCCAGCGTCCGCTCCGCCCCGGTTGCAACCTCCTCCAGGCCGATCTCCACCTGCGCCTGAAGGTCCGCGCCGCGCCGGCGCGACGACCGGCCGAAGCCCATCCCCCCGAAGATGTCGCCGAACATCGAGAAGATGTCCTCGACACCCATGTGCGAGAAGTCATGGAGCCCGGCGCCGCCGATGCCGGCGTGCCCGTACCGATCGTAGCGTTCCCGCTTGCCCGGGTCGCTGAGCACTTCGTAGGCCTCGGCCGCCTCTTTGAACCTGGCCTCCGCCTCCGGGTCCCCCTGATTGCGGTCGGGGTGATGCTTGAGCGCCTTGCGCCGGTAGGCCTTCTTGATCTCGTCGGCAGACGCCGTCGCGGCGACCTCCAACACATCGTAGTAATCGCGTTGTCCGGTCGCCATCAACCACCGATCTCCCGTCGCGCCCGCCTCCCGGCATTTTGCGGCGCGAAAGGGGCGGACCCGTCGATCCGCCCTTCTCCGCCGCACCCGGTCGCTACCGCGTTTATCGGATCGCGTGCTCGATCTTCTTGTCCTTGTCCTTCAGCTCGGTCACAAGCACGTCGGTGGTCAGCATCAGGCCGGCCACACTGGCCGCCGTCTCCAGGCCAACGCGGGCCACCTTGGCCGGATCGATGATGCCCGCCTTGAACATGTCCACAAACTCGCCCTTGCGGGCATCGAACCCGTAACGGCCCGTCTTCTCCAGGATCTGCTCGACGATCACGTCGCCCTCCGCCCCGGCGTTGTTGGCGATCTGCCGGGTGGGCTGGCGCAGGGCCTTGGCCAGGATATCGAACCCGATCTTTTGCTCGCCGCGAGCCTTGGCCCGGCCCGCCTCGACCGCCTCGATGGCCCGCAGGAAGACCACGCCGCCGCCCGGGATCACGCCCTCCTCCTTGGCCGCCTTCGTGGCGTGGAAGGCGTCGTCCACCAGGTCCTTGCGCTCCTTCACCGCGATCTCGGTGGCCCCGCCGACGCGGATCACCGCCACGCCGCCGGTCAGCTTGGCCAGCCGCTCCTGCAGCTTCTCCTGGTCGTAGTCGCTGGTCGTCTTCTCGATCTGGCTGCGGATCTGCTCGATGCGGGCCTTGATGTCGGGCTTCTTGCCCGCCCCCTCGATCACCGTGGTCGTGTCCTTGTTCACGACGACGCGACCGGCCCGACCCAGTGACGACAGCGTGACGTTCTCCAGCTTGACGCCCAGGTCCTCGCTGATCACCTGTGCGCCGGTCACGACGGCCAGGTCACCCAGGATGGCCTTACGCCGCTCCCCGAACCCGGGGGCCTTGACCGCACAGATCTGCAGCGTCCCGCGCAGCTTGTTGACCACCAGCGCCGCCAGGGCTTCGCCATCGACGTCCTCGGCCACAACCAGCAGCGGCTTGCCGGCCGACGCGATGGATTCCAGCAGCGGCACGAACTCGCGCAGGTTCGAAACCTTCTTCTCGTGGATCAGGATGTAAGGGTCCATCAGCTCGCATTCGAGCGACTGCGGGTTGGTCATGAAGTACGGGCTGATGAAGCCCTTGTCGAACTGCATGCCCTCGACGACTTCCTTCTCGTCGGTCATGCCTTTGCCTTCTTCGACCTCGACCACGCCCTCGTCGCCGACATCGTTGATCGCCTCGGCCAGCAGCTTGCCGATCTCCGCATCGTTGTTGGCCGCGATCGTCGCCACGTTGACCAGGTCTTCGTTGGTCTTCACCGGGACGGACTGCTCGGCGATGCTTTTCACCGCCGTCTCGACCGCGAGATCGAGGCCGCGCTTCAGCGCCATGGGGTTCACACCCGCCGTCACGTGCTTGAGACCCTCGCGATAGATCGCCTCGGTCAGCACGGTCGCGGTGGTCGTTCCGTCGCCGACCTTGTCGCTGGTCTTGGACGCGACCTGGTTGACCATCTTGGCGCCCATGTTCTGGAACGGCTGGGGCAGCTCGATCTCCTTGGCCACCGTCACACCGTCCTTGGTCACTCGCGGCGAGCCGAAGGACTTCTGCAGGATCACGTTGCGCCCCACCGGGCCCAGCGTCACCCTGACCACCGCAGCCAGCTTCGACAGGCCCTCCAGGATCTCCTGACGAGCTTCCTGGCTGAACATCATCTGCTTGGACATCGTCTCTATGCTCCTTTGAAGCCGGTCTACTTGTCCAAGACCGCCAGAATGTCGTTCTCGCGAAGGATCACGTACTTCTCCCCGCTCATCTCCACCTCGGTGCCCGAGTACTTGCCGTAGAACACCTCGTCGCCGACCTTTACGTCCAGCTTGCCGCGCTGGCCGCTGTCCAGCAGCTTGCCCGGTCCGGTGGCCATGATGCGCCCGCGCTGGGGCTTCTCACGGGCCGAATCCGGAAGGACGATTCCCCCGGCCGTCACCTCTTCCTCGTCACCCGGCTCGACCAACACCCGGTCGTCCAGAGGTCGAAACTTGATCTTGGTCTTCGTGGCTGTCGTCGCCATCGTTTGAATCCTCCGTTTCGCTTCCTGTCATGCGGTTGACTGGTTGTTCCTTCTTCACCGGCAAGCCGGATGGTTAGTACATGTCCATGTCGTCCATGCCCGGACCGCCCTCGCCCTCGTCCTCGTCCTTCGACTTGGGCTTGTCCGCCACGACGCAATCGGTGCTCAGCAGAATGCGGGCCACGCTCGAGCCGTTCTCCAGCGCCGTCCGCACCACCTTGGTCGGGTCGATCACCCGGGCCTTGACCAGGTCCTCGAACTCGCGGGTTTCGGCGTTGAACCCGAAACCGCCCGTCTTGGCCATAACCTTGTGCAGGACCACGCCCGGCTGGGCGCCGGCGTTGGCCGCGATCTGACGCAACGGCGCCGAGAGCGCCTGGCGCACCACCTGCACGCCGAACGCCTCCGCTTCGTTGACGGTCTTGACCTGGTCCAGTGCCCCCATGCACCGCACCAGCGCTACCCCGCCGCCCGGAACGATGCCTTCCTCGATGGCCGCCCGAGTCGCGTGCAGGGCGTCCTCGACGCGAGCCTTGATCTCCTTCAGCTCCGATTCACTGGCGGCGCCGACCTTGATCTGGGCCACACCGCCGGCCAGCTTGGCCAGCCGCTCCTGCAGCTTCTCGCTGTCGTAGTCGCTGGTCGTCGCCTCGATCTCGCTCTTGATCTGCTCGATGCGGGCCTTGATCTCGGCCGTCTTGCCCGCGCCCTCGATGATCGTAGTGGTGTCGGCGTCGATGCGGACCTTCTTGGCCTGCCCCAGATCGGTGATCGAGAGGCTCTCCAGCTTCCGACCCAGGTCCTTCATGATGGCGGCGCCACCGGTCAGGACGGCGATGTCCTGCAGCATGGCCTTCCGCCGGTCGCCGTAGCCCGGCGCCTTGACCGCGCAGATCTCCAGGTTCCCGCGCAGCTTGTTGACCACCAGCGTGGCCAGCGCCTCCGCCTCGACGTCCTCGGCAATGATCAACAGCGGCCGCTTGGCCTTCACCACCTTCTCCAACAGTGGCACCAGCTTCTGGGCACTGCTGATCTTCTCCTCGTGGATCAGGACAAACGCCTTCTCCAGCACGCACTCCATGGTTTCCTGATCGGTTACGAAGTGCGGGGACATGAAGCCCCGATCGAACTGCATGCCCTCGACCACGTCGATGGTCGTGTCGGCCGTCTTGCCTTCCTCGACCGTGATCACGCCGTCCTTGCCCACCTGCTCGAAGCAGTCGGCCAGGTGCTTGCCGACCTCGGGGTCGTTGTTGGCCGCGATGGCGGCCACGCTCACGATGTCGTCCCGGTTGCCGACTCGGATCGGCTTGGACAGCTTGTGCAGCTCATCGGTCACGGCCTTGACGGCCTTCTCGATACCGCGGTTCAGGGCGTTGGCATCGGTGCCGGCCGTGATGTTCTTCAAGCCGGCGATGAAGATGGCCTCGGCCAGAACGGTGGCCGTCGTCGTGCCGTCGCCGGCCACTTTGCTGGTTTTGCTGGCCGCCTCCTTGACGAGCTGGGCGCCCATGTTCTCGTAGTGGTCTTCCAGGTCGACCTCCTCGGCCACCGTCACCCCGTCCTTGGTCACCGTGGGCGACCCCCAACCCTTGTCCAGGACGGCGTTGCGACCGCGGGGGCCCAGTGTGGCCTTGACCGCCCTGGCCAGCTTGATGACCCCTTCTTTCAAGGCCTGTCGGGCGTCCGCCTCGTAGGCCAGTTGCTTGACGGCCATACCTGCTAACTCCTTATGACAACGTGAATTGCGATGCAGATCCTCCGCGAAGGCATGGACTGCCTCCACCGCCTTGTTACGGCACACCCGGTGCCACACGGCCCAAAAGTCACAACTGTTTGGTAGGCCAGCAGTTATAAACGCACCGGGGCGCCGGACAGACGTTGGCGGCTGCCACCTTGGCAGTGGTCTGCCGATGTTCCCGCACGGAATGCCAAATTGACAGACCAAACCCCCACGACGCCGGCAGGCGCTGACCTACCTGTCGCGGACAACTACGCCCACCCAATGGCTGCACGTTGCAGCCCCCGGACCAAGGTCCGCCGGCCGGACGGCCTGCATTCCTCATAAGGGCTCTCCCGCCGGCCGACACCACGAGTGAGCGGACCGACGCCGGACGGTAGTCGGCCCGGCCGTCTCCGACTCAGCCCCTGAATCGGTCTGTACCTGCCAGGGAATGTGGGGTAGATTCTGCGGCCGAAATGCCCGGAGCGCGGCGCGACTGTTGCCGCCGCTTCGTCCCGTGTCATCTCTGCTCTGAAGGGATAGTGGACCATGACCGTATTGGACAGCGAAAAGCTCATGGAGCCGGCGCGCGACCCAAGGCGCGGCACCGATTCCGACTCGATCAAGCGGTCCTTCATCAATCACATCGCCTTTACACAAGCCAAGGTCCCCGGCTTTGCCACGCCTCGCGATCGATACGTGGCCCTGGCCATGACCGTGCGAGATCGGCTCATTCAGCGATGGATCGCCACCCGCAAGGCCTACTACGGCGACCCGGACCTCAAACGGGTGTACTACCTGTCGCTCGAGTTCCTCATCGGGCGCACCATGGGCAACGCCCTGATCAACATGGGCCTCTACAGCACGTTCTTCCACGCACTGCACGACGCCGGTTACGAGCTGGAGGACCTGCGGGAACTCGAGGAGGACGCCGGCCTGGGCAACGGCGGTCTGGGGAGGCTGGCGGCCTGCTTCCTGGACTCCATGGCCACGCTCGGTCTGGCGGGCTACGGCTACGGAATCCGCTACGATTACGGCATCTTCCACCAGCGTATCCGCGACGGCTATCAGGTCGAGGAGCCCGACGATTGGCTCCGGCTGGGCAACCCCTGGGAGATCGCCCGACCGGAGCACACCTTCCGGGTCCAGTTCTACGGCCGGACCGAGCGCTACACCGATGCTCTAGGCCGGCAGCGCGTCCGCTGGGTGGACACCCGGGACATCCTGGCCATGCCCTTCGACACACCCATCCCCGGCTATGGCAACAACACGGTGAACACCCTGCGGCTCTTCTCGGCCAAAAGCACTCGCGAGTTCGAGCTGGACTACTTCAACCACGGCGACTACGTGCGGGCCTGCGAGGACAAATTCCGCACCGAGAACATCACCAAGGTCCTCTATCCCAAGGACGACTTCTACCAGGGGCGCGAACTCCGCCTCAAGCAGGAGTACCTGCTGGTCTCGGGCGCCTTGCAGGACGTACTGGACCGTTTCCGCCGACAGCACGACGACTGGCACCTGCTGCCCGACCGGGCGGCCGTTCAGCTCAACGATACCCACCCCGCACTGGCCGTCCCCGAACTCATGCGACTGCTGGTCGACAGTGAGGGGCTGGAGTGGGACGAGGCCTGGGACATCACGGTCCGCACCATGGCCTACACCAATCACACGGTGATGCCCGAAGCGCTGGAGACGTGGCGCGTGGACCTGCTGGGCAACCTGCTGCCGCGGCACCTGGAGATCATCTACCAGATCAATCAGCGATTCCTGGACGAAGTCGGGCGGCGCTTCCCCGGCGACGGCGCCCTCACCCGGCGCGTCTCACTCCTCCAGGAGGGCGACGAGAAGAAGGTCCGGATGGCCAACCTGGCCGTCGTGGGCGCCCACGCGGTCAACGGCGTGTCGGCCATGCACACCGACATCCTCAGGAACGACGTGCTGGCTGACTTCCACCGGCTCTACCCGGACAAGATCAGCAACAAGACCAACGGCGTCACGCCGCGCCGATGGCTGAAGAAGGCCAACCCCCTGCTCTCCATGATGATCACCGAGACCATAGGCGACGGCTGGGTCACCGACCTGACCCAACTGCGGAAGCTCGTCCCCCTGGCCGATGATCCCGACTTCCGGACCCGCTGGCGGGAGATCAAGTGGACCGATAAGAAGCTCTTCTCCGTCTACTGGAACGAACGCTACGGCGTCGTGCTCGACCCGGACACCATGTTCGACGTCCAGGTCAAGCGGCTGCACGAGTACAAGCGGCAGATGCTCCTGCTGCTCTACGCCGTCACCCTCTACAACCGGATCAAGTCGGGCATCGAGCCGCAGCCGGTACCGCGGACGATCCTGCTCGGCGGAAAGGCCGCCCCGGGCTACTACCAGGCGAAGCTCTGCACCAAGCTCACCACCGCCATCGGCGAGGCGATCGCCAACGATCCCGACGTGGCCGGCCGTCTGACCGTCGCGTTCCTCGAGAACTACCGCGTCTCGCTCGCCGAGCGCATCATTCCAGCGGCCGAACTGTCCGAGCAGATCTCCCTGGCCGGCATGGAGGCCTCCGGCACGGGCAACATGAAGTTCGCCCTCAACGGGGCGCTGACCATCGGTACGCTCGACGGAGCAAACGTCGAGATCGCCGAGGAGGTCGGGCGGGACAACATCTTCATCTTCGGCATGACGGCCGACCAGGTGCGAGAGTTGCGGGCCTCCGGCTACAACCCCAGGGAATACTACCAATCGGTGCCCGAGCTTCGGACGGCCCTGGATCAGATCGCCGCAGGTCACTTTTCCCCGCACGAGCCGGGCGTATTCCGAATGCTGACCGATCGGCTCTTGCAGGACGGCGACCCGTTCATGGTCCTGGCCGACTATGCCGGCTACGTCGCCTGCCAGGACCGGGTCGACCAGATCTATCGCGACCAGGAAGCCTGGGCGCGAATGTCGATCCTGAACACCGCCAACATGGGCAAGTTCTCCAGCGATCGAACAATCAACGAGTACGCCAGGGAGATCTGGGACGTGTCGCCGGTCAAAGTCGAGCTGGACGACGACGCCTGAGCGCCGCTTCGTGCGGCCTCTCCCCCGAAGACGGGTTTAACGACGCCGGACCTTCTTCCGCCCGGCCTTTTTCGCGGCGGCTCGCTTCTTGGGCGCCTGCTTCCTGGGTTTGAGGCCCGATTGGGCTTGTGACCGGGGCGCGGCTCTTTTGATCGGCCTGCGGCCGGCTGTCCTTCCGGCGCGTCTGGCGCCCGGTCGGGCCCTGGTCAGGCCCGCCTCGATGGCCGCCTGGGCGGCGGCCAGCCGCGCAATCGGCACCCGATACGGGCTGCATGAGACGTAGTCCATCCCCAACGACTGGCAGAACCGAATGCTCCGGGCCTCGCCGCCGTGCTCCCCGCAAATGCCAACCTTCAGCCCCGGCTTGACCGCACGCCCTCTCTCGATGCCCATGCGCATCAACTGTCCGACACCCTCGACGTCCAGGCTCTCGAAGGGGTGGACATTGAGAATCGCCGCCCGATGCTGATCCACGTAATCCGGCAGGAAGCTGGCGGAGTCGTCACGCGACAGAGCCATGGTCAATTGCGTCAGATCGTTGGTTCCGAAGCTGAAGAAGTTGGCGCTCTCGGCCAGCTTGTCGGCCATCAACGCCGCCCGCGGGGTCTCGATCATGGTGCCCGTCAGGTAGGGCAACTCGGCGATGGCCCCACTCCTGGCCAGGAGCTCCTTGCGCTCTTCGACAATCTCGGCCAGTTCCCGTTCGACGCGGGGCAGTCCCGCCATGCCCTTCCCATGCGGAGCCCGGAGGAGTTCCGCCTCCCGCTTCCGGAGCCCTTCGATCCGTCGATTGAGTTCTCTGAGGCGCTTCTTCTCCTGCTCGGTGCCCAGCCCCAACACCAACTCCTCCCGAGCCACATCCCGGATCCGGTCGACGAGCATGCCCACCTCTTTCCCGTCGATGCTCAGCGGAATCATGATCTCGGGCAGAAGCTTGATGCCGCGCTTGTAGCAGGCCAACGCCGCCTCCATGATCGCCCGCACCTGCGTCTCCAGTATCTCCGGGTAGGTGATGCACAGCCGGCATCCGCGATGACCCAGCATCGGGTTCGACTCGCGCAACTGCTCGACCCGATGGCGGATGTCGTCCACCGTCACCCGCTGCTCCTCGAGCTCCTCTCGCCGGGCCTGGTCCCACGGTCCCAGCTTGTCGATCTCCGCGTCGATCGAGGCGTTCAGGTCGTCCGCGGCTTCCTGCTGGGCCAGGCGGTTCTCGTATCCCGGCAGGAACTCGTGCAACGGCGGATCCAGCAGGCGGACCGTCACCGGCTTCCCGTTCATGGCCTCGAAGATGCCTTTGAAGTCGCGCCGCTGGTAGGGAAGAACCTTCTTCAGGGCCCGCCTCCGGCCGGCCTCGTCTTTCGCCAGGATCATCTCGCGGATCGCCCGCAGACGCTGAGGCTCGGAAGGGTCGAAGAACATGTGCTCCGTGCGGCACAACCCGATGCCTTCCGCGCCCATGGCCAGCCCCCTGGCCGCGTCCGCCGGCGTGTCCGCGTTGGTGCGGACGCTCAGTTGACGCTTCTGGTCGCACCAGCTCATCAGCGTCTCGTACTCCGGCGGAGCCTCGGGCCTGACCAGGGGAAGCTCGCCCTCGAAAACGTCCCCCAGGCTGCCATCCAAGGTGATCACGTCCCCCTCGAAGAAGGTCTTGCCGTTGAGGGTCATGGACCGGGTCCGCGTGTCGATCCTCAGCTCCTCGCAGCCCACGATGCAGCACTTGCCCCACCCGCGGGCCACCACGGCCGCATGCGAGGTCTTGCCTCCCCTGGCGGTCAGAATGCCTATCGCCGCGTACATTCCGCCCACGTCCTCGGGGGAGGTCTCCTTGCAGACCAGAATCACCCGCTCGCCGGCACCGGCCCGCTCCTCGGCCCGGTCGGAGTTGAAGACCACCCGACCGCTGGCGGCGCCGGGAACGGCCCCGATCCCGGTGCCGAGACGCCGACGCTCCAGCTCCACCCGTTCGATCTTCGGATCGATGACCGGGTAGAACAGCCGCTCGATGTCCTCCGGCGCGATGCGGCAGATGGCTTCCTCTCTGCTGATGATCGGTTTGGTCGCGGCTCTGGCATACTTGCGCGGCAGATGGCCCTGGGCCACGAGCTTGGCGGCGGTCCGCGCCGAGACCACCGGACCCGAGGCCTGATCCACCGCGATCTTGAACTCCGCGGCCGGGGACCGCTTCCCCCTCCGGCACTGCAGCATGTACAGCTTGCGACGCTCGATGGTGAACTCCAGATCCTGCATGTCCCGGTAGTGGACCTCGAGCACCGCCCGCACCGCTTCCAGTTGGGCATACGCCCCGGGCAGGATGCTCTTCAGCTCCGCCAGCTTCACCGGCGTCCGAACGCCGGCCACCACGTCCTCACCCTGGGCGTTCATCAGCAGGTCGCCGTAGTAGACGTTCTCCCCGGTGCTGGGATCGCGGGTGAAGCAGACCCCCGTGCCGCTGTCGTCGCCCATGTTGCCGAAGACCATCTGGCACACGTTGACCGCCGTGCCACCGATGTCGGTGAGCTTCTCCACGCGGCGATAGGTGACCGCCTTGTCCGCCATCCAACTGTCGAAGACCGCGTCGATGGCCCCCACCAACTGCCGGTACGGATCCTGCGGAAACTGCTCGCCGGTGTGCTTGAAGTAGAGGACCTTGTAGCGCCCGATCAGCCCCTCCAGCTCGTGCTCGTTCACGTCGGTGTCCTGAATCCGCA
>Ga0307379_10002390_pt1 | contig 27924 bp, 32 predicted proteins | sample UN2MG_FD_202237 | JGI IMG/M metagenome (GOLD analysis project Ga0307379, IMG submission 202237) | Soil microbial communities from Risofladan, Vaasa, Finland - UN-2 | ecosystem: Environmental > Terrestrial > Soil > Coastal area > Acid sulfate soil | place: Finland: Risofladan, Vaasa | collected...
TGTCGGCCGGTGGCTACCTTTACCTCGGGAGCCTGACCAGCATTCCGGAAGGGGTGACGTTGTCGGCCGGTGGCGACCTTGACCTCCGGAGCCTGACCAGCATTCCGGAAGGGGTGACTATAAAAGCAAAAAAGGTGTGTTTGAAATCCTATAAAGGGAAATCGTTCGGCTTGTGAACAAACTCCATAGAATGGTCCGCTGGATCCCAGGTTCAAATCCTGGCTGGCCGATAGAAAGCAAATGGCGGACGTCGAATACACGTATCAAAACACGTAAGGCTTACAGGGAAGAAACTAAATCATGCTTCAGAGGGAGAGGACTTATGCAGATCTTTAGAGATCTCAGTTTTGATTTTGCTGAGAGAGTCGAAGGTGATAAGATCGCCGGATTGGATTACTGCATATCGCACGGCAAAGAGGGGGAGCACTATCACTTCTGGGTCCCAGCAGAATTGAGCAAGGCAGCCAAGGGCGCGTTGCTCGAGAGGGCCCAGGATGATGCCCTTAACCGGTTTAAGGTGAAGTCCATGTCATGGGATGAGAAACCGAATCTTAATCTTAGATAGTCGGATCGGATACCTGTACCGTCCAGCTGCGGGATACTTGTAAAGATCCTGCTGATCAGGACGATCTATACAGGTACGGGATCTGGCAGGAGGTAAAGAGTATGGGACGATCAGCGATACGCTGTTGTGATTGCCACAAATCCGGAGACTCCAGTTTGCAAGGTTGGGGTGACGGATGGGAGGGGGCCGGCAGAAAGAAACCGGAGCATCATTGGCACGGAGGCCGGCTGCTTCTGGCCATCAGGCCGAATGTTCGGGACAAAGACAAGAGATACTGGATCTGCCGGCAGTGCCTGGACAAAAAGGCCAAGCTGAGTGACAAGGAATTCAAGGACTGGATCATGAAGATGGACCAGAAGGTCGACGAGCAGCGGGAGAAGGAAAAGACGAAAAGGCTAAACAGAGCGCGGCGGAACTTACGAGCGCATCGGATAAGGTGGTCACAGGCTGGGGTAGACTTACAACGAGCGAAGAAGAAGGGTAAGGGACAGGGCGGTTGCATCGGCTAATCGCCGATATGACACAACAAAGGTAATTTAAAAGAGAGGAGGTCGTATAGAGGAATCCGGTTCAAAGCCTCCCTTTGATTTCGGCTCCGGATAGGAGCGACACGCTGAGGAATCGGAGGGATTCATAGTTCGCCTGGCCGGTCCCGGTCTTATCCGATGAAATCAAACGATCAGCTACCCGGGGCCGGCCAAAGAAAAAAGGGGGAAGAATGAGCATCCAGAATATCGAGGAGCAGATCCTCAAATCAATAGAAGGGAGAAACAGAATGTCGGACATAATCTATAAGGGAGATGTGGGCGATGAGGATGGAGTTCCCATCGAACAGGTAAACGTATTGAGAGGCACAGACATCAAACCACTACCGCACTCAGGGGAGCGGGATCCAACGGGATTCTCCTGGGGATATGGAGGATCCGGACCGGCGGAGTTATCTCGTTCTATCCTGGCGGATTTCTTCGGCAAGCAGAGCCGACAGGTTGCACTTTATCACGACTTTAAGTGGAATGTGATAGCCGGATTAAAAAAGGGACAGAGCTTTCAGCTTACCGACTCCGATATAACAAGCTGGTGGAAGGATCTGCTGAGGCGAAATCCTGATCTGGCAAGAGAAATGGAAAAGGCCGAAGAAAAAACCAGTGAAGGGAGTTGAGCTATGTCAGTAGAAGAAAAACGCGGTTGTGGATTTCGGATAGTTGGAGGATTGTACCTGGTGGGCGGACCTGGTCGGATGGTATGCGATCGGTTGCCGTATCCGGTGGGACAGTGCCCGACGTGTGGTCATGGGATTAAGCCGAGCCTGGGGATCCGCTGGATGGATGGAAAAGAATTCTTTGGGGAGAACTGCAAAGCGCTGACGATGGAGGAGGAAGGAATCCCGGCTCTTGCACCTTGTCACGACGCACACTGCCCGATCTGTTACAGTGATGAGCTCGGGACAGTCGGCTTAATGTGGGTCGGTGAAAGCTTCTATCCCACCATGCATGATTTTGAGGAGGAGGCGGAGAAGCTGGGGGTATCGAAACGGATATCGTCGATCCCAAAGGCTCTAACCCTGGATGAGACTTGGATCCTATTGGTCCATCCTAAAGGGATCAGAGAAAAGCTGCCGGACGAGATGGTTCAAGGGATGAAGGTTGAGCGGCATATTTGGAAGCCCTGTATCTTTCACGCTTTCAAGCCGGTCCGGATAGAGAAGATCGTAACGGATCAAACGCCGGCGGAAGAGATTGAGAAGCTGAAGCTCCGGGGAATTACTCCGGTGCAGGTCCCGCATGACGATCCGGATCACAATCCGAAGCGTAAGAAGAGGTCACCGGAATTGGCGATAGAGTGATAACGTCGAGGGGAATCGACGATCGCATCTGGAGGTTGAGGATGGAAGCGCGGGGGCAGATGATTCCGGACTGGCCGAGCAAGTTAGAGGGCTTCGAATTGACCTTAGGGGAGATCAACAGAATTGCAAAAAGGTTTCGGGTGACACCCGGAACGGTGGACAGGATATTTGCTGAGGAATTCGAAGCTGCAATAAACAAATGAAGGGAGGGAACATGGATCTGCTGGTGACCACTCCAAAAAACAGAATCAAGGAAGCGGCAGAGGAGGCGGAAGCAGCAAAGAGGGATGGAGGTTACTACTTCAGGCGCTTTGCCACACGTCCAAAAGATTACAGAGTCGGCGATAGAGTGTTCTATGTGATGGATGGATTCCTAAGAGGATACGCGACCAGTTTTCTCTGCTTCACCGGTCCAAAAGACGTGACGATCAGATATAAGGATTTGGATCCACGAACGGTCTTGAGTGGAAACAGTTCTATTAAACTTCCCTTAAAGGACAATAGAAAAACGCCGGGACCTCCTCATCTGATGAAAGGAATCGATTTCTTGGGGGGATCACTCTACGACATTTTTCATTCATTCAAAGACGGCTTTTGGGTTCTGATGAACGCACCGACGTGGACCTGGATTAGACCTGTTCTCTTTAACGGCTTTCAGGGTTACCGCTATCTGACGCCAGCAGAGTTTTTGAGGATGGACATTACAAAAGTGGGCGGCTGGCTGGATCCAATGCCGGAGGCAAAGAGGAAGCCGCCATGCTGATAGTGAAAACAAGAAAAGGACCTCGACTCTTAAGAGAGATCTCCAGGGTGGACCTGGTGCATTTGGATCGAGATCCCCACGGTGTAATCGGAGCCAACTTCGAAGATGGTTCAGGAGTGCTGAAGGCATGGATTTATCACTTCGTAGGAGGGGGAGCCAAGGTGGTCCTGGCCAAGACGGTGACGTCTCTCTGTCCTGGTCCGGGGAAAAATTGAAAAAAGTTCTTGACAAGGTGCGGAGCCACGTTTTATATACTGTTGTGGATTCGATACTTACAACAGGCCCAGGCCGGCAGGATACTTCTCAGGGGACGATGATCTCCACATATTGAGAAGCATCGCAACGGCCTGGGCCATCTTACATCTGACGAGGGGAAGATGAAACTACGCCAATTTGTAATCTCCGATCTAAGGTATCTCAAGGAAGATCCCAACGAAATGAGTCCGGAGGAATACCGGGCCCTCAAGGACTTTCTCGCCGACGTTGGAATGGTGGATCCGATCGTGGTCAATCCGGATGGACTGGTGATCGGAGGTAAGCACCGGTGTCAAGCCTGGGCGGAATTGGGAAATAAGAGAATCCCTGGAGTGGAGGTATTCGTTCAGCCAGGCAAAGAGCAAAAGGTAGCTCTTGGGCTGAATAAGATCAGAGGACATTGGAACGAACCAAAGCTTTTGACGGCATTGCAACGGATAGCCTCTGAGGATCCCTCCGCGGTCACACTCACCGGTTTCAAAATGGGCGACGTCCAAAGGCTGTCGGTAAGAAGTTTCGGGGTGGGCAGACTGACGGAAGTCAAAGATGAGGTTCGAGATTTCAAAAAGGTCCATGTCCTATTGTCGATGTCGCCCAAGACCTATCAGACAATCCAGGAACTGCTAAAGCAGATCGGAGACAAGGAAGGGGTGGAGGTTGAACAGGGCGCAAACTGACAACAGCTTTCCGGAGGAGAAGATCGGACTAAGGACCAAGCATCTACCGGATAAAAGAAAGATCCGGGTTCTGGATTGCTTCGCTGGCGATGGAACGATCTGGCAGAGTGTCCAAATGCAAACCGAGAAGAGTTTAATCGTAACATCGATAGAGAAAGAGGACAGAGGATCGGCTCTTGCTCTCAAGGGGGATAACGTGAAGTGGCTGCGGGTCCTGGATCTATCAAAATTCGACGTGATAGATCTGGACGCTTACGGTGTACCCTTCCGCCAGTTGGAGATCCTGTTCGGCAGAATAAGAAAGAGAACCGGCAAGATGCACGTTTTCGTAACCTACATCCAGCGCCAGCCTGGAGTTTTGCCTTTTGGTATGCTGGACATCTTGGGTTATCCGCGCAGCATGATTCGGAAATGCCCCACTATGTTTTATAGAGAGGGATGGAAGAAGTTTCTGTTATACCTTGGAAAGAGAGGGGTCACCGAAGTGATTCACCGGTCCTATCAAAAGAAGCATTATCTGTTTTTCAGGATCTAAGCTTTACAGGTATATCACATGGCCACAACGGATACCTGTATAGGTTTCGTATATATAGTAGGGGAAGAAACAGAAAGGATCCAGACATGCGAACAATCTATGTACCAAAGGGAAGAGCGTTTGAGTACTCACCGTTGGCTTTAAACATCTACTCCGGATGTGACCACGGCTGCCAATACTGTTATTGTCTGAATTGGGATCAGAACTGGCATAACAAACCGGTGGAGCCGAAGCAGGATATTCTCCGAAAGGTACAGACGGACGCGCAGAAAATCAAGGGATCAAAAGATCAGGTTCTCGTCTCCTTTGCCGGGGATCCATATTGCCATAAGGACGAAGATCTGAGAATCACTGGCCAAGTGCTGCTGATGCTTCTGGACCAACGGATCCCGACGGCCATTCTCAGTAAAGGCGGAACCAGATCCTTGCGGGATCTGGCAGTTTTCAAAGCGTTCGGGGATCATATAAAAGTAGGGGCGACGCTCACCTTCGACAATGAGGAGGAATCCCGGAAGTTTGAACCCGGAGCGGCCATCCCGGCAGATAGAATCAAAGCACTAAAGTTTCTGGCAGGTCATGGAGTGAAGGTATGGGTAAGCCTGGAGCCGGTTATCTGCACGGACCAGGTCCTCAAGTTAATCGAGGCGACCTATCGATTCGTGGATCACTACATGATCGGAGTCCTCAATTACTTCAGCCAGGGCAGCCAACGGCAAAAGAATTTTGGAGCGGTTATCGAAAGACTCCGAGGAGTGGGATCCCGATTCTATATCAAAGAGGACCTCCAATTTCGTATACAGAAAGAGGGAGAGATTGAACTTACTCCAGAAGAGACAGACAGAACTCTTTACGACGTGACTCCATTTCCGGAGGAACAGGTTGGCTTGGGAATGTGAGAATAGAAGTTTCGAGCCGGCTACGAATACAAGTATAGCCGGATCTTCTCCATTCAGATTTGTTCAGAGACATGGCACTCAACAAAAAACAAATAGATTTTTTAACTCTGAAGTGGGACAGCAATTTAACCTATGAAGAGATAGCAAAAAAACTCGAAGTATCTGAACGGGTCTTATACAAATGGCAGAAGAAGAAGGAATTCAGGGAAGAGGAAGAAGCCTGTATAGCGAAAGGATTAAGGGATGCCCAGATAGTTCTTGGGAGAAATGCCAGACGCGCAGCGGAGACGATCATTCTACTGACAGCGACGGAGAGCGATCCCAAGACCTATGATTTCAGGCAGAAGGGAGAGACGGTCCTAAGAGCCGCCAGTGCGATATTGAAAGCGCTGGGACTCGGTGAGGAAACCTCCAGTGAGGGGGAAAGTTCTGATGGAGGTCAGGACCGACTCGAAAGAGATTTTTACAAAACTGTTGGATCGTTGCCCGAACCCGAGCTTAAGTTACTTACTGCAATGCTGCGAAGTCGTCTCGGATCTCCGGGAACATCCAAGGTGGGCTCTCGCTTCGGTTCACCAAACGGAAAGACGTAAGTCTCTGGACTTCGATCGCTTTCCGTACCTGGTGGATCTCTACAAGGACGAGAGCCCGGACATCGCCGTTAGGAAACCCACACAGTGGGGTGTTACTACATGGCTGATGGTTGACGCTTTCCGTTTTGCCTTCGATGGACTGCGGTACTTCTACGTCTTACCTACTATCGATCTCCGAAATTTGCTTGTGGGCGAGAGAGTGAATCGAGCCATTGCGGACTGTCCGGAATATCGGGAACGGATTACTGAGACAGGCGGCATGGAAGGGATCGATCCCATAGACAATATCGGATTGAAAACATTCGGGGCGACAGGGACCATACTTTTTGTTGGATCCAATTCCCGCAAATCCTTCTTATCCTATCCGGCGGACGTTATAGCGATCGACGAAAGGGACGAATGTAACGAGGATAATCTGGCCCTGGCTCCGGACCGGCTGATGGAATCGGATTATAAATTCAGCCGAGAGGTCGGGGTCCCTACATATCCGGATCGAGGAATCGACCACACCTACGCAGAATCCGACCGTAAACGATGGATGCCCCGCTGCGGATCCTGCGGGACCTATCAGGAGCTCTCGTTTTTCGATAATGTGGTCCGGCAGACCGCGGACGAGGAGTGGGAGCTTCTGGACACAAAATGGGAAAAGAGATCTCCAGAGGATGCAAAGGTCTTTTGTCGCAAGTGCGGAGGGGTTCTGGACCGGCTGGCAAAAGCGGAATGGATTCCGGAGGACCAGCAAGCGGACATATCCGGATATACTGGCTCCAGACTTATAAGCCCTAACAGCACAATAGCCAACATCTGGGTTACCTATCTGGAGGCCCTGAAGAACGAAAGCAAACTCCAGCGGTTTCATAACTCTGTTCTGGGACTTCCCTATGCAGCCAAGGGTCGACAGTTGACCCAAGCGATCCTGGATCTCTGCGTCAAGGCCGGGGCGAATTACGGACTCAAATCGACCGGCAAAAATACGTTTATGGGCGTCGATGTTGGGAAGCCTAATTATGTGGTCATTCACGAATTAAAGAGGGGAAAGATCCGCAAACCGATTTGGATTGGAACGGTCCAGCACCTAACAGAGTTAGACGATAAAGTAAAGCAATTCAAAGTTGGAACAGCGGTGGTGGATGCCCGGCCCGAGACATCGGAGGCCAGGAGATTTGTAAACCGGATGAAAGGCAAATGCAAGGTCTGGCTTTGTGAATATCGGAAGGACGTGGTGGTGGAGGAGCCCATTTTCAAGGAAGAGGAACGGATCGTCCAGGTGGACCGGACTCAAGCCATCGACGATACGGTGAGCGGCTTTTTGAGTCAAGAGATCTTGCTACCTGGGAACGCTGCAACATTGGATGGCGGAGAGGTCTACAGACAGCTTCAGGCTCCGGTAAGAATTTTAGATCCAAAGGGACAAAGGTATATCTGGGACGAGGGAACCAAACAGGATCATTATTTTCATGGATTTGTTTACGCGGATCTGGCGATACGAATCAAAGGGAGGTTACCCACGCCGAGAGTGAGGTTAATCTGATGCTGAAAGCTGTCAAGGAACGAATCTGGCAATACGTGGTTAATGAGATTCAGACGAGGGGCTCCCTCCAGGACGCGGAGAAGATGGCCAGGGAAGCTGAGGAGGAAAAGAGCCGGAGGTTATTTGACCAATACGCGGAAGAGTGGGAACTTCAACAGGGACACCAAGGCGACCTCGACGCTGCCAAATACGCAAAGAGCTATTCTCTGGCAGTCTGGGCTTTCGTCTGCATCCGGACCATAGCGGAGAACGCCGCGTCGGTCCCTTTGAGATTCTATCGAGAGTCCGGAGACGAACGCAAGGAAATCACGTCTGGCCGGATGGTGGATCTTTTTTCGACAGTGAATCCGTTTATGAGTTATAGGGATCTGATCGAATCCACGGCGGCCTTTCTCCAGATCGACGGAAATGCTTACTGGATCCTGGAGGGAGGGGAGAATCCTACAGAGATCTTTCCGGTCCATCCGTACCGGATGAAAATCGTTCCCGATAAGATCGACTTTATAGCAGGATACCTCTACGAGCGGAACGGGAAAAAGATCGGCTTCATTCCGGAGGACGTGGTTCACTTCAAGAACTTTCACGCTGAGGACGAGTATTACGGACTTTCTCCGATGAAGGTAGCCAGGACCACCCTTACGACGGATTGGTTCGCCAGGAGATCTAACAAAGAGCTCTTCAAAAACACACACCGGCCAGGAGCTCTGTTAGAGACCGACGAGACGATGGAGACTAAGGTACGAAATCGTTTAAAGAAAGATTGGAATCTGGCTCATCAAGGAGTGGCGAATTGGCACAAGCTGGTTGTGCTGGAGGGAGGACTGAAGTACAAAGACACAATCCTAAAGCCGAAGGATCTTGAGTTCCTGCAAATGATGAACATGAACAGAGAAGAAGTCTGCGCGATCTTCAGGGTCCCTCCGGCAGTGGTGGGAATCTTTCGATATGCCAACTATGCGAACTCCAGGGAGCAGATGAAGATGTTCTGGGTCAATACCATTCTTCCTCTACTCCGGAAGGTGGCCGACAAACTAAATGAGAGGTTGATCCCCTTCATGGAGAAAGGAGCTTTTTGCGAATTCGATACCTCCGAGATCCAAGAACTCCAGGCCGATCAAAAGGAAGTTGCGGAAACGGTGGGAGGTCTGGTAGATCGGGGGATCTTCACAATAAACGAAGTACGACACGAGTATTATAACAAACCTCCGGTAGGGTGGGGAGATGAACCACAGGCGAAGCCCACACTTTCCCTCCCGGCAGGAGTAGGATCCCTGAGTCTGATAGACAATCGAGCACCGGGCAAAAGTAAAGACGCGGAGGATCCTCCGACTGAGGAAGAGAAAGCCATCTGGCATATTTTCGACAAAGAACTGACCCGGGAAGAGGAAGGATTCAAGCCTTTGGTGGTGGCTTTTATGGAACAGCAGAAGGACAGAATTCTCCGGAAGCTGGATAGCGAGGGCGAGGATTGGCTGGCCACGATCAAACGGAAATATAAGAAGAAAGTGAAACGGGGAAGCCAATTCAAGGTAGGCGAACACGACCTGGAGAGGATCTTTGCTATCCTGCAGGAGAGCGAATTATTCACCGACGCGACCAGGCAATACCTCTTGAGCATGATCCAGAGAATCGGAAACGATACTCTCGTAAATCTGGGGATCGGGGCCAACTTCGTAATGGATGAGGCGGCAGAACTTTGGCTACGGACCAAGATCCAAAGATTTGTCCGATCGGTAAACGAAACTACCAGAAGGCAGTTGGCCAACATCATAACGGACGCGCTCAAGCAGGAGTATACGATTCGGGAGATCTCCCAGCAGATTGCAGACCACCTGGACCGGACGAGAGATTATCGATCGGACCGGATAGCCAGGACAGAGGTTATAGGACATCATAACTTTGCAGTTTGGAAAGGGATGGTGGAATCCGGAGTAGTGCTGACAAAAAAATGGATTGCGACTGACGACGATCGGGTGAGAGACACACACGGACAGGAATTTGGAGCACATGGGCAAGAGAAGCCTCTACTGGAGCCCTTCGAAGTCGGGGGCGCTTTGCTGATGTTCCCTGGAGATTCACAGGAAGGCTTTCCGGAGGAAGTTATAAACTGCCGATGCACACTCGTAGCGTCGAAACTTAAAGAATAGGTGAAGGGAGCTCTCATGCCTTTACACAAACAGGAGAAAGCACAAAGACCAAAGCAGATTCGTTTCAGAGAGGGATTAGATCTGCGTCCCATCCTGAAAAAGGTGGACTTCAAAACGGAGGAGACGGACGAGTGGATCCACCTACCGGTTGTGGACAAAAGCAATTTCGATCCAGAGACTTTCACTGTGATAGAAATGCCCGAGCCGCACAGGATAACATCCATCCAGGGGAACTATCCGGGAGAGAAGGAGAGGATTGTCCTCCGGTTGATGTTTGATAAATCTCTTGGCTGGACAATGGAGACAGCAAAAGAGTGGGCCCGAGAGAATAACTACTTTCCGCAATCGATCTGGACCGGACCCCTGGATGGTCGGGTGGTCCCGCAGCGGAGCGCACCGCTGGAATTTAAAAACGTGGATCTCAAGAATCGCAAGATCGAGGGATTCATTTCGACTGACGACCTGGATTGCTATCGGGATATCGTGGTCTCGACTGCCTTTGAGACAGCAATCCCGGCTTTCATGCGTAACCCGATGGTCTGTTATATGCACGACTGGTATCAGGCTATCGGAAAAGCCCTGGAATTAGAGATCCAGGAGAAAGGTCTGTTTGGATCGGTCTACATATCCGAAACGGCGGAGACTATCTGGAAGCTGATCGAGGAAGGAATCCTAAAGGCTTTCAGCTACAGCTATGATTTCCCGAACGGTGATGCGGATTGGACCATGCACGGAGACGTTCGGGTGATAACCAATCTGGAGCTTCTGGAGATCTCAGTGGTCACCATACCAGCAAATTCGTTCGCTCTCTTTGAACAGGCCAAGAGCAAAAGTATAGTGATCCCCGCACCATACGATCATATCAGGTTATTCGGAGAAAGGAGGACTGAGCCCGAGAAGAAAGAGAAGCCAGATGGAGGGAGCGATCCCTCCGAGCAAGGCAAATCGCAACCTATCAAAGTGGAGGTTAAAAGTATGCCACCGAAAGACGATGATAAATTCACAGGCGACGCAGCCTGGAAGCGGTCCGTCGATGACGGATTGAAAATGATCGGAGAGATCAAGCCGGAACTGGAGAGACTGAAGGACGGTCCCTCCAAGGCGGACTGGGAAGAGTTCAAGGCGAAAGCCGGCGAGGACATGATCGAACATGCCAAATCGATCAACAGGGAAACCCGCCGGCTCGAGTTCCAAAGCTTCAGGGAGAAGGATCCCTACTTCAACCAGCCAGCCCTCCAGCATCCCTTCATGTACCTGAAGAAAAAGCCGGCGGAAAGGTACTCCATGCTCCTGGGGCTGCCGACCGCAGATCCGCAGGCAAAGGCCGTCCAGATGGCAGCCGATGATCTCCTGATCACCCACATGATAATGAAACGGCATGGTGAGAACTACGGCGGCATCAAGAGCCTGGCCATGTACGATCGTTACATGGAGGTATCGGAGGACTTCCGCAAAGCGATGGACACCGCCACCGCCACGGAAGGACTCGAGTGGATCCCGACGGAGCTTTCCGCCGATCTGGTCGATCAGATCAGGTTGGAGCTGCGGGTAGCGAGCCTCTTTCAGAGATTCTGGATGCCGACGCCGGTGTTCAAGTTCCCGGTGAAGACGGGCGGATTCGTCGTCTATTACCTTTCGGAAGCCACCGCCGACGTGGACGAGAAGATCCCCACCAGCGGCATTCCGACAGCGGACGTGACGTTCACCGCCCGTAAGCTGGGTGGGCGTCTCCTATCCTCGACGGAACTCAGCGAGGATTCCATCGTGGCGGTTCTGCCGCTGATCAAGGCGGACATCGTGAAAGGTCTGGCCGACGGACAGGAGGACGTGATCATAAACGGGGACAGGAGCGCTCCACATCAGGACGCTAAAGCCGGTGACCCACTTGGCGTGAACGATGCCAAGGATCGTAGGAAAGCATTCGCCGGTCTACGGGAGCTCTGCCCCGCTACGACCTTCAGGGACGTGACCACCTATGACGTGGCAGACCTCCGAACGCTTCGAGGTCTTATGGGCAAATACGGAGTGGACCCCAAGAAACTCTGCCACATCATGAGCATCGGTGCATACATGACCACCCTGAGCTTCACCGAGGTTGCCACGGTGGATAAATTTGGAGAGCAGGCTACCTGGTTGAAAGGATATCTGTCAGCGATCGACGGAATCCCGATCGAAATCTCCGAATACGTCCGAGCGGACCTGAATGCCTCCGGAGTCTACGACGGGGTTACCAAGACCAAGACCCTGACGCTTCTGGTCCGGAAGGACGCCTATCTGATCGGAGACCGGAGAATGCCGAGGGTAAAATCGGCTCAGAATATCGAGACGGACCAGGACGTGACGGTGGTCACGCAGCGGATGGACTTCGAGGGCAAGTACGCCGCAACGGAATTGACGGTGGGGGTCAACTACAACGTCTAAATCCAGGATCTGGATTTAGTCGTTTGAACTCGAGACGTAAACATCTAACGAGGAGGAGGCATGGCAAACAAGGTTATGAACCCGGTGAATATATCCAGACTGACCGCCAATTATGGGGATGGCAAGGCAGCGGCAGCGGATATCACCATCACCGGGATCAAGCTCGGCGATCACCTGGTGACCGCGCTTCACGTCTCAGCTTTGGGAGCAGCGGGAAAAGCTTTCCTTGGCAATCTGACCGACGAGTGCACCATCACCGCCGACGATACGGTGCAATGCAGCACCACTGATACATCGACGGCTAACGAGCAGCTTCTGGTCTTCTGGGTCCCGGCAAGCGACGCACCTTAGAGGGGATACGGCTCCCCTACAGGGAGGGGATCAATTCCCCTCCCTGTAGACCTCGTGCCGGCGCCGTTCATACCTGTATAGGACCAGCTGAGCGGAAAATACCGGTATAAGGGATCACTAAATGGCTCAAATGTGCAAGGTGGCCAGCAATACAAGTAACCGGAGGGGATCCGGAGAGCATACATGTAAGGGATATCCGGATCGATCTTCAGAAAGGAAAGGGAACTTAAGATGTTGGTGAAATTCAAAAAGAGTGGACCACTCCGGGAATATCACGGTAAGCCGGATGTCCATTTCGCAGACGGTGAACAGAAGGAGCTTCCGGAGGAGAAGGGCAAGTATCTGCTGAAGACTTTTCCGGATAACTTCTCGGAGGGGTCCGAAAAGACGGATTCTCCGGAGCCCACCAAGACGGATCCTCCGGAAGACACCATAGCTCCAGGAGGGGAGGAAAAAAGCGATGCCACGCAAACCACAGGGCCGGAAAAAGGGACGGGGGCGGAAGGCCCGGAAGAAGAGAGAAGTTCAGAACAAACTCCGCCGGCAGCCGGACGGCCCGTCGGGGAGGAGTAACAAGTAATGGCAGATCTCATTACGGATACGGAGCTAAAGATATACCTCCAGATCCCGGCAGACGACCAGCAACATAAGGAGCTTCTGAAAAAGCTTATCTCTGTTGGATCAGGTTATGTCCAGGGATTCTGCGGGAGACTTTTCAAAGAGGAGGAGTTGACCGAGACCCTGGATGGGAACGGACATACGGAGATACTTCTTTCGGAAATGGATGTGAATTCGATCACAACTTTAACGATCGACGGAACGGCTATCCTCGCTGCCGATTATGAGCTTTATCCGGATGAGGGCTCCATAAAGTTGATGGATGGATCAGTGTTCACATCCGGAAGTCATAACGTGGTGGTCACCTATAAAGCCGGCACACAAGAAGTCCCGGAGGAAATCAAATTTGTGCTCCTGGAGATCTGCGCGAGGAAGTTCAAAGAGATAGACAGAAACCGGCAAGGGGTAAGGAGTGAATCCTTCGGAGATCAAAGTGTCAGCTTTTCGGATTCTCTCATTACGGAAGAGATTAAGGGGATCTTACAAAGGCACAGAAGGCGGGGGTCCGTTTAATGCGTCTCCATATCACAGTTGAGGGAGGAGAGATAATAGCCCGGATCCTGGGAACGCTGCCGCAGCGGGCCATACCGGAATTGACCAGGGTTCTAAGCTCCTATATCTTTAAACTCCATTCCCACATTGTCACGAACAAACTGTCGGGACAGGTTTTAAAGGTACAGACGGGAGCCTTGCGGAGTGGACTGATACCGATCGTCGCAAAGAGTTTAGGAAGAAAGCTCATCGCTTCGCTTCAGACGAGCATCCGATATTGGAGGATCCACGAATTCGGAGGAACCATTTTTCCTCGCCGAGCCGAGGCTTTGACAGTCCCATTCCCAGGAGTAACCGGATGGGCAGGGGATTACGAAAATACATTTGTCGCCAAAGGGGTGATCTTTGAAAAAGGCGAGAGCGGCATAAGACCATTATTTGCTTTGAGGAGATCGGTCACCATTCCGGAGCGTTCGTATCTGAGAACGTCGATAGAGGAGACACAGGGAGAGTTTGTCACCTCGGTCCAAGAGGCCATCATAAAGGCGTGGGAGAAGTAGAGAATGAATACCCGGTTCACGATCCTTGACAACCTTCTGACGGAGATGAAGAAGATCTCCAAGGCCAACGGCTATCAAAACGATTATCCTCTGGTGGACCGGAAATTCAAATCCTTTGAGGCATGTCACACCTCAGAAATGCCCTGTCTGTTTTTGTTGGACGATGGTAGAGAAACCAGGGACGAAGAAGAACAGGTCCAGGACTCAATCTTTGTCGGCATGTATCCGGTGATCGTCGGGTATGTGCATTGTGATAGAGATCCCTCGGCGAGGTTCGGGACAGTGGACGGAGATCTCAAAAAGTTTTTGTATTCCGGATTGGATCTGGGGAGCAACTGTAAATTTCTCGAATTCGATGGTTATGATGCCATAGTAACAGCTGAGAAGTTGATCATCTTTCAGGCGCGAATATATATCTTCTATGATTTCTTGAAGTCGGATCCTTAAAAGCAGGAGGCAAGCGATGAGCGAGAACAATGCTGTATTGACCTTTCAGGCGGAGGAGAGCAAAACCGAAAACGGATCTTCTGTAGCGCAGAACATGTCCCGCTTTAAGGCGGCGGTCTTTTCCCTCCGGATCACCAACATTGCCGGGGACACTCCGACAATCACACCCAAATTAGTCCACAGTATGGATAACGTGCATTTCGTGGATCTTCACAGCTTCGGATCCAAAGACGCGGTCGGACATTGGACGCTGGCCGTACCGAACGATACTGAGTTCGGGTTTATGCCGTTCGTCAAATGGGAATGGACTTTGGGCGGAGACGATCCGAACGTGACCATAGAGTGTACGGCCATCGGCAAGGAATAAACGATCGGATCCTTACATGTATGTGGGATCCCGTAGAGTCATAACATTCTGAGGAGGTAAGAGAATATGGGAAACGTCGCCGTAGGAAGAGAGATCCTTTTTGCTTGCGCTGCGGAGAGCGCATATAACGAGGCGTGGGGATCGCCTACATTGCTCGGGCTGGCGGTCCAGCCTCCCGACTTTGAACCTCAGATTGAGCACCTAAAGGTTAAGCACTCCGATCCGAATCCAGAGGCGCACGTATACGACTTCGCCCAAGGGGTCAGGGGTTGGAGTTTGAGTGTAGGCGGGAAAATCCCCAAGGAGGGATTGGGTTTTCCTATTCTTTCTCTCATGGGCAAGGTCACGAGCACGGGATCGGGACCCTATGATCATACTTTTGGTCCGAGCCTTCAGACTCCGGTATCCCTCAAGTGTCTTGTCAGAACACCTTACCGGGAAGCAGCACCCACAAAAGGACAATGGCATCTCAGGGGGGGAAGAGTGAAGTCCATGGAGTTTGTTCACAAGCCGAACGATTTCCCTCGGTTCACAATGGAGCTGATAGGCGGAAGCTTTTCGTATGAAGATCTATCAGCGGCTCCCACCATTCTTGTGCCATCCTCCGGAAATCATTTCTGGACCGCAGACGACTACGCACCCAATTCTCCACACCTGCACAACGCATACGGATGGAGCATTTTTACAATCAGAATCGAGAACGAGTTAGCTGCGGACGTGGATGAGTCCTATGTGATAGGATCGCGTGAGAGATCACGTTTGGAGAGGGCTGGATCGGAGGAGGCTTTCAGATTTACGATCTCGGCAAAAAGGATAATGGACTCCACAGCTTCAAGCATTTTGCGGTCGGAGTGGGAGGCTCATACCGCAGCCGGGGGAGGGGCAAATCTGTTAGAGACGGGGGTGGCAAACCTGAACGTGACCTCCACCTACACGTTTCTGACCAAATATAAGCGGACACCGAGGGGACAGGGTTTGGTAGAAGAAGAGGTTGAGGCAATGGGCCATAAGGGACTCACTGGATCTCAGAGCGTAATCATTCTGGCAGACGAAGAAGCAGAGCCGGTGACACAGGGAGCGTAAGAGGACTTTAGGGACCCGGGTGCATTACAAGTATAGGTGACGTCCTCTATTACATGTAACCAAAAGGAGAAACAGGGACCATGCCAACGATCAAAGTATCTTTCAAAAGCTGCCTGGAGCAGGACACTCTTCTGAGCAAGACGTTGAAGTTCGTAGATCCGGAGGAGAAGGAAATCGGCAGCGTGACGATCCGTCAACTTACCAGACGGCAAATCCTGGATCTGCAGGAGAAGCCGATCGAAGCTATGGTTTTGGCCTCGATCGTGGACTGGACTTTCAAAAGCGGGGATGGTAAGACGCTGGAAGTAACGGCTGAAAATCTGGATCTCTTATGCAGCCGGAAGAAGGTCGAGGACTCTTACGAGGCGGGAGTTTACAATCACCTGGTGGATCAGGTGATGAACTTTAATTTCTTGCCACCGGAACAGGAAAAAAACTTAGGCGGGCAGTCCTCCTCGGATTCATAGACGGAGTGGCTGCCTGTCAACCTGTGTCGGAAGAAGCAAAAGAAACGGGACCGCAATTCCCGGAGGATGGATGTCCGGGTTTCAACTGTCAAGAGTGCACATGGGTAAAGTTGTTCTGTGTAGACTGTGAGAGGTACGGGAAATGCGAATACAAGTATCTGCCCAAGATCTTAGCGTGCAACAGACACGCGCTCTCTTTATATCCTCACATGGAGAAGGGGAATTTGCCTGTGGCTGGAGGAGTCCTGGATCAGCCGCATAAACTCTTACTTCAATTTGACATTATAAAAAGCGAGATCCAAAGACAGCGAAGAAACGAACGATTGGCAAAGGAAAAGTAACAATGGGTGCACCAAGAGCCTCAGAAAGCCGCCATCGAGAGGTCATGATTAAGATCGGACTGGATCCGTCCGGGATGAGTGTGCCGGCAGCAAAGGCAGCTGAGTATATGCGGCTCCTGCAGGAACAAAGCTCACGATCAAACGCAAAGGCTAAACAGAGCGCGGCGGAACTTACGAGCGCATCGGATAAGGTGGTCACAGGCTGGGGTAGACTTACAACGAGAGCTTCGCCGTTTGCTCTTATGACTACGGACATAGCTGGCCTTGCTGGCGGAATGACCGGATTGCATGGATCCTCAAATCTGGTCCGTACCGGGATCATGGGCGCCGGGACGGCCCTTTCTTCTTTCCTCGGACCGGTGGGCCTGGCAAGCATCGCCATCGCCGGATTAGCGGGAGCCTTTCTGCTGAAGCGGAAGCGAGCGGATGAAGCCACGGAATCAATTGAACGCCAGATCGCGGCGCTTACTCAATTAGCCAGCGCAGAAGTCGGAGACTCCAGTGCGCGAGCTAAGAGACTTGCCTTAGAAGATCTGCTGGCTGCCGAAAAAGATCTGGCTGATAAAAAAGCACAGATACGAATTGAGGAGTGGGCGGGAATCGGGACCCTAACCGGAACCTATGAAGATTATCTGGCCTGGGTTGACAAGATCGACGATGCTGTAGTGAGACAGACAGCGGACGAGGAGAACAAAGTAAGAAAGCTCAGGGAAGCTTATGAGGAGTTGGGGCTAAGCCAGGAGGAGTCTCTTAAAGAGAGGTTGACTAACCGGCTGAAGTGGGAGGCTGAGCATGACGAGAACCGGCTGGAGGCATATCGAGATTTCCTAAAAGCTGAATTGACCGAGTTGGATAAATGGGCCGGGGATTATGTTAAGCGTCTCAAGGAGATCGAGGACATAGAACTGAAGATCAGGATCCGGGACTTCCGTCTTGCTCCGGAGATTGGACAAATGGCCTGGGGATATGCGAGAGCAGCGGAGATAGTGAAAGAGGAAGAGGCAGCCGGGAAGGCAGCGGAGAAGGAACGTCAGAGGGCCATGAGAGAGTATGAGCGGGAGCAGGAACAGTTGGCCCGGGAAGCGGAGAGGGCGATAGTCAGACACCAAAGCGCTTTGTCCGGCTACGTCTCACAGATGAGTGGAATTTTCATATCAGCCTTCGCCGGAGTAGAGGAACGCTGGAAACAAATGCTGGAGAATATGATTATGAGTCTGGTGCAGTCCGGACTGACTTCTCTGATTATGGGCATGATCTTTCCGGAAGTTGGGGCGGCGGGATTCTTTCAGAGAATGACCGGCTTACAGCTTCAGAAGGGAACACCATACGTGGAACAGACCGGATGGTATCAGCTTCACGAAGGAGAGAGAGTTATACCGGCGCAGGAAAATATCACGAACATGAAATCTTACACCGGCGGATCCACAACTCAAAACATCTTTCTGGTTACGTTGGATTGGGACCAGTTGACGAGAGATCGCATAGCTCCGTACATCGAGAGAATGGCCAGGAATCGAGAAACTAAACTCTTAATGGCGTGATATGTCGTTACGATTACTTGGAGACGGAAGTCTCACATCGAGCAAAGCCTTTACAACTTTGACCCTGAGTCCAGCACCTACTCCGGATAGAGTCAGGGATAACGCCGAAGTGGTGGAGGGAAGCTCCGGATACTCCGTTCAATATGAGAGGGGCACATTTAGGAAGATCTTTCAACTCAGAATTCCCTTGATTACATCGGCAGTCAAAAAGAGCATCGAGAGGGACTTCTACAACCTAATCTCCGGGCGGTCCAACTGGTTTACTTTGCAGCCACATCAACAGCCTATAATCGCCGATATGACACAACAGGGGTCGAGCAGCACGACGATCTTACAACATAGCTCTCTCAGCCAGGTAGACCACACCTGGCGAGGATATTGGGCGGTGATCAAGACCGGCATAGCTCAGGGCTTATGGAGAAAAATCCAGCACTCTTACGGATCTTCTGATCAGGTGGTGGTGGATCCAGCCTTTGATTATGCGGTCGGGACCGGTGATAGCTTTATGCTCGGCTATCCCGTTCAGTTTATGGAGAATGAGATTCTCTTCGTGCCACGCGCTCCGGACTGGTGGGAGGCCCAAATGAGTCTGATAGAAAAGGTGATGGGATGAAAACATACAGTCCATCGTTTTGGGATCGAGTATACTATCGGATATCCGGGGAGAAGGCTCTTCACCTGGTCACCTTTTGGCCGGGCTATCCTAACAATCCAGCAGATCATTATCATGTATGCGAGGAGCATGTTACAGTGGGATCGGATACTTTTGATCCTTTTCTCAAGAGGGTAGACTTTATCAGGATGAACGCAGATGAGGAGTCCAATCTGTCACCAGCTAATTCTTGTAGGCTTACCCTTCTTCGCAAAAATTGGGGGGTGAATGAGTTACTGCAGGGACATTGGCAAAAGGGACAGTTGGTCGAAATCTATCTTTGGATCAAATCCTTGACGAGTGCTTCAGACAAGTTAAACATGGGTCAATTCCATATCGAATCAGTGGAGGAGGTCACAGAGGTAGAGGTCACCCTTCTGCTCACCACGGACGAGGGAAGGCTGATTAAGGAAAAGCCCGAGAGGCAGCTCAATCAGACGGACTATCCGGAGATCCCGAATGATAGCAAAAATCTAAGATGGCCTATGGTCTTAGGGGATCTCTACGAAAGCGGAAACGATAGGGCTTATCTGATGGCCAGAATCGGGAACGCATGTCCGGCTTTCTGCATCGGCGGAGAGGACTTCAAATATCTGGCATACCGACATCCGAACGTCGACGGCAAGGCCGTAAATGCGAATTGGGTTTTTCAGTATTTCCCTGAGATGAGACAGCTTGCCGAGTTTGGATATTTTTCAGTGACCCACACTCCGGCGAAGAATGAGTATTATGTGGATCTGAACATACCCGACGCTGTTGGTCTGGGAGAGAGTCGTAGGATGCGAGTTATTCCGGAGAAGATTCTTGCGACGGTGACACCATGCTTAAATCCGGAGGACGCGATAGATTTAGATCGGGATACTTATGCCGTTCTACAAACACCGAGCAGCCATTATCTATACCTGCAAACGGATCACCTCAAACAGATCGCAGCCTATATGCCATTGTGGGGCCCGAGCTATCGGTATCAAGTGAGGGTGGGATTCAATTTGAGAAATGTAAATGGTACCTGGGGAGTGCAGGTTATATCGCATGGGTGGGCAGGTAACTTTAGTGCCACCGGATACAATGAAACTCCGGTCGTAGCAGACGATCCGGTTAATAACACCCTGGATGTTTTATCGGTCTTCTTCAGGCTGGGTGGAGATACAACTTACGCAGAGATCGATGGGGTCCATTTCATAATTGACTTTTGGGACGATATGGGAATTGGCTACGAAACCACGCGGGTCAGAATACCCCGAAGCAATTCCGATGTCATGTTTGGGAGGGGATACAAGCATGAGGTAATCCGGAGAGACGAACATATAAAGCTCAATGAGATCTACGTTTTGGTTCAGGGGGCGGATGATCCTCCGGCTTCATATCCGGGGTGGGCTTACGACCATCCGGTGATGATCATTTATTATCTCTTGAACAAACTGGCGGAGGTCCCTGAAGCTGAGATAGATCTTGCGAACTTCAACTCCGTTTATACGGACATGGGATCCTCCTGGAGCTTCGGCAGGTTTTTGGACGAAGCCAGGACAGTCAAGGAGTTGTTGCAAAGCTGTCTCCGAGAGGCAAGCCTAAAGATGTTCAGAGGCGAAGATAACAAATTCAAGCTCTTCCGATGGATGAGGGCGGCGGCGACTCCGGATCTCGTGTTCGACAATTTAAAACGGGATCCTCTTCTGATAAAGAATTTCAGATTCTATCTTACCGATGCAGCTTACAATTGGTTTGATCTGGAGTACCGATGGAACTATGCCAAAGGAGAATTTGGGAAGAGGTTTCAGAGGACCCCCAATGGAGAGCTTGAAGGGGGATCGGGTAACACCTTTTGCAAATCCTCTTATGAAAAACTTGGGAACGTCAAGTCGGAATATCCCTGGCCACAACTGGAGTGGATAAGGGACCCGGTGACGACAGATCTCCACTTTTCGGAGATCCTGCGGTGCTGGTGGAAGCCGGCGACGATCGTCGAGTTTTCTTCTTCTCTGGCTGCCTCGGTCCTGAATCCTGGAGATACAATCAGAACGAACCATCCCGGCCAGACATGGCTGGAAGCATATATGGATTTTCAAGTTTTGGGTGTGGAGAAGAACGGGAATCAAATAGATCTCAGGGGTATTGAGTGCCTGGACTTGGGTCATACATGAGGACTGACCATGACGGATAGTTTTAGCACGATATTGGCTGTTTTCAGTTTGCTGGTGGCGATAGCGGCGGTGGTGGTAGCGGTCCTTAAACTGCGGTCGATACAGCATAGGTTTGAAGATAACCACCTGAGCAGCGTATGGAATGCGATCAACGGTTTCAAGAGGGAGTATTCGGATGATTGCATAAAGAGAACAAAACAGTTGACGGAAATCGAAACAGACTTAAAGTATCTTAGGCGTGATGTGGACAAACTTTTTAAGGGCAAATAGTTAGTGACGAAACCCTAAACTCAGGGAGGGACGGGATGAAAAAGTCCGTTCTGTTGTTCGTGGTTCTGAGCCTCTTCGTATTCGTAGTTATGGCTCAGGCCGAGGTTGTTACTTACGTGGGTGGACAGGCCATCGTGGACGGCAACAACACCGATCCCTTCGGTGGGGGTATGCAGATCGCCTGGGGGATGCCCTTCAGCGATAAGCTGATGGGCTGGCTTCGGTATGACGGTTTCAAGACCGAAGAGGCATTGAACTTTGACAACGGGTTGATAGCCCTTACCTACATGACACCGGATGTCTGGCCGCAGTTGAAGATGGGTATGTTCGCAACCGGGCAGGGCGGTGTCAGTAAGTCTGATATAACCGATAGCGAGTGGGCCTTCATGGGGACGCTGGGTTTCTACTTCAATGTTTCGACCAAGATGCGCCTGTGGGTCGGCTACGACTACAAGGACGTTGCCGGCGGGAACCGGATATACTCCTTCACTGCCGGATTGTCGGCACCTGTGAGCATAAAGTGAACTGGAAAAGAGTCTTGCATCATCGGTACACGGGAACCCTGGGTGGCTGTGGTTTTCTGGGTTGGTTCATTGTTCAGCAATCCCGCCATGAATCGGTAATCATTCCGCTCGTAGGGATGATTCTAAGCTGGATCTGGGTGTTAGACGATGTGCTGTGTGAAGAGCTGGGATGGAAGACCCCGGGGTGCGTGGCTGACGCCTGGCTGTCTAAGAAGTTTTGGTTCTATCAGAAAGCAAAGGGTTGGCTTGAGGAGAAGCTGGGGGGGCGTTAGATTTGGTCCTAACACTTTAATCCTGGAGGTTAAGATGTTGAACAATAAGACAACCGGCCAGGCCCATACCGCGAAGTGGCCTACCATCATCGCGGCCATCTTTGGTTGCCTGGCACTGGTGGGAGATTCTATCCTGGAGGCCCTGCTCTCCACGCCGGCAGTCCCGGTATCCCTGCCTCTCTATGAGGTCGGGCTGACACTGCTGGGATTCGCAGGTCTGGGAGTGGGAGCCATGGCCATCAAAAACCGGGTTTCGTAATTCACAAAGTCGCGGATTTGTGAATTGGAGGTTACAGGTGAACATACTTGAGCTATTTCTCAAACCCCTCATGCCCGTCCTGAGCAAGGCGGTGGATGTTGATGTCGATCCGGCTAAATTGGGAGGGTTGGTTCTCCACCTATTGGGACCCGAGGATAACGACGAGATCACCGCCAAGAAGATCGATGAAGCTATCGTGGGGGGAGCTGCAGTAGAGGCGATCGACGGACCGGTAGGAAAAGCCTATATTAAGAAGCTCCGGGCCTGGGCGCAGGACAAATCGGGAGCGTAGATGAACTTCGACAAAAACCAGCGTCGGGATTTAGTGGCCGGCAGGATCCGGAGCTTCTGGAGGGGGGCTCCGGATCCACATACTTGTAAAGGTGGCCAGCTGAGCCGTATACAAGTATCGACGAGCTCCGGAGAGGATACTTGTAAAGGACATGGCCACGTCGGATACCTGTAAGACCTGGCTGCCGGCACAAACTTGTAATCGACTCGAGAGAAGGACCGAGGCAATGAGTTTCAATAGAGCTCAGTTTGAGAATCTAATCCAACGGACCCTGAAGGACTTTGACCCGGCACTCTACTCCCTGGCTGCGCTTAACCTGGAGCTCGGGACATCTGCCCAGGAGAGTGCCTTCGGGACGTACTTCCGGCAGAAAGGCGGGGGACCGGCTCTGGGAGCCTTTCAGATCGAACCGCCGACGTTTCGCTGGCTGCAGCGGGTATGGAAAAAGACCTATCCGGAGATAGCAGACTGGCGATTTGAGGAACTCGAGTGGTGTCTCCGGAAATCGATCATCATGGCCCGGTTGAGGTATCGAGTGGTAAGGGCTCCTCTACCACCAGCAGCTGACGTTCATGCGATGGCAAAGTATTGGAAGAAATGGTTCAACACGTACAAGGGTCATGGGACCGTGAAAGAATTCGAGAAAAACTATCGGAGGTACGTCGCATGAGAAAACTTGGCCTGCTTTGCACTTCCTTCGTCAGCACGTGCCTCCTGACCCTGCTGGTGGCAGGACAGGCGAGGGCGGATTACGTGGATTCGGTTGTGCTGATACCGGATGCTGAGGGGGCTTTCAACACCTTCGATGGAGATGGAGATTGCTCGGGTGACCACTCGGACTGTGTGAATGATTCAAATGACACCGTCTGCGGCCCAGATACATTAACGGAGCTTTCTTTCACATCCGGATATGTTGAACAGTACCGATATACTACTGCTTCGGATACCACTTGGCCGCCGGATTCAATGTCGGTCAATATCTGTCTGGCAGAATTGAAGAGCGGGACGGGCGGGGATACCAAAGTTGAGTTTGGATGGAGATATAAGGAGTCGGGGGATTGGTATTATTGCACCAGGGAGGGGGGAACTGATACAGTGGATTTGAATTCTAAGAACTGTGCATCCTTCCGGGTGTCTTATGACAATGACCCATGCGAGGACGTTGGGGAGATCACCTGGATCCGCTATGGTGGGTTCTATGATGATGAGACAGAAACCTACGCTTGGCAACCAGTCGCCCATGTGGTTTCATTAGAGGCGGGATGTCTTGGGGGTTGCTCTGGCCGGATGTTTAACCTCTGGCATGTGATCTATTTTACCGTCGTGGAAGAGGAAGGGGAAAGTGATATTATCAGACGGAGGCTTCAATGGCAGCGGGTTTTAAATGGCGAGGATGCAAATCAGATTGGGGAATGGTGGCCCTGGATTTACGATTCGAAAAAAGGAGTGGTTTATGTCGGAGACGAAAATGAGATTTGTCCTAATCCTTGGACTGACGATTGGTTTCTCCCTTGTGGTGTTGCCTGGCGAGACTCAATGCTCGGGCGGTAACTGGTGGGGATCCTATACCGACGGGACCGGCCCCCAAGGAACAGCCATTATCGATTTTTGTACCTGGGACAGTTTGGGGTATTGGGGAAACCCGGATAGCTTCTACGTCACGCGACGTTACCAGGGGGCGACCATCGACAGCGTGTACGGAGATTCGACGAGCTCTTATAACTTGGGAGGGGGTTGCTTTGAGATCTCGATGGGGGCTTACCACATCGACGGAGGGTACGGGAAGTATGACATCCAGATAGAATTTAAGGAGCGATGGGGAAAACGATTTGCCATCTCCGGAGGGTATGAAGTTCGGCCCGAGACAGGTGTAGCAGAGATCCACGATGTCAAGGCCAAGACCGATAATTTGCAGTCCGGAAAGTTGGTCCGATCTTGGGGAACGGTCTTCGAGGGTTTCGAGAACGCTCAGGAGTGGGAGGTAGGAGGAACCAGTGCTCGGAAACACAGCGACGAAGATCACTACCGGGAAGGGAACAGCGGACTCAATCTGGTATCGGTCGGCGGTAACGAGGCGTACGTTACCAAGAGGTTGAGGATCAACTTAGCTCACGCGCGGACTTTTATCTTTGACGCTTACGTGGCCGACACTATGGCAGGAGCAAGTAAGAGTGGATCCGGGTTACCCCTCGCCTCTCTTTTACCTTCTGCCAGGTGGGATGAATACGGGCATACGAAGGTAGCCGAGATCTCCAAGAGCCTCGAAACGGAACACATCAAATGTCGGATGTATACTGACACACTGACTCCAAGGTATTTTGAGTATACGATCGATCACCAGTCCATTAACCCAGGATGGAACAGCTTTGTCCTTCTCCGGGATGAGGATTCGGATTCTACTAATACCCCGGACTGGATCGACGACATTCTCTGGATCCGTATGATCTACGATACGCAATCCACCTACACATGCAGCGTGACCTTTGACGGGATGGGGTTCAACTACGAAGCAAAGGCGGGGGTGTTTATACACTTTGATGATGGATCGCCAACATGGGACACCGTCGCCGCCGACATTCTGGCGGCCCATGGATTCCGGGCAAATTGTTTCGTTATCACATCACAGGTCGGAGAATACGCCTGGATTGATTCATCACAATTACGGGATCTCGATACAGCTTATCATTGGGAAATTGGTAGCCATAGCACCAATACGACTACCCTGCTCGGTGTCTCCCGGTCCACCCTCCACAGTCGGGTAGATGGAGCGGTTACCTGGTTGAAAGAGAGAGACTACGTGCCGGATTATCAATACTTTGCTATGCCCTTGGGCCAGATGGATCACGACGTGGAGGCAAAGATCAAACAGGTCCACCGCATAAACCGGGTGACGCTCAACGATGCTTACCAACCGCATTATCGATGGAACGGTGAAGACCAATACTGGTGGAAGTGTCTCTATGTCGTGCGGGTCGATACGACCGTTGCGCACATCATGGGAAGGATCCGTAAAGCCATGAAAGCGGGAACGGTGGTCACCTTGCTGCTTCACATTATCAGACATCCCGACGACAGTCCGGTGGGAGAGGTGCAATGGTGGGCGGATTCCCTGGATCTGATCTGTGACAGCCTCGCCTACTTTCAAGAAATGGATTCTCTCCGGGTCATGACGCTGGACGAATACTATTCTCTAATGACCTGGGATAAGCATCTGCAGGCTACAGGGAAGGAGATCGTAGAGGTGAGGAATTGGATCGGGGCCGGAGATCATGACTTTCAAATCCATTTCCCTCCGGATGGATCGGGCAACAAAGACAGTGTGCAGTATTGGATGGTGACGGAAACAGGAGCCCATATTCACACAGGGACCACTAAATTTCACCACGAGAATACGGAGGCCGTGATCGACACGGTGACCAATGAGAATAACACTTTTTAGAGTCAGGGCATTTCTGTTTGCTCTGATGATCGCCGGCCTACTTTTGGCTTTGCTTTCAGCAGAGACTTATCCTATGCGAGTCAAAGGTGACTGGAGATTCAAGAGCGACTTTTCTAAGAACTGGCGGTTTCAAAAAGAGGAGGAAGTAGATTACGGTTATGGTTTAATAGCGCTCGTGAAGAATCACCACTTGCGCCGTATGGTCGATAGTCTCACGCTGGCTCCCACTGTTGGACCCAGAACCGAGTAACCTTTTTAGTTCGGAAGGAGTACCGATATGCTGAAAACTTTACATGAGAAGTTCAGGGTCGGATGGATGTTCGCCCTGGCAATTGCTTTGTTCTATGCTGCCGCCTGGGGCTTTGGATTGAATCGTGACGTAGGGCCACCAGTAATCACCGGCTGGGGGAATCAATGGGATGGAGACACCCTTAAGCCCAACATCATTCAGATTTGGGCTGATAGCCTCCATAAGATAGTCTTTGAATGGGCTGAGAGTACAACCGCTGTCATTCCCGTGGCTGATTCCGCGCTCAAGTATACTTGGGACGGAATCAAGGACTATCACATAGACTGGGGAACTGGCACGAACCAGGTCTGTACGGATGACATAACCGAAGGCTCTTCTAATCTCTTTGACCAGGCCCTACCTGATAGCGCGGATTGGTCTACGGCCTATTCTTGGGGGGATCACTCAACGCAGAATTATATCGACAAAGACAACCTGGGAACCTGGAAGGTCTTTTACAGTGACGACGGAACTGCGGATTGGGTCGAATTAGCCCTTGGTGCTGATGGCACATATCTCAGATCTAACGGTGCATCTGCTGCCCCGACGTTTACCACTCCGCCCGGTGCTGATCCCGGTGCAGCCATAGTTGATAGTATCACGGACGGATATGACATTTGGCATAAGATCGACACCACAACCGCCACGATTCCGGTTGCTGAGTATGCTGATTCGGCTGGTCTTATCACAGATGACGCGGTGGATCAGTGGGATTTGAAGACCGTGAACGAGCCGGTCGATGAGGATATCCTTACCTTCGAATCGACTACTGGAGATTTCGAATGGCATACACCTGCCGAGTTGGGGCTGGCTACGGAAACAGCCATTCACGACTCCATATGGTCCAGCGAGCCTATTCTTGGTGGTAGGCTTAGTCATTTCATACCGCAAGAAGACAGCATGGCCATCTATTACGGTGCTGCCCGAGGAACGATCTTCGACTTCAACTTGGTCGTGAACTTCTCTGTGGCGGCCGATGATCAGTACGACTCGGTATGGATTCCCTACATCATGCCCAGCGAATCACCGGATCTGGATTCTTTCGTAATTCCGGCCTACTTTACTTCTGGTGACGACCCGGACTCCGCCGGACTGACGGTGCATGTGTTTAAGAAAACTGGACCATTGGGAGACACGACTCGGATATACAACGGCACACCGCTGAAGACGGATCACACCTGGACCTACTTAGCGATCGCTGGAGCCTCCATAGATCCCATCGGTCCGGGGGATGAGCTTATATTCCTTATCGTGAGCAGGGCTGATGCGATCGATTCGGTGGGATTCAAAAAT
>Ga0307379_10002391_pt1 | contig 27922 bp, 20 predicted proteins | sample UN2MG_FD_202237 | JGI IMG/M metagenome (GOLD analysis project Ga0307379, IMG submission 202237) | Soil microbial communities from Risofladan, Vaasa, Finland - UN-2 | ecosystem: Environmental > Terrestrial > Soil > Coastal area > Acid sulfate soil | place: Finland: Risofladan, Vaasa | collected...
CCTCAATATGGCGGCATACCGATCCTCGAACCGCACGACCGCGCTGTTGAAGACGGCATTCGCGCCGGGGATCATCGCCGGGGTGATGATCGGATTGCCCTCATACCGCTTGACTATGTCATCCATGGTGTTTCTCCCACTTGGGATTAGGCATGACCGCCGCCGAGTCCTGCCTGAGAACACGGAAGCACGGAAGGCAAAGCTGCCGGCGGACAGGAAGTCTCCCGGCATACCCTTGTCACTAAACTCAGGTCTTTCTCATGCTCGGCATACCCATCCGCACATGCCTTATCCCTCTCCCTGGGCATCGAGAAAAAAATTGCCGCTTGTTGACTTAGCTTACTCTATGTGCTATAATGGAAAAGGATGCGCTGTGTTGACCATCGGCATCACCAGCCCTTCCTACATAACAGCTTCATTTGGAATAGGCAACATATTTGCAGAAAGGAGAACAAAACATGCACCAAGGCCACAAGGCAGAAGAACTTAGGGAATCAAGAGGTTGGACCCAGGAGCAGTTGCGTGATAGGCTCACGCAAGTCACTGGCAAGGGTCTATCTCGGCCAGCGATCTCCCAGATGGAAGATCGAGAATGGCTGGAGGGCAAGCTTATCAACGACCTTGCAAGGGTATATGCAGTAAGCCCGGCAACGTTCTTCGACATTCCGACCCCCGCCGAGGAAACAAGAGAGGAGGTGATAGCAAGGGCTTTTGAATACGTGAGAAGCGATCCTAAAATACAAATGAGTGGAGCACAGATGAGACGATGGCCTAGCGATGCGAAACTTGCCATCGTGAGGCTATACGAAAACCACACAGGAAAGAGATTGGTTCCTGAAGGCATCCTATGAAATCCGCTTGTAGGTTGAGTTCGCCGCTTGATACTGTATCACTCACGGTAAGCTAGGTTTACACAGGAGATTATGCAATGAAAGATACGGACTTGCAGTATTGCAGGCATTTCTCGATCAGACACACGCCGGTTACCGATTCCCTAGACGGAACACCGGAGATCACCACATTCGATAAGGAGTACGTTTGCGACAAGAGTGGATTTGGCAGAGGCCCCGATGGTAGAACCTGCAGTCCGCCTGGAACACAGCCGAAGGCCTGGGCATGCCAACTGGGGCGCAGTTGTTATCAACCTATCCCAGAACGATAGAGTGGAATAGGCCAGATATGACCGATAAGACCGGGAGGACGTTTGGGAGCCGATGAGGACATCGGCGCTCCCAGGGTAGCCGCACCCTTTCTGGGTGCGTCCCCCCCGGGGAGTCTACCCTGGTCTTCGCCGTCCCTCCTCTCCCCATCGCTCCTCCCTCCTCGTTTTCTTGACAATTCAGGCTCAGCAGTGCTAGAGTATTCCTCGTTTACAGGCTGGAGCAATGGGGAGGATACATGGATACCACAGCAACAAAGACACCATCCACTGAGGAGATCAGCAGGCTCGAGGGGATTGCGAAGGAGCTTCGGGCTTATGACTTAGCTTCGATATATGCGGCGACTTCCGGGCACCCCGGAGGGACGCTTTCGATTCTCGACATAGTCACCGTTCTGTACTTCCACGAGATCAACCAACGGCCGAATGAGCCATTGTGGGAGGATAGGGACAGGGTATTCTGGTCGGCTGGGCATAAGGCCCCGGCGATGTACGTCGCCCTCGCGAAGTTGGGCTACTTCCCCATGGAAGAAGCAATGTGCCTCCGCCAGCTTGGGGCTCCGTGCCAGGGCCATCCGAATATGCTGGAGCTGCCGGGCGTCGAGATGTCCAGCGGATCGCTCGGTCAGGGGCTCGGGATATCGGTTGGCGCGGCACTCGCGGCACGGCTGGATAACTCACCGCACAGGGTTTACTGCCTCATGGGCGACGGCGAGCAGCAGGAAGGCGGCGTTTGGGAAGCGGCGATGTCCGCAGGCCATTTCGCCCTCGACAACCTCTGCGCGGTCGTGGATAGAAACCGCCTCCAGATTGACGGCGCGACCAAGGATGTCATGAACATCGAGCCGCTCGCCGACAAGTATCGCTCGTTCAACTGGCACGTCATCGAGATTGACGGTCACAACATCCCGCAGATCATTGCCGCGTTCGACGAGGCGAAGGCCACCAAGGGAAAGCCGACCGTCATCATCGCGAACACCATCAAGGGCAAGGGCGTCTCATTCATGGAGGACCAGGTCGGCTGGCACGGCGTCGCCCCTAAGAAAGAGCAGTTCGAGATCGCCATCAAGGAACTTCTCCCGCCGACTATTTCCCAGGACCAACTCAATGATCTGCTCGGCCATGCGTGGAATTACGCCTCCGAAGCTACTAAGAAGGCCAAGGCAAAGATGCCGTCCTTCGCGAAGGATTACTGGTGGAACGCCGAAGACCGCATGAAGGTTGACATGGACCCGACCCGCATGGGATTCGGCCGGCAGCTTGCCAAGTGCGGCGACAACCCGAAGGTCGTGACCCTGCACGCGGATATTTCTAATTCAATTTGCATCACAGAGTTCGAGAAGGCCGACGTATGCCGAGCCGACCGTGTATTCAGCATCGGAATCGCCGAGCAGAACATGATGGCGGTTGCAGCCGGCCTCGCCAAGGAAGGCAGGATTCCGATCACCGGGACCTATGGAGTATTCGCGTCCGGTCGAGCGTGGGATCAGATTCGAACCAGCATCTGCTACGCCAACCTCAATGTCAAGATCGCCGGCGCACACGGCGGCATCTCGGTTGGGGCGGATGGCGCGACTCACCAGGCGCTGGAGGAGATTGCCCTGATGGCGATCCTGCCGAACATGAACCTACTCGTCCCGGCGGACAGCGTCGAGACCGCGAAGGCGACCTGCACGGCGATCAACCAGATCGAGGGGCCGGTCTACATCCGATATGCCCGCGAGGCGACCCCAATTATCACAAGCGATAGCACGCCGTTCGTCTTCGGGGAGGCGAACGTCATCCGCTATCGAGGCGCGAAGGATCGGTTCATGGACGCCTTCGAGACCGTCCTGGCATCCGACTACAAGAGCGAGAACGAGGACATCGCCATCATTGCGTGCGGGCCGATGGTTTCCGAGGCGATGCGCGCGGCCTATATCCTCAAGGAGGACTCCGGCCTGGAGACTCGAGTGCTCAATGTCCACACCGTCAAGCCGCTTGATCACGAGGCAGTCGCTCGCGCGGCGAGTGAGACGGGGGCAGTCCTGACGGCCGAGGAGCATCAGGTCGGAGGGTTCGGCAACATCATCGCAAGCTCGATCCTCAAGAAGGCGGGAAGATCGGTCGCCTTCGACATGATCGGCGTCCCGGACCGGTTCGGCGAATCGGGCGCGCCGTGGGAGCTGATGCAGGAGTTCGGCCTGACGGCAGAGTTCCTGGCAGCCAAGGCGCAGGAGATTCTGGGGAAGAAATAGGCCCCATCCGTCCGATCCGTCCGATCTTGGAGGCACCATGCGAGTAATCATCACCGCCTTGCTCATCATGCTTGCCACAGGAGTGAATGCCATGACAGAGGCCGATTTCTACGTCTCCCCCAAGGGCAATGATGCCTGGTCGGGAAAGCTGTCCCAGCCCAATGAGATGAAGACCGATGGGCCGTTCGCGTCCATCGCAAGGGCTCAGCAGGCCGTTCGCAAGCTCAAGAGCCCAGGAACCGTGCTCATCCGCAAGGGCACGTATCAGATTACCGAACCCCTTGTCTTCACGCCCGAGGATTCGGGGGATACCTACGCGGCGTATCCGAGCGAGAAGCCCCTCATCTCGGGAGGAAAGCGCATCACCGGCTGGGCAAAGAACGGCGAGCTCTGGACGGCGAACCTTCCCACCGACTGGTATTTCCGCGATCTCTATGTCAACGGCCAGCGCCGATCCCGCCCTCGACTCCCGAAGGAGGGCTTTTTCCATATCGAAAGTGAGATTGCGCCCGATGTGAAGAACGCTTTCCACTACGCCGAAGGAGACATCAAGCCCTGGCAGAACATGGACGACGTCGAGTTGATCGCTTTCAATGCCTGGGATGAGCTCCGCTTCCACATTGCCAAGCTGGACCCCGAGACTCGAATCGTCACCTTCACCGGTTCGAATAACTGGCCCTGGGGCGCATGGGGTCAGAGTAGCAAGCGCTATTACGTGGAGAACGTCCGCGAGGCCCTCGATGCTCCCGGCGAATGGTATCTGGATCGGAAGACCGGCGTCCTGTCTTACTTACCCATGCCGGGCGAGGACATGAAGAAGGCCGAGATCATCGCTCCGGTGCTGAACGAACTGTTGACCGTCCGCGGCGATGCTGGAAAGCCGGTTGAGCGTCTAACTCTCAAGGGTCTGTCATTCCGCTATGCCGGCTGGGAACTCCCGAAGGAGAGCTATATCTCCATCCAGGCCGCAGTCAAGATTCCCGGCGTCATCCGCATAGAGAATGCAAAGGATTGCAGCATCGAGGATTGCGATATCTCGCGCGTCGGGCAGTATGGCATTGATATCGCAAGCGGATGCAATATGATTGTCAAGGGCAATACCATCCACGATATGGGCGCGGGCGGCATCAAGCTTGGAGCAGGCGACCATAACCTGCTCACCCATAACCATATCTACGACCTGGGCCACACATACCTGTCGGCGGTCGGCATCTGGATCGGCAACTCCGGGCATAATACGGTTTCGTACAACCATATCCATGATCTCAACTACACCGGTATCTCGGTAGGCTGGAGTTGGGGCTATCACGACACGCTAACGCAAGAGAATATCATCGAGCACAATCATATCCATGACCTCGGCAAGGGCCTCCTCAGCGATATGGGCGGGATCTACACGCTGGGCACATCTCCAGGAACGGTGCTCAGGTACAACCTGATCCACGACGTGAACTCGTACAGCTACGGCGGCTGGGGCATCTATTTCGACGAGGGAAGCACGGGGATTGTGGCCGAAAATAACATCGCCTACCGGTGCAAGAGCGCGGGATTCCATCAGCACTACGGCAAGGAAAACATCGTTCGCAACAACATCTTCGCATTCGGGACTGAAGGGCAGATCCAGCGGTCGAGGCCCGAGGAGCACCTCCAATTCACCTTCGAGGGCAATATCGTCTACTATACTCAGGGCAACCTTCTGGCAGGGAACTGGAGTGGCGCGACCAGCTACCAGATTGACAATAACCTCTACTGGGATACACGAGGGCCGGTCAAGTTCCCGGACGATTGGAAGACTCGCGGCATGGACACCAACTCCATCGTTGCCGACCCGCTCTTCGCCAATCCCGAGAAAGCTGACTTCCGCCTCAAACCCAATTCCCCTGCCCTCAAGCTCGGCTTCAAGCCGATCGAGGGTGCAGGAGATTGACTAACCACTGAGGCACAGAGGGCACGGAGAAAAGGGGCATCCAATGCAGCCACGGGTGATACTGAAAGTCGTGCTATATGGGATGCTGGCGTATGTCTGCATCCTGCCTGCCGAGATCGTTCGGTTGACGATCTTGTTCAACATTCGTTCTCTACCTCGAGATATCGTGTCTGGGAGCGCTGTCCCGTTTGGTTTTGTCTTGCACTTTGGGTTATTTGTGGCTGTTGGTCTGATAGTCGGGCGAAGGGTTGCTGGCGCAAGGATAGCCAATGCAGCGCTGGCAGGAGTTCTGCTAGCGGTCGGGGCCAGCCTTCTTGACACAATGATAATCCTGGTGCTTCCCAAACATCCCGTGCCACCGGGGCAGTCTGTCCATCCGCCTTATGCTGGTCTGTTCGCAAGTGTGTATTTCCCACTATGGTTCGGTCTAGAGGTTGCTTTGGCTACGGTCGGAGGTTGGATAAGCAGTCGACGAAAGCCGAGCTAGTGACGCACGTGAATCGATTCTGCATATGATTCCTCCGTGACTCCGTGTTTAGCCTTACAAGCCCAACCCCAGCAGCTTATTCGCATTCTGCCAGGTGATCTTTTCGAACGCCTGGTCGGAGATATTGCCCTCGTCGTGCGCCTTGCGAAGATAATCGGGGAGCGGCGTATCCTGGTTCGGGTAACAGATGTCCGTCCCGAAAAGAAGCCGATCCTGGAACTCCTCCATGAACTGGTAGCCGAACTCCGGGTCGCGGCTGACGGCGTTGAACCCGCTGCCTGCCGACATATCGCCATAGAGGGTGGGATACTTCCTCATCAGCTCGACCACTCGGCCGGGGATGACTTTGCCCTTGGGATAGCCGCCCCAGGTCTCATTTGTCACGTCGGCGCTGATATGCGACCAGAATGGCTGCGAGTGACCGATGAAGACCAGCTTAGGGAACTTCTGCATCGCCGCCTCGAGCTTCGGGAGGCCGAAGCTATCAACCAGCCCATAGCATCCCCCGAACTGATGGCCGATGTGGAAGAGCAGCGGCAGACCGACCGCCTCCACGTGTTTGAACAGGTTCTCGACCAGGGGGTCGTCGAAGGCCAGGTTCGCCGTCATCTCCCCCACCCCTTTGCAGCCGGCGGACTTGTAGTACTCCAGATGAGGCATGAAGTTGGTGTCCGGGCTGTTGCTGATCTGGCGGGGATCAACGTTGCAGAACGGGATGAACCGGTCGGGATGCGGGGCGGCGATCTCGATCACGTCCTCGCTGGAGACGCAGCGATGATTCCCCTCGGGGATCGGCATGGGAAGCAGGACGGCCTTCTGGATGCCCTCCCTGTCCAGGGTGGCGATCAGCTCCTCGGGCGTCGTGTAAGTGCTGCCATTCGGGCGAGTCGTGGTCTTAGTCGGCGTGACGTGAACGTGGATGTCAATGAACATGGACTACCTCCGAGGACTAGTTCGACATTGGGAGGAGAAAACCTTGTGGTATCAGGTGAGCAGTCCACCGGTAGCCGCAGGCTTTTCCCGCCTCGGCGGGATCCCGCAGAATGCGGGAATGCCTGCGCCCCTACTCCCGGAACAGACCTCGCATTCGAGGGTCAGAGTAGACCTCGCAGGTTGGGGCGCACCCGTAAAGGGTGCGGCTACCGTCTTTTCCGCAAGACTCCTGCCAGGGCAAGAACTCCGCCGGCCAGGATCATGAGCGAGGATGGCTCAGGGATGGCTTGGACGACGCGGAAGCCCAGGAATTCAACCTCAGTACGGGGGTAGTCCGCATTAAGGAACGATGCGCCTAAATAGCTACTGGCAGTGGCAAATGAGCCACCGCGAATTCGACGAGGGGCCTCATAGCCTGACCAATACGTTACCGGTTCATTCCACTCCCAAACATTACCACCCTGATCGAATGTACCATAGGGGCCATAGGAGTTTTGGAATTCGCCGACAATTGTGGTGTACTTGCCAGAGTCGATAGGTAACAGCCCGAAATGGTAGTCATAGTTTGCATTGTTCCCAGAAGGATCAGCCATGTCTCGACCCGGAGCTGTGTCACTTCTCGTGGGGTAGTCCCAATATCCAGCGCTGGTACTCCCACCTTTGTAGTATGCCGCTTTGTACCACTCGTCGTCGCTCGGAAGAAACCATGTTGAGTTTGTTTTACGCTGGATGGTATGGCCGTCCATACCATTATAGCCGTTAATCAAGTAAGCGCCATCCTCGGTAGTCGAGAGGCTTTGCTGTCCGTTTGGCTGCCCGTTGTGTAGCCAGTTCGTGAATCGGCAGGCATCCCAGAAGCTCACATAGTTTACTGGGCGGTTAACGAAATCCGTAGCTACTGAGTAGGTGTAACTGCCGGAAGCGCCGCTTCTGGTTATCCCGCTTCCATAACTGGTGTTTGACATGCCGGTGTTGTATAACCCATACGTGTCGATGGCCGCTACGGCGTTGAGGAATGCAGTATACTGCCCAGCGGTGACTTCATACTTGCCGACATTGTAGGCATAGCTCACCGAGCCACGTCCAGGAGTCGAGTAGCGGATGTCCGGAGCATTCCCCGCATCGCCGACTGGGACGGTCTCGATGGTGATGTTGGCGAAGCATTGGATAGACAGGACTGATACGACAAATAGGACGAGCGGAAACCTTTTCATCTCTTTCTCCCTTGCTGGCCCTTATTGCAGGCTCTGATACTCAGTATACACCTTTTTGGTCAACTGTCAACTGGTAATTGGAGGAATGGAGGAATGGAGTGGTGGAGCAATGGAATTGGGGCGATAGGGGGCTGGGGTAATGACCGTTCGCCCCCATCAGCCATCAACCATTAACCATTCCGTCTGCGGATGCCCAGGATCATTCCTATGCCGCCGACTAAGATCATGAGCGATGAGGGCTCGGGGACCGCTTGGACGACCCGGAAGCCGCTGTAGCGTTCCTCTGTCGATGGCCAGCTATAGTGATAGCGACAGTCAGCACAGAGCTCGATGGAGTAGGTGCCGTATGAACCGCCACGCAGGCCGCGATAGTCACAATTATACTCCTGATGTACAATAGACTCATTCCACTCAGCGATGTTTCCAGCCTGGTCGAATGTGCCGTAATAGCTATAGGAATTGTGGAACTCACCGACCTCAGTACGGTAATAGGGGCTGCCGATCAGGTGGCCGCTGGTGTAGTAGTTCGCATTGTTGCCCGAGGCGTCTGCCAAGTCGCGCCCGGGAACCGTGTTGCTCTGCGTGGGGTAATCCCAGTACGCGTTCGACATGCCGCCCTTATAGTAGGCCGCCTTGTACCATTCGTCCTCGCGGGTGACCGCCCACATCCAATGGGCTTTGCGCTCAATCCACCAGCCGACTATATTACTATAGCCATTGATAAGGTACACGCCATCTTCGGTTGTAGAGGCGTTCTGCGGTCCGGCGGGCTGGCCGTTGTGAAGCCAGTTGGCGAAGCGGCATGAATCCCAGAAGCTGACGTAGTTCACCGGCCGGTTTGCCCTGTCGCTTGCCACGCTATACGTGTATGAACCGGGACTTCCCGACCGCTGAATCTTGCAGCCACCATAATCGCTCCACATAGAGGCGTTGTACAGACCGTAGGCGTCGCTGGCGGCGACATGATTCAGAAAGTCGCAGTACTGCCCCGCGGTCACTTCATACTTGCCGATGTTATAGATGTAGTCAACCGCTCCGCAGATCCGATCAGGCCCGTATCCACCTGCACTTATCCCGGAAAGCTCCCCTTGATTCCCCGGATCGCCGACCGTGACGGTCTCCAGGTTCGTGAGGCCCTGGCCGAGGTTGAAGACGTTGGCGGATGATGCGACCGATAGGACGAACAGGACTGACGCGACGAACAGGACGAGCAGAAGCTTCTTCATCTCTTTCTCCCAGGCTGGCCCTTGCTGCAGGCTCTTGTATTAAGTATACGCTCTTCTGCAGAGATGTCAACAGGTAATTCTACCGGGTGAGGAGAATTACTGGAATAGTGGAGGGGAAGATGACCGATCTTGAGCGATTCCTGGCGGTGATGGAGTACAAGCCTTTCGACCGAGTGCCGCACCATGAGTTGGGTTTTTGGCCGCAGACGACTCAGCGGTGGGAGACTGAGGGCGCGGGGCATGAGGATATCTGGTACGACTGGTGGACAGGCCCGGGCTACTTCGGCTTCGACCGCCGGGAGTATATTAACGCTACCTTCACTATGATTCCGGCGTTCGAGAGTAAGCTGCTGGAGCGCACCGAGCGATATGAGACCATCATAGACGAACTCGGCAGGACCAGAAAGGCGCTCATCGAGGGGACGCTCGGCGGCGGGCGGATGTGCATGGACACATACCTCAAGTTCCCCGTGGAGACTCACGACGACTTCCGCGAGCTGAAGAAGCGCTACGTCGCCTCGCTGGATCAGCGTTATCCCGCAAACCTCACCGATCCCGCGAACGGCTGGAAGGATCGGGAGCACGTGCTGGTGCTCGGTCGCAATTGCGCCGCCTGCGGGTTCTACTGGCGCGCGAGGGAGTGGATGGGCACGGAAAACCTTTCGCTCTGCTGGTATGACGACCCCGACCTCGCCCACGACATGATGGAGTTCTTCGCCGACTTCACCGTCGAGGTCTGTGGTCGCGTCCTCCGGCACACGGACGCCGAGTACTTCGTGCTCAATGAGGACTTCGCGGGCAAGGGCACGCTGCTCCTCGGGCCGGAGACGTTCAAGACGTTCGTGTTCAAGCCCCTCAAGCGGCTCATAGACTTCCTTAAGTCGCACGGGGTGAAGTATATTGCGCTCGACAGCGATGGCACGACCGAGCCCCTGATCCCGGTGATGATGGACGCCGGGGTGGACGTCCATTGGCCGCTGGAGCGGGCGTCATTCATGGACCCCGTCCGCCTGCGGAAGAAGTTTGGGAAGAGCCTGCGACTCTGGGGCGGGATTGACAAACGGGAGTTGGCGAAGGGGAAGAAGGAGATCGACGCGCATCTTCGGGAGCTACAGCCCCTCGTGATGGAAGGCGGCTTCATCCCGACCGTTGACCATACCATCCCGCCGGACGTCTCCTGGGACAACTTCCGGTACTACATAGACTCCAAGCGCAAGCTCCTGGAGGGGAAGCTGTAGAACACAGAAGCACAGAAGGGATTTCCATAAGGAAGCCAGGAAAGCAGGAAAGGGAGATCCTTAGCGCCGCGTCTGTAGGGACTCGACAATCCCCTTGTAGTGCGGATCGCTCTCAAGCATGAGCCAGAGGAGGGAGCGGCGGATGGAGTAGTCGCTCGTGGAGTCATCGGGGTAGACCCGGTTCGTCAGGACGATGAGGAACGTCCCCGCGAGGCGGTCGAAGTGGATGTAAGTGCCCGTGTACCCATTGTGGGAGAAGCAGGCGGTCTGCGGGCCTTTGTTCAGCGGAGTCGCGCTCGGCGGACGGGTCGAAATGCCCCAGCCTATGCCGTGAACCTCATCCACCGCTTCGGGTATCTGATTAGTCGCGAAGAGATCAATCGTCTCGGGCGTGAATATCTGCCTGCCGCCAAAGCTGCCGTTCGAGAGGATCATCCGGCAGAAAGGGATGAGGTCGTTGGCGGTGGTGAAAAGGCCCGCATTCCCACAGCAATGGTAGCCGGTCTGATAGTAGTCGGCCAGCGGGTCATGGACCGTCCCCTGCCGGAAGTGCTCGCCGCCGATGGTCGGGGCCGCCTGTGACCTCTTCTTCTCGCTGAGGTAGTAGCCTGAGTTCCGCATGCCGAGGGGTGAAAACATCCTCCTGCGGAGGAGGGTTTCCTGGCAAACGCCCGCGATCTCCTCGTTCACCCGCGCGAGGGTGATGAAGTTCAGGCACGCGTAGCGGTAGCCTTGGTTGGTCTTGTAAGCGAGAGGGGTTTCGGCGATGGTGCGGATGAGGGCATCCGACTTCGATTCACCAGGCTTGCGACCTTCTTCCACCTTGCCTGAATTGAGGTAGGCGGGCAGGCCCGAAGTATGAGCCATGAGGTTGCGAATCGTGATGTCACGCTTGTCATCCCTGTTCCACTGCGGCAGGTACTTGCTGACCTTGTCGTCCAGGCTGAGCTTGCCGTCCTGCATGAGGATCATGGCGGCCGACGTGGTCCCAACCGCCTTTGAGCACGACGCCATGTCATAGAGCGTGTCGAGGGTTGCGAAGGGAGAGTCCTCGTCGTAGGTGAGGTGGCCGTATGCTTTGGCGAAGATCACTTCATCCTTCGTGCCGATAACGACGCACGCGCTCGGGGTGACATGCTTCGAGATCGCCTCCTGGACGATGGCGTCAATCTTGCCACCGTCAATGGTTGGGGAGGCCACTGAACACCCGGCAGAGAGTATTGCGCAGATGAGCAGTATGAGCTTCATACCTCTATGGTTCACCGTGCCGGAAAGGATACCTGCTGAAGGATTTCACGCATATGCGGTGTAAACTAGCCCTGGAGGGAGTGGTGACCATGGGTGACAAGAAGATTAGGGTCGGCATAGTAGGCGGTCGGTTCGGAGCGACTTTCCAGTGGCATGAGCATCCGAACTGCATTGTGGAGGCGGTCAGCGACCTCCGGCCGGAGAGACGGCAGTACCTCAAGGACGTCTACAAGTGCGGGAAGTCCTACGAATCGCTGGAGAAGTTGATCCTCGACAAGAAGATCGAGGCGGTCGGCGTCTTCACGGGCGCTCCCGATCACGTGCGCCACTGCATTGCCGCCTTGAAAGAAGGCAAGCATGTGATCTGCGCTGTCCCGGCCGCGATGACCATCGAGGAGGCGGAGGAGCTCCACCAGACGGTGAAGGAGACCGGGCTGACCTACATGATGGCCGAGACGAGCTATTATCACCCGGCGGTCATCTCGGCGCGAAAGTGGTTCGCGGAGGGGAAGTTCGGCGATATCTTCTACACTGAGGCAGAATACCATCACCCGGGCCTGGATGTCCTCTATATCGAAGACGGCCAGCGGACCTGGCGCTATGGCCTCGCCCCCATGAACTACCCCACCCACTGCACTTCCTATCTCATCGGCGTCACCCGCGAGCGCTTGACCAGCGTGGCTTGCACCGGCCAGGACAACGGTGCGCAGTACTATAAGGACAACATGTACAACAACCCATTCTGCAACGAGACGGCCCTGTTTAGAACGGATAAGGGCCACTCGTTCAGGGTGATGGTTTGGTGGGATGCGCCGGTTCGCGGCACGGAAAGGGGTCAATGGTACGGCAGCAAGATGAGCTTCTTTGACCCGAATCCGAATGGGATCGGCTCAGTCATCGTGAGGGCGGGAGAGCAGATTGAGAAGGACGACGCCGGATTCGAGCGCAAGCTCTCGCCGTTCGAGCAATACGCGCTGCCCGAGTATTGGAAGACCGACATGCTCCCCGAGCCGCTTCGGCACGGCAGCGGTCATGGGGGCTCGCACACCTTTCTGACGCACGAGTTCATCGATGCGCTGGTGAATGACCGTCAGCCGGCGGTCAACATCCACGAGGCACTGGCATTCACCGTGCCGGGGATTATCGCTCACCAGTCGGCGCTTCAGGGCGGGAAGCAGCTGAAGGTCCCGACGTTCTATGACGGTTAGGAGGCAGTCATGATTTCAAGGAGAGATTTCCTGAAGACAACCGGATTGGCGGCGGCGGGGATGGCACTCTCGCCTCATGTGTTCGGGGCCTCAGAGAAGAAGGTCAGGATCGGGGTCGTCGGCGGCAATTTCGGCTGTGCATTCTATTGGCACGAGCATCCGAACTGCATTGTGGAGGCGGTGAGCGATCTCATCCCCGCACGGCGCGAGCGGCTGATGAAGGTCTACAAGTGCTCGAAGTCATACGAGTCGCTGGAGAAGCTGATCCTGGACAAAAACATTGACGCGGTTGCCATCTTCACGGGCGCGCCGGATCATGTGCGGCATTGCGTCGCCACGTTGAAAACCGGCAAGCACGTATGCTGTGCAGTCCCGGCCGCAATGAGCCTCGATGAAGCGCATGAGTTGCATGACACCGTCAAGCGCACAGGACTGACATATATGATGGCAGAGACGAGCTATTACAAGCAGGCCGCCATCACCGCAAGGCAGTGGTTCAAGGAAGGCAAATTCGGCGTGGTCTTCTATACCGAGGCGGAGTACCTTCACCCCGGTGCGGACAAGCTCTCATTCGATGATAAGGGGAACAAGACCTGGAGGCACGGCCTTCCCCCGATGCTGTATCCCACCCACTGTACAGCGTTCGTGCCGGGGATAACCGGCGAGCGGCTCGTGGAGGTCACCTGCACAGGCTGGGGCGACGGCGCGCCTGAGGTAACCGAGAACCGTTATGGCAATAATCCGTTCTGGAACGAGATCGCGTTCTTCAAGACCGACAAGGGGCATTCCTTGAGAGTGGCTCGGTGGCGAACCGGAGCGGTCCGCGGCTGCGAGCGGGCTCAATGGTATGGGACGAAGATGAGCTTCTTCATGGAAAATCCGCTTGGTCTCGGGCCGATCATCGTGCGGGCGGGGAAGCAGATGGAGAAGGACGATGCGGGCTTCGAGCGGGCGCTCTCGCCCTTTGAAAAGTACGAGCAGCCCTCATATTGGAAGACGGACATGCTCCCTGAGCCTCTTCGCCACACGAGCGGACACGGAGGGTCACACACCTTCCTGACCCACGAGTTCATTGATGCCCTGGTGAACAATCGGAAGCCGGCGGTCAACATCCACGAGGCACTCGCCTACACGGTCCCCGGCATCGTGGCTCACGCCTCCGCCCTCAAAGGCGGGGATCAGATGAAGATCCCGACGTTCTACGACGGCTAGGATACCTGTGGCTGATGATTCTAGCCATTCCTCTCCTCCGCCTGGTAGAGGGCCCAGAGACGTGCGAACTCGCCAGTCCCGCTCTGCAATTCGTCGAATGTGCCCTCCTCCACGATTCGCCCCTGCCTCATGACATAGACGTAATCGAACAGGCGCACGAGGTGCAGCCGGTGAAGAGCGCATACTACACACCGGCCGTCCAGCAGAACAAGCAGTCGCTGAAAGATCAGCATTTCCGTACGGGGGTCTATGTTGCTGGTCGGCTCGTCGAGGAGTACGAGGCTGCTGTCCTTGATTGCGAAAATCCCACGGGCGAGGGCAAGTCGCTGCCTCTCACCGCCCGAGAGATTCACGCCCTTCTCACGAATATCGCTTTCCAATCCACTCGGCAGTCCTTCGACCACCCGGTCGAAGCCGGAAACTCGGACGGCCTGGTTGATCTCTTCCTGGGCGGCAGGTATTCCCATCGTGATGTTGTGGCGTATGGTATTCTCGAATATCTCCGGCTCCTGGGGGATCAGCGTTGCCGTGCCGGACAATGCTGACAGCGGCATCTTCGCATGACCGTCCACCGTCATGAAAGCATCCGATGGACGGCACAGGCCACGCAGAACCTGGAGCAGCGTGCTCTTCCCGGAACCGCTTTCTCCGACAAGGGCAATCTTACTATCACGAGTCAGTCGAAGGGCGACGTCGTTCAGGTGCAGCTTTCCGTTGCCATACGAGAACGAAATCGGGTGAACGGCAATATCCGTCCATGACGAGATCGTCTCCTCGGAGGCAGAGGGATAACCTTCTCCCTCGAAGACCGGCTTGACTGCCTCGAAGTCCGTCCTCCAGTGCAGAACCTCCTCGTACTCTCCGCCGTAGAACCGAAACGCCTCCAGAAGCTGCCCCTGGTACTGGAATATCGCGGTCACCGACCCGATCAGGATGGTGGCGCCGGCCTGCTTCTGCGCCCAGATGTAGTAGAGAATGACGCCGAATTCCAGCAAGAGAGTCAGGAAGGCGATGGCGAAGCATTTTACCTGAGTGACGTTATGCTCCTTCATGATGTAAGGAAACGCACTGGCCAGGCGATCATCGAGGTCCTTCTTGACATACTTGCCCAGCCTGAGGGTTATGATGGTCTTGACATTGCTCATGTAGTCAAGGAAGCAGGCGGCGAAATCGTGGAAGGTTTCGATCTGCTTCCTGTACAAAGGCACTATCCGGTTGTAGAGTGTTCGGCTAACCACCACCATGAGGACTCCCGTCACAATGGCAGCGATCGAGACCTCAGGGGATATCTGCCAGAGGATAATCGCCGGTCCCCAGATCTTCATAATGACCGCAACGTAGTTCATCTGAGCCGTCCCAAACCCATGCAGGGCCTTGGCGGCGATGTTGGTGCGATCAATCAGGTTGCCCGAGTGGTGCTCGGTATGCCAGCTAAGCGGCATTGACTGGAGTCTGTCATACACAGCGTCAACAAAGCGCCGGCGACTTCGAAATGCAACCGGCAGCTCGATGTAGCGAGCGGCTCGATGGCAGACCTCGAACGTGAAGAAGCAGAGCACGTAGAAGGTCAGCCAGTGGAGCACCTCATCCATTAGAGTCGGCCGATTGGCCTGAAGGGCGTTTACCACCATAGCAAACGCGTAAGGTTTTCCAAGGTCTCCCGAGATGGAGACCGCATGGAGAAGATAGTAGGCGACAATCTTCCACCTCTCTCCGCGAGCGTAATGCCAGAGTCGTTTGAGCATGTATAAGTAAGCCATTATGATCCTCTTTCCTTTGAAACCGTTTCGCCGTTGACTCTCGCTCTCACCACGAATGCCCAGAGGGCGAATATGAGCAAGAAGAGACCTGACGACAGGTAGATCGCCTGGAAGTCCCATATTCTGCTGATCACGCCCAGGACCATCGGGAAGCCGAAGCCGAACAGGTCCAGCATGAACGAGATAGTGGAAGTCACCGTTGCGCGGCTCATACTTCGGATGCTTCGCTGGATCCTGCTCTCGATAAGGACTCTCACGGGCGCGATTAGTGCGTAAGACAGGCAGAGCAAGGCGAGCATCGGCATGCTGTGGAATCGTCCGACGAGCAGGAGGAGGCAGCCGCCCGCCGCCGGGAACGCGAAGAATACCCACCGACTGCCTCTGAGCCGGTAGGCATGGGAAGAACTCCAGGCGACCAGCATCGAGACGATGAAGCCGACAACTCCGAATGCGGCAATCGGCAGCCCAACGAGCTTGTAGTACAGCTGGTCGTATTCCTCCAGTGTACCGAATACTGTATAGATCCCCCACAGATAGATGCCGATGTAGAGCAGGGTGCGATTCGTCCGCATCTCCCCCATCGCGGCCTTGATGTGCTGGAGGTAGTGCGTTTCGTCGGTTGATCCGGCCTTCGGAACCTCCCGGATCCGCGAGAAGAAGATGGACGAGAGGATCAGCGGGATGATCGAGGCGATGAGCGGCAGGTTGAGATTCAGGGCGGCCATGAACCCGCCGCTGATGCATGCCACCCCCAGGGCGATGTTGTAGTAGAAGTGCATCCGCCCGAGGACGCGCTCATACTCCTCGCTCTTGCCGAAATGGACGAGCGTATCGTATAAGAGGGCCTCGGACGTTCCCGAGACGAACGAGCTTCCCAGGGACCAGAACCCGAAGCCCAGCACATACATGTAGAAATGGCCGTCTGCGAATAGCCAGGTAAGGAAGCAGAGCGCCTTGACCAGCGGCGCAATGATAAGCATGCGCCTCCTGCTCCACGAGTCGGCCAGGCCGCCGGTCGGGATCTCGAACGCAATTGCGAACACGCTCCAGATCGCCAGCAGCATGGATATTTGGAGCACCGAAAGCCCGCGGAGCTGGAAAAGCACCGTATACATGGCGTAGGCGAAGATGCAGTCATACAGACTGCCCGCCAGATAGTAGTTGCGCAAGAATGATTTGTAAGGGGTTTGCCCCATAGTGAACCTCCGTGTGTGAAAGTAGTCGGTGGGATAGGCGTGGGCATACGGAGGTCCACGGATGCGGTTGGAAAGGTATGGGGCAGACGAGCAAGAATATCGGCCGAAAGCGGAGTTCAGCCGATGAGCAGAGGCAGAATCCGAAAAGCTAGAGTGTCAGAGTCAGCCCATGATGATTCATTATACCATCTTTCAAGCCTTCTGAAAATGCTATAATGCGCTCATGGATTGGGTGGAACGAGCTGAGAAAGCTGCACAAGCGGAAAAAGCATCCTCCATTACCAACCTTTTGAAGGGGAAGCTACGTCTTACTATTGGGAAGTAAAGGAAAACCAGGGAGGCAAGATGGTGAAAAGATTGCTGGCGATGGCCGTATTGGTGGTATGTATTTGCTGCTTTGTGTTGGCTCCATGTGCCGCTTCATCGTCCATTAGTGTGTATGTGGATCCGCGAATAGAGCTACTGGCAGCGGTTCACTTGTTAAGCGGTTACGGCGAAAAGACTGGCCTGATTACGAGCTACAGTTTTGAGTATAAGCAGGATATGGAGAAGTATTTCCAGCCCTACCGGGAGCACCGCGCGGTAATGCTTTTTTCCGAGATGGGCAAGCGCGGTTTCAGCTTCGGCGTAATGCCCGAAGCCATGCTTTATCTGTCTGACCCTCCTCAACTGCGCCAGCGCCTGCCTTTTCCAGAAAACGTCAAGATATATGCTGGCGGAGAGAAGCAGTTAGCAGAATTCATCGAGGCGCTGAGGGACTTTGCGCGCGTCTCGAATTTTCAAGAGTTTTTCGAGGCTCATCGTGATACATACCGCTCGATTCTGATCAAGGTCCGCAGGGAAATGATAGGGACGGATTGGATCTCCGATCTCGAGGATTACTATGGGATGAAGAAAGAGAGCTACAACATAATCCTTGCTCCTCTTTTTCATCAAGGCGGATATGGGCCGCAGTTACAATGGCCCGATGGCAGGTGCGAGTTATTCAATATTTCCGGCCCTTCGGATGTTGCGGACGGCTTGCCTATCTTTCTAGGAGAGAACGAGCGGTTGAGAGTGTTGTCATGGCACGAATTTGGCCATTCGTTTGCAGACCCTGTTACATATAAGTATCGGGAAGAACTCGCTAAGTACGCATCTTTGTACGATCCAATCGTAGAGGATATAAGGAAACAAGGCTACGGGGTGTGGCAGGACTGCGTGAGAGAACACATTGTTCGCGCCGTGGAAGTCAGGCTTATTCACCATGCCATTGGCAAAGAGGCAGCTGAGTTTCGGATATATGCGGACCGGCGCAAGGGTTTTGTCTATCTCGAAATCCTATGCAACCAGCTCGAAGATTATGAGAAGCAGCGAGATAAATACCCAACGTTTGAAAGCTTTTATCCGGAGTTGGTTGGGGTCTTCAAGTCGCTCGCAGAGCAGGACCTCGGCAAGGATTTCTACAAGTTGCCGTTCGAAGGTCCTATTAGCGCCGTAGCCAGCGACCAGAAGTCGATGGTCTTTATTGTGCCCACTCATGAGTCGGACAAGGAAGCTCAGAACGTGATTCATGGGATGGTGAAACGTATTCGGGAGGGCGATTGGTTCAAGGATTCGCCTGTAATGACTGATGACGAAGCGCTGAATAGGGATCTATCGGCGAAGAACATCTTTGTGCTTGGCACATTATCGGGCAACTCCTGGCTCGCAAAGTATGCATCCGAATTGCCGATAAAAATCTTTTCCGACCGAATTGAGGCCAGGAAAACTCACAACGGAGAAAACCTTCGCATGATCGCCGCATGGCCTAATCCGCAGAATATCGAAAATGGAGTCAGGGTTTATACCGCACAACAAGCCCGCGATCTTGCAGGCATACATGCCATCATGCATGGGTCCAGGGATTATGTGATCGCAAACGGCGACGAAGTCCTGGAGAAAGGGTTTTTCTGGAAATCATACGATGGGTGGACGTTGGAGCATGCTGAGAGGTTGTTGGATTAGCATCATGCGAACGCCAAGTTGTCAATTCAGCCCGTAGCGATTCCATTATACGATCTTTTCAGTTTTTGACCATGCTATAATATGCTCATGGATTGGCTGGAACAGGCTAAGAAAGCTGCACGAACGGAAGAGTGCTTGTCCTTGGAGTATGGGCCGTTGCCGGGCCGCGGGAGCGTTGTCATGCTTGCCCCCCACCCTGACGATCCCGATACATGCGCCGTATTTCAGAAGATGCTCCAACTCGGCGGTTGGGAGATTTGGTGGGTAGTCCTTACTTCCGGCTGGTCGGGGGTCAGGGACGAGTTTGCAGGCACGGATAAGGAAGCGAAGACTGCCTGCAGGTGGCAAGAGCAGTTGGATTCCTGCCACTTGTTCGGACTGAATGAGGATTGGTATGAATTCCTTGGCCTGCCGGAGACAGACGATGGAGAATTAGCGGATAACCTGGCGAGCTACCGTCACTTCGCGTCTGATCTGAATGAGCTGGCCCCGGATATCGTTATTCTTCCCTGGGGCAAGGATACCAATGCCACCCACCGGCTGACATACGAGTGGTTCATGAGATGGCGGGCAGACCGACCGGTGACGGCCTTCTTTGCCGAAGACCCCAAGAGCCTGGACTTCACCCCTCATCTGGAGATCGTGTTTGACGAGGAGACGGCGGCGTGGAAGGCGTCTCTCCTTGAATGCCATCGCTCCCAGACCGACAGAAACCTGGCCACCAGGGGCATCACGTTCTCCGAGCGCATTCTGTCCGTGAACCGCCGGGAAACCGGCTTTGTAGAGAGATATCGGATCATGGGTTGACTGGCTTCTCAGGGCTCAGGGATCAAGCCGCTCGTCTCCGGCAAGGGCAAATAGCCGGAATCGGCAACTCATCATGGTGACAGCCTACTCACCGACCTGTTTCAGGTGTGCCCGGATCATCCAGTCGAAGATGCCGTCATCGCCTACGTCGTAGACGAAAGACCACGGCAGCGCCGATTTCGAGTGGAACTTCGGCTTCCGCTCGTAGTTCATGTAGAAACCCTTGGTGTACGTAGCGTCGAAGTAGATGCAGACGTAGAATCCCTCAGGCACGGGCACTGGGTCGAAATCGAAGCGATACCACTTGTTGTCACCCTTTTCAAGCTTGGCATACGGTTCCTGAATCTCTTTGATAACGCTGAAATCAGCATCAAGGATGAAGATGGAGAAGTTATCCTTGGGCGGTATGTCGGTGCCATAGCGGGAACCGAACATGCTCACCCCATCTACGGCCCACTTCCCGGGCGGGGTCTTGAACATTATGGCATGTCCTGAGCCGGTAGTGCTACGCTTCCCGTCGCTCTTATCCTTGTCGTATTTCAAAGTGATTCCCGTGGCATCGGGCTCTTGGATCAGCCCTTCGGTGGTCTGGTCGCTGATCTCGCGACTGGCCACTCGCCACTCGACCTTGGGGACGATCAGGTCTTCGGAGAACATCTGACTAGCCTTCTCGTCACCGCTCCTTTTCACCAGCGCGTCAATGAACAACGGCATGACATCTTTGCCGTATGGCTTCCCGGCGAGGGCCTCGTTCATCGAAGCGAATACAGTCGCCAATCCATACTTCTGCTGTGCCTGGTAGAACGCTGCGGAGGCCTTGGTAGTCGGATCCTTCAGCGCCTCAGGATCGGACGCCGTCTTCTCCAGTCTCTTCAGGCCATCCTCTGAGTAGTCATACTTCACCGGCCAGATATTCTTGCCCAGCTTCTTGTAAACCTCATCGGTGACAGCCGACCCGGCATAGTGCGCCCATCCTTCCGCCACTCCCTTGGGGAAGCCCAGCATGCGTGCCCGCCTGTACATGGCAATGTGTCCCAATTCGTGGCTAATGCCGTAGATGTTCCAGACGCCGCTCTCCTGGGGAGGCGCGAGATCGGCCTCGGACTTGATGGTGAGGAACATGGTGGACTCACCATCGGTCCAAAGATTCGTCCTCCCACCGCTCACTCGCTCGATCCTGACGGTTACCACATCCGGCATATCAGCCTTGAGTTCGTTGGCGTAGATATCCCGAGAAGTCTCCGCAATCTTGAGGACCGCCTTCGCCCACTTCGGATCAACCCAGGCATACTCCACGACGGCATGCTTGGACTGGATCGTCTTGAAGTCCGACTCCTTGGGTTCCGGGATCTCAGGAGTAGTCCAGGTGGCGATAATCTGCTTGACCCCCGAATCCAGCATAACACGGTTGATACCGTTCTCGTCCTTCAGAAACAGCGACTTACCATCCGGCGCCCAGGCCAGGGGCATCCAACGGTCGGAAACCTTCCGCTTGCCGGAACCGTCTGAGTTCATGACCCAAATCTCATCCTCGTCTACCTTGGCGGTATAATCAGACAGCTTCATCAGTTTATGCCTGCGGCGGTATGCGATCTGACTCCCATCCCTCGACCAGCGGGGATCTATCGCGCCTGACACCTCCCAGGTATCCGCTTCCTTGTCACTCACATTCACCGGAGCATCAGTCAATGCGACCGATGTCTTGGATTCCACGTCGGTCTTGACAATGCTGCCATCTATGGGAACGCCAGCGTACCAACTGCCGCCTTTCACGATGTTCCCTGTATAGGCGATCCATTTGCCGTCGGGCGACCAGCGCGCCCCCACTCCCTTGACGCCGAGATCGGTCGTGACGGCGGTTGCCACGTCCACTACCTTGAGCTCATAGTTGTTTCCATAGCCTCCCTTGCCGTAGACAATCTTCGTGGAATCCGGCGACCATTCGACATAGGACTTCACGAGATCGTCGCTCAGCTTCTTCACCTCACCGGTTGCCGTATTGAGGGCAAAGACGCCGGCCTTGCGGACGTCTTTGCGAATTGCATTGAAAGCCACCCATTTGCCGTCGGGAGATATGGATATCGTGGCCCAGTAGAAGTTATCCGTGAGCGAGAGGGTTCGGCGCTTGCCCTTGCCGATGGGGATGATGTGGATTCGGTTGACGTCGAATTTGCTCAGGGCCAAGTGCGATTTGTCATACCAGGAGACGTTCCAGTACTCAGGCATTGAGGCGACCTGCTTCCGATCTGAGCCATCGAGCTTCGAGACCCAGACCTGAGTGACCGGGCCACCGAAATCATCGTAGCTCGGCACGGGATAGGCGATTCGAGTGCCGTCCGGTGAGACGGCAAAAGTGCTGGATCTGAAGCGGGAATCCACCTTCGGCTCGTCAGCGGCGAGGACAGTACTCAGCGCCAGCAAAATGCAAAACGCGTACAGTGACTTACCCTTCATTACAGTTCCTCCTTGACCCAGTCTCCGAAAAACAGAAGATCACAATGATATTAACGGAAAACGGCAGTGTTTCGTTTCGGTCGGAGCAGAAAAAAGGCACACACCGATTGCGGCATAGAGGGGTTCTATTGAGACGGTGTCTTGCTGCGTGACGAATTGCGTGCTCTGCGCTTGGCAGGCTGCTTGAGGAGGGACCGTACATTAGCCTCCTTTTCCAGTCTCTCAGCAATCCAGAGTTGAATTAACGTTTGATACGGAACGCCGAGTGTCTTAGCTCGGCGCTTCGTTCGCTCAAAGACCTTCTGTGAGACACGAAGCGATATCTGCTGTGTGGGTCTCCCAGCCCGCTTTTCCCTCGCCTTGGAAGCGTCAATCTCCACAACACTGTCCTCATCGAGGAATTCCACGGCGCCGTGTTGATCCCAGAAATCCAGCTCCTCCTCAACTGACTTGAACTCAGGGATATTCGTCTCTTGGTTCTTCATATTTTGCTAGCATACACAATGTATACGCATGAACTATACCACGTTCTGCTCTATTGTCAAGCAATGGGTATGCATGATCAAAAAGCGGAAGACTCCTAGGAGTCTTCCGCCTGTGCTTGGTGGCCCGTAGGGGATTCGAATCCCTGATCCCCTGGCTGTGTGCTCGCATCGGGGGCGGATACTTCCGTGCCTGGCAGCAGATGCTCTTTTTGCTCGTTGCCCGGAAGAACCAGACACCATTCCCATGTCTTGTCGGACCATTGCAGACTAGTTTCATTGGCTCTGAACCATTCAGAGTCTCTTATAGTCGTTTCCGTCCGTTTCAGAGGCTCTCGGAGTAAATCAAAACACTCTGACGAGCGTGCAAAGGCATGATAGTAGCTTTCATCATGTCCTCCTGCAAGAACTACAGGCACTATATCTGCTGCAGTCTGAAACCATTTGTAACCATACTTACCGAAATCCGCAGGGGGATGGAGAAAGAGATCCCGCAATCGTGCTTCCGATTTGTTATCCACCCCTAGATAGAGCATTGGCTGGTCAACGATTAGCAGATCTTCGATAAGTAACTGACCATCCTTATCATGGACCATCAGGTCCTTGGCGGTAAATCTCGGAAAGTATACCCCATGCGGGGCGTCGTATTCGGCCCAGACAGTCAAATGAGAGTAAACGCCAACGTGTGTAAGGACGAAACGGTTGTCAGGATAATACGCTGAAAAAGTCTTGTACTGATCATCACAGCATGGATCAAGGCTCATGTGAGCGGCACAAGGCAAAGAGGAAACCACATTGCGGAGGAACGTGATAACCGGGTCCTCCAGGGACTTCGGGTTTCTGTTCACATCGCCAATCCGAAGACCAAAGACATTCAGCGTGAACAGTTCATTCCACCGGTCTTCCTTGGTGCGTATTATGTCCATCAGATAGCCCTTCCGTATGGTCTGCAGAGCAGAATCGCTGCTTAAACATTTTCTGGTGCATGACAAGACATCTATGAACAAAAAGCGGAGCACTTTCCAAGGAAGTTACTCCGCCTTAAACTGGTAGCCCGTAGGGGATTCGAACCCCTGATCCCCTGGCTGAGAACCAGGTATCCTGGACCGCTAGACGAACGGGCCGCGCCATTCGGAAAATTCGAAATCCGAAATTCGAAACGATCGGAACTCGAAATCCGAAATTCGAAACTCCCGGATATTGAAGCTCGGTTATTATATCATTCCGCCGAGCCATTGTCAATCAATTTCAGCACACCATACCCAAGCTTGAGGGTTTATGAACCGCCCGCCTTGAGGGATACCACTTATCGGGAGGCGGTTTTGGAGAAGTGTGGAATGGGGCCGCTTGGGCCGCTGTTCACCGATCTGTATGAGCTTACGATGCTGGCCGGCTACTATGCTTGCGGAAAGCAGGATCAGCCTGCGGTGTTCGAGTACTTCTTTCGCAAGCTGCCTCAGCACACAGGGTTCGCGGTCTTTGCAGGGCTCGATGATCTTCTGGATGACCTCCAGGACTTCCGATTCTCCGAGAGCGATCTGGAGTATATTCGATCCATCAGAATCTTTCCCAAGGACTTCCCCGATCAGGTACGCAACTTCCGCTTCGCCGGTGATCTATGGGCGCCGCCGGAAGGAACGCCTGTCTTCCCATACGAGCCCGTCGTGCGAGTTCATGCCCCTCTTGCCCAGGCCCAACTCCTCGAGACCCTGCTCCTTTGCAGGCTGAACTACCAGACGCTGGTCGCCACAAAGGCCGCGAGGGTCCGATTCGCCGCTGAGGATGATCCCATCATGGAGTTCGGCCTCAGACGCGCCCAAGGGCCCGACGGCGGAATGAGCGGCACGCGGGCGGCAGTGATCGGTGGGTGCGACTCGACCTCCAATACCCTCGCGGGCAAGTGCTTCGGAGTCCCGGCGGTAGGCACTCAGGCGCATAGCTGGATCATGTCATTCCCCTCGGAGCTGGAGGCATTCCGAGCGTACGCAAGCGTCTTCGCCGATCACTTGATCCTTCTTGTGGACACGTATGACACTCTGACAAGCGGCGTTCCGAACGCGATCACGGTGTTCAAGGAGCTTCGGGCGAAGGGCTGGAAGGGCCGGCCGGGCATACGCATTGACTCGGGCGACCTGGCGAAGTTAAGCAAGGCGGCTTATCAGATGCTCGCCGAAGCCGGGTTCGAGGACACGCTGATAGTGGCATCGAGCGAGCTGGATGAGAACCTCATCGCCGAGATCAAACGTCAGGGGGCCAAAATCAACGTTTGGGGCGTAGGCACTAAGTTGATGACCGGTGGCTTGGAGCCTGCGCTCGGAGGGGTCTATAAGCTGGCCGCGATCCAGCAGGACGGCGTATGGGAGGCGAAGTTCAAGATTTCGGACAATCCTGAGAAGACGACCGACCCGGGAATCAAGATGCCGATCCGTTTCTTTGATGAAAACGGTTACATCGCTGGAGACGTGATGTTCTCGCAGGATGATGAATCATGGAAAGAAGGCGAAGTCATTTCGCACGACCGCATGGTCTTCGGGCAAGTCTATACTTTTCCTAGCCATTATGAGCGTAGGCCCTTGCTGAGATTGGTTATGCGAGGAGGCAAGCGTCTTGAGCCCAGGCGCAAGCTGACGGAGATTCGCGCCTTCGCCCAGGAGCAGGTCGCGCACGTGCCCCCCGAAACCAGGCGTCTAGTGAACCCTCAGGTTTACTGGGTCGGCCTGAGCGAGGGATTGGCGAAGCATAAGCATGAGGCAATCGAGGACTTCTGGAAAGGACGAGACGAACGTCGAACGGCTATCGTTCGTGCAGGTGCTTCACCTTGTGCCCTTCGCTCCGAAGAACATTCTTGATGCTGACCCACCAGGTGCGCAGAGGGTAGGTGTGCTCGGTGATGAGTCTCGCGTGCCGGAGGTTCTCCAGAAACTCCTGGGGGGTTCGAAAGTCGGCCATCTCGTTCGAGCAGAGCCCGATCGCATCCAGATAATGCGCATCGCTGCCGGCAGCACCGACTTTTCCACGACGCCTGGCAAACGCGGCCGCAAAAGCATTGAAGATCGGCAGATTCGCCTTTCCATTGAACACCTCGATGATGTCAACCATTGGAAGCACCTCCATGAGGGCGTGCCTCCTCAGACGGTGGAACTTGAACGGGTCGAAGGGATGAGGGATGTAGATGAGGCCGCCCTGAGCCTTGATGCACTCGCAGGTCTCGATGGGGCTCAGGCCGTGTTCGATCTCTTTATTGAGAAACAGACCGACGATCTCCCCGTTTCGGGTGCGGATCTCCTCGCCAATGATGAGGCGCAGATCGGGAGCCAGCGCCTTTAGCGCGAGCGCCCCGGCAATGGTATCGTGATCCGTGACCCCGAGGACGTCAATCCCATGCTCCCGGCAATACCCTGCGATGTCCTTCAGCCTCGTCTCGGCGCAGGCGGAGTAGAGCGTGTGGACGTGCAAAGCCACCTTTATCGAGGGACTATCAGATTCAGGCATAACACGCCTTACTTTCGCCGAATCCAGTATTCGAACCTCCCTCGGATCACCGACACATTGACGCATGGTCCCGAACCTGCCATACTTATCCAAATACTTCATTCAGGCAGGCGGAATCATGGATAGCAAGTGTACGCGCAGAGGCTTTATGGCAGGCATGGGAGCGCTCGCCCTATCGCCACGGGTTTTTGCTGAGAAGCAGAAGCCCAATGTCCTTTTCATCACCGTGGATGACATGGATTATGGTTCGCTGGGAGTCACCGGCTGCAAAGTGCCGGATATCACCCCGAACATTGATAAGCTGGCATCCGAGGGCATGAGGTTCGAGCAGGCGCACGTGACTTCGGCCATCTGCCAACCTTGCCGCTCGGTGCTCATGACCGGGAGATATCCTCATCGAAACGGCGCAATGGGCTTCGAGCCGATCAACGCCGATACCCCGACCCTGGAGGAAAGCCTGCACGCAGCCGGGTATATGAACGGCATCATGGCGAAGGTCGGCCATCTTACGCCTCAGCCGAAGTTTTGCTGGGATTGGATCGCTGATGCGAAGGAACTGCGCCAGGGGCGAGACCCCAAACTATTCTACAAGTACTCGAAGGAATTCTTCGAGAAGGTGAAGTCGGAGGGCAAGCCGTTTTTCATGATGGCGAACTCCCAGGACCCCCATCGGCCGTTTCCCGGCAGTGCCGGCGAGAAGGCAAACAAGAATAAGGACTTCCCGGAGGTCAGCCGGACCTACAAGGCCGACGAGATAACCGTGCCTCCGTTTCTGCCGGATGGGATCCCCGACATCAGAACCGAGATCGCTCAGTACTTCACGAGCGTCCACCGATGCGATGAGGCGGTTGGGCAGCTTCTCAGGTCGCTCAAGGAATCGGGCATGGAGCAGAATACCATGGTCTTATTCATCAGCGACAACGGCATCTCGATGCCTTATGCCAAGACGAACTGCTATATGTGCAGCACCAGCACTCCGCTCATCGTCCGATGGCCGGGGAGAGTTAAGCCTGAGGCACTGAACCACCATGACCTTGTCTCGGGGATAGATTTCATGCCGACGATCTTGGATGCGTGCGGGGTGGAGCAGGTCAAAGGGATGGACGGCCGCTCGTTCCTGCCGTTATTGGAGGGCGGGAGTCAGGGCGGTCGAGACAAGGTATTCACTTTCATAAGCGAGACCTCGGCGAAGAATGAGTATCCCATGCGGTGCGTCCGGACTGGGAAGTACAGCTATATTTACAATGCCTGGCCCGATGGAAAGACGGTCTTCAAGAATGAGCCTCAGAGCGGCCTAACCTTCAAAGCCATGAAGGCAGCAGGCGAGAAGGACGGCAAGATCGCCGAGCAAGTCAAGTTCTTCCTCTATCGCACGAGAGAGGAACTGTATGACATGGAAGCCGACCCGATCGAACTGCATAATCTGGCGGCCGACGAGAAGTACAAGCCGGAGATCGAGAAGATGCGGAGCGAGCTGCTGCAGATGATGGTTTCGACCAACGATCCGATTTTGCCGAAGTTCAAGGAGCAGGTGCTGCCGTGAGCTTGGCGACATTCGCCGCCAGGTGGGAATCATAGTACTTCTGAAGGGAGGCCCTGAGGCCTGGATCGGACGTGATAACGATCAGCCGCGTCACGTCCACATGCCCCAGCTCG